>Ga0268266_10000503_pt1 | contig 55789 bp, 47 predicted proteins | sample KBSS13metaG_FD_190356 | JGI IMG/M metagenome (GOLD analysis project Ga0268266, IMG submission 190356) | Switchgrass rhizosphere microbial communities from Kellogg Biological Station, Michigan, USA - KBS S1-3 metaG (SPAdes) (version 2) | ecosystem: Host-associated > Plants > Roots > Rhizosphere...
GCCGCAGCCCGACGGCCCGAGGAAGGTGAAGAATTCGCCCTGCCCCAGCTCCAGCGACAGGTCGTCGACCGCGGTGAAGGTGTCGAACTTCTTGGTCACGTTGCGCAGGGCGACGCTGTAGGAGTCCGTCTCCACGCCTGCCGGGTCGGTGATCGTTTGCTCCAACTCGCTCATTCCTCCTCCATCCCCTTTCCCATCACCCCGAACGTATGCCCCTCTGGACCCCGTCGCAAGTGGCGAATGTCCTAAAAGGACAGCCGCGACTTATACCTGGTGTATAAACGGGATGGGCTTGCTTGACCCGTGAGCCACTTGCGGACGTGCCGGACGGCCTCTAGCTTTGTCCATAACGTCGCAAGCGTTTGGAAGGAGAGCGGCATGGCGACCGCACCGCAGGTAGTGGATTCAGAACTTCAGAAAATGGCCCGCGAGCATCTCTGGATGCACTTCTCGCGGATGGGGGGTTACAGCCCCGAGCACGAGATCCCGCTGATCACCAGGGCGGACGGGTGCTACGTCTATGACGAGCACGGCAAACGTTATCTGGACGGCCTGTCGGCGCTCTTCTGCGTCAACGCCGGTCACGGCCGCGCCGAGTACGGCGAGGCTGCCGCCCGTCAGGTCGAAGAGCTCGACTTCTTCACCTTGTGGAGCTACGCCCACCCGCGGGCGATCGAACTCGCGGCACGGATCGCGAAGCTCGCCCCCGGGGACCTCAACCGCGTCTTCTTCACCGACGGCGGCTCCGAGGCGGTCGAGTCGGCGCTGAAGCTCTCGCGCAACTTCCACCGCGCCCACGGCAAAGGCCAGAAGCACAAATTCATCGCCCGCGAGGTCGCCTACCACGGCACCTCTCTGGGGGCGCTCTCGGCCACCGGCATCACCAACCTGCGCAACCAGTTCGAACCGCTGGTCCCCGGCGCCTGCCATGTGCCGAACACCAACATCTACCGCTGGCCCGAGGACCGCGACCCGCTCTGGGCCGCCGACGCGATCGAGGAGCGGATCGTCTTCGAGGGTCCGGAGACGGTCGCCGCGGTGATCCTCGAGCCGGTCCAGAACGCGGGCGGCTGCTTCGTCCCGCCGGACGGCTACTTCACGCGTGTGCGGGAAATTTGCGACCAGTACGACGTGCTGCTGATCTCCGACGAGGTGATCTGCTCGTGGGGCCGCCTCGGCTACTACTTCGGCTGCGAACGCTTCGGCTACCAGCCGGACATCATCACCACGGCGAAGGGGATCACCTCGGCCTACGCGCCGATGGGAGCGGTGATCGCCTCCGACCGGGTCTTCGAGCCGTTCAGCAAAGGCGACTCGACCTTCGCCCACGGCTTCACCTTCGCCGGCCACCCGGTCTCGGCGGCGGTCGCGCTGGCCAACCTCGACGTCTTCGAGCGCGAGGATCTCTGCGGCCACGTGCGCGCCAAAGAAGGCGAGTTCCGCCAGATGCTGGAGAGCCTCAGCGACCTGCCGATCGTCGGCGACGTGCGCGGCGCCGGCTACTTCCAGGCGATCGAGCTGGTCAAAGACAAGGAGACCAAAGAGAGCTTCAACGACGAGGAGTCGGAGAAGCTGCTGCGCGGGTTCCTCTCCGGCGAGCTCTACAAGCGCGGGCTGATCTGCCGCGCCGACGACCGCGGCGACCCGGTGATCCAGCTCGCTCCGCCGTTGATCGCCGACACCGAGCAGTTCGAGGAAATCCACGACGTCTTGTCCGGCGTCCTCACCGAGGCGTGGGACCAGGTGGTCGCACACGGGTGATGGAGCCCCTGTGCTCACGGTCGGAAGCCTCTTAGACGAGCTGGACCTGGAGCTGGCGACCGGCGCGGACAGTGCGGACGCGCCGGTCCGCTGGGTGCACATCTCCGAGCTGCAGGACCCGACCCCGTGGCTCTCGGGCGGGGAGCTGATGCTGACCACCGGCATCCCGCTCGACACCGAGAAAAAGCAGCGCGCCTTCGTCGCCGACCTCGCCGAGCGCAACCTCGCGGGGCTCGGCTTCGGCACCGGGTTCAGCCACAAACGGCTGCCGAAAGCGCTGGTCGACGAGGCCTCCAAGCGGGACTTCCCGCTCTTCGAGGTCCCCTACTCGACTCCGTTCATCGCGATCACCGAGAAGGCCTTCACCAAGCTGGTCAACGAGCAGTACGAGGTCCTCCAGCGTGGCCTCGCGATCCAGCGGCGGCTCGAGCGGCTGGTGCTGGAGGAACGCGGGCTGGAGGAAATCGCCGCCACCGTCGCCTCGGCGGTGGGCGGGACGGTGGCGATCCTCGATGGTCGCGGCGAGCGCCTCGCCGGGCGCGGCTTCCGCCGCCAGCTCTCCGCCGAGGCGGTCGGCGGGATACGCCGCGAGGTCGTCGGCCACGCCGGCGACGGGCACCCCTTCGTCCCCTCGCATCCTTCGCTGGCCGGGCGCGCGCTCGCCCACCCGGTCGTCAACCCCGGCGGCGGCCCGCCGCAGGCCTGGGTGGTGATCGTCCGCGACTCGGGCGGCCTCGGGGACTTCGAGCGGCTGATCCTGCAGCAGGCCGTCGCGATCGTCGCGCTGGAGCTGATGCGCCGGCGGGTCGCGCGGGAGACCGAGCGGCGGCTGGCCGGCGACGTCCTCGCCGGGGCGCTCGGCGGGCTCATGGACCCGGTCGAGCTGCGCCGCCGGCTCGAGCCCTTCGGCATCGTCGGCGAGTCCGCCGTCCTCGTCTTCGATGTCGAGCAGCCCGCCGCCGCGGCGGCGACGCTGGAAGGCGCGCTCGCCTCCGCCGGCTGTCCCGCGGTCGTCGCCCCGCACGATGTCGGCGGGCGGGAGCTCCTCTGCGCGGTGGTCGACGCGGTCGAGCACGACCCGGTCGAGGTCGCCGGCGGCGCCCGCAAGAAGCTGATCGTCGAGAGCGGCCCGGTCCGGGCCGCCGCCAGCCGCCCCGCCGCGCCGGACGCCCTGCGTCACGCCTTCCACGAGGCGCGCTGCGCGCTCGAGGCGACCGCCTTCGCCAACGGCTCGGCTCCCGAGGTCGCCTCCTGGCGTGACCTCGGCGCCTTCACCCTGCTGCTCTCGATCCAGGACGACGACGCGCTCGGCCTCTACTGCGACTCGGTGCTCGGCCCGATCGAGGAAGGCGACGAGGAGTACGGCGGTGAGCTGCTGCGCTCGCTGGAGGCGTTCATCGAGCAGAACGGCCAGTGGGAGCGTGCCGCGCGCGAGGTCTACTGCCACCGCCACACCCTTCGCTATCGGATGCGAAAGGTGGAAGAGTTGACCGGGCGCGACCTCTCGCGCGCGCATGACCGCATCGAGTTCTGGCTGGCACTACGGGCAAGGGAGTTGGTGAGCTCATGAAGATCGGCGTTCCCACGGAGATCAAGGCAGACGAGTACCGCGTCGCGATCACCCCCGCCGGGGTGCGCGAAATGACCGAGCACGGCCACGAGGTGCTGATCCAGGCCGGCGCGGGGGAGGGCTCGGCGATCAGCGACGAGCGCTATGCGCTGCAGGGCGCGCGGATCGTCCCCGACGCCGCCGCGGTCTTCGGCGAGGCCGAGATGATCCTCCACGTCAAGGAGCTGCAGGCGTCGGAGATCGCGATGCTCCGTCCCGACCAGCTGCTCTTCACCTACCTGCACCTGGCGCCCGACCCGGAGCAGACCCGCGGGCTGCGGGAGTCCGGCGTCACGGCGGTCGCCTACGAGACGGTCGAGGACGCGGCCGGCGGGCTGCCGCTGCTGGCGCCGATGAGCGAGGTGGCGGGGAAGATCGCCACCCAGGCGGGCGCCTACATGCTGCAGAAACCGGAGGGCGGCCGGGGGATCCTGCTCGGCGGCGTGCCCGGCGTCGCGGCGGCCAACGTGATGGTGATCGGCGGCGGCGTGGTCGGCATGAACGCCGCCTTCATCGCGATCGGGATGGAGGCCGACGTCTTCGTCTTCGACCGCTCGATCGACCGGCTGCGGGAACTCGACGTGATCTTCAACGGGCGCTGCTCGACCGTGTACTCGACCACGCTGGCGGTGGAGGAGATGCTGCCGCGCGCCGACCTGATCATCGGCGCGGTGCTGGTCCACGGGGCGCGCGCGCCCTACGTCGTCACCCGTGACCAGCTGAAGCTGATGAAACCGGGCGCGGTGCTCGTCGACGTCGCCATCGACCAGGGCGGCTGCTTCGAGACCTCCCACCCGACCACCCACCACGAGCCGACCTTCGAGGTCGACGGGATCACCCACTACTGCGTCGCCAACATGCCCGGCGCGGTGCCGATCACCTCGACCCAGGCGCTGACCAACGCGACGCTGCCCTACGCGATCGCGATCGCCGACGCGGGGCTGGCCGGGGCGATGCAGCGGATCCCAGGCCTGCGGCCGGGCGTTAACGTCGCGGCGGGGCAGGTGACCCACGCGGCCGTCGCCGCGGGCGTCGATATGGACTACGTGCCGGTCGAGCAGGCGCTGGGCCTCGCCTAGGCGCCCGGTGCCGCCGATCGCCAGGGGAGCGCTTCTGCTCGCCATCGCCACCCTCGCCCTGATCGCCGCGCAGGCGATCGCCGCGGTGGGAGCGCCGCCCGGCGAAGCCGAAGTGCACCGCTGTCACGGGCGGCAGGCGACGATCGTCGGCACGGCCGGGGACGACGTCCTGCAGGGCACGCCCGGTCGCGACGTGATCTGGGGCGGGCCGGGGAAGGACACGATCTACGGCAAGCTCGGCAACGACCTGGTCTGCGGGGGCGGCGGCAACGACACCGTCCACGGCGGACGCGGGAACGACGAAGTCTTCGGCGGGCAGGGCACCGACCGGGTCTTCGGCGACCTCGGCGACGACAAGGTCGTCGGCGGGCCCGGGTCCTACGACGACGTCTCCGGCGGCCTCGGCATCGACACCGTCAACGGCGGCCCGGGAGATTACGACCTCGTCCACGGCGACTACGGCTATGACCGCATGTCGGGCGGGCCGGGCAAGCACGACATCGCCTCGTTCGCGACCGCGGTGTCGCTCGACGGCACCTCCGGCGTCTGGGCCTCGCTGCGCGCCCACGTCGCCCGCGGCGACGGCCACGACAAGCTCTTCGAATTCGAGGACCTCGAAGGCTCGGCCTTCCGCGACACGCTGATCGGCAACGGCGCCCCGAACGAGATCGACGGCGGGCCGGGCAACGACACGCTGCTCGGCGGCGGTGGGGCCGACTCGCTCCACGGCGGCGTGGGCACCGACGGCTGCCGCGGCGCGCCCGGGCGGACCACCTCGTGCGGCCCGGAAAAGCGCCTGGCGGGGAGCGCCTACGTGCAGATGGACGAGGCGCCCGGGGGAGGCGGGGGCGTGCAGGTCGTCGGCGGCACCGGGCCGGACGAATTCACCGTCGCCTATGAAGCGCCGACCAACACGCTCGCCGTCGACGCCGCGAAGGGCCTCGCCGCCGGCCCCGGCTGCGAACACCGCGCGGGCTCGCCCGACGCGGCGAAAGAAATCCTCTGCCCCTTCGACGGCCCGGCCCGCTGGCTGATGGCCGACCTCGGCCCCGGCAACGACACCTTCACCGTCAAGGGCTCGCTGGTCGAGGTCGGCTTCATCCGCGTCAACGGCGGCTACGGCGACGACGTCATCCGCGGCGGCCCCGAGGACGACCTGCTCCAGTCCGGCCCCGGCGCCGACAAGCTCTACGGCGGCCCCGGCGCCGACGGCCTGGTCGGCGGCGTCCCTGGCCCGACCTACCTCTACGGCGGCCCGGACGGCGACCTGCTGGCGGCGGGCGGCGGCTGCTCCGGCGGCGCCCTGGTCGGCGGCGGCGGCCGCGACGACGCTTCCTTCGCCGAGATCGGCTGGCACCCCGGCCGCCTCATCGTCTCCTTCCCCCTTCACTCCGCCTGGATCGACGCGGTCCCCGACTGCGACCACGTCCACATCTCGCCGACCGACGAGGACATGGAGGGCTCCTTCGGCCCCGACATCCTGATCGGCAACGGCCGTCCCAACGCGATCCTCGGCCAGCCCGGCAAGGACGTCTTCATCGGCAACGGCGGCGACGACGTGATCGACGCCCGCGACGGCGTCAAAGACATCTCGATCCAGTGCGGCCGCGGCCGCCCCGCCGTCCCCGGCAAACCGAAAACGAAAAACCATCCGGCGGTCAAGCCCATCCCCGCGACGGGCCGCCCCGAAGGCCGAGCCCTCATGGACAAGGACGATCCCGTCCCCTTCAACTGCGCGAAGCGCAAGTTCGGCACCCCCGTCCCCGGACTTAACGGCTAAATCCGGGGGGTAAGAAGAGGGGGTCCATGTCCTTGGTAACCCTGTGGGTGACAAAGGACATGGACCCCTGGCGGAATTGGCGACGGAGCAGTACGGGGTGGTTTCGACTCGGCAGCTGGACGGCCTCGGTTACGGGCGGAACTCCGTCGCGAAGGCGGCAAAGGCAGGGCGGCTACATCGGGTGCACCGTGGTGTGTACATCGTCGGATACAGACGCCTGTCCTGGCGCGGGCGATGCATGGCTGCGGTGCTTGCCTCATCTCCCTCCGTCGCCAGCCATCTGTCGGCGGGGTGGCTCTGGGGACTGGTCCGATTCAGGCCGGACACCCAGCACGTCACCACTCCGAGCGCCCGGCGCGCGAAGCGATCGTTCGTCGTCCATCAGGCCAACCTTCCCGACGCCGACCGGGTGATCTACGAGCGGATTCCGGTGACCTCGGTGGCGCGGACGGTCTTGGATCTGGCGGTCGGCCGTTCCGCTCGGGACATCCGAAGACAGATGCAGCGTGGGGATGATTTCAAGGTCTTCGACTTGCGTGAGATGCGCGCCCTCCTTGCTCGCAGCGACGGCCATCACGGGAAGGCGAAGGTCGAAGCCGCCTTGGAGGGGTTCCGGCCGGACCATGTCGTCACCCGCTCGGGCCTCGAGCGGCGGTTCCTGGAGCTGGTGCGGGAGGCGGGGCTACCCGAACCGGCGATGAACCTCTTCGTCGAGCGGTTCGAGATCGACGCTTGGTGGGAGGCGGAGCGCTTCGGGGTCGAACTCGACGTCTTCGAGACGCACGGGTCGCGGCTCTCCTTCGAGGAGGACCGGGAACGGGACGACGCGCTGCTCCTGGCGGGGATCGAGACCACGCGCGTGACCGGGCCCAGGCTCGATCGGGAACCGGGGGCGGTGGTCGACTCGGTCCGGAGGCACCTCGCTCGCCGCGCTCCCATAAAGTGAGGCCGTGGCCGAGAAGACCGCATCCGGAGACGAGGCAGCGGCGATCGCAGCGGCGGTCGCGCGTTTCGAGTCGGAATTCGCCGCCGGACCGGCGACGGAGCCGAAGGATGCGATCGGACCGTGGCAGCGCGCCGCGCTGCTCGAGGGAGTGGGCGCCAAGCAGGACATCCAGGACCCACAAGCACGAGGAGGAGCGAGATGGCAGTCGTGAAAATCATCGAGCTCGTCGGCAGCTCCAAGACGTCGACCGACGATGCAGCCAAACAAGCGCTGGCGCAGGCGCAGGGATCGCTGCGCAACATCCGCGCCGTCGACATCGTCTCGACCGGGATCCGCGGCGAGAATCTGGACGAGTACCGGGCCCACGTCCGGGTCGCGTTCCTGATCGAGGGCTCGGAGGTCTGATGAGCGAGACCGATTCGACGCCTAAAGAGATCTCCCGCGCCGAGGCGCGGGAGATGCTCGAGAAGGGCGCCCAGCTGGTCGACGTGCGCGCCGACCACGAGTGGGACGCGGGGCACCTGCCCGGCGCCGTCCACATCGCCCTGCCCGAGTTGCCCGCTCGGATCGAGGAGATCGACAAGGACCGCACGGTGATCCTCTACTGCCGCGGCGGCAACCGCTCCTCGATGGCGACGACCGCGCTGGCGGAGGCCGGATACGACGCGGTGAAGCTTTCCGAGGGTGCCGTGGGCTGGGAGGAAGAGGGCCTGCCGTTCGAGCCGGAAGGTGGCTACGTCGCCGAATCGGGCGAGGCCGCCGCAATTCTCGAAGCTCGCAAACGCAGTTCCTGAGCCAAATTCCAGAACTTCTCAGATAAATACCCTAATCCCGGTCAGGGTTTTGCTAATTTCCTCCGTATGGAGGTCATAGTCGCTGAGAACAAGACGCAGGAGGGCAAGGGCCGCGTAGGCACCCTGGAGAACCCAGAGGCCTATACGAACGTCCCGGGCCACATCATCCCGATCATCGAGCGCGAGTTCGATGACTTCGACAACGAAGCGGAGAAGTTCCTCGCCGATCAGTTGCCGGAGAACGAGTTCATCGGGTTCCGCCTGAAACAGGGCGTGTACGGGCAGCGCCAGTCCGACGTCCAGATGGTCCGCGTCAAGCTTCCCTTCGGCGGGGTCACGCCGGAGCAGATGGACTCCTTTGCCGAGGTCGTCGAAAAATGGGCGCCGCTGAACAAAGGGCACATCACCACCCGGCAGAACATCCAGATCCACCATGTGCCGCTGCGCGACATGGAGGAGCTGCTGAAGGTGATCGCCGAGTCCGGCCTCTCCTCACGCGAGGGCTGCGGCAACACGGTCCGCAACGTGACCGGGGACCCCTGGGCCGGCATCGCCACCGACGAGATCTTCGATCCGACCTCCCACGCGATCGCCTACGTCCGTTATTTCGTCCGTCATCCGACGACGCAGCTGATGCCGCGCAAGATCAAGACCGCGTTCTCCGGCTCCGACGAGGACCGCGCGATCACCGGCATCCACGACATCGCCTTCCTCGCTCGTGAACGGGACGGGGTCAAGGGCTTCGAGGTCCGGGTCGGCGGCGGCACGTCGATCATGGCCCGCGTCGCGCCGACGATCTACGAGTTCGTCGAGGCCGACAACGGCGACTACCTGAAGGTCGCCGAGGCCGTCTTCCGCATCTTCGACCGCCAGGACTGGCTGCGCGTCAACCGCGCCCGGGCCCGGATCAAGGTGCTGGTCGACAAGATCGGCGCCGACGCCTTCCGTGATCTGCTCGACGAGGAGCTGCGTGGCGACTGGGTCGAGGAGCGCGAATTCGGCCCCGAGCTGGTCGAGCGCCTCGCCTTCGAGGACGACGAGGAGGCGCGCGCGCCGAAGGCTCCGCCGACGGCCGCGTCCCCGAACGGCGACCGCCAGGCATTCGAGCGCTTCGTCGACTCCAACGTGCAGCCGCAGCGCCAGCAGGGCTTCTCCGCCGTCGAGGTGAAGATCACCCGCGGCGACCTGACCCCGGAGCAGTTCCGCGGCCTCGGCCAGATCATGCGCGACTACAGCGGCGGCAACGCCCGCTCGACCGTGCAGCAGAACCTGGTCCTGCGCTGGGTGCGCGACGAGTCGGTCTACGACGTCTGGACCAAGCTCGCCGAGCTCGGCCTCGGCGACCCCGGCGCCCGTGAGATCTCCGACGTGGTCTCCTGCCCCGGCACCGACAGCTGCAAACTCGGGATCACCTCCTCGATGGGGCTGAACCGGGCGGTCAAAGAGCGCGTCGACTCGATGCAGATCGACGACGAGCTGACCCGCAAGATCCACATCAAAATGAGCGGCTGCCCGAACGGCTGCAGCCAGCACCACATCGCCAACATCGGCTTCTACGGTGCCTCGCTGAAGGTCGGCGAGCGCCAGATGCCCGCCTACATCCCGCACATCGGCGGCAACTACGAGGGCGGCGAGGTCATCTACGGCAAGCGGCTCAAATCGCGGCTCCCGGCCAAACGGGCGCCCGAGGCGGTCGAGCGCTGGATCCGTCTCTACGAGGCCGAGCGGGCCGAGGGCGAGGAGTTCAACGCCTTCGCCGAGCGCGTCGGCGCCGAGCGCTTCGAAAGCGAGGTCAAGGACCTGACCCTGCCGACCGAGTTCTCGCTCGAGACCATGGAGCAGTTCATCGACTGGCAGCGCGCCACTCCTTATAAAGTGGAGCGGGGCGAAGGGGAGTGCGCGATCTAGCTCGCGCCCACAGGGGAACTGACGAAAACGGACTGACGGAATCATGAAACCGCCGCCAATCACGCTGTCGGGCAACGTGCCCACAATCACCGACCTCGATCACGAGGCGATCGCGGACGAGCTGGAGAGCCTGACCGCGTCCGAAACGATCGAGTGGATGTTCGACCAGTTCGGGCAGGACCACTACATCGCCTGCTCGTTCCAGAAAACGAGCTCGGTGACGGCGCACCTGGCGACCCAGGTCAACCCCGACGCGCGGTTCTTCTACCTCGACACCGACGTGCTCTTCCCGGAGACGTACGAGACCCGGGACCGCCTCGCCGAGGCGCTCGGGATCGAGTTCGACCGGTACCACAACCTCACGATCGAGGAGCAGGCCGAGCAGTACGGCGAGGAGCTGTGGAAGCGCGAGCCGGACGCCTGCTGCGGGATCCGCAAGGTCGAGCCGATGCGCCGCGCCCTTTCATCCGTAGACTGCTGGGTCGCCGGCGTCCGCCGAGCGGATTCCAGCTCCCGAGCCGGTGCCCCGAAGTTCGCCTGGGACAAGAAGTTCGGCCTCTGGAAGCTGAATCCGATCGCCGACTGGTCCGAGCGAGACGTCTGGAACTACATCCATGAGCACCGCCTTCCTTACAACCCGCTCCACGATCGCGGCTATCCCTCGATCGGCTGCACGCACTGCACGCAGCCGGTGGGCCCTGGTGGCGACCTTCGCGACGGCCGCTGGGCCGGCGTCGCAAAGACCGAGTGCGGAATCAACTAGTCGGGCGCTGCTCCCCTGCGGCGTAGCCGCGGAAGCAACGCCGGCCATCATGTCTTCTCCAAATTGTTGATGATGTTGGTGCACTAATGGACGAGATCACGAAAGTAAGGCCCGCCGCGGTGGAGCTCGACGACCTCGACACGCTCGAGGCGGAGTCGATGTTCATCATCCGCGAGGTCGTCGCCGAGTTCGAACACCCGGTGATGCTCTTCTCCGGCGGCAAGGACTCGGTGCTGATGCTGCAGCTGGCGCGCAAGGCGTTCGCGCCGGCGCCGGTGCCGTTCCCGATAATGCACGTGGACACCGGGCACAACTTCCACGAGGTGATCGAATTCCGCGACAAGGTCGTCGAGGAATATGGGCTGCGGCTCGAGGTCGCCTCGGTCCAGGACCTGATCGACAACGGCACGATCAAAGTCGGCCACGAACTGGAATCCCGCAACCGCCACCAGACCCGGGCGCTGCTCGACGCGATCAAGGACGGCGGCTTCGACGCCGTCTTCGGCGGCGGCCGGCGCGACGAGGACAAGGCCCGCGCGAAGGAGCGCATCCTCTCCTTCCGCGACAAATTCGGCCAGTGGGACCCGAAGAACCAGCGGCCCGAGCTGTGGCACCTCTACAACGGGCGCCACCGCAAAGGCGAGCACATCCGCGTCTTCCCGATCTCCGACTGGACCGAGCTCGACGTCTGGCGCTACCTGTCGCGCGAAGAAATCGAGCTGCCGCCGATCTACTTCGCCCACGAGCGCGAGGTCGTCGACAACGAAGGCCTGCTGATGGCCGTCAACGAGTTCTTCCCGCTGCCCGAGGGCGCCGAGTCCCACACCGAGATGGTGCGCTACCGGACCGTCGGCGACGCGACGCTGACCGGCGCGGTGGCCTCGCAGGCGACCGATTACCAGTCGGTGATCGAGGAGACGTCGGTCTCGCGGATCACCGAGCGCGGCGCGACCCGCGGCGACGACCGCTTCTCGGAAGCGGCGATGGAGGATCGCAAGCGGGAGGGGTACTTCTAGTGCCGGCCACGGAGATCCTCCGGATCGCGACCGCGGGCTCGGTGGACGACGGCAAGTCGACCCTGATCGGGCGGCTGCTGCACGACACGAAATCGATCTTCGAAGACCAGCTCGAGTCGATCGAGCGGACCTCGGAGAAGCGCGGCGACGAGCAGACGGACCTGGCGCTGCTCACCGACGGCCTGCGGGCCGAGCGCGAGCAGGGCATCACGATCGATGTCGCCTATCGCTACTTCGCGACGCCGAAACGCAAGTTCGTCATCGCCGACACGCCGGGCCACATCCAGTACACGCGGAACATGGTCACCGGCGCCTCGACCGCGAACCTGGCGCTGCTGCTGATCGACGCGCGCAAAGGCGTGCTCGAACAGACCCGCCGCCACGCGCTGCTCTCCTCGCTGCTCGGCGTGCCGCACCTGGTCCTCTGCGTCAACAAAATGGACCTCGTCGACTACGACAAGAAGATCTACGACGACATCCGCGAGGAGTTCACGGCCTTCGCCGCCAAGCTCGACATCACCGACCTCGGCTTCGTGCCGATCTCGGCGCTGGCCGGCGACAACGTGGTCACCCAGTCGGTCAACATGCCGTGGTTCAACGGGCAGCCGCTGCTCGGCCACCTCGAGGACGTCCACATCGCCTCCGACCGCAACCTGGTCGACAACCGCTTCCCGGTCCAGTACGTGATCCGCCCGCAGTCGGCCGAGTACCGCGATTACCGCGGCTTCGCCGGCTCCGTCGTCGGCGGGATCTTCAAGCAGGGCGACGAGGTGATGGTGATGCCGTCGCGCAAATCCTCGAAGATCGCCGCGATCGACACGCCCGACGGCGAGGTCGCGACCGCCTTCCCGCCGATGGCGGTGACGCTGCGCCTGGAGGACGACGTCGACGTCTCCCGCGGCGACATGATCTGCCGCCCGACCAACCAGCCGACCGCGAGCCGCCGCTTCGAGGCGATGATCTGCTGGTTCGACGAGACCTCGCACCTGCGCACCGGGGCGCCGTACCAGCTGAAGCACACGACCCGTTGGGTCGCCGCCGAGGTGGAGGAGCTGCGCTACCAGCTGAACGTCGACACCCTGCACCGCGATCTCGGCGCCGACACGCTCGAGGTCAACGACATCGGCCGCGTCGCGATCCACACCACTTCGCCGCTCTTCTTCGACGAGTACCGGATCAACCGCACCACCGGCAGCTTCATCCTGGTCGACCCGGCCACCGACCTTACGGTCGCGGCGGGAATGATCATCAGCGCCGGCGGCGACCCGAGCGTCACCAACGACGCCGCCTCGATCGTCGCCGAGAACATCACCTTCCACCCGTCGAAGCTCTCCCGCGAGGAGCGCTGGGGGTCCCTCGAAACGGGCGGCGCGACGATCTGGATGACCGGCCTCTCCGGCTCCGGCAAGTCGACGATCGCGACCGCGATCGAGCACACGCTCGTCTCCTCGGGGCGCCACGCCTTCATGCTCGACGGCGACAACCTGCGCCACGGCCTCAACTCCAACCTCGGCTTCTCGCCGGAGGATCGCGACGAGAACGTCCGCCGCACCGGCGAGGTCGCCAAGATCCTCGCCGAATCGGGCACCGTGTCGATCGTCTCCCTGGTCAGCCCCTACAAAGCCGAGCGCGACCGCGTCCGCGCCCTCCACGAGGAGGCCGGGATTCCCTTCTTCGAGGTCTTCGTCGACACCCCCCTCGAGGAGTGCGAACGCCGCGACCCGAAGGGCCTCTACGCGAAGGCCCGCGCGGGCGAGATCAAAGACCTGACGGGTGTCGGGTCGCCGTATGAGGCGCCGGAGAGCCCGGATCTCGTGACCTCGCCGGATCTCGAGGAGGCCGTGCGGCAGGTCCTCGCCCTGCTGCCCTAAGGGGTTCCGGCCGTCGCGGCAGTCCTAGGGGCGTCCTGGGCGTCTCATCGCGGTCCTGGCTGGCTGTGACCGCGATGAGACGCCCAGGACGGGAGGGAGTGCGTCTTTCCACCAGGGTTCGTGCGTAAGAGGCCACACCCCGGCCGATCCGTTGACGAAGAGCGTGGGAACTCCACGCTTTCTTGCGCCTTCTGCCTGGATCCGTGAGCTTCCGTGACGAAGAAGGCGGTCCCGGGCGGGCCCCGGAACGCGCTGCAAGCATTACAGGGGCTATAGCACCGGTAATCACTGCAGCGGTGAATCCGGTGTTGTGCAACACGCACGGGAGTCAGGACTTCTCACGCTCTCACGCACGGAAGCCTGTACTTCCCGACATCTCCCGCGCATCTCCCGCAACGGCGCCGGACTTCCTCCACACCTCACATCCCCGGCCGTCTCGGCCACGGCCACAGCCTGCCAGGGCCGTGGCCGAGACGGCCGCTCTAGCCGACAACCCTCGCGTCCCTTTCCTCGGGCCCTGCGCTCAGGGTCGCGCCGGCACCCGCGGCTCGCCCAGGCCGTAGGTCTCATACGCCCCGAACTTGGCGAAGGTCTTGTGGGTCGGGCCGTGGTAGTCGGAGCTCGCGGTCGGGACCAGGTTCAGCTCGGCGCAGAGTTCGAGCAGGTGCTTGGTCTGCTCCTCGGAGTGGGTGGGGTAGAAGGTCTCGACGCCGTCGGCTCCGAGGGAGCGGATCAGGTCGTCGACCTCGCCGGGCTCGGAGATGTCCCAGTAGGGGTGGGCGATGACGGCGACGCCGCCGGCCTCGTGGATGAGGGAGATCGCCTGGGCGGCGTCGGGCCAGCGGCGGGGGACGAAGGCTTTGGCGCCGGGGACTAGGTACTCCTCGAAGAAGGGACCGAGATCGCCCGTCGCGCCGGCCGCCTTGGCGATGTGGGGGCGGCCGATCGAGTCGGCGCCGCCGGCCTCGCGGATCGCGTCGTCGAGGGTGAGGTCGAAGCCATAGCCGCGCAGGTTCTCGACGATCTCCCCGGCGCGGGCGCGGCGCTCGCCCTGGGCGCGCTCGCAGGCGGGCTCGATCTTCTGCAGGTCGACCCAGTAGCCGCAGATGTGGAGGTCTTCGGCGTACTCGTGGACGCAGGACATCTCCACCGCGGGGACGATCTCGACCTCGTGCTCGCGTCCGGCCTCTTCGGCCTCCGGGACCCCGGCGACGGAGTCGTGGTCGGAGAGGGCGAGCGTCGTGACGCCGGCCGCGGCGGCTTCCCTGACGACGTCCCGCGGAGCCAGCTGACCGTCCGAATGGGTGGAATGCGACTGCAACTCGATGAGGGGCACCGGGGCAGACTACCCATCGCGTCATAGACAAATAGGATTCCGCGCCGATGTTCCAGAAAGTCCTGATCGCCAACCGCGGGGAGATCGCGATCCGCGTCGCGCGCACGCTGCGCGAGATGGGAATCGGCTCGGTCGCCGTGTACTCGGAGATCGACCGCGACGCGCCGCACGTGCGCGAGGCCGACGAGGCGTTCCTGCTCGGTCCGGCCGTCCCGGCGGAGAGCTACCTGAACATCCCGAAGATCATCGAGGTCGCCAAAGAGGCCGGCGCCGAAGGAATCCATCCCGGCTACGGCTTCCTCGCCGAGAACGCCGACATGGCGCGCGCCTGCGCCGACGCCGGGGTCACCTGGATCGGCCCGCCGCCGGAGGCGATCGAAATGATGGGCTCCAAGACCCGGGCCCGCGAGATCATGGAGGCGGCCGGCGTGCCGATCGTCCCCGGCTCGACCGAGGTCGCCGTCGACATCGAGGCCGCGCGCAAGCAGGCCGACGAAGCCGGCTACCCGGTGGCCTGCAAGGCCGCGGGCGGCGGTGGCGGCAAGGGCTTCCGCGTCGCGATGACGCCGGACGACCTGGCCGAGGCCTTCGAAGGCTCCGCCCGCGAAGGCGAGAAATTCTTCGGCGACCCCCGCGTCTACATCGAGCGTTATCTGGAGGACCCGCGCCACGTCGAGGTCCAGGTGCTGGCCGACTCGCACGGCAACGTGATCCACGTCGGCGAGCGCGACTGCTCGATCCAGCGCCGTCACCAGAAGGTCATCGAGGAGGCCCCGGGCCCGCACGTCGACGAGGAGATGCGCGAGCGGATCGGCAAGATCGCGACCGACGCGGCCGCCGCCGTCGGCTATCGCGGCGCGGGCACGATCGAGGGCATGCAGGTCGGCGACGAGTACTTCTTCCTCGAGATGAACACCCGCGTCCAGGTCGAGCACTGCGTGACCGAGATGATCAGCGGGCTCGACATCGTGCGCGAGCAGATCCTCGTCGCGGCGGGCGAGCCGCTCTCGATCTCCCAGGACGAAGTGGACCTGCGCGGCTGGTCGATCGAGTGCCGGATCAACGCCGAGAACGCGGCGAAGAAATTCGCTCCCGCCCCGGGCCCGATCGGCAAGTCCTACCGCGAGCCCTCGGGCCCCGGCGTGCGCGTCGACTCCGGCGTCGAGGGCGGTGGCGAGGTCACCCCGATGTACGACCCGATGGTGGCCAAGCTCGTCGTCTGGGACGTCGACCGTGAGAAAGCGACCCGGCGCATGCTGCGGGCGCTCGACGAATACGACTCGGGCGGCCTGACCACGCTGATCCCCTTCCACAAGGCCATTCTGCGCACCGAGCAGTGGGCCAAGGGCGAGACCTGCCGTGACCTGATGGAGGACACGGAATGGCTGAAATCGACGGCGCCCGCAGAGGCTGCCGCGCCGGAGCCCTCGGAGGAGGGCGCCGAGATCGTCACCCGTGACTACAAGGTCGAGGTCTCGGGCAAGCTCTTCGACGTCAAGGTCATCGGCGAGGCCGTCGCCGGCTCCGCGGCTCCCGCCGCGAACGGGCGCAAGCCGCCGAAACGTGACCGGGCCGCCGCCGGCGGTGCCGCGTCCTCCAGCGAGGCACTGCCCTCGCCCCTCCAGGGCACGATCCTCAAAGTCGCGGTCGCCGAGGGCGCCGAGGTGAAAGAGGGCGACCTGATCTGCGTGATCGAGGCGATGAAGATGGAGAACGAGATCACCGCCCACCGCTCGGGCAAAGTCACGTCCCTGAACGTCACCGAAGGCGCCGCCGTAGGTTCGGGCGACGTCATCGCCACCATCGAGTAGCGACCGCACTCAGGGTTTTTTCGGTTTGCCCTGTTCGCGTTCGCGTTCGCGTTTGGCTTCTTCGCGCGCTTCTTTTTCGCGTTCGCGCTGTTCGCGTTCGCGTTCCCGTTCCCGCTGTTCCTTTTCTTTTTCCCGCTTCACTTTCAGCTGGTCCGACTTGGTCAGCGGGAGCTTTTCGGCGACTTCCTGGCAGGTGCGCCCGGAGCATTCCTCGAGGCGGACCAGTTCTTCATGGAGGAAGTTGCGGATCGGGGTGTAGTTCTTGTCCCGGACGATGTTGTTGAGCTCGTACGGGTCCTTGTTGATGTCGTAGAGCTCTTTCTCGCCGTCCGGCCACTCGATGTACTTGTAGGCGCCGAGGCGGATCCCGTAGTAGTTCTTCGGCGGCGCGACCACCGAGGCGTGGGCAGCGGCGCCCTGGCCGCTTGCGCCCTTCACGCCGAGCTTGCCGCGCGAGCCGCCGGCCGAGGTGGTCGATTCACCGGTCGCGGCGTCGCCGCCCTGTTCCACGTCGTTCGTCTGGACGAAGGACTCGAAGAGGAGCGGGCGCCGCGTGCGCAGGCTCGGGTCGAGCATGAAAGGCACCATCGAGACGCCGTCGATGCTTTTGTCCGCTTTCACCCCCGCGAGTTCGAGGATCGTCGGTGCTATGTCGGGAGTGTTGACGAGCTGGCCGGTGTGGGTGTTCGGTTCGATCCCCGGGCCGCGGATGATCAGCGGCAGGTGGGTCGCGGGCTCATAGGCGAGGAACTTGCCGCCGACCAGGCGGTGCTGGCCGAAGAAGAAGCCGTTGTCGGAAGTGAAGATGACGTAGGTGTTGTTGATCCGTCCCAGCGCGGTGAGCTGGTCGAGGATCTGTTTGACGCCTTCGTCGATCGACACCAGCGCGTTCAGGCAGTTCTGGTAGTAGACGCGGTAGGTGTGGATTTCCGTGGCGCTCAGGTAGGGCGCTTCGCGGATGAAGCGGGGCTTGTCGTTGACGTTGCCCTCGTTGAAGCCTTCGGCGCGGTTGTCGGGCAGCGGTGCCCCGGAGAAGCGGCCGATGTCCCGCGTCGCGGGCTGCGGCCCGGCCGGTTTGCGGAAGTCACCGTGCGGCGAGGTGTAGTCGACCTGCATGTAGAACGGCTGTTCCGGCGAGGTCGCCGCCAGTTCTTCGGTCGCCAGCGCGTTGAATTTGTCGGTCTCGTAGTAACAGGGCTGGCCGTTCAGCGGGGCGTAGGGGCAGCCGGCGTCGTCGATCGCGCCGTATTCGCGCGTTTCCCAGGAGCCGGAGTTGCCGTAGGGGCCTTCGACCACGCCGTTGTTGTTCAGCATGTAGCCGTAGGCGAAGTGGTTCGTGTCCGAGTTGAGGATCGTGTGCCACGAGTTCCAGCCCGGCGGCACTTCGGTCCCCGGGCTGTAGGGCGCGTCGCCGTAGCCGTTGAGGATCTTGCCGATGTGGATCGTGCGGTAGCCGGCGCCCTGCAGCCAGGTCGCGAGGTTGTGCGAGTAGGCGAGGCGGCTCTGGAAGCCGGTCCAGCCGCCGTTCGGCGGGACGTTGCCCTGGACGTGGTTGTTATGCGCGTAGCGGCCGGTGAGGAGGCTGATCCGGGACGGCGCGCAGAGGCTGTAGGGCGTGTAGTAGCGGGTGAAGGTCACGCCCTGTTCGCCGAGCATCTGCAGCGTGTTCGGCATCGCGAATTCTTCGTTGCCGTTCAGCATCCGGACGCCGTCGTAGAGCTCTTCCAGCGTCTGGTCGTCGGTCTGGATCACGACGAAGCTGGGTTTCTGGAGTTCGGAGGCTTTGGCGCGCGCGGCGCGGGCTTCCTCGGTGGTGGCGAGGACGAGGCCGAAGAGGAGCGCGAGCAGCAGGATCGCCGCGGAGGCGCGCGCCAGGGCGCCTCCACGCCAGGACTGGGTTCTGAGTTCAGGCATATTCATCGAGCTACCGGGCTTTACGCCCCGCGCAGGGAAAAACCTCCGTCAGAGACGGGAGTTGCGCTCAGAAACTAAAAAGATGCTCAGGACGCGCCGAGCTTGGCGACGGCTTCGCGGAAGTTTTTGACCGTCGCGGAGGGGGCTTTGCGGCCTTCGAGTTTCTCGCCGTGGCGATTCACCCAGATGACCGGGACGTTCATTTTCAGGACCGGCGCGATGTCGGTCGTGTAGTTGCAGCCGATGTGGAGCCAGCCTTTTTTGCCGCCGATGCGACGGGCGCACTCTTTGAAGTGGACCGGGTCCGGCTTGTAGCTGCGGACCTGCTGGGCGGTGACGACGAGGTCGAGTTCGGTGCGCAGGTGGCGCCGCGAGATCCCGAGGAGTTTGTCGTCGATGTTGGAGATGATCCCGATCTCGTATTTTTTGCCGAGTCGATCCATCGCCGCGTTGGCCTCGCGGAAGGGCAGCCAGTAGGCGACGCTGTTCGGCAGGAACTGTGCCCGCGAGGGCTCGATCTCCCAGCCGAGCTCCCCGGCGACTTTGACGATCGTGCGGCGAAGCACCTCGGCGTAGAGCTCGTACGAGCCCGCCATGACTTCGGCCTGCACCTCGAAGAAGCGATCGAGGAAGGGCTGCTCTTCGAAGGAAAAGCCGTCTTTTGCAGCCTCTTTCTTGACTGCCTCGACGATGCCTTTCTCCCAGTCGATGAGAGTGCCGTAGCAATCGGTGGTGACCCAGTTGATGTTTTTGAGTGAGGGGAGAGCCATGAGAGAGCGCGGGATTATGGCATTCGGATAGGGTCCACGCCGCGCCGTCCCCCAACGGCTGAATTTCTTCCCCCCATGGACCTCCTCGAATACCAAGGCAAGCAGCTGTTCGCCAAGCACGGGATCGCCGCGCCGAGTGGCGAGGTCGCCGACAACGTCGACGGCGCCGTCGCCGCGGCCGAGCGCATCGGTTACCCGTGTGCGATCAAGGCCCAGGTGCTGATCGGCGGGCGCGGCAAGGCGGGCGGCGTGAAGATCGCCAAGGACGTCGACGAGGCCCGCCAGTACGCCTCCGACATCATCGGCATGGACATCACCGGTCCGCACGGCGAGGGTCCCTTCCGCGTCGACTCGGTCTGGGTCGAGGGCGGCTCCGACATCGCCGAGGAGTACTACGCGTCGATCATCCTCGACCGCGGTGAGAAGAAGCTGCTGACGATGGTCTCCGCCAAGGGCGGGATGGACGTGGAGGCGGTCGCCGCCGCGAACCCCGCCGACCTGACCAAAGTCCACATCGACCCGACCAGGCCCTTCGACGCCGCCGCGGCGCGCTCGATCGTCGAGGCCGCCGGGCTCGCCGAGGACGCGCTCGACCAGGCCGCCGACGTGCTGGCGAAGCTGGCCGAGGTGGCGCGCGAGGAGGACGCGACGCTGATCGAGGTCAACCCGCTGATCGTCACCGCCGACCGCAACGTCGTCGCGCTCGACGCCAAGGTCACGATCGACGGCAACTCGCTCTTCCGCCACGAGGACCTCGCCGAGATCGCCGACACGGTCGACGATCCGCAGGAGCAGATGGCGAAGGAAAAGGGCCTCACCTACGTGAAACTCGACGGCAACGTGGGGATCCTGGCCAACGGCGCCGGGCTCTGCATGTCGACGCTGGACGTCGTCGCCCAGGCGGGCGGCGCCCCGGCCAACTTCCTCGACGCGGGCGGCGGCTCGAAAGCCGACGCGATCGTCAACGCGCTGGAAGTCATCAAGTCCGACTCCAAGGTGACGGCGATCCTCTTCAACATCTTCGGTGGCATCACCCGCTGCGACGAGATCGCCAAGGGCATCGTCACTGCTTCCCAGCAGATCGACCTCGGGATGCCGCTGGTCGTGCGCCTCGACGGCACGAACTTCGAAGAGGGCCTGGCGATCCTCGCCGAGGCCGACCTGCCGAACCTGCACCAGGAGAAGACGATGCTGGACGCCGCGCGCCGCGTCGTCGAGCTCGCCGGAGGCGCCTCATGAGCATCATCGTCGACGGCAACACGAAGCTCGCCGTCTCCGGGCTGACCGGGCGCGAGGGCTCCTTCCACGGGCTGCGCAACAAGGCTTACGGCACCGACCTCGTCGCGGGCGTCACCCCCGGCAAGGGCGGCCAGGACGTCGAGGGGACTCCGGTCTTCGACACGATCAAGGAGGCCGTCACCGAGGCCGGCGCCAACACCTCGATGATCTTCGTGCCCGCGCGCTTCGCGGCGCCCGCGATCAACGAGGCGATCGACTCCGGCGTCGAGACCGTCATCGCGATCACCGAGGGCATTCCGGTTCTCGACATGCTCGAGACCTACTGGAAGGCCAAGGAGGCAGGCGTCCGGCTGATCGGGCCGAACTGCCCCGGCGTCCTCTCGCCCGGCAAGGCGAACGTGGGGATCATCCCCGACTCCTTCTTCGACCCGGGCCCGATCGGCGTCGTCTCCAAGTCGGGGACGCTGACCTACCAGATCGGCAACGAGCTGAAGCAGGCCGGGACCGGCAACTCCTCGATCGTCGGCATCGGCGGCGATCCGATCGTCGGCACCGACTTCATCGACGTCCTCAAGCTCTACGAGGCGGACCCCGACACCGAGCTGATCGTGATGGTCGGCGAGATCGGCGGCGACGCCGAGGAGCGGGCCGCCGAGTTCATCGCCGCGGAGATCACCAAGCCGGTGGTCGCCTACATCGCCGGCTTCACCGCGCCTCCCGGCAAGCAGATGGGCCACGCCGGCGCGATCATCTCCGGCTCCTCGGGCACCGCCCAGGCGAAGAAAGACGCCCTCGAAGCAAAGGGCGTCCGGGTCGGCGAAAGCCCGACCGAGACCGCGGCGATCGCGGTCGAAACCCTCCGCGCCTAGTTCGTCGCGCTTACGTCTTCGCCCGGCCGCCAGCGGTGGAGCCCGCGGACGATCGATTCCATCGCCTTGAAGGACTCGAAACCTGGGCCCAGATCACCTTGGCAGTAGCGGCAGAGGGGCTGGCCGATCGCGACGACCGCCCCCGGTAGGAAGACGTGGGCGATGAAGTGGTGGGGCTTGAAGCTCGGGCAGGTGGCGTAGCCGGTCCGGTAGGAGGCGTAGATCACCGCGTGCCCGTTCGGCAGCTTGACCGTGCGCGAGCGGGTGCAGTGCCAGGTCCACTGGCGTCGGCCCACTTCGGTCTTCGCGAACATGCGCCAGCCCGCCGGGGTCCAGCTGTCGAGGAAGAGGTCGGTGTTGTACTGCGTCGTCATCCGCTGTTCCTTCGCCATGCGGTAGTAGCCACGCGGGAAGGCGTCCAGGAAGTAAGAGGTCAGCCTCGGTCCTGACTTGAATTCCTTGCCCAGCCAATAGACCGGGACGCCCAGGTTCGGGTTGTCGAGGTACGTCGGGATGTCTTCGGCTTCGGCTTCTTGGTAGGGGCGAGGGCTTTCGATGACCGTCTGCTGCACGGCGGCGTAGTGGTTCGCGGTGACATCGTTCGCGACGGGCGCTCCGCCGGCCGCGAAGATGCCACCGAGGATCTTGCCGTCGCGCCACAGCTCGACCGAGCCGGGCAGGTCGGCGCGCTGCCAGTGCCGGAGGAGTCTGCCACGAAAGAGCCGCGCCGCTTCACCAACAGGCGGCGTCGGCCTGACGGCACCGGGACTGCCGAGGTCGAAGACGCTCGTCACCAGTTCCGCTCCCACGCCCAAGCCCGCGTCGGCGGCCGCGGCGTTCGGGGTGACCATCGTGAACGCCTCCAGAACCGGCGGGCCGGAGGGCGAGCCGGCAGGTCGGTAGAGGCGTTCGTAGGGGAAGTAACAGATCGTCGGTTCGTTCTTGTCGACGAAGGCTTCGTACGGGGAGGGCGGGTTTTCTTCTTCCCGTTCGTAGATCCCTTCGTATTCGCTTTCCTTGGGCGGCCGGCCGCAGAACCATTCCCCGAGCACATAGCCGGCGGGGAGTTCGGAGAGGCGCAGCACCGATTCCTGGGCGAGGCGTTCGGCCGGCGAGACCGTTTCGGCGGCCGCGGAGATCGGGGTCGCGAGGGCGATCAAGGCACCCACGAGGGCCAAGGGTGCCGCGATCTTCCCTGAGCGCTTCATCGGCGGGCGAGTATAGGCGGGACCTACTGGCTCGTGGCCAGCAGCGCCCGGACCTGTGCCGCGAGCCGCTCCGGGCTCTCGCTGAGTTTCCGGTGGGTGACGCGGATCGTCCGGTAGCCCTCGAGCAGGTGCTCGGTGTCACGGTCGCGGTCCTTCTCGAAGGCTGCGCGGTGAGCGTGGAATTCCCAGCTGTCGAGCTCGACGATGAGCCGCGCCGCGGGCCAGAGCGCGTCGACCACGTCCTTGCCCACGAGCACGTTGACCTGGGGAGGAGGCAGCCGCTGCGCGACCACGAATTCCGCAAAGCGATCCTCCAGCGGCGAAGCGCCGTCCTCGACGTAGCGCTGCTCGGCGAGCAGGAGGGGTCGGATCTTGGTGCGGGCGCGACGTCCCCGGCCCCGCTCGTACACAGCCGCCACCTCCGGTACGCGCAACAGGTGGAGCCGGTCCGCTTCGTCCCAGGCGTTCTTCAGTTCGTAAGGCCGCGAGCGTTCGGCCACATCGAAGAGCGTCCGGGCGACGGTCGAGACCGGAATCCCGGCCCGGAGCGTGCGTTCCTCCCGGAGGAACTTGCAGCGGTGGACCTGAATGCCGGATCGTCCTGGCCGCTCCTGCCGTCCGCCCGGCGCCGTCACATGAACCTTTCGCTGATCCTTCGTCAGGCCCCAGAGTGCTGCCGCGCTTCCGTGGCTGAGCATTGCCTCTGGTCCCATCGCCAACACCGCCGCGAGCCACCTGCCTCGTTTGTTGATGACTCGGTGTCCGACCGCATAGGCGTCGCGATGGAGCGGATGCAGGCGCCCGGCGCGAAGCCGTAGCTTGATCGCTTCGTCCCCGAATCCGATTTCGACGAGTTGCCACCGTCCCACGACCCCGTATTGCTGTCCAGCGAGATCCGCGAGCCGCCGCTCCTTGCCGTCCTTCTGAGCTTTCGGGGTCATATGTCCCCCTAAGCTCGGAAGGACTCCCCGTTGTCCCCCCGGCGGGGATGAAATTGGCGGAGTTCGCGGGGGATTCGGCGTTGCTAGGGTCAGATTCATGGCTGACACGATCTCTTTCGCGCGAGGCGCGCCCAGCGCTGACATCCTTCCTCACGAGCAGGTCAAGGAGGCCGCGCAGCGGGCGCTGACCACCGATTGGGAGACGGCGCTTTCCTATGGGGTCGGGATCGGGCATCCCGGGCTCTGCAAGTGGATCGCGGAGCGGCACGGTGATGTCGATCCGGCGCAGGTGATGGTCACCAACGGCTCGCTGGAGGCGGGCGCGATGCTCTTCGCGCAGCTGGTGAAGCCGGGGACGCGGGTGGCGGTGGAGCAGCCGACGTACGACCGGACGCTGCTGCTGCTGAAGCAGCTGGGAGCCGAGCTGGTGCCGATCCCGTTGGAGGCCGACGGCCTCGACGTGGGCGCGCTGGAGGTGGCGGTCGGCGAGGCGCCGATCGAGTTCGTCCATGTCATCCCGAACGCCCACAACCCGGCCGGATGCACGCTCTCGGTGGAGAAGCGGCGGCGCCTGGTCGAGCTGGCCTCCGAGCACGACTTCTTCATCTTCGAGGACGATCCGTACCGCGAGCTGCCCTTCGATGGCGAGCCGCTGGAGACGATGCTCTCGATGGACACCGGCGACAAGGTGATCCACGCCTCCTCGTTCTCGAAGACGGTCAGCCCCGGCGTCCGGGTCGGTTATCTGGTCGGCCCGACCGAGGTGATCGCGAAGCTCTCCAAGCACGCGAACGAGCAGTACATCTCGCCGAACATGCTGGCCGAGTCGATCGTCCTCGAGCTGTGCAAGTCGGGCGTGCTCGACGAGAACATCACCTTCGTGAAAGGCGAGCTGAAGGCGCGTTGCGAGGCGCTGGTGGACGCGCTGCGCGAGAAGATCCCCGAGGCGGTCTTCGTCGTCCCCCAGGGCGGCTACTTCCTCTGGCTCGACCTCGCCCAGGGCACCGACACCAAGGCGCTGCTGGCGGAGGCCAAAGGCGAGGGAGTGTCCTTCGTCGCGGGTCCCGACTTCATGATGAGCGGCGGCGACAACAGCCTGCGGCTCTCCTTCGCGCCGGTGCCCGCCGCCGACGCCGCCGAGGGCGTCGCCCGCATCGCCTCGGCGCTCGAGAAGCTCCGCGCGAGCACCCCCGCCTAGGTTCGTCCGGCAACAGTCGGGGTACTTACCCGGGTTTCGGTGATCCGCCCTGCGCAGTCGCGCGTAGGTTCGGGTACAGAGATGCCCGTGAGACGAGAGAAAGCCGAGCGACTTGCCGACGAGGAGCTGATGCCCTGGATCGGCCGCAAGGACCCGGAGGCGTTCGAAGTCTTCTACGACCGACACGGCGGCGTGGCCTACTCGCTCGCCTACCGCATCCTCGGCGAACGTGGCGCGGCCGAAGACTGCATCCAGGAGGCGTTCATCTCGATCTGGCGCAGTGGTGGCAAGTTCGACGCCGCGCGCGGCAGCGTCCGCTCGTGGACGCTCAGCATCGTCCGCAACCGAGCGATCGACGTACTTCGCAGCAAGGCCGGCAAAGCCCCGAAAATGACCTTCGACGACGACGAGATCATCGAGTCGCGCCCCGCGGATGAGCTGACCGACGAGGAGGCGATGCGCAACGAGACCGCGACCGAGGTGCGGGGGGCGCTGTCCCAACTCCCCGACGAGCAGTCGAAGGTGATCCAGCTCGCCTACTTCGGCGGCTTCAGCCAGTCGGAGATCGCCGGGATGCTGAACGTGCCGCTGGGCACGGTGAAGGGACGGATGCGCCTCGGATTGGAGAAGATCCGGGGCGAGCTGGCGGAGGGACTGGCATGAACGCGAACGATCACGACAACCGCCTCGAGGAAGTCGCCGCCTACGCGGTCGGCGGTCTCGACCGTGACCAGGTCGCGGACCTCGAGAACCACCTGGCCGGCTGCAAGCGCTGCCAGGAGGAGCTGCGCTGGCTCTCGCCCGCGGTGCAGGCGCTGCCGGAAGCGGTCGAGCGCCAGGCGCCGCCGCCGGAGCTGAAGCAGCGGCTGATGGCCGAGGTGCGCGCCGACGCGGCCGCCGATGAGCGCCGCGCGCGGACGGAGGAGCACCGCGAGCGCGCCGAATCGCGCCCGGCCATCGGCGAGTGGCTGCGCGGCCTGAACATCGGCGGGCTGACCTGGAAGCCGCTGACGGGCCTCGCGGTCGCGATCCTCGTGATCGCCGGCGGGATCGGTTATGCGGTCGGCAACGGCGGCGGCTCGGGCGGCGCCCACACGACCGAAGTGCCGGTGGCGGCGAACGGGATCGGCGCCAAGGTGGTCACCGAAGACGACCGTGGCGAGCTCCACCTCACCGGCGTCGAACAGCTGCCCAAGGGGCGCATCCTCGAGGCCTGGGTGGAACGCGACGGCATCGTCGAACCGGTCCCGGCACTGTTCGCGCCCGACCAGGCGGGCCGCGCCTCGACCACGATCGAGGACATGAAGGACGTCAGCGCGGTGATGGTGACGCGGGAGCCCGCGGGCGGCTCGAAGAAGCCGACGACCGAACCGTTCGTCGTGGTCCCGGTCGAAACCTGAGGCGCCCCTCCCCTTCTCTGGGAAATATCTGGCAGAGAGTGTCACTTATCTGTTAGGTTGCGGCGGTCGCTGACATCACTGGTCGGCCCTGGGAACGAGGAGGAAGTCGTGGCGAACGAGGTGACGCGTCGATCGTTCATGCAGAAGTCGGCAACCGCGGGCGGCGTGCTCTTGGCCGGCGGAGTGCTGGGTCCCGCTGCCGGCCAGGCGCTCGCGGCAGGCACCGCAGACGCAGACGGCAGCGGCGGCAAGAAGGTCTTCAGGAACTACACCCAGAGGGAACTCGACCGCGCCTACGACCAGGACTACTGGGTTGCCTACTCCTCCGAAGAGGCGATCGACTTCTACTCGATCCTCAGCGACAAGGTCCGAAGCGAACATCGCTTCAGCTCCCACGCCTACGGGAAGGGCAAGGTCGAAACCCTGGACTTCTTCCCCTGCGGGGAGCCCGGCAGGCCGACCCACGTCTTCGTCCATGGCGGCGCCTGGTTGGGGCTCGACGTCGAATCGAGCTCGCTCGGCGCCCCGACCTTTGTCAAGAACCGCGCCAACTACGTGGCGCTGGGGTTCTCCAGCGTCGACCCGCCGAAGGCGACCCTGGCCCACATGGTCGAACAGGTCTGCCGTGGGGTCGCCTGGGTCCACCAGAACGCCGCCAGGCTCGGCGTCGACCCGAATCGCATCTTCCTTTCCGGGCACAGTTCCGGCGGTCACCTCGCGGCGGCGGCGCTGGTGGCCGACTGGGCCGACTTCGACGTGCCCGACGATGTGGTGAAGGGCTGCCTGCTGATCAGTGGTCTCTACGACCTCTACCCCGTCTCGCTCTCCTACCGGCAGAGCTACCTCAAGCTGAGCGCCAAGGAAATCGACGACCTCTCGCCGATCCGCCACGTCGATTCGATCCGCTGTCCGGTGGTCGTCGCCCACGCCGAGAACGACACGCCCGAGTTCCGTCGCCAGGGGGAAGCCTTCGCCAAGACCCTCCGCCGTGGGTCGGCGCACCCGTCCCGGGAGGTCGTCGCGCGCGGTCTGAACCACTACGACCACAGCTTCACCTTGGGATACGCCGACGCGATCATGGGCAACACGGCGCTCCAGCAGATGGGGCTGGCCAAACCCGTCAGCTTCGAAGGACCGGCAGGGCCGATCCGCTACTGAGCGGACGGCGGCCTGCCTGCCTCTATCGTTTGGTGGATGGGAGACGCCTCGGACAAAGCCGCGAGCACCAAGGCCCCGCGCAAGGGGATGCGGGATCGGCGGCTCGCGATCTCGGCCGCCGCGATCCGCCTCTTCACCGAACGGGGCCTCGACGCGACCACGGTCGACGACATCGCCGAGGAGGCCGGCGTCGCGCCGCGCACGTTCTTCCGTCACTTCGCCACCAAGGAGGAGGCTGTCTTCCCCGACCACGACGAACGCATCGAGCGCCTCTGCACGATGCTCGACGAACGGCGGAGCGCGATCAACCCACTCGCCGCCGCGATCGAGGTCGCGCGTCGCTCGGCGGAGGAGTACCTGAACCAGCCGTCGCTCTTCCAGCCGCGCTTCCAACTGGTCCGGGCAACCCCGGCGCTGCGCGACCGGGAACGACTGATCGACTTCAACTACGAGACGGCGCTCGCCGATTACCTGGAGTCCGAGCTCGACGACGAACCGGCCTCGCCGATGCGCGCCAAGGCGATGGCGGCGGGGATCGTGGCCGCGGTCAACTACGCGTTGCAGATCTGGGCCGAGGCAAGCGAGCCGGAAGGCCGCGAAGCACTGCACCACGGGCTCGAAATGCTCGCGCAGGCGTTCGCGCCGATGATCGGCGCCGCCTTCGTCGTCGATCCCGCCCGGATCACGATCACGATCCCCGCTTCGCTCGAGGCGCAGGAGCCGCTGGCGACGGTGCTGCGCCAGGCGATCGGGTCGAACGGCGACTCGGCGAAGGCCTGAGCGAGGTGACCGCCGCGCCGAAGGCGCGCCGGAGGCGGCGCCCCGCTCCCCGTAGGCGCGCGAGCATCAGCCCGCCGACGAGGCTGAGGACGGGCGCGCAGTAGAGGAGGGTCTCCTCGACCGGGATGCCGGCGATGTGGGCGACCGGCGGCACGTCCGTCAGCCTTCGACCCGCAGCAGCACCGCGGCCCCGGTGTCGCCGGCGGCGCAGCCGGTGAACAGGCCGGTGCCGCCACCGCGGTCGGCCAGCGCCTCGATCAGCTCGGCGATCCCGCGGGCCCCGGTCGGTCCCTGCGGATGCCCGTAGACGAGGCTGCACCCCTTCGGGTTGACCTGCTCCTGATCGAAGCCGAGCTCCCGCGCGAGCCAGAGGTCGTTCACCGCGAAGGGGTTGTGGGTCACGACGAGATCGACCTGCCCGGCCCCGAGCCCGGCCCGCTCGAGCGCCTGGAGGGCGGCGGGCACCGGGGCCTTCGGCATCCGGGCGGCCTCCGCGCGAGCGTTGCCGAAGGCGAGCACGCGGGCGACGGCGCCGTCCCGGCCCAGCTCCTTCGCGGTCGCGGGATCGGTGACGAGCATCCCTGCCGCGCCGTCCGCGGGATGGGTCTGGGTGCCGCCGGTCAAGGTCCCGTCCGGGCGCGTCGGCGCGAGTCTCGTGAGGTCGGCGAGCGTCGTCGACCGGACGCCGTGGTCCTCCTCGACCCGCAGCGCCGGGCCGCGTCGGCGCTCCAGCTCCACCGGCACCATGTACCGGCGTTGGAACGCGCGGTCGTCGGCGAGGCTGCTCTCGTACTGGGCGTAGCGCAAAGCGGTCAGCTCGTCCAGCTGTGAACGGCTGAAGCCGGCTTCCTCGGCAACCGCCTCCGCGGTCTCGAGCATCGAGAGTCCGGTCAGAGGATCGGCGGCGAAAGCGTCCAGCGGGATGTCCTCGCGCGCGACCCGGCCACCGATCCCGGAATCGCCCGGGTAGATGACGTGCGGGCCGTTGCTGGTGCGATCGGTGAGGACGACCAGCGAGGTGCCGCCCGCCCCCTCGGTCTCGGCCGCCGCGCTCTGCAGCGCCTTGACCGACGTTGCGCAAGCCTGCACCACCAAGGGCCCGGAGATCTGCGGCGCGCCGATCCCGGTGGCGACGGTGGAGGGGGCGTAGAAGGCGCCCAGCTGGGGGACGGTCATGCCGAGGACGAAGCCCGTCAGCCGTGCCGGATCGAATGCCCGCTCCGCCAGCGCGGCGCGCGTCACGGCGACCGCGACGTCGAGGCTCGAGTCGTCCTTCAGCGGACCCTGCCAGCGGGCGAACGGCGAGCTCCAGGCACCGCCGACCGGGATGGCGACGCTCTCGCACCTCATCGTCCGGCCCCCTCCGCGATCGTCGTCGCGTCGAGCCGCACCAGCTTCGACTTCGCTTCCGTCCGTTCGAGCGTCCCGGGCGGGACCAGCTCGATCGCCGCGCGGGCGATCAGCTTCGCCCGGATCTCCGCCTCGAGGCGAGCGCGGAGCGAGTCCTGGTCGCCGGCGCCGGTCGCCTCGACCCGGACCCTAAGCGGAGGGTCGACCTTCGGCGGCGGCGTGCCGATCACGATCTCCAGTGCCCCAGTGGTCTCCGGGGCGAAGCCGGCGACGACGTCGCTGACGGCCGAGGGCCAGACATTCACACCGTTCACGATCAGCAGGTCATCGGTGCGTCCGACGCAGCGGATGCGCGGCCCCGTCCTGCCGCAGGGGCAGGGGCTGGTGGCGACGACTACGCGGTCGCGGGTGCGGAAGCGGATCAGCGGGACGCACTCGCGCTGGAGGTGGGTCGCGACCAGTTCGCCTTCGGCGCCGTCCTCCCAGGCGATCGGCGCGCCGCTGTCCGGGTCGATCAGCTCGAGCAGCAGGTGGTCGGGTGCCAGCAGGTGGTTGCCGTCCTGGGCGTCGCAGGTGCCCGCGTACATCGGGAACAGGTCGGCGTTGCCGACGCTCTCGCGGACCTCGGCGCCGAACTGGGCCGCGATCCGGTCCCGCACGGCCGGCACTCCGCCACCGGGCTCGGCGCCGACGAGGATGCGACCGACGCCGAGGTCCCGCGGGTCGCGGCCGAACTTGTCGGGCAGTTGCTCGGCCAGGTAGCGGGCGTAGGACGGGGTGCAGGAGAGGATCGTGGCGCCGAGATCGTCGGCCGCCGAGACGAGCCGGTCGGTGGCGCCGGTGCCGAGCGGGATGAAGGTGGCACCGAGCCGCTGGACCGCTTCGGCCAGGGGCAGCCCGCCGACGAAGAAGCCGAGACCGAAGCCGTGCAGCACCACATCGTCCGGTCGCATGCCCTCGCAGAAGTAGACGCGCGCGGCGACCTCTGCCCAGGCGTCGGCGTCGGCCGCCGTCACGCCGACGTAGCTGGGACGGCCGGTGGTGCCGCTCGACGCGTGGACGCGGACCACCGAGCGCATCGGGGCGGCTGCGTGGGACCCGAGCGGCGGTGCCGCGATCTGGCTCTCCCGCAGCTCCTGCTTTTCGGTGAATGGGAGATCGGGCAGGTCGGCGACCCCGCGGACGGCGGCCGGATCGGATCCGTGTCGGGCGAACTTCACCCGGTAGAAGTCCGACCGCGCGACCACCGCCGCAAGCTGCTCCCGCAGCCGGTCGTCCTGCATCCGCGCGATCTCGCCCGGAGCCATCGTCTCGATCTCCTCATCCCAATGTCTGAGGGTCACTTCGCCTCCATTCCTGAAGAAGAGGATTGACACCCGCTGCCATTAAATCTATCATCCACGGCAGTAACTGCCAATCACGGGGCTAGGGAAGCTCGAAAAGGAAGGTGAGAGAGTGGTCTTCGTCGCTCCGAAGTCGGTTCCGGACGAGTTGAGGTGGCTGGCCGACGCGCCGGATCGCCAGATGCTCATCGACGGCGAGCTGGTCGCCGCGCGAAGCGGCAAGACCTTCGACGTCCACGACCCGTCGACCGCCGAGGTGATCGCCCACGTCCCGGACGCCGGGCGCGAGGACGTCGATGCCGCGGTCACGGCGGCCCGTCGCGCGTTCGAGGGACGTTGGTCCCGGGTCCTTCCTCACGAACGCCAGCGGCTGATGCTGCGGCTCGCCGACCTGATCGAGGAGCGCGGCGAGGAGATCGCGGCGCTCGAGGCGTTGAACCAGGGCAAGCTGCTGGAGGTCGCCCGCAGCGTCGAGGTCGAGATGGCTGCCGACTACGTCCGCTACATGGCCGGGTGGGCGACCAAGATCGAAGGCTCGGTGGTGGAGCTGTCGCCGCGGATGCCGGAGGGCGTCAACTTCCACGCCTACACGCGCCGCGAGCCCGCCGGCGTCGTCGCCGCGATCGTCCCCTGGAACTTCCCCCACCTGATGGCGATCTGGAAGACCGCCCCGGCGCTCGCCACGGGTTGCACGGTCGTCCTCAAGCCGGCCGAGCAGACGCCGCTGACGGCGCTCCTGCTGGGGGAGCTGATCGCCGAAGCCGGCTTCCCGGACGGTGTCTTCAATGTCGTCACCGGGTTCGGTGAGACCGCCGGCGCCGCCCTGGTCAAGCACAAAGGGGTGGACAAGATCACCTTCACCGGCTCGACCGAGGTGGGCAAGAAGATCGGGGTCGAGGCGATGAAGAACATGACCCGGGTGTCGCTGGAGCTCGGCGGCAAGTCCCCGGTCCTGGTCCTCGACGACATCGACCCGGAGTTCATCGCCAGCGGGATGATGATGGGGATCTTCTTCAACTCCGGCCAGCAGTGCGTGGCCGGCTCGCGCCTCTACGCCCCGGCGGCGCGCTTCGACGAGATCGTCGAGCGGGTCGCCTACATGGCCGACTTCCTGCAGCTCGGCTCGCCGTTCGATCCCGACGTCCATCTCGGTCCGTTGGTGTCGAAGGACCAGCAGGAGCGGGTGCTCGGCTACATCGAGAGCGGGCGACAGGAGGGCGGCGAGATCCTCGTCGGTGGCAAGGCGCCCGACTCCGACGGCTACTTCGTCGAGCCGACCGTGATCAGCCGGACCGACCACCGGATGAAGGTGGTGAAGGAGGAGATCTTCGGGCCGGTCCTCGTCGCGATGCCTTACCAGAGCATCGATGAGCTGGTCGACCTCGCCAACGACTCCGAGTACGGGCTCGCGGCGAGCGTGTGGAGCCAGAACATCAGCCGCGTCCACGAGATCGTGCCGAAGCTGAAGGCCGGGACCGTCTGGGTGAACACCCACGGTGTGCTGGACGCGAACCTGCCCTTCGGTGGCTTCAAGCAGTCGGGGGTCGGCCGTGAGCACGGGCGGGCGGCGATCGACACCTACACCGAGACCAAGTCGGTCTGCATCGCCTACTGATGCGCGAGCAGAAGCGGCAGACGCTGTTGGACTCCTATGCGGCCCGGGCGAAGGAGCTGGAACGCCACGCGCATCCGCTCGACCCGCTGTCGCCGGCGGAGCTGGAACGCGTCGTCGAGATGGTCCGGGCGCACAAGTCGTTCCGTTACGGGATGCGGTTCGCCACGGTGATGCTGGTCGAGCCGACCAAGCAGCAGCTCGCGCGGGCCGTGAAACGGCGTCCGCGGAACGTCGACGTGCAACTGATCGACAGCGAGCAACGGTGTGGCTTCGCGACGCAGGTCGAGCTGAACAAGGGGACGGTGAAGCCGTTCCGCCGCGTCGACGGACTGCAGCCGGCGATCTTCACCGAGGAGTTCATCGAGGTCGAACTCGAGTCGAAGCTGGACGGACGGGTCCAGGAGGCGTTGCGGCGCCGCGGCCTCGACATCCAGGAACGGACTCAGGTGAACGTCGATCCCTGGTCCCCCGGCCACTTCGGTGGGGCCGAGGAAAGCGAGCGTCGCGTGGCGCGTGGGCTCTTCTACCTGCGGGCGGAGAACGACGACAACGCCTACGCGCACCCGATCGACGGGATGGCCACGCTGGTCGACCTCAATGACAAGGAGGTCATCGCGGTCGAAGACGAGGAGGTGCTGCCGGTCCCACGGCAGTCGTACAACTACGCGGCGCGGTTCCGCGACGAGTGGCGCGAGGACCTGAAGCCGCTCGAGATCAGCCAGCCGGAAGGGCCCAGCTTCACGGTCGAGGGCTGGAAGGTGAGCTGGCAGAAGTGGTCGTTCCGGGTCGGGTTCAACCAGCGGGAGGGACTGACGCTCCATCAGGTCGCCTACGACGACGAGGGCGAGGAGCGACCGATCCTCTACCGGGCTTCGGTCGCCGAGATGACCGTGCCCTACGGCGACGTGTCCTTCACGCAGCGCCGCAAAAACGCCTTCGACGCCGGCGAGTATGGGCTCGGCGCCCAGGCCAACAGCCTCGAGCGTGGCTGCGACTGCCTCGGTGAGATCTACTACTTCGACTCCGCCTGCGTCAACGGCTACGGCGACCTCGAGCCGAAAAACAATGTCATCTGCCTCCATGAGGAGGACGCCGGGATCCTCTGGAAGCACTGGGATCTCCGTACCGACAAAACGGAGGTGAGGCGCTCACGTCGCCTGGTGCTCTCGTTCATCACCACGATCGGCAACTACGAGTACGGCTTCTACTGGTACTTCTACCAAGACGGTTCGATCGAGTTCGAGACGAAGGCGACCGGGATCGTCCAGACCGGAGCCCTGCGCGACGGTGAGACCTCGAAGTACGGGGCGACCCTGGGCGACAACCTCTACGCGCCCCACCACCAGCACTTCTTCTGCATCCGGATCGACCCGACGATCGACGGCTTCGCCAACCAGGTCTCCGAGGTGGAGACGGTCGCCGATCCGACCGGGGAGAGCAATCCCTACGGCAACGCCTTCTACCCCCGTAAGCACACCTTCGCCAGGGAGTCGGAAGCCCAGCGACTGATCGATCCCCTGGCCGCCCGCGGCTGGCTGATCGAAAGCTCCGACAAGGTGAACGCCCTGGGCGGCCGACCCTCCTTCAAGCTGGTCGCCGGTGAGAACTGCCTGCCGTTCGCCCAGCCGGAGGCGGCGATCTCCAAACGGGCCGGCTATATGTGGAAGCACCTCTGGGTGACCCGGTTCGATCCCGAGGAGCGGTATCCGGCCGGGGAGTTTCCGAACCAGCATCCGGGCGAGGACGGCCTGCCGAAGTGGACCGAGGCGGACCGCCCGATCGAGGGCGAGGACATCGTCGTCTGGTACGTCATGGGGCACCACCACATCGTCCGGCCCGAGGACTGGCCGGTGATGCCGGTCGCGCGCCTCGGCTTCGCGCTGAAGCCGAACGGATTCTTCACGTCAAACCCGGCGCTGGACGTACCACCGCCGGAATCACACTGCGACAGCGACTGCTGCGCACCTGGGTCATGGGAAGACAACGAGGGGAGAGGTACGACCAATGGAAGACCGGAGCAGTCCTAGCACGAGTGAGGCAACCCTGGGTGAGGGGAGCCTGAGCACGATCCATGCGGTAGGCCAGTCACTGGCGGTCGGCCCGATCTTCTCGGTCGGGCTGTTGAGCGGCCTGGTCGCCGGCTTCGCCGGGGTCTCGACGCCCGCCTCCGTCCTGTTGGCGACGATCGGCGCCCTTGCGTTGGCGTATCTGGTCTCTCTCTACGCCCGTCGTTTCGCGGGCGCCGGAGCGATCTACGAGTACCTGTTCCACACCGGCGGCTCGGTCGTCGGAGTGTTCTCCGGCGGCCTCTACTTCATCGGCATGCTGCTCATCCAGGGGTCGTTCGCGATCGGCTGGGGATTCTTGGCGAACGGGTTCTGGGCGGAACACATCTCTTCGAGCCCGCCGGCCTTCTGGGTCTTCGGTGTGATCTACCTGGCGGTGATCGCCCTGATGAACTACTTCGGGGTGAAGCTCGCCGTCCGCGGCGTGCTCGTCCTCGCCGCCGTCTCCTGCATCCCGCTCATCCTCCTCGCGGTGGTGATCATCGCCAAGGGTGGCGCCGAAGGCCAGTCCCTCTCCGCCTTCAGCCCCTTCGCCGGGGACAGCAGCGGGATCCTCAACGGGGTGTTGTTCGCGGTGACGCTCTTCATCGGGTTCGAGGCGGCGGCCTCGATCGCCGAGGAGACCAAGGAACCGCGTCGGTCGATCCCCCTGGCGGTCATCTCGACGGTGGCGATCGTCGCCGTCTTCTACCTCCTGATGACCTACGCGATGAGCATCGGTTTCGGTGCCGAAGGAATCGAAGGATGGGCCGGTAGCCCGAGCCCGCTGGGATCGCTCGCGGAAACCTACGTCGGCAACTGGCTCGCGACGATCATCGGATTGGTCATCCTCTTCGACATGCTCTCGGCCGGCCTCGCCTTCTCGGTCACCGGCTGTCGCGGCGTCTTCGCGCTCGCCCGCGACGGCTTCCTGCCGCGGCCGCTGGCGAGCACGTCGCGGTGGGGGACCCCGGTCGGCGGCGTCGTCGCGATGAGCGTCGTCGGGGCCGCCGTCCTCATCTGGGGCGCGACCAACCACCTCGGCGACAAGGTGGAACTGCCGAACTCCTACCAGGCGTTCACCGTCCTCGTCGGCGCCGGCAGCTTCATCGTCGAGGCGATCTACGTGCTCCTCGCGCTGGCGGGCCTGCGTCTCGTCTACCAGCTGGGGAACGGCGCCCGTGACTGGTGGCGCTACTTCATCGTCCTGATCGCCTTGGCCCTGCCGCTCCTGGCTTTCAAAGGGGCACTCGATCCGTGGCCGAAGTCACCGGAAATCGGGATCTACATCGCCTTCGGCGCACTCGCGCTGGCCGTGGTCTGGGTGATCGCCCTGATGGTGACGCGTCCGGAGGTCGTCAGAGGCGCGGCGCAGCACGCGGTCGCCGAGCACGAACTGACGATGGGGCCGGAGTCGGTAGAGCAACTGGACCCCCCGGCGCTTCGCCCGTGAGGCCGCATGGCGAGCGATGAGCTCGAAGGTCTGCTCGAACGGCTGGCCGGCCTCCCGGAGCCCCGGGACCTGACCGAGGAGCGGCGCGCGTGGGATGCCATCTGCGCGCCGCTCGCCTCGCTGGAGGGGGTGCGGGTGAGTTCGGTCGACGCCGGCGGCGTTCCCGCTCAGGTCTTCGAGCCCGCGGGGCCGGTGAGGCGGGAGGTGCTCTACTTCCACGGCGGTGCGTTCGCTCTCGGGTCGTCCTGGCACAACCGCGGGATGCTGTCGCGGCTGGCGTCGACGGCGGGCGCGCGGGTGGTCGGGGTGGACTACAGGCTCGCGCCCGAGGCTCGCTTCCCGGCGGCGGTCGAGGACGCCGATGCCGCCTATCGGTGGCTGGTCGAGCGCGACGGGGGTGCGTTGCCGTTCGTCGTCGCGGGCGATTCCTGCGGGGCGAACCTGGCGCTCGGCGCCGCCCTTGCCGCCCGCGACCGTGGCGACGTGCAACCGGATGCCCTGGTCTGCCTCTCCCCCTGGGTCGACCTGACGCTCGGAGGGCGGTCGTTCGCGGAGAACGCCGACGCCGATCCCTTCATCGCCCGGGAGAGCCTGGCCGAGCTCGCGGCCGGATACCTCGACGGTGCCGATCCGGCCGACCCCCGTGCGTCGCCTCTCTTCGCCGACCTCGGCGGTCTGCCCCCCGTCCTCATCCAGGTGGGCGCCGAGGAGGCGCTGCTCTCGGACGCGATCGAGCTCGGCCGGCGGGCTGCCGCGGGCGGCACCGCAGTCACTCTCGAGCTCGTGCCCGACGTCGTCCACGTCTGGCAGCTCTGGGCTGGATCGGTCCCCGAGTCGGCCGCCGCTCTGCGCCGGATCGCGACCTTCCTCGAGGAGTGCGAGAGGATCGACCTCGATGCGGATCCGTCAACTGACGCTCGCGACCTCCGACCTTGAGGGTCAGGCGGCATTCTGGGGTGAACGCCTCGGCTTGCGGGTGAGTCGGGACGACGCGGCGGTCGAGGTGTGCCTGCGCGACTCGACGATCCGCTTCGAGCGGGCCGAGCCGGGCCTCGACGCGCGCTACCACTTCGCGATCAACGTCCCAGGCGACTCGATTCATGAGGCGGTGGCCTGGCTACGTGAGCGCGCCGAGCCGCTCACCTTCGACGGTGACCCGGTGCGCACCGACGTCGGCGCCGGCTGCGTCTACTTCCTCGACGCGGCCGGGAACGTGGTCGAGCTGATCGCGAGCCCGCACGCCGAGGGGGAGGGCGGCGACTTCGGGGCCGGGTCCCTGATCGAGATCGCCGAGGTCGGCATCGCCTCCGCCGATCCCGACGCCACCGTGGCGGCGGTCGAAGACGCCTTCGGCCAAGGCCGGTATTGGGGCGGTCCCGACTCCGAGCTAACCGCCGTCGGCGACGAGCACGCGGTGGTCATCGTCGCCCCGATCGGGCGCGGCTGGATCCCGGTCGACCTCACCGCCACACCGCTGCCGACCGAGATCGTCTCTTGGGACCGGCACCGATTCGCGGTGCTCTAGGCCGTCGCGGCGGTTCGTGAGAAACGTCGGGAAGTCGGCACCGGCCGGGGGCGGAGACGGGCGCGGTCGACCTAAGGTCCGGTGGAGATAGTGCGGTCGACCTGACGTCCGTCTTCCGAACCCGGGGTCGACCGCGCCGGCGGGGGCGGACCGTAGGTCGACCGCGCCGCTCGTGGGACCCGCGTGCGTCCCGCGCCGCGACGCCTCCACGGATCCGACACTCCCCACAGACCCGCCCTCTCGGCGGCGGCCACAGCCTGCCAGGGCCGCCGCCGAGAGGGCAGCCTCCCTTGGCGGTCCCTCGCCCCTTGGACCTCTAGCGTCCGTAGCGGTCGCTGGAGAGCACGAGCTGCTCGGGGATCGCGGCGCGCGGGGGCGGCGCCGGATCGGCGCGCACCGAGACGGTCTCGGCGACGCTGTAGGTGACGACGTGGTCACCGTCGTCGGCGGTGATCGTCACGTGATCCTCGTCTGACTCCGACACCTTGCCCGCGAGGCCGGGGTGGAAGCCGGCGTCCATCAGGTAGTGGAGAAGCTCCTCGGCCTCGTTCTCGAAGCGTAGGACGACGACGTCGGCGCCGACCTCGACGTCGGCGAGGAGGGAGCCGCGCTCGCGGATGCCCTCGACGATCGGGTGGCCGTGCGGGCAGGTCGTCGCGTCGCCGATCGCGGCGCGCATCCGCTCCTCCAGCACCGGCGACATCGCGTGCTCGATCCGCTCGGCCTCCTCGTGCACCTCGTCCCACGGGATCTTCAGCACGTCGGTGAGGAAGCGCTCGATCATCCGGTGGCGGCGGACGATGTAGGAGGCTTTCTCGCGGCCTTCCTCGGTGAATTTGAGCGATTTGTCGGGGTTGCGGTCGACGTAGCCGTCTTTGACCAGGCGGCCGACCATTTCGTGCACGGTCGGGGCGGACAGCTGCATCGCGCGGGCGATGTTGGCCCCGGTCATCGGCAGCCCGGCCTCGTCGATCCAGAACATCGACTCGAGGTACTCCTGCTCCGCGACGGTCGCGTCGGCTGCCAACTTACCCTCCTTTTAGGAGCCCCTGATCAGGGTGCCCTAAGATCTGCTGTCTTGACGGCGACCGGACAATCGCTGCGGCGCCACTGGCCACTTTACCTGGGTGGCCTACTCGTCGCCCTACTTGGCTGGAGCGCGTTCAGCGCCCACGGTGGCACCCCCGAACCGAGCGCGAGCGAGCACCTCAGCCACGGCGCGGTCGTGCTCGACAGCGCCCTGCTCGTCTTCCGCGAGGGGCTGGAGACGATCCTCGTCCTCGCCGCGGTCACCGCCAGCATGGTCGGCGCCGCCCAGGTCTACCGCCGGCCGATCGCGCTCGGCGCCGCGGTCGGGTTCCTCGCCAGCGTCGCGACCTGGTTCCTCGCCGCCTGGGTCCTGGGACAGCTCGGCGGCAGCGGGCTCGCGGTGCAGGCGGCTACCGGCCTCCTCGCCGTGATCGTCCTGCTCGTGGTCATGAACTGGTTCTTCCACAAGGTCTACTGGACGGGCTGGATCCAGAACCGCAACCGGCAGAAAAAGAAGATCCTCTCGGGCGCCGAGTCCGGTGGCATCGACGGGCGCCGCGCGGCGATGTGGGGCCTGGTCGCGCTCGGCGTCACCTCGGTCTACCGCGAGGGCTTCGAGGTCGTCCTCTTCCTCCAGAACCTGCGCCTGTCCTACGGGGCGGGGACGGTGCTGGAGGGCGTCGCGCTCGGCCTCGCTCTGACCGCGGCGGTCGGCGTCGTCACCTTCCTCGCGCACAAGCACATGCCCTACAAGCGCATGCTGGTGCTGACCGGAGTCATGCTCGGCGTCGTGCTGATCGTGATGGTCGGCGAGTCGGTGCAGGAGATGCAACTGGCCGGCTGGCTGCCGGAAACGACGGTGGCGCTGGCGATCCCCGGCTGGGTCGGCCTCTGGTTCGCGGTCTTCCCGACCGTGGAGGGGCTGGTCGCGCAGGTGCTGGCGGCGGCGCTGGTGCTCGGCTCCTACTTCGGGGCGGAGTACTGGCGGATCAAGCGGCCGCGCAAGAAGGCGATGGCGGAGACCGCGTCAGCGGGGCCGCAGCTCAACCCCGAGGCGCCGCGGATCGGCGAGCCGGTGGCCGCGGAGCCGCGCCCTCAGCGTTCCATCAAGGACGCGACGACCGCCTCGTAAAAGCCGTCTCCGTTGGTGCTCTCGGTCACGGTGACGTTGGCGAACTGCGGCAGGTAGGCGCGTAGGCCGGGGTCCTCGGAGGGGCCGTTGGCGACGACGAAGAAGCGGCCGACCGCGGCGGCGACCTCCAGGTCCTCGACCGAGTCCCCGACCGCGATCAGGTCCTCGGTGGCGAAGCCGCGGGCGCGGGCGTGGGCGGCGACGGCCGCGGCCTTGGAGACCGTGCGCGGCACCAGGTGGTAGGCGTGGGTCTGGCCCTCGACCGTCTTCATCGGCGTGCCGATCGCGCCGTTGTCGAGGAAGCGAAGGTCGTCGTCGCCGTGCTCGCCGAGCAAGGCGTTTGCCTCATCGACGTCGACTTTGCCGCGGAAGAGATGGGAGTGCTGGCGGCCGTGGTGCCAGGGCGAGTGGTACTCGAGCCGCCCCTGGAAGTGCTCGAAGAGCATCTTGGGGATGCCGCGCCGCTCGATCTGTTCGTAGACCGTGCCTTCGTATTCGTCGGGCTGCAGCTCCCCGGTGAGGAGGTTCACCTCGCCGTCGAGGGTGAAAGCGCAGCCCGCCTCGAAGATGTAGGAGCGCTGGCCCATCAGGCGCGCGGCCTCGTGGACCTGCGGCTCGCGGCGGCCGCTCATGATCACGACCTCGACGCCGGCGCGGGCACATGCCTCGAGCGCGCGGGCCTGCGCCATCGAGAAGTTCCCCTCGCGATCGAGGAACAGGGCACCTCCCTTCCCGAGGAGGGTCCCGTCCAAGTCGGTGTAGACGCAGGCGAGCGACATCGGCCGCTCGCTACCGTAGCGAGGGTGGAGTGGCGGCTAGGAGATTTGACTCTGGATCTGGCCCGGCCGGTGGCGGCCGGGATCGTCAACGTGACGGTCGATTCGATGTTCGAGGGGGCCCGGAGCGGCACCCCGGAGCAGGCGATCGCCGACGGGATCGGGCTGGTGGAGGCCGGTTTCGACATGCTCGACGTGGGCGCGGTGGCGGCGCGCAGCGGGCCTCCGGTCGGGGTCGAGGACGAGTGCGCGGCGCTGGTCCCGGCGATCGCCGGGCTGGCGACGCTGGAGATCGGTGCTGACGACGGGGAGGACGGCGAGGCGGGCGGGCGCGTCCCGATCTCCGCCGACACCTTCCAGGTCGAGACGGCGCGGCGCGCGCTCGAGGCGGGCGCGGTCTGCGTCAACGACATCTCCGGAGGGTGCGACGAGATGTTCGAGCTCCTCGCCGCCACCGGTGCCGGTTATGTCTTGATGCACATCGAGGGGCCGCCGCGGGTCGACCGGCCCTGGCGCGATTACGGCGACGTGACCGCCTACATGGTGGAGTGGTTCGAGCGGAGGGTGGAGCGGATGCGGGAGCTGGGGGTGCGCGACGAGCAGATCGCGATCGATCCGGGCCTCGACTTCGACCTATCGCCCGAGCAGGACCTCCAGATCATGCGCCGCCTCGCCGAGCTGAAGGCGCTCGGGCTGCCGCTGTACGTGTCGCTGTCGCGCAAGGACTTCATCGGCGCGGTGCTCGCCGGGTCTTGGGAGGAGCGCCTCCCGCCGGGCCAGCGCGAGTGGGGGACCGTCGCCGCGGTGACCATGGCGGTGCGCGAGGGCGCCGACATCCTCCGCATCCACGACCGCTCGTCGCTGCAGGCGATGCGCCTCGCCGGCGAGGTCGTCCGCGGCGGAGCGGGCTGAATGGCGCGCTCGCGGATCATCGACACGCAGTGGGGGGTCGCGATCGCCCCGGCGCGGCGGGACGGACGGATCGTCGCCGAGACCTCCGAACCCGATCGCACCGCGAAGCCGGTGGCGCTCCCGGCAGAGCTCGCTCCGGACCTGGTCAAGCGCCTGCGCGCCGCCGGGATCGAGTCGCTCTACTCGCACCAGCTGCGCGCCTGGGAGACGGCGCCGAACTCGGACCTGATCGTCACCTCCGGCACCGCCTCGGGCAAGAGCCTCGCCTTCAACCTGCCGGTGCTCGACGGCATCGCGCGGCAGCCGAAGGCGCGGGCGCTCTACCTCTACCCGACCAAGGCGCTCGCCCAGGACCAGGCGCGCAAGCTCGCCCAACTGCGCCCGCCCGGGCTGCGCGAGGCGATCTACGACGGCGACACGCCGAAAGAGGAGCGCCCGGCGATCCGGCGCAAATCGAACCTGATCCTCACCAACCCCGACATGCTGCACGTCGGGATCCTCCCCAGCCACCGCAAATGGGGCGACTTCCTGGCGAACCTCGAGTGGGTCGTCGTCGACGAGGCGCACACCTACCGCGGCGTCTTCGGCTCCCACGTCGCCAACGTGCTGCGGCGGCTGCGGCGGACGGCGCGCGCCTACGGGTCCGACCCGCGCTTCCTGCTCGCCTCGGCGACGATCGCCAACCCCGAGGAGCTGGCGGAGCGGCTGGTCGGGACCGAGTTCGAGCTGATCGACGACGACGGCGCGCCGCGGGCGGGGCGCGAGGTGGCGATGTGGAACCCGCCGCTGATCGACGCCGCGACCGGCGCGCGCCGCTCGGCGCTGGCCGAGGCCGCCGACCTGCTCGCCGAGCTCGTCACCCAGGGTGTGCGGACGATCTGCTTCCTGAAATCGCGGCGCGGGATCGAGCTGATCCAGCGCTTCGCCCGGGAAAACCTGGAGCGGCGCGGGAAGCCGGAGCTGGCCGCGCGGATCGCTCCCTACCGCGGCGGCTACACGCCGCAGCAGCGGCGCGAGATCGAGGAGCGGCTCTCGCGCGGGGAGCTGCTGGCGGTGGTGGCGACCGACGCGCTCGAGCTGGGCATCGACGTGGGGGAGCTCGACGCGGCGATCTGCGTCACCTTCCCGGGGACCGTGGCGAGCCTGCGGCAGATGTGGGGACGCGCGGGGCGCCGGCGGCGCGGGCTGGCGGTCTACGTCGCCGGACAGGACGCGCTCGACCAGTTCTTCTGCCGCCACCCGGAGGAGTTCCTCGGCCGGCCGGTGGAGGCGGCGATCCTCGATCACGCCAACGAGCAGATCGCGATGCGCCACCTGATCGCGGCGGCCTACGAGATCCCGCTCTCGGAGGCCGACGACGAGTTCTTCGGCGAGGGCTGGCGGGAGCGGGCGCAGCGGCTGCTGGAGGCGGGGGAGCTGCGCAAAGCGCGCGGGCGCCTGGCGCCGGGACGCAACGAGTTCGTCGCCTCGCGGATCCCGCTGCGCTCGGCCTCGGCGGAGTCGGTCGCGGTGATCGAGCGCGGGTCGGGGGAGATGCTCGGGCTGGTCGAGGCGGAGCGCGCCTTCACCACGATCCACCCGGGCGCGATCTACCTGCACCTGGGGCGCTCCTACGAGGTCGAGCAGCTCGACATCCGCGAGCGGCGGGCGCTGGTGTCGAGCTTCGACGGCGACTGGTACACGCGGCCGAAAAAAGAGACCGAGATCTACATCGAGCGGATCCACGAGCAGCGCGAGGTCGCCGGGGTGCAGCTCAACTTCGGCGAGGTGTCGGTGACCGAGCAGGTGATCGCCTTCCAGCGCGTCTCGATCTCCGACAACGAACCGATCGACATCGTCGCCCTCGAGCTGCCGGAGCAGAGCTTCGTCACCCAGGCGCTCTGGTACGTGCTGCCCGACGGCAACTTCGGCACGCTGCCGCCCGACGTGCTCCTCGGCGCGCTGCACGCGACCGAGCACGGGCAGATCGCGGTCCTGCCGCTGATCGCGATGTGCGACCGCTGGGACATCGGCGGCCTCTCCACCAACGTCCACTTCCAGACCGGCCGCTCGACGATCTTCATCTACGACGGGCACCCGGGCGGGGTCGGGATCACCAAACGGGGCTACGACGAATTCGAGCGGTTGCTGGGGGACGCCGAGCGGCTGATCGCGGAGTGTCCTTGTGAGAGCGGGTGTCCTAGTTGCGTGCAGAGTCCGAAGTGCGGGAACCTCAATGAACCGCTGCATAAGGCCGGGGCGCTGGAGCTGATGGGGCAGATGCAGGCTGCTCGTGAGGGTGTGCGGAGAGCCGCATGAGGGGGCCCTTCTCTCACGAACAGCGGGAGGTTCGTTCAGGGCCCCCTCATGCGGCTCCAACGGAGCCGCGGCGGCAGGTCGCGGTCATCGGGGCGGGTGGGGCTGAGGAAGGGTCCGAGGCTTGGCGGCTGGCGGAGGAGGTTGGGCGGCGACTCGCCGAATCCGGCGCCACGGTGGTCTGCGGCGGTGGCAACGGGGTCATGGCGGCCGTAACTCGGGGAGCCGCGTCGGCCGGTGGGCAGGTCATCGGGGTACTGCCGGGGAGCGATCTGGGTGGCGGCAATCCGGACCTGACGCACGTGGTCGCGACCGGGATCGGGCATGCGCGGAACCTTGCGGTGGTGGGGTCGGGGGAGGTCGTCATCGCGATCGGCGGGGAGTGGGGGACGCTGTCGGAGATCGGGCACGCGCGGGCGATCGGGCGGACGGTCGTCGCCTTGCGCAGCTGGACGCTCACCGGCCGGGACCGCATGGAGGGCGCGCCCGGCGTCGTCTCGGCCGAGACGCCCGAGGAGGCGGTCGCCGCCGCTCTTGCCGAGCTCTAGAACGCCTCGGGAAAGAGGCGCGCCATGATCACCGAGGAGTGCAGCTTGCCGTCGTTGCGGCGGTAGTGGTCCCGCCGCAGGCCCTCGCGCTCGAAGCCGAAGCGTTCGTAGAGGCCGATCGCGGCCTCGTTGTGGGGCCAGACCTCGAGTTCGATCTTGTGAACGTCGGACGGCCGCGCGTCGATTGCCGCTTCGAGGAGCAGCCGCCCGCCGCCCTTGCCGCGACCCCCGGGAAGGATCCACATGCCGATCGCGTGGACGCCGTCGATGCGGGTCGGGCGCAGGTCGATGTTGCCGATCAGCGTCGGCCCGTCCTCGGCCTCGTCGTCTTCGAGCGCGAACATCCGGTGGCCCTCCGCGAGCCGGGTCCGGAACCGCTCGCCCAGCTCGGCCTCGGTGACCGGCGGCTGGACCGCGACCCAGCGCTTTTCGTCGACGACCACCTTGAGGCCGCGGGACAGCTCCTCGATGTCAGCATCGGTGACGGGTCTGACGCGCATCGCTGAACCCTGACAAATGGCGCGTGTCAGGGCCAGAGTTCGCGCAGTGCGAGGACGGCGAAGGCGCTCGACCAGAGCAGCGGCGTGGTCGAGGTCGGGATGCCGGTGTGGACGCCGACCCGCTCGGGGAGGTCCCCGGCCGGCGTCGCGGCGCGGCGCAGGTCGGCGACGAGTGAGAGCGCCGATCGCCGATCTCCCAGCCCTGCAAGGGCCCACGCGCTCCATGCGGTGGGGGCGGTCCATGGGTCGTCGCCGCCCTCCCAACCTTCGCCGGGAGTGATGCCGTACTCCGTGCCGTCGCGGGTGAGCTGGAGGAGCGTGCGTTCCGCGGCGGGATAGAGAGCCCGCAGCCGGAACGGCCGCACCGCCCACCCCGCCGCCGAATCGAGCCCCGACCCCGGATCCCCCTCCACCCGCACCAGCCCACGATGTTGATGGGCCGAAAACCCGTCAAATAGTCCGGTTTTCGGCCCATCAACATGGGCGCCGGCGGCGGCTAGGGCATTGCCCAGGTACGTGCCGGGGGAGGACTCTTGGTAGTCGGCTCGGTCTCGCCACCGGTGCGGGCCCTTCGGTGGCTTGATGCCGGTTGCCTTGGCGGCGGCGGTGACCCAGCCGAAGGCGTCCCCCTGGGCGTCGCGGCCGGGGACGGGTGCACCGGATTCGGTGAAGCGGGCGGCGGCGTCGAGGTCCAGACCAGTGAGGAACCGCGCGACGCGTCGGGCTTCGGCGTGGTGTCCCGACGTCTCGAGCGCGAGCGCGGCGGTCGCGGCGTCGCGAGGCCAGACGTACGCCCAACCGTCCCGCGCCCCGGCGGCGACCGCGCCGGTCTTCCGCGAGGTCAGCGCGTGGATCGTCATCAGCGAGCGCTCGTACATGGACCGCGCCCAGCGTGGAGCCCCGGTGCCGAGCGGCCGCGATCGACCCTCCCAGCTCCGACCCTCCTTGATCGCGCCGGTGATCGCATCTCTCGCCGCGGCAGCGGGGGCGGGCGGCACAACTCGACCCGGCCCGCAAGTCAAGCGGAGCTGTGCCGCCTGCCGTTGGCGCGCGCAGCGAATCCCGTGGACGTTGACGTCGAACGAGAGGTTCGCCTTCGGCCCCGACTCGACCGAGACGACGAGGACCCGTCCCACGGCCGCCGTCGTCATCACCACCCCCTCCGCCCCGAACCGCGCCACGGTCCGCACGACATCCGTCCCCGCCAGGTAGCGCTGGGACACCGAGTCCGCCTCCCACATCGGCTTCCCGTCGACCCGCGGCACGATGCCCGTGTCTTCCGGCACCGTCCCGGCGGCCTGGCGGTCAGAGGGATTGTCGATCAGCGCCGCGCCCGCCGGCCCGGCTCGCAGGTCGACCACGTTCCCGTAGGCGTCGACCGCCGCGGTCAGCCCTCCGTTCCCGGTGACTACGGTGCCGAGGAAAGGTGGCGGCAGCCCCGGTAGGGCCGGTGGCGTTCGCGGACCGGAGTCCGAGCCACCCGAGACGAGCAGCACGCCGGCCGCCACGACGACGGCACAGAGAAGGACGACCCGAACGATCCGCACCTCCACATGCAATCACCGCCGCCGCGCCGTACCCCGACGCCGGCGCGGCCCACGTGGCCACGCTCGTCGTGCGGTCGCCATCACGGACCTTGAAGCCGGTACCGGCCCGGGGTGGTGCCGATCACCTTCGTGAAGGCGCTGATGAAGCTGCTGGGGTTTGCCCAACCGCAGGCGTAGGAGGTCTGGGTGGTGTCATGACCGTCGGCGAGGAGGACCAGCGCGTGGTAGATCCGCAGCTGCGTTCGCCACTCATAGAAGGTCATGCCAAGTTCGTTGCGGAAGAGCCGGCTGAGGGTCCGGGGGCTGGCTCCGATCTTCCGCCCTAGCCCGGCAAGCGAAGTGGCGTCGGCGGGGTCTTCGTGCAGCATCCGGACGATCGCTTGTAGGCGATCGTCTCGAGGTTCGGGCAGTTGCAGCGGCTCCTCCCGCGCTTCGTGAAGGTCCTCGACCAGCACGCGGAGGAGACGGGAGCGGGCGGAGGGGCTGTAGCCGGGGGCGGAGTCGTCGTAGTTGCGCGGGCCGGTCAGGACGAGCACGACCTCGCGGGCAAGATCGGAGACGGCGAGCACGGAGGGACGGTCCGGCATCAGCCGGGCCATGGTCGGGGCGAGAAAGACGATCCGCATGTCGGTGTCGCCGTGAGCGCGGTGGTAATGCATGGACCCGGCCGGAGTCCAGGCGATCCGGTTGGCGGGGACGATCGAGGTGCCGCGCTCGGTGTGCACCGCCAGGACCCCGCGGGCCGCGTAAACCAGGTGTCCACGCGTGTGCGAGTGGACCTCGCTCCTTTCCTCGGACGGCAGAAGGTGACGGCCCCCGGACGGCCACATGTACGAGGCGGTAGATGGATCCGCTTGGCGGCGAACGGGCATAGGACGGCAACTTATCGGTAGCAAGCCAGACCTCCATGCGGTCATATGGACGCTTCATCGAAGGCCACTGAGGCGTCCCGCGCGACTGGGCGGGAAGAAAGGAAGTAGACGCATGGCGACATTCATCCTCGTGCCCGGCGCATGGCACGGCTCATGGGCGTTCGAGGCGGTGGTCCCGCTGCTCGAGCGTGCCGGTCACACCGTCCATGCCCTGACCCTGAGCGGTCTGCGGCCTGACGACGACGAGGCTACGGTCGCGGCTGCCAACCTCGATACCCACGCCGAGGACGTGTTGCGGCTGCTGGATCGCGCCCACGTGGACGACGCGACCCTGGTCGGCCACAGCTACGCCGGGATGGTGGTCGCGGCCGCCGCCGATCGTGCCCCTGGCCGGATCTCGCGGCTGGTCCACCTCGACGCCTACGTCCCGCGCGACGGCGAGTCGTGCTGGTCGGAGACCTCGGAGGCCTACCGGCAGGCCTTCATCGCGGGCGCCGCTGGGACCGGTCACTCCGTCCGCCCCCCGTATCGCCCGCCCGACGGCGGCGACCCCCGTCGTCGCCCCCATCCCCTCGCCTCGCTCGTGCAGAAGATCCGGCTGACGGGAGCCGCGGCCCAGGTCCCCCGTCGCGAGTTCGTCTACTGCTCGGGCTGGGATGACACTCCCTTCACCGGGCTGCGCGACCGACTCGCCGCCGATCCCGGCTGGCAGGTCCACGATCTCCCCACCGCTCACAACGCGATGCGCGAGGCGCCTGAGGCGACCGCCGCGTTGCTGCTGGGCTGACGGCCCCGATCGCCGGCCGGCCGCCGCACTGCACCCCGACGCCGGTACGATTATCCGCTGCGGCGGGATAGCTCAGTTGGTAGAGCACACGACTGAAAATCGTGGTGTCCCCGGTTCGAGTCCGGGTCTCGCCACTAAAACTCCGCGAATTGGGCACGAGTGCCTGAACTCGTCGGCTACATAAGCCATGTTCTCAGGCGTGTGGGGCATTCGGTCACCGGCCGCCCACAGTCGCGACGGCGACGATCGACGTCAGGCATCTGGTCGGGGTGGTTCCGCGATCGTCGTCGGAGGCGCCCAAGCGGACGCCGGTGACGAAACCCCGACCGAAGAGCAGCCCTCGCCGGCGACGTCCTCGGCGCCCACCCTGCAGGCTGGCGTTCTCTCGGTCTGGACCGCGGCCTCAACGGGCGAATTCACCCAGCTCCTGACGGCGAGCGATTCGGCCTACCAGGCGGGGTACCTGGGGGTCGCGGGCGGTGGAAACTTCACCCGGGCGGCGAACTTCCGCGGCGCGCAGCTGCCGCCGTTCTAGCGTGACTTTCCTGGTTCAGACGGGTTACAGATGAGGCGATGAGCAAGGTCTTGAAGAACAGGGTCGTGGGGTTGAGGCGGGTGATGGTCGGCCTTGCTGCGCTGTCGGCAGTCACCGCCGGGGCGGCGCTCGCCGCCGATCCCACCGACACGAACTTTGGCACCAAGGGGATCGCCGAGATCGAAGCCCGGATCCCGGCCACCGGCCAGGTCGGCGGGATCGCCGACCTCGAGCCTGCGGCGGGCGGCAAAATGCTCGCCGCCGTCCACTCCATGGCCGCCAAGAGCCACTATTTTGCCGCCGCCCGGATCCTGCCGAACGGCCGCCTCGACCCGAGCTTCGGTGCCGATGGGTTCACCCACCGGTTCCAGTTCGGTCGCGAAAGCGAAGTCGCGGCGGGGGGCGTGCTGCAGGCGGAAGCGGTAGCCGCCCAGAAGGACGGCAAAGTCGTGCTCGCCGGCTATCGCGAAGTGAGGTCGGCCTTCGCTCCCGCCCTCGCCCGTTTCACCTCCCGCGGGCGGCTCGACCAGAGCTTCGGCCACGGGGGAAGGATCACCCCGCGGCCGCTCTACGGAGGCAGGCGCGTGGATGGTGGAGGCGAGCGCATCCACGACGTGGCGGTCGAGCCGGACGGGACGATCGTCGGCGTCGGCGACGTGGTGCCCGGGCTCGGGGCAGGCCCGAGCAGGCCCGGCGCCCTGGCGATCGCCTATCGCCCCGACGGCACGGTCGATCGCGCCTTCGGTCACGCCGGCAGCCTGCGGATTTCGGTCCCGCGCAGCGGTGCCTACACCGGCTTCAGTCAGGTGCGGGCTTTGCCCTCCGGCAAGCTCCTGGTCTCCGGCTTTCTGCGCCAGCGCCTCGTCGTCTACCTGTTGACCGCCCGCGGCCGGATCGACCGGAACTTCGGCGACGGCGGGAGGGTGATCGTCGGCGCGGCCTCGACGCACGAACTCTTCGGCAACGGTGGCTACCTGCGGGCGCCGTTCGCGGTCGACCGTCAGGGCCGCATCGTGCTCGCCGGCCCGATCTTCGCGAAGGGCGGTTCGCAGGCCCCGGTCGTCCTCGTCCGCCTGCTGCCGGACGGGCGTCGCGACCCGAGCTTCGGCCGTTCCCTCTACATGGAAAAGGCGCCGATCGACCGCCACGAACCGACCCCCCGCAAGCACGTCGAAAACTACGCCTTCCCACCGCAGTCGGTGGCGATCGACAGCGCCGGCAGGATCGTCGTCGTCGGCATGGAACTCGCGCCTTTCACCCGCGGCCAGGCCGAACCCGGATACCAGTACTTCGCCGCCCGGCGCTTCCGCCCCGACGGTCGGCTCGACCGCGGCTTCGGGCACGGGGGCGTCTGGGACACCAACCCGGCCGGCTCGAAGAGCATGGCTCGTGCCGCCCTCACCCAGCCCGACGGCAGGGTCGTCGCGGGCGGCTGGATCCAACTCGAACGCGGCGCCGGCAACGGGCCCGGCAACACCGCGATGCTGCTCACCCGTTATCGCTAGCTGTCGAACCCCATCACGTCCCGAACCCGCTCGATAGGTAGAGGGTGGCCGAGCGCGCCGAGTGGGAGCGTCACCGTTGTAGTGGTCGAACCAGTGTGGCAGCGGCTCGCGACGGGCGGCACGCGGCAGGTCGTCCAGAATCACCGCTACGAAGAAATGGCTCACGTCGACATCGCGAAGGCGAATGGTCTCTCTGACTCGACCTCCGGAACACCCACAGAGGGGCCTTGAAGAACCTCCGCGGCGACGATGATCATTTCCAGGTTCTCGAGGCTGCGGGGAAGGTGCGAGATCGAGCTCGAGGAGAAGCCATGTCCGCGCCCGATGCGATGGCCGCCTTATCGTCAGGAGCCGAGGGAGATCTCCCCTTGAGGTCGTCCACGCCTCTCGATGTACTCGCCCGGCTGGCCGTTGCCCGCGCCGCCGTGGGCCATTGGATCGTGTTCGAGAGAGGTAGGACCGTAGCTCAACCCGGCCGTGACCACCCGCTCGGGTTACGAGTTGCGCTTCACCGACATCGGGACGAATCTCTACAAAGTCACCCTGTCCCGCTGGGCTGCCGGCGTGCAGACGGTGCTGGCCACCGGACTGTCCTACACGCTTCCGATCGGCAGCTCCTTGGCGCTGACCGACCAGGGGAGCACGGTGACGGCCTGGACGAACACCGGCTCGGGCTTCGTCAAATTGATCGGCGCGACGAACTCCGAATTCTCCGGCGGGCGGGCCGGGGTCGAGGGGTCGGGGAACATCACGAGGCTGAAGAACTTCAAGTTCGGCGTCCCGAGTGGATCGGGCGGTGGTGGCTCGGCCATGAACACGGCGCTCCAGAACCTGACCCTGAGGGACGCGTTCGCGACCCCCGAAAGTCCGCTCTCGGAGGGCGGCAACTGGGCGGCGTTGCAGTGGGACTCGAGCACCAGCGGCCACAACACGGGCCAGGTCTCGGGCGGCTGGGGACCGTATGACGCATTCTCCACCGTCAACGGCGCATACTGGCACGAATCCTTCGCCGACTCGGGGACGGGCGATGCGGTCACCGCGACCCTGTCGAACGCCCCGGGCCTCACCGAACGCTATTTTTCGCTGTGGCTGAACGCCACGAGCCCCGGCACCGTCAAGTCCGGATACGAACTGCGCTTCTACGAAAGCGCGACCGGCACCTACACGGTCACGATCTCCCGGTGGACCTCGGGCACCAAAACCGTCCTGGCCACGCAGCCGGGGGTCGCCTTCTCGGCGGGAAGCAAGTTCGCCTTGGTCGAGACGGCGAAAACGGTCTCGGCATGGACGGCTACGACGGCCGGTGAATTCACCCAGTTGCTGTCGGCGACGGACACGAGCTATACGAGCGGCAAACCGGCGGTGGAGGCCTCCGGGAACGGGACGCGCATGACCAACCTACGGGCCGGGGTCCTGCCGGCGTTCTAGGGTGACTTTCATGGTCCGGAATGGTTGATACTCGGGAGATGGGAGGGGCGTGAAGATCAAGGGGATCGCGATCGGCATCGCCGTGCTCCTGCTTGTCATCGCCGCCGCCGCGGTCGCCGCCGACCCGACCGACAAGAGCTTCGGCACCGACGGCATCGCGGAGATCGAAGCCCGGGTCCAGGGCGGGCCGCGCGATGAAGAGGTGGGCGGGATCGTCGACCTCGAACGGGCCAGCGGAGGCGAGCTCCTCGCCGCCGTCTATCCGATCGCCCGCGGCGGCCACTACTTCGCCGCGGCCCGTATCGGTCGGGACGGCTCGCTCGACAAGTCCTTCGGCGAAGCTGGCTTCACCCCCCGGATCAAGTTCCACCAGCGCAAGGGGGAAACCGAAGGCGGGGTGCTGCAGGCGGAAGCGGTCGCCCAGGCGGGGAACGGCGACGTCGTCCTTGCCGGCTATTTCGAAAACGCGGGGGCGCTGGCGCCGGCTCTCGCCCGCTTTACCTCTGCGGGCGCGCTCGACCCGAGCTTCGGCCACGGCGGCACGGTCGTCCCCCGGCCGTCGGGCGAAGGAGGCGTGCTGCGGATCTCCGAAACCGGCGGCGAAGAGCTCCACGACGTCGCGGTCGAGCCCGACGGGACGATCGTCGGGGTGGGCGACGTCGTGCCGGGCCACTCGTTCGACCACCGTAGCCCCAGGCAACCCTCCGCCTCTGTCATCGCCTACCGGGCCGACGGCAGCATCGACAAGGGCTTCGGCCACGGCGGCCGCTTCCAGGTGAAGGGTCCGCGTGGCGGCGGCTTCACCGGCTTCACCGAGGTCAAGGCTCTCCCCTCCGGCAAGCTGCTCGTCTCCGGCTACGTGCACAACCAGCTCGTTCTTTACCGCCTTACCGCCGCGGGCCGCACGGACCGGAGCTTCGGTGGCGGTGACGGCAAGGTGACGGTTGGCAGGCAGACCTCCGAAGATTCGCCTGGTTTCATCCGAGCGCCCTTCGGGGTCGCGCCGGACGGGAGCATCTTCCTCTGCGGCACCACCTTCAGCAAGTCGATCCAGGACGCGCAGCCGGTCGTCCTGGTCCGCTTCTCCGCCGCGGGGCGACTCGACCGCGGCTTCGGCAAGAGCATCTACGCTGAACAGACGCCGGCCGACCGCCGGCCTCCGCTGACCCACCGCAAGCACGTCGAGGCCTACCACTTCGAACCGCAAGGGCTGGCCGTCGACGGCCAGGGGCGAATCGTCGTCACCGGGGGGGAAACCGCTCCTTACACCCGGGGCCAGCAGGAAGCCGGCTACCAATACTTCGCCGCCCGCCGCTTCCTCGCGAACGGCCGTCGCGACAAAGGCTTCGGCGACGGCGGTGTCTTCGCCACCAACCCGCCGGGCTCGCAGAGCTACGCTCGCTCCGCGGTGACCGAGGGGAACGGTCAGGTCGTCGGCGGCGGCTGGATCCAGATCGAACGTGGTGGGGGTAACGGTCCGGGGAACACGGCGATGTTGCTCACCAGGTACCGGTAGGGGTGGAGCCCCATTCGGCCGATCTGGGAAACGTGGGCAGCCGCGGATCTCAACAGGTCGAATGGGTCACCGGCCCCTGTTCGTGACCCAAATCCACCCGAAACAGCCTCAAGCGGAAGGTATGCGAGCCGGGTTCCCTCAAACGTAGCCCCTGGTTCTGCCTCGTTTCCTTAGATCTGCACGCATGGACTGAAAATCGTGGTGTCCCCGGTTCGAGTCCGGGCCTCGCCATCGGTCGGAGGCGGTCATGGACCGATTACGGGCTTTGGGATCCCCAGGTTCGTCTGGCTGGCCTGCGTCGGAAGAGCGAGTCAGTCGCTTTCGCGAGCGCTTGGTCATTAGACCTGGGGACGTGGATGCGGCTCCGGCCGCGTCGGAGAAGACGAAGCACGGAGCCGCGAAGCGCAGTCTCAGCTGCCCTTGGTGATGGCCGTCGGAGCCGCCGCCCCGCTGATCTTGATCTTCATCGTTCACCCCCTTGCAGATCCCAAGACGAACGACAGGTGCCTGCGCCCGCCTACCCTTTGGACAACGGATGTCTTTTACCAGAAAAGGATCCAGTGGCCAAAAAGAATCGACTTTTAAGCTCGATTCCGCCAAACTCAGCTGGCGGCGGCCCGCTCCGGCACGCCGGAGAGGCCCCGGGAGGCAAAGATCGCCAGGAGAGCGAAGGCTCCGATCAGGACGAAATAGGGAGCGCCGATCCCCTCGGCGCCCGCGAGGACGCCACCGAGGAAGGCGCCGAGGGCGAGCCCGACCGAGAAGGCCGTGTTCGACAGCGCGAAGGCGTGGCTCTGCGCCAGGCCTGTTTCGGCGGCCGCGTCGGAGAAGATCGCGAATGCCGGGCTGATGAAGAGGCCTCCCCCGATCGAGCCGAACGGGATCACGACGATCGAGAGCACCAGGGAATTCGTGGTAGCCATGACAGCGAGGGCGAGGCTGAAGACGGCGAGACCCCAGAGGTAGGGAACCCGCCGCCCGGACCTGTCGGACCAGTGTCCGGCCAGCGGGCCCAGGGGAGCCTCCACGGCCCCGGCGGCGATGAAGGCGGCCGCGATCAACGCTCCGCCGCCGCCGAGTTCGTGCACCTTCAACGGGGCAAGAACGAGGATGCAGCCGAAGCCGAGCGCCGGGACCGTCAGGTAGGCGAACGCGGCGAGCACCGGCCTGCTCACTACCGCTGAGACGACAGACCCCACCTTCTGGATCTCGGAGGGGACGTGGCCCTCACCGCTCAGCGAGACAGCGAGACAGAGCGGCAAAGTGAGCAGCAGGGTCCCGGTGAAGAGCCAGTCCGCGCCGACCACTCCGGCGAGGGTTCCGACCGCCGGTCCGATCAGGGCTCCGATCGCGCCCGCGCCGGCCGCCGTGCCGATGGCCGCACCCTTTCGATCCTCCGGGACGCTGACCATCAGCCAGGCCATCGCCCCTGCCCAGATCACCGCCCCGAACAGGCCCTGCGCAAAGCGTCCTACGTCCAGGACGACCACGTTTGAGCTCCAGGCGACAAGAAGGCTGGCTGCGCTCATGGCGAGCAAGCCAAGGCAGATCAACCTCCGGGCACCGAGCTTCTGTGCCAGGAAGCCGGCGGGAAGTACGGCCGCGGCGGCCCCCCACGGGTATGCACTCGAGAGAAGTCCGGACTCGGCCTTGGTCAGACCGAGTTCGCTCACGTAGCTCGGCAACATCGGCGTCAGGACCGAGAACAGCACCGCGTCGATGAAGGCGAGGGCCGAAGCCAGGAAGAGGATCCGTCTCATACCGAGGTCGAGTCTAAATAGTTTTGAGTAACGCTCGATTTCCCGATGAGTCTTCCGAGACGAGGGTCGCGCGTCAGCTGTGTTCGCTCTCGCCCCGAAGGCTGAGAGACTTGGGCGGATGACGGCCCCTTCACTTCCCTTCGACCCGATCGAGGAGGCGCGACGCCATTGGGCGGAGCGCTGGCCCGGGGATGCCGCGGACGAGATGGTCGCGGTCACCTCGGTGATGCGGGTGCACCAGATCCTGATGGCGCGGCTGAACGAGCTGTTGGAGCCTTACGGGTTGACGTTCCCCCGGTACGAGGCGCTGATGTTGTTGCACTTCTCGAAGCGGGGGTCGCTGCCGCTGGGGAAGATCGGGGAGCGGCTGCAGGTGCACCGGACCAGCGTCACCAACACGATCGACGGGCTGGAAAAGCTGAAGCTCGTGCGGCGGGTGCCGCACGAGAGCGATCGGCGCGCGGTGCTGGCGGAGATCACGCCGGCCGGGCGAGAGGTGGCGGAGGAGGCGACGGAGACGTTGAACGGGGCCCATTTCGCCACCGATCCGCTCTCCGAAGGGGACCTGTCGAGTCTCGCGGGGATCCTCCAGTCGCTGCGCGCCGGCGCGGGCGACTTCCCCGGCTGAGCACCGCTCAGAGCGGGCGTTCCCGCCTGGGTCCTTGGCCTAGGGCAATTTATGTGGTATTCCTACTATCCATGTCCCGCCTAACTGCTGATGCCTCTCGCAGCGCCTCCGCGGCGCGGGGATCCGACGAGCTCCCTCTTCGCTTCGTCACCGCCGCCTCGCTCTTCGACGGGCACGACGCGGCGATCAACGTGATGCGACGGCTGATCCAGGACAGCGGCGCCGAGGTCGTGCACCTCGGCCACAACCGCAGCGTCCGCGACGTGGTGCGGGCGGCGATCCAGGAGGACGCCGACGGGATCGCGATCAGCTCCTACCAGGGCGGCCACACCGAGTACTTCAAGTACGCCGTGTCGATGTTGCGGGACGCCGGGGCCGACCACATCCGGGTGTTCGGCGGCGGCGGCGGGACGATCACGCCGGAGGAGATCGCCGACCTCGAGGGCGCCGGGGTGGAGCGGATCTACCACCCCAACGACGGCATGAACCTCGGGCTCGTCGGGATGATCGACGACCTGGTCGAGCGGGCGCGCTCCC
>Ga0268266_10000504_pt1 | contig 55785 bp, 43 predicted proteins | sample KBSS13metaG_FD_190356 | JGI IMG/M metagenome (GOLD analysis project Ga0268266, IMG submission 190356) | Switchgrass rhizosphere microbial communities from Kellogg Biological Station, Michigan, USA - KBS S1-3 metaG (SPAdes) (version 2) | ecosystem: Host-associated > Plants > Roots > Rhizosphere...
AGCTCAGCGGCCCGCCCCCCTTCCCCACCCCGACAACCTGCGGCAAGCCGAGCCGCCGCCGCAGGTTCTGTTCAAAGACCTGTTTGTAGCGGTGCAGATGGCGGGGATCTTTCCCGACGGCAAGACGTTCGTTGACGTGGTCCCCAAAGCGGCCCCCGCCGAGATACTGAAGGAGTACCACGCAGCGCGTCCCGGCTCGACGGAGACGCTGCGGCGCTTCGTCGAGGGTCACTTTACGATCCCCGCCGCGGCCATTTCTCAGACCTCGCCGCCCAACCGGGTTTCGGTGGTCACGCATATCGACCAGTTGTGGGACCAACTCACCCGCCGGACACCCACGGCGCCGCCGTACTCCTCGGTGTTACCGATCCCACACCCCTACGTGGTGCCGGGAGGCCGCTTCAGGGAGCTCTACTACTGGGACTCCTACTTCACCATGTTAGGCCTGGCGGAGAGCGGTCGCCAGGATCTGCTTACGGACATGGTGCGTGACTTCGCGTACCTCGTCGACACGTACGGGCATGTTCCCAACGGGACCCGCACGTACTATCTCAGTCGCTCACAGCCGCCTTTCTTTTTCGCGATGGTTGGGCTCCTGGCGAAGGATGGCGCCGACCCCGCCGCGGCCTATGCGCAGTACCTGCCGCAATTGAAACGGGAGTACGAATTCTGGATGGAAGGTGCCAAGGGTTTGCGCAAAGGCAGCGCCCACCGGCATGTGGTTGCGATGCCCGACGGCTCGATTCTGAACCGGTATTGGGATGATCGGGACACGCCCCGCGACGAGTCCTACAGGTCGGACACCGAGTTGGCTCGCCAGAGTGGCCGGCCGGCCCGGGAGGTCTACCGGGACATCCGCGCCGCCGCTGAAAGTGGTTGGGACTTCGGCTCCCGTTGGTTTGCGGACGGCAAGACGCGCGCCAGCATCGATACGACCGGGATGATTCCCGTCGATCTCAACAGCCTGTTGTTCGGGTTGGAAAATGCCATCAAGGCAGGTTGCGAGCATCGGGGCGAGGCTGCGTGTGCGCGTGAGTTTGCGCGGCGCGCTACGGCCAGGCGCAGCGCCATCGATCGTTACTTGTGGAATGAGTCGCAGGGTACGTACTTCGACTACGACTGGACGCGCGGTCAGCCTGTAACCCGCGACTCTGCGGCAATTGCGTACCCGCTGTTTTTCGGCGTTTCATCAGGTGCGCAAGCGGCGGCCGTCGCCAAAGTCGTGGCCCGCTCGTTGCTTCGCGACGGCGGTGTCGTGACGACTCCACTGAGCACGGGCGAACAATGGGACGCGCCGAACGGTTGGGCACCGCTCCAATGGATGGCGGTCGGCGGGCTACGTCGCTATGACCAGAACGGGTTGGCAGAGACTGTCGCGTGTCGCTGGATGGTCAACGTTCTGAATGTCTACAACCAGAGCGGCAAGCTCGTAGAGAAGTACGACGTCATCACGACGGGCCGCTCGGGTGGCGGCGGAGAATATCCGCTACAGGATGGATTCGGGTGGACCAACGGGGTCATGCGCAAGTTGATTGCGTTGTATCCCCGGGAAGCTACCTACTCGACAGCGTCGCAGTGCCCGTCACTTCATTGACGAAGGTCACGACGTCCTTCACCGCTGTTGTACGCCAACGTGCCACGGGAGCGAAGGACGCTACCGTGTCGCCATGGCCTCTGTGGGGATAGATGTGGAGCTCGACGCGCAGGTGTTGACGCAACATTTCATCCTTGAGGTCGATGGCTTCCTGCGGCAGGACTTCCTTGTCATCGCTGCCGTGCAATAACAGAGTCGGTGGCGACTGCGCATCGACAAAGCGGATGGGTTGCCAATCTTTCTCGGTGTACGGTGGGGGAAAGGTGGCCCGTTCCTCGTCCGAACCGGGGACCAACTCGTAGGTGCCCGAGAGACCCACCAATCCGGCGATGTCCTGCGGGTCCGCGCCACATTTCTGCAGAAACGCGTGGTCCAGGGCCAGGAATGCGGCCGTGTGTCCTCCGGCGGAATGCCCCATCAGCACAATGTGGTGCGGGTCGCCACCATATTCCTGCACATGCTGCTCGACCCACGCGACCGCTCGGGCGCCATCCTCGTCGAACGCCGGGAAATGCACCTGGGGGTAGAGCCGATAGTCGGGAATGACGGTCACGATGCCCCGCTCGGCGAGCGTGGTTCCGACGAAACGGTACTGGGATTTTTTGCCCTTGACCCACGAGCCGCCGTACCAGAACACAACAACGGGGCGGTTCCGCGCCTGCCGTGGCGCGTAGATGTCCAGCTGCTGGCGCTTGTCCTGGCCATACGCCAGGTCGGTGTGGCGGTCGATCCGGTCGAGTTCCGTTGGGCCATTGGCCACGAGGGATACGGTCGATGCGCAGCCGGACAGTAGGACAATGAGGCTGAGCGGGAGGAGGTGGCGGAGCATTGTCCGACTATGCCATGACCGCACCGCGCACGGGCGTGCGCCATTGGCAACCGGCCCGCGCCCGGTGAAATATCCTTTAGCCTTACGCGAGTGCCCGACTGACAGGCGGCGCTCCGGATGCCCTAAGGGCCCGTTGTCGCCCGATATAATCCTTTTTCGAACACTTACGTTTCAGCCGAGATGCCTTTGCGAACCACCCGCCTCCCGCGCCGCGATTTTCTCGCCTCGACTCTCTGGACCGCCGCTGGCCTGCCCCTGTGCTATGCCGCGTTGGGCACACAACGTGCCGTGGCGGCCGACAACTCCGCTGCCGCGATCACGACGACCCCATTGAATGACAACATCGTGCTGATCACCGGCGCAGGCGCCAACGTTGTCGCGATCAAGGGGCCCGACGGCCTGACTCTCGTCGACGGTGGCCTCGAGAAACACTCGAAGGAACTGGTGAAAACCGCTCTGAAGGCGACGGGCACGCGCCGCGTGACCACACTGTTCAACACGCACTGGCACCCTGAGCAGACCGGGTCCAACGAGCGTCTAGGCAAGGACGGCGCGAAGATCATCGCGCATACCAACACCAAGCTCTGGCTGACGCGCAAAATCACCGTGGCCTGGCGTCCCGACGCCTACGGCCCCTTCCCGGCCAAGGCGCTACCCACCGAGACGTTCTACACGACGGCGGAGCTGAAAATCGGCGACGAGCCGGTGGAATACGGATACCTGGCGCAGGCTCACACGGATGGCGACATTTACGTGTTTCTGCGTAACGCCAATGTGCTCATCGGCGGGGGTGTCGTCTCCGCGGACCGCTGGCCGGTGCTGGACTACCAGACCGGGGGCTGGATCGGCGGCCTGGTGGCGGGCCTCGACGCACTCATCAAGCTGGCGGACGACAAGACCCGGATTGTCCCGGCCGACGGCTCGATCCTCACGCGCGCCGACCTCCAGGCCCAGCGGGCCAATTACTTCACCATCTACGATCGGCTCGTAAAATCCCTGACCAAGGGACTCAGCCCCGCCGAGGCGCTGGCGACGGAGCCGGCTAAACACATCAACCCGGCCTGGGGCGACTCGACACCCTTTCTGACCATGGCGTTCAAGAGCCTCTGGGGTCATTTCGCGGCCGACGCTTAGCCCTCAAACGGCACCATAGGGTTCTTTCGCCGCGCTCCCTCTCCAACCCCGACATCCGCTCCGGCGCTGTCGCTTGTTCCCCTATCGGCCGTGGCCAAGGGCCGTATAATCGCGCCCATGGAAAAGCTCTTCATCTCGGCCGACTCGTTGCTCCGAGACTCCATGGAGCTGGCCAAGCTGATTGTGCAAAGCGGCCTGCGACCCACCTTCCTCGTCGCCATGTGGCGCGGCGGCGCGCCGATCGGCATCACGGTGCAGGAGGTACTCGAGTACCACGGCATCCACACCGACCACATCCCGATCCGTACGTCCTCGTACACCGGCATCGACAAACAGAGCAAAACGGTCCGGGTGCACGCCACCGACTACCTGGTCTCCCGCCTCACCTACGAGGACGAGCTCCTGATCGTCGATGACGTGTTTGATTCGGGGCGCAGCCTCGAAGCGGTGCTCGCGGAGCTCACGAAGCGCTGCCGCCGCAACCTGCCCAACAAAATCCGCATCGCCACGGTCTACTACAAGCCGCAGCGCAATCGCAGCGCCCTCGAGCCCGACTACTACGTGCGCGCCACCGACAGTTGGCTCGTCTTCCCGCACGAGATCCAGGGCCTCACCCGCGAGGAGATCCTGAAACACAAACCTGTGGGCGAGGACTTCTTCAACGTCCCCTCGAGGTCCTCCACCACCTGAAGGTGGGGCCGGGGGCTCGTCGCTTCTCCGGCGTCAGGCCAGATAAATAAACCGCGCCACGCAAAGCGCCGCCAACAAGTAGACCAACCAGTCACCCAGGCGCCCCTGTCCCCGCACGAGCTTCAATACGGCGTAGCTCGTGATGCCAAACGCGAGCCCGTTGGCAATCGAGTAGCTCAGGGGAATCACAATGACCGTCAGAAAGGCCGGGATGGCCTCCCCCGGATCCCGCCACTCGACCTCGGTCAAGGCGCCCATCATCAGCGCGCCGACCAGGATCAGGGCCGGCGCCGTCGCAACGGCGGGGATGGCTTGCACAATAGGCGCAAAGAACAGGGTAATGAGGAACAGAATTCCCACCACGATGCTCGTCAAACCGGTGCGCCCGCCGACCGCCACACCGGAAGCGCTCTCGATATAGCTCGTCACCGGGCTGGTGCCGGCGAGCGCGCCGAACAACATTGAGATCGAATCGGCCAACAGGATGCGATTCATGCGGGGCACCGAGCCGTCCGGAGCCACGAACCCCGCCCGCTTCGTCACCGCCACCAACGTCCCGATGTTGTCGAACATATCGACGAACAGGAAAACGAACACAATCTCGACCAGTGACAGTCCGACGCCACCGCGCAGATTCAAGGCCGCCGGAATGTCGAGCTTGAAGGCGGTCGAGCCGAGATCGGCGAGACTGAAGGCGGCCGGCGCGAAATGCGACAAACCCAACATCCACGCCAGGGCAGCGGTGACCAGGATCCCGATCAACATCGCGCCGGTCACGGCCCGCGCCTGCAGTGCGGCCATCAACAGCACGCCGAATACGCCCAAGGCCGTCGTCGGCGCGGTGAGCTTACCGAGTCCTACGACCGTGCCCGGGTCCGCGACGATGATTCCCGCATCTCGCAAGCCGATGAAGGCGATAAAGAGCCCGATGCCGCCACCGACCGCTGCGAACAGCGATCGCGGCAACGCCCGGATGATCAGGCGCCGTACTCCCGCGACCGTCAACAACAGGAAGGCCACACCCGAAATAAATACGCATCCCAGCGCCGTTTGCCAGGGCAGGCCCATGCCTTTCACGACAGTGTAGGTGAAGTAGGCATTCAGGCCCATGCCGGGCGCGAGGGCCAGCGGGTAGTTCGAAAGGAGGCCCATGAGAATACTGGCGAATCCCGATGACACGCAGGTCGCCACGGCGACACCGGCAACAGGGAGGCCGGCGGCACCCAGAATCACGGGGTTGACCGCGACGATGTAGGCCATGGTGAGGAACGTGGTCAGGCCGGCAAACACTTCGGTGCGCACCGTGGTCCCGTGGCCGCGGAGGTCAAACAGGCGTTGCAACATGATTTTTCTCGTTATCGCTTTTTGTCAGGGCTCGACCACGTCTTCGAGACGGTACCCACCTATCAGGCCAATCTGCGTCAGCGCGGTGCGGCGCTCTGACGTGACGTCGTTATTCAAGCGGCTCTCCATGGAGGCGAGTATGGAGTCGGGCGTATGTCCACGGACGGCCAGGATGAAGGGAAACGCGAATTTTTCCACATAGGTGGCGTTGAGTTGCATCAATCGCGCGAACTCCTCATCCGTGCAGGCGTCGAGACCGGCGCGCTGCTGTTCCTTCGCCGATGCTTCCGTGAGCTGCGCGCGACTGCGCCCGCGGGCTCCGAGTTGCGGGTGTGCGCGAATCAGCGCCAGTTGCTCATTCGTGGAGGCTCGCTGGACAACCGCGCGCATCTCATCCAGCAGCGCCGCGCGTGAGCCAAAGGGCCTCGCCGCCGCCGCTCGCTCCGCCACCCAGGGCGAATGCTCAAAGATCCCACCCAACAAGCCCACGAATTTCTCTACGGTCAATGCATTGAGCTCCTGGAGGGTAATCATCGCCCTCGCCCAACCGCCCCATGCCCGATCCACATGAGCAACTTCGCCCGCTCGTCGTCCGTCATTCCCGTTAGGTTACCCAGCGGCATGGCTCGCAGCGACACCTGTTTCTGAATCTCCGGCAAGTGCGCCCTCACCTCATCCACGGTCTCCAGCACGATCCCATTGGGCGGCGCATTAAACCCCAGTTGCGTCGGCTTCCTGCTGTGGCATGGCACACACCTCTGCCCCACGATCGCCTCCACCTGCGCCACATCCACTGTCGGCAGCCCGTTCGCCCCCAGGGCGCCGGCATTGCCGCCCGCGCCGGCATTCGCGCTCGCGCCGCCATTCGCGCTCGCGCCAGCATTCGCGCCCGCGCCGACATTCGCGCTCGCGCCACCATTCGCGCCCGCGCTGGCGCCTGCGCCCCCACTGGCGGCGCCCTCAACACTCGGCATGGCGTCCGGCGCCAACGCTACCACCAGCGCGGCGAGCGTAGCGACGCCGAGCACCGCGGGTAGCGCGGCCGCCAACCCGCGCCGCCCTTCTGGCTTGTGGCGCGCGACAAACCACCCGCGGATAGACGCGCCAGCGAAGGTCATCGCAATGAGCACCAGCCAGTTGTAACGCGCGCCATACGTCATCGCATAGTGGTTGCTGATCATCACGAACAGCACCGGCAGCGTGAAATACGTGTTGTGCACCGACCGCTGCTTCCCTCGCAGCCCCGGCGCTGCATCCGGCTCGCGCCCCTCCTTCTTAGCGAGCACCAGCTCCCTCTGCCCCGGAATGATGACAAACAACACGTTCGCCACCATGATCGATCCCAGCGCCGCGCCAAACACCATGAACGCGCCGCGTCCGCTGAACACCTGGCACAACCCCCACGCCTCGACCGCAGTCACAATCGCCACCGAAATAGCGAGCGCCCGCGTCTTCCGCCCCAACGGCGACCGGCACAGCCCGTCATAAACGAGCCAGCTCCCGACAATCGCCGCCATCGCAATCCCAATCGCAGCCGGCTTGCTCAGCACCAGCACCGCCGGATCGACGAGATAAGCCTCAGCCCGCAGGAAATACAACAGGCACAGCAACGCAAAGCCCGACAGCCAGGTGGTGTAGGCCTCCCAGTAAAACCAGTGCAATGTCGGCGGCAGAACCTCGGGCGCCACTTTGTATTTACGCGCCCGGTAAAACCCACCGCCATGAACGGCCCACAACTCCCCCGCCACCCGCGGGTCAGCCGGCTCCCGCTCCCCCAGCGGCTCCAGCGAATCGTCCAGCCACACAAAGTAGAACGACGACCCGATCCAGGCGATCCCCGCAATCACGTGCAGCCACCGCACCAGCAGCCCGCACCAATCCAACAGATACGCCATCACGAAGTGGTAACCCGCCCGGCCCCCGCCGACGCATCCGCCCCGCACGTGGCGCAATTCTCGCCGCCACAGTCGGCTGCCTCCGCGCGCGCTGATCGCGCTGGGTCAGCGGAGCTTGCACGATCCCGGGCGAGCAACGCCCGCGAACGAGCGCTTGCCTCCGGCGCGCGGCGCTCTCGCACACTCGGCTCCTGCGCGTCGCGCCTCAGCGCACTTGGCGCCCGCGAGCCGCGTTGTGCACCTTCGCACTGCTCCGAACCCTCGAGCTGCGGCGCGGCCGAAATCTGCTGCATCACTTGCGCGGCTACCGCGACAGCAATGGCCGTAGGCCATTTGCTTTCAATGCCCTCCACTCCGATCGGACAAACCAACCGGCCGATCGTCGCCGCATTCACCCCACCGCGCGCCAAGCGCGAGCGGAATCGCGCGGCCTTGCTCGCGGACCCGATAAGCCCGAGCCACGCAAAGTCGTTGCGCGTCAAAATGGCCTGACACAGCGCGAAGTCCAGCGGATGACTGTGCGTCATCACCAGAAAGAAGGCCCCTGGCGGCGCGTCGGACACGGTCGCTAGCGAGTCCGCGTCCCGCCGAATGCGCACCCCTTGCGGCACCACCGCTGGAAACAATTCCCCGCGCGAGTCGACCCAAGTCAACCGCAGTGGCAACTCCGCGAGAATCCGCGCCAGCGCCTGCCCCACGTGCCCGGCACCATACAACCACAGCGCCGGCAACTCATCATCCAACCGCTCGAGAAACGTCACCTGCCCCTCGCCATCGCGCACGACAACCGGCCGCGCCAAACTCCGCGGCGAAGCGAGCAGCTCCGCCGCCCGCGTCGCGACCGAGTCAACAGGACGCGCCTTGCCGACGTCGCCGCCGCCTGCAGCCGTACCGTGCGCCACCTCGCCGCGCCCAGCTCCGTAGTCAGGTCCCGCGGTCCCCGCGGCCGCGACGCCAGCTCGGTCGGTGGCTCCGGCCAATACATCACGTACGGCAGCTGCAGCGCGGGTCACATCGCGCCCAACAGCTCCGCCGACCAACTGACGCTCGACGACCCCGCCCTTGATCGTACTGCTCAACACCGCGGGCCCCCGCGCCCCGGCGTCTCCCGCGAGGCGCAACAGCCCGATGTCATCTCGCGCAAAGCGCTCCAACCAAACCGCGACGACGCCACCGCAACACTGCCCAAGGTCCGCGCCAAGCACGATCTTGCTAAGTCGCGCTCCCGCCGACGGGTCGTCGAGTAGCTCGCGAGCCGCGGCGATAGACTCCCACTCCAACCGCCCACCGCCGATCGTGCCCTCAACGCACCCACGACCGACGAGCATGAATGCCCCAGCCTCCCGCGGCGCCGACCCGCGAACCTCCGCGACAACGATGCGCACCACGGCCAGCTCGCGCTCCAACATCTGCGTCGCCGCCATCACCCATTCCCGCGGCAGCCTGTTCATGCGTCAGCCTCCGCATCAACCGCCGCGACCCGATAAACAATCGTCCCGGCGTCAACATTCTCGAGGCACCGCAACACGGCCTCCGGCGTCGCCGGCGCCGTCAGATCGGGCAGTGCCCGATCCGACCCACAACTGGCGATGGCATCCCGAATCGCCATGAGCGTGGAAATCGCCAACATCAAAGGCGGCTCCCCCACCGCCTTGGACCGATAGATCGTCTCCTCGCTATTCGGCCGCCCCTCCAACAACTCCACGCTCCAGTGCGACGGCCAATCCCGAGCGGTCGGAATCTTGTAGGTCGACGGCGCATGCGTCCGCAGTTCGCCCTGCTCGTTCCACCACAACTCCTCCGACGTAAGCCACCCCACGCCCTGCAAAAACCCACCCTCGACCTGCCCCAGGTCGATAGCCGGATTCAACGACCGCCCCGCGTCGTGCAGGATATCCACCCGCAGCAACTGCGTCTCGCCGGTCAAGGTATCGACCGCAACCTCACTCACCGCCGCACCGTAGGCGAAGTAGAAAAACGGCCGCCCGCGCAGCGTGTTCTTGTCGTACTCGATCTTGGGCGTCCGATAAAACCCCGTCGACGACAGCGAAACGCGCGCTCGATACGCCTCCCCCACCAGCTCAGCGAAGGTCAGTTTCTGCGGGCCGGCGAAAACCAGCCCATCCCGGAAACTCACGTCCGCCTCGCCAACGGAGAACTTCTCGCACACGAATTGCGTCAGTCGCCCGCGAATAGCCTGGGCAGCCGCCTGCGCAGCCTTGCCATTGAGATCCGAGCTCGCCGAAGCAGCGGTTGCGGACGTATTGGGCACTTTCGAGGTATCCGTGGCCGACACCCGGATCGCTGCAAGCGGCAGGCCAAATTCGGTCGCCACCACCTGCGCGACCTTGGTGAAGAGTCCTTGCCCCATCTCCGTGCCGCCGTGATTCAACAGCACAGTGCCGTCCGTATAGACATGCACCAGGGCGCCGGCTTGGTTGAACATCGTGGCCGTAAAGGAGATGCCGAATTTAACTGGCGTGAGAGCAATCCCTCGCCGCACGATCGGCTGCGCAGCGTTCCATTCGGCAATCCGCTTGCGGCGCTCCCGATAGCCGGCGCTCTCCGCCAGGCGATCGACGAGCAGGTGAACGAGGTTGTCCTCGACGACCTGGCCATAGTGTGTGACGTTCCGATCGTGCGTTCCGTAGAAATTCCGACGCCGCACCACCAGGGGATCCATTCCCAGCACCCGGGCGATCGAGTCGACGATCTGCTCGATCACCACCATGCCCTGAGGCCCACCGAAACCGCGGAACGCCGTGTTCGATACTGTATGAGTCTTGCAGCGGTGCGAGATGATCTCGACATTCTCGAGGAAGTAGGCGTTGTCCAGATGCATCATCGCCCGGTCGTTGACCGGTCCCGACAAGTCCGCGGAATATCCGCAGCGCGAGGCCAACATCACCGTCAGCGCGAGAATGCGCCCACTCGAATCGAACCCGACATCGTAGTCAGCCAGGAAGTCATGGCGCTTCCCCGTCATGACCATGTCCGTATCCCGATCCAACCGCAGCTTGATCGGCCGCCCCGTCTTGTGGGCCATGACCGCGGCAGCGGCCGCAATCAGCGCGGGCTGGGTCTCCTTGCCGCCGAACCCGCCACCCATACGCCGGCATTGCACAGTGACCTGGTTCGCGCGCCGGGCAAGGGCATGCGCGACGATCTGCTGTACCTCGGAAGGATGTTGAGTCGAGCTGTGCACCAGCATTCCGCCATCTTCCTGGGGCAAGGCAATGGCAATCTGGCCCTCCAGGTAAAAGTGGTCCTGCCCTCCTACACGTACAGTGCCCTTCAAGCGATGTGGTGCTTGCTCCAACACCTCATGGGGTCGCCCTCGCACCAGACGCTGCGTGGGCAACACCGTCGTGTTTGCCGCAAGCGCCGCACGAATGTCCAATATCGCGGGTAGTGGTTCGTAATCGACCTTGGCGCGTCGCGCGGCTGCACGGGCCGCGCCGTACGTCGCTGCTGCTACAGCGAACAGAGGAGCGCCCGCATACTCCACGAGGCCGGCCGCGAAGATCGGATCGTCGTGAACGGCGCTGCCGTAGTTGTTCTCGCCAGGCACGTCGGCAGCCGTCGCAACGGCCACGACACCCGCAGAAGCCAGCACCGGCGCGAGATCCATGGACCGGATGCGCCCATGGGCGATGCTGCTCAACCCGAATGCCGCGTGCAAGGTATTGGCTGGAAGCGGAACGTCATCGGTGTACAGCGCCTGACCGCTGACATGTAGATGTGCACTCTCGTGGCGCGCAGACATAACGCTAACCCGTTACCGCAGCAGCGGCCACCGCGGCGGCAGTCCGCGTGGGATCAATAGACCCGCCATGCTCCAGGTAGAACCGGCGCAACAGGTTGCCCGCAGCCCGCAGTCGATACGCGCTACTCGCGCGCATGTCGGTCAGAGGTTTGAAGTCCTCCGCCAGCTTCTCCACCGCAGCCTCGACGCTTTCCTTGGACCACGACGCCCCGATCAGGGCCCGCTCACAAGCATGCGCACGAGCGGCCACCGCCGCCATGCCCCCGAACGCGATGCGGGCATCCACGACGCGCTCCTGCGAAACCTCGACACGGAGCGCAACCGCTACAGCCGAGATATCCTGGTCGAACCGCTTCGAAAGCTTATAAGCCGCAATCCAACACCCCGAGTGCGCAGCCGCCACCGGCACCCGCACCCCCACCACAAACTCCCCGACCTCCAATGCCGTCCGCTGATACCCAAGATAAAAGCTCTCGAGCGCCAGCGACCGAGTCCGCGTCCCCCGACGCAACACCAACTCCGCCCCTAGAGCCATCAATACCGGCAGCGAGTCCCCGATCGGCGACCCGTTGGCCAGATTCCCCACCAAAGTGCCGGAGTTACACACCGGCGGCGAAGCAAACCGCCGCGCCATCTCCTCGAGCGCCGGAAACTCCTCGACCAGCGCCCGCCACCCCGAGGTCAACGAAACCGCAGCCCCGATTTCCAGGACGTCGCCATCACGTCGGATCTGCTTCAGTTCCGCAACAGCCCCCACATACACGATCGCCGGCAGCTCGCGCAGCTGCTTCGTCACCCACAAACCAACGTCCGTCCCACCCGCCAGAACCAACGCTCCGGGAGTGCTCTCCAGCTCCGCAGCCAACTCATCAACGGTGCGCGGAGCGACAAAACCAGGCAACCGCAAAGCCCGATCACGCCGCAACGCCAACAAAGCATCGCGACGCGAAGCCAGCGCAGGCGTGTCGCGACTCCAATGCGATGGCGCCGGGTATTCCCCCATCCGCAGTCCAGCCTCAATGATCGGCCGATAGCCGGTACAGCGACAAAGGTTCCCGGACAACGTTTCGAGCACTTCCTCGCGCACAGGCGCCGCGTTGCGCAGATACAAGGCAAACAGCGACATCACAAAACCCGGAGTGCAGAACCCGCACTGCGACCCGTGATGATCCACCATCGCCTGCTGTACCGGGTGAAGCCCACCGTCCGAAGCCAACAGGCTCTCGACGGTCACCACTTCCAGCCCATCGATCGTCGGCAGGAAGCGGATGCAGGAGTTGACAGCCCGGTACTCGACCCGGCTGCCATCCTCACTGAGCTCCCCCAACACGACGGTACAGGCCCCGCAATCGCCTTCGGCACAACCTTCCTTCGTGCCGGTACGTCGCAAGCCCTCCCGCAGATATTCGAGCACCGTAGTGGTGCAGGGCACGTTTTCGGCGCACACTATCTGCCCATCGAGGAGGAAGCGAACACTATCCACGCTACCCTCCGCGGTACACCGAGTAGCTCCAGGGAGCGATCAACAGGGGCACGTGGTAGTGCTGTTCAGGGTGGGCGATGCCGATACGAATCACCGCCTCCTCGATGAAGGCCGGCTCGGGCAACGCCACGCCGCGCGACCGGAAATAGCTCGCGGTATGGAAAGTCAGGGTATAGCGACCGGCCCGGAACGCGGCACCCGCGACCAGGGGCGCAGGCGCCCTGCCATCCTTGCCGGTGGTAACAGTTGTAATGAGCGCGGGCGCATCCGCAAGCCACTCGTGGAGCTCGATCTGCAGGCCTGCGGCCGGCAAACCCGCACTGATGTCCAGAACGTGAGTGGTCAGTTGACCCATCGCCACCGATCCTAACGACTATGGCACAGCCGTTGCAAACATCCACCGATAAGATCACTTACGGGCCGATTGGCGAGGAGGCGCCCGCGACATGAACTCTGCATCAGCATACCTGAAAGGGCTTCCCAAGGCCGAATTGCACCTGCATATCGAGGGCACCCTGGAGCCCGAGCTCGCGTTCCGGCTCGCCAGAAAGCACGGCGTCGCGCTGCCCTACGCAAGCGTCGACGAGCTGCGCGCGGCCTACAGCTTTTCGAACTTACAATCCTTTCTCGATATCTACTATGCCGGCGCCAGCGTACTGCGCGACGCGGCCGATTTTCATGCCCTCACCGAGGCCTATCTGCGCAAAGTCCACGAACAGGGCGTGGTACATGTTGAAATCTTCTTCGATCCCCAGACCCACACTGAGCGTGGGATTGCGTTCCGCACTGTACTGGAAGGAATCACCAGCGCCTTGCGAGAAGGGCAGGAGCAACTCGGCATCACGCACCGCCTGATCCTGTGCTTCTTGCGCCACCTGAGCGCAGAGGATGCCTTGCAGACTCTCGAGACGGCCCTGCCCTACAAAGGCGCTTTCACCGCCGTCGGTCTCGACTCCTCGGAAAAGGGCCACCCACCATCGAAGTTCGCCGCCGTCTTCGACCGGGCCCGGCGGGAGGGCCTGCTGACCGTGGCCCACGCCGGCGAAGAAGGCCCACCCGAGTACATTTACGAAGCACTCGACATCCTGAAAGTCAGCCGCATCGATCACGGCGTGCGCAGCGAGGAGTCCCCCGAGCTGCTCGACAGGTTGACCCGGGAGCGCATGCCGCTGACGGTCTGCCCGCTTTCCAACGTCAAATTGAGAGTATTCGACCGGATCGAGAGCCACAACATCGGCCGGCTGCTCGAGCGCGGCGTGTGCGTGACGGTGAATTCGGATGACCCGGCCTACTTTGGTGGCTATCTACTGGAGAATTTCACGGCGCTCGAGCGCGGGCTCTCCTTGTCCCAAAAGCAACTCACGACCTTGGCCCGCAACTCCTTCGAGGCGTCATTCCTCGACGCGACAGAAAAGCACCGCTGGCTGAGCGTCATTGACTCGTATGAGCGCGCACGCCCCTGACCCACACCTCGCGTATGTTGGCACGGCTGGCGAGATAAATGATCTTCTGCAGAACAGCCTCGGGTGTCTCATCCCCGTCGAGCCGCAAATTCCCCGCGGATACGTCCACGTCGAGCACCACCGCATCGAACTGAAACCCTTCCCGAAACACCCCGACTGGCAGGTCCAGTGCGACACCCCCGCCCGCCGTCGCCAGCCAAAAGGCCGTCAGGGCATCGATGCGTGAGTCCGGTCGGCGCCGTTGCGAACGATCGAGCGCCGGATCGACTCCAGCCTCGAGAGCCCGCGAGGCAATCACCGCGTGCCGTGCATTGTCGAGGATTGAAGGGCTGGCTCCCCCGGCAATGTCCGACCCCAGTCCAACGTGTACACCTTGCTGCAAAATTCGGCGCAACGGAAAGACGGCATCAGAGAAATACACGTTGGACAGCGGACAATGCGCAATAGCCGCTCCCCGCGTCCGTATCAATGCGATGTCCGCGTCACTCACAAAGTTGCCATGAGCGAGGATCGTATGCCGGGATAAGAGGCCAAACCCATCGAGAGCGAAGCTGTCAGACCGACCACAGCGCTGCAGCACGTACTGATGCTCCCAATCGCTTTCCGAACAGTGCGTCTGAACATAACACCCTGTCTCATGCGCCAGCGCCCCCAGCCGACCCAGCAGCTCATCCGAGCAGGACGGGATGAACCGTGGAGTAATCACCGGCCGGATCAGCGAAGACTCGTTCCCCGGCATCGCCCGCACATACTCGATGAACTCGCGGCTCTCAGCCTCCGCGCGCGCCGCGGAAGCGTCCCGGTAAAACGCGGGACATTGTTCAATGTCATCCATCGCAACCCGGCCGATGAGGGCGCGCTGGCTCCGCTGCAAACAGATATCGGCCAGAATCCGGGTCGCCGGAAGGTGCAACGAGCCGAAATAGACAGCCGTCGTCGTGCCATTCGCGAGCAACCCATCGACCAGTGATCCGTAGACCGTGCGGGCGAACTCCACATCGGCGTAGCGAGACTCGAGCGGAAAGGTGTAGACCTGCAGCCATTCCTCCAGTGGCAGATCCAGAGCCTTACCGAGCTGCGGCCACTGTGGCGCGTGGATGTGCAGGTCGACGAACCCTGGTAACAGGTACTGCGTCGCCCCGAGAGTCACGAGGTCGCCTGTCGCGGCAAAACGCTGCGCCTCGGTGGAAGCCGCAGCCGACCCGTGCCGATGGATGGCTGTGATCGCCCCGTCGCCGCCGACCACGATCAGGGCTTCCCGCAGCACTTCGAGCTGTCCGCGCACGGGTGCGTGGAACGCTGTACCCAGAAACGCCCGCTCGCGGTAGAGTTCGCCCATGAAATCCCGACGCCCTGTCTTGCAAGTATTCCTCGCCATCGTACTCGCCTCCGTCCTCGGCATCTCGTTCGGCGCGGACGGCGGCGCAAGGCGCAAGGTCATCATCGACCAGGACGCCTTCGGCCCCGCGGGCTCGAACATGCAGGCCATCCTGATGCTGCTGCAGGCCAAGGATGTCGAACTCCTGGGGATCACCATCCCGACCGGCGACGGCTGGCGGGACGAGGAAGTCGCCAACACGCTGCGCCTGCTGGAGATTGCCCAGCGGACCGAGGTTCCCGTCTATCCGGGCGCCGTCTTCCCGCTCGTCAATTCGCAGGCCCTCGTCAAGCGTTGGGAGTCCCTCTACGGCAAGCTGTTTTATGACGGCGCCTGGACCGAGAGCTGGCCCGAAGAAGGCGCGGTGCGGCGCACGCCGTACCATGCCGACCCTTATCTCGTGCCGCCTTCCCCGGTTGGCGTGCCCAAGTTGAAGCCGGCACAAGCAACGGCAGCGGAGTTCCTCATCCGCAAAGTTCATGAGTTTCCTGGCCAGGTCACCATCCTTGCCGCCGGGCCGATGACCAACCTCGCGTTGGCCGCTCGGCTCGACCCGCAGTTTGCCAGCCTCGCCAAGGAGCTCGTGTTCATGGGCGGCAGCTTCAACCCCGTTTCCTCGGGTAACGCCTTCGCGGGGGAGTACGCGAACACGCCGCGCAAGGAATTCAACATGCGGTTTGATCCCGAGGCCTCGCACATCGTGCTCAACCAGCCTTGGAAGAAAATCACCGAGATTCCGATCGATCCAACCACCAGGACCTTCTTCAAGCCCGAGTACATCCGGGAAGTGGCCGCCGGCAAGGCACCCTTCGACCACTATCTCGGCGAGTTCGGGCAGTCCTTCCCGATGTGGGATGAGCTCGCCGTGGCCGTATGGCTGGATCCTTCCATCGTGACGCACAGCGAGACACTGATGGTCGATGCGAACATCGTGTTCGGCCCCACCTACGGCGACACGTTGAGTTGGGCCAAGGACGCTGCCCCCGGCATGGGAGAGCAGCCGGTGCAGGTCGTGTTCGACGTGAACGTCCCGAAGTTCGAGCGCATGACCCTGGACCTGCTCATGGCACCCACGCCAGCGCGCACTAAGCCTTAGGGCGGGTGGTCCCGGAGCAGGTCGTGTTCGACGTGAACGTCCCGAAGTTCGAGCGCATGACCCTGGACCTGCTCATGGCACCCACGCCAGCGCGCACTAAGCCTTAGGGCGGGTGGTCCCGGTAAACCGACCACTTGCCCAGCAACTCTCCCACCACTGCCGACCCGATCTTGTAGGCCGCCTCCACCGACGGCCCCAGAGCGCTATAGCCAGCGTTCTCCTTCTGCATATTCTCCGCCGCCGTGACACCCGGCGGCGGCATCGAATAATTGCTGCCCGTCCGCAGCACCAACACCCGATCCTTGTTGACCCTCCCGGTCCGGTGCAGATAAGTGAGCGCCAACAGCGTCCCGGTATCCTCCATGTCGGTCATGACGTAATTGCCGGCACCGTGCGTCCAATAGCTCACCCACCGATTGGCCCAGTCGTTCAGGAGCTTGCCGTGCCAGAAGGTCATCGAGGCCAGGTCATCGCCCTTGAGCACAAAGGGCGGCTTCTGCGCATTGGGGTAACCCTGGTAACGGGCCCGCGAACGTTGCAGATCCGGGGTGTCGCCAAGGTCGATCCCGCGCGTGAGTTGATAGGCCCAATCCACCAGCTTGGGATTGAGCTGAAACACCTGGCTTTCAGAAACAATGCGTGCCCGGGGATCGTAGGGCCCACTGGACTCCAGCGGAAAACGGCCCGTCGGCCAATCGGGCGGAATCTCACGCGCATCGATCTCGTGCGTCAGATCCCCATCCACCACGTACTCCGCCCAAGCCGCGGAGCCGATAGATGCGTCTTCTGGATCGACTCCCGCAATCCCGGCGACGAGCCAGTACGCGTGAGTCAGATCGAAGCGCGGATCCATGCCCAACTCCATCACGGCCGTCGAGGAGTTGGCGGTTCCCTCGCCCGTCACCATCGCGAGCACTCCGGTGTGCTCGTTCATGAACAGGTCGTGGTGGTGGGCAAAAGGAAAACGCCGGTCCAGCTTCTGACGCTCGCGCCAGAGTTGGAACTCTCCCGCCGTATCGCCCGTATCGGCGCCGATCTCGAACATGGTGATCACCACCACCTTCACTTCGATCGGTTTGGCGTTTGCGGCGGTACCTGCAAGAGCGGCCCACGCGCAGCCCACCGCAAGCAGCGCGCGCAGGCCGTGGCCCATGAGCATCGTCAAAATTTCGCTCGGAATTGCGCTCCAAAGATGCGCGGATCGTTGATGAAGCCCAGTGCGTCGGCGAAGTCGATACCCCCGATGACCCGGATCTGGTTCGCGCAGTTACGACAGAACGCCGCGATGTCATATTTGTCGTTCGACCACGTATAACCCAACCGCAACCCCACCTGCGTGAAGGGCTGCACGTCGAATTCCTTCGACTGGTACAGGAACAGGCTCATCGAGCTGCGCGTCGAGATATCCGTGTATCCGTAGACACTCCCGCCGTTGGGGAGCGGATAGTCATACCGCAAGCCGAGATCGCCGACCCACTTAGCCGCCTGCGGCAGCGGATTGCCGTTGATGAGCGCCAGGCCATTCGAATTGGTGGAGTTGAGCAACGTGCACTTCACGCCGGGCACAATGAAATCCCAATTGAAGCAGGGCGAGACCGCGAGCGTCGGATCCTCGATCCGCGTGTCGTTATAGCTGCCGCTCAGGTTGAATGTGACGTTGGCGACCGGATGCAATTCCAGCTCGAGCTCCGAGCCCTTGCCAACCGTCTTCTGCGCGTTGATCAACTTGATGCTGTTCGAGTTGCCACCCACCGCGGTGAGCTGCTGGTCTTTGACGTCATAGTAGTAAGCGTCCCAGGACAGGCGCGCCTTGTGATCGAAAAAGTCGGCCTTGATACCGCCCTCGTAGGAGATGACCTTCTCGGACCCTGCCACCGTGATCCCCAACCCGGCTGACGGCGGCCCGAAGCTAGGCGCCCGGAAGCCAGTTGCGATCCGCGCGTATACGTTGACGTCCGAAGTCACGGCATAGTTGCCACTCACGTCCCAACTGACGTTTCTGGCACCCGCGGAAGACGACAGGGGCGGAGTCGGCGGCGGCTGCGTATCGCTGAAGAGAGTCACGAACTCCTTGTGATCCTCGGTGAATCGCACACCCGCGGTCGCTTTGAACGCCTGGATCGGCGTGTAGTCGATCGACCCGAAGATCGCCTCCGCGTCGTTCCGCTGCCGCGAAACCGTCGTATCCTGGTAGGACCAGAGTTGGACGTTGGGACAGTTGTTGACCGTCGAGCCCGGCGTGCAATAGTCGTCGTCCGCAGCCTCCACGTTCTCATAGAACAGGTACACACCACCCTGTGCCTGCAACGGCCCGCTGTAGTTGGTGAGGACACGGAACTCCTGGGTGAGCTGCTCGTGGTGCAACAGGCCCGCCGACGTCTGCACGGCAAATGGAATGTAGCCGGGACCTGTCGGCACGGTGCAAGTCGGTTGACAGAACACATTACCCGGCCCGTAACCGCCGTCGATGTCGCCCTCCGCCAGGTACTTCTGCACCGTCTCGTAGCCCGAGATCGACTGCAGTGTCACGCCCGGCAGATTCCAGTTGAGGTGGAGCGTCACCCCCACGGTACCCAGGGTCGCGCTGTTCGGGCCGTCGGAATACAGCTTGCTGGGACTGAAGCCCGCGACGAGCTGGTTGGTGCCGAGCTGGATGATATTGCCGCGGAACAGGGACGATGAGCCGTTCAGGCTCCGACCATGAATGTTGAGCAGCGCGTTGAAAGTGTCGCTCGGCTTGAAGAGCAACTGCACCCGTGCCGCCCAGTCGTCATACCCGGCCACGTGGGTCTGGTTGATGGGATCGTTGACCCAGTTGTCGCGGTGCTGGATCTGGGTCGCGGCCCGGAACGCCAGCACATCGTTGATCGGAAGGTTGACCACCCCCTCGACCACGGCGGTGTTGTACGTGCCATCCGACATCGAGAAATAGCCCGAGGTCACACCGAGCTCCGGCTTGGCGGATTCGATTTTCACGACACCGGCCGGAGCGTTGCGTCCAAACAACGTGCCTTGCGGTCCGCGCAGTACCTCCACGTCCGCCTGGTCGAAGATGGGGAACCCCTTCAGGGCCGCGTTCTCCTGCACGATGTCGTCGTAGTACAGGCCGACGGGCTGGGAGGCGAAGTCGTGGAAATCGGTGTTGCCGTAGCCGCGGATATAAAAGCGCGGGAAAGCACGACCGTTGGAGGATTCGATATTGAGGCTCGGCACCTTGAAGGACAGGGCCTTGATGTCATCACCGGAATTGCCCAGCGAGGTCATCAGGTTGCTGTCCACGACCGAAATGGAAACAGGCACATCCTTCGCATTTTCCTCGCGGTGGGTGGCTGTGACGACGACCTCGGAGATGGCTTCGCCGGCCTCGGCCGTCTCATCCGCCGGGGCGGCCCAGGCCCCCGACACCGGCATCCCTAACAACAACGACAAAACCAACGCCCGACCGGCGTCCCCTGAGCGGTGATTCACTGTTCTCTCCCCTCTTGGTTTTCCATGACCCGCTGGTGTGGCTCAGGTCATACATAGAGTAGACCTCCGGGGGCCAAGCGATGCAAGATCTATGCGAATCGGTTACGCTGCGTCGCGTCACCAAGCTACGGCCCCAAAAAGGCGCTTCGCGGCGTTTTTCGGACCGCCGCGAATGGAGCGTTCCTGGTGGCGTGCCGCCGATGACTCGCACCAAAGTTGACGCATCTGCCCCACCGCGGGACATTGTCTAGGAGCCTGTCTGAGTAATGATCGCCGTAGCGAGGGCGACCCTCAGCGAGCAGCCAAATCTTATGAAGACAAGGGGCGATCGTTACCGGGCGTAGCCCGGTACTATGTAAGAGGAAGGATCGCCGGAAGATGCCGCTGAGGGGCGGCCGCAGTAGGCGAGCATTACTCAGACAGGCTCCTGACAGATGGGATCACTCAATCGGGATACCGGGCTCGTCCGGGTCATGGGGCCTGTCTCGCTGGCGGCGAGCATGGTCAGTATCGTCGTTGGCTCCGGGATATTCCTGGTGCCGGCCGAGCTGAGTCGTTCCATGGGCTCATTTGCGCCCTTGGCAATGCTGGCCTGCGCGCTGGTGGTCGGCGCCGTCGGCGTGTGTATGGCCGAATGTGGCAGCCGAGTACCGAGCAGCGGTGGGGTGTACGCCTTTGTCGACGCGGCCTTCGGACCTTGCGCCAGTTATGTAGCAGGCACGCTTTTCTGGATTGCCAATGTCCTGGCGTGCGGTGCCGTCGCGTCCGCGCTCGGCGCAGCGGTTGCGGCAGTACTCCCGCTGGGGTTCAGAGCAGCAGCGCATGCCTCGGTCGCCGTTGGCACAGTCGCCGTCGTCTGCGCAATCAACATCGTCAGCGTCGACCGCGGCATACGGCTGGTGAACCTCTCAACTCTGGTCAAGCTCATTCCGCTCACTGTATTCGTCGGCGTCGGCTTCTTTGCGATCCACGGCGAGAATTTCACCGGACCCACTTCGATGAGCGCCGGCGACATAGGCCGCACCTTATTTCTCACAATGTTCGCACTACAAGGTTTCGAGGTGTCCTTGTGCGCGGGCGGTGAAATACGCGATCCGAACCGCACGATTCCTCGGGCCATACTCCTCGCTCTTTCCGGAGTGACCTTGCTCTACATCGCAGTGCAGGTGATCGCGCAGGGAATTCTGGGCCCATCACTGGCCGGTTCGGCCGTTCCACTGGCTGATGCGATGGGACGAATCAGCCCCGCACTGCGGCTCTTGATGTTGATCGGTGCGGCCATCTCGATGTTCGGCTGGCTCACGACGGACCTGCTGGGGAGCCCGCGTATTTTGTTTGCTTTTGCCCGGGACGGCCTGCTCCCCCGTGTCCTGGGTCGGTTGAACGCGAATGGTCATGCGCCCTATGTTGCCATCATCTGCTACGGCGCAATTGCCGCGGCTCTCGCGCTGTCAGGCTCGTTTGCACAGCTCGCTGTTCCGGCGTCTCTGCTCCTTACCGCACTATATTTCGCCGCGTGCGCGTCGGCCTGGCAGCTCGCACGCCGCGGGATCGCACGGGCGGGCGAGCCGCTCGGGTTCCGTTGGCTGACTGCCGCGGTCGTCATCGGCGCCGGCAGCATGTTGACCATGATTGCCCTGGCTTCCCGCACAGAGATCCTTGGCCTGCTGATCCTCACCGCACTGAGCCTGCTCGTCTATCTCATCCAGACGAGAGTGCTATATCGACAACAACCCGCCGTCTAACGGCTATACGCCCAACTCAACATGCGACCCTCACGGTACGGCATCACACCGTGGAACGGGCGCACATCGCGATCGAACACCAACGGCAGGAAGTGACGATCGCCCTCCCACAAAGGCAGGTCCGGGACCTTAGCGACCTCGACCCACTCTAGCGCGCCCTCCGGGTTGCGCTCGAGCGGCGTGCCGGTGAAGCGTGTAATCACGAACAGAAAACCAAACCAGTCCTCGCCGTGCTTGCCGAAACCAGGCCAACTGATCGTGCCCCGCAGGTTGAGATCCAGGCACTCGACACCCGCCTCTTCGCGGATCTCCCGCCGCATTCCCGCGACGACGTCCTCGTTGGCTTCCAGCTTGCCGCCCAAGCCATTGTACTTACCCAGGTGGTGGTCATCACCACGGGCGTTGCGATGGATCATCAGCACACGCTCGCGGTCGGGTGACAGCACGTAGCCGAGCGTGGCGAGGATCGGTGTGTACGGCATCGGCTTGCGTTCCTAGCTGTCCGGCTGCCACATGACCACTCGCGTGTACTTCGCGAGCAGACCATCCAGCAGCTCCAGTGCCTCGTTGAGTTGCTGCTCGTTGACGCCCTGGAGGAATTCGGAACGGACGCGGTCCACGACGGCGTTCATATTCGTGCTCAAGCGCCGGCCCTTTGCAGTGAGCACGACGGTCTTGGCCCGGTTGCTACCGCCCAGGGAGCGCCGCTCGACCAACCCTTCCCGCTCCAGGCGATTCAGCAGCCGCACCAGTGTGGGCAGCTCGACGCCGACCTGGTCGGCGAGCTCGCCGATCTTGTGGCGGCCTCCCATGATGCCGACCCACAGCAACGTGATCCAGCGCGCGTGACTGTCACCGGTCGTCCGCAATTCCCCGTCGAGTATGTTCAGCCAGCGCCGCGACAGAAACAGGACGCGGCGGGTCAGCCGCAGCTTCTTGTCTTCGAAGGAACCGACCACCTCCCCGTCGGGGACCCATTCGTAGAAGAAGCGGGAAATCTCCGGGGCCGCAACGGCTTTGGCGCGCGCTCGGCGCGGCGCCGTCCCGGAGCCGGATACCTTGGAAACACCTCGTCGTGCCTTCATGGGCATGAGGATAAACTATTAGCAGGCTAGCAGTCCCCGCCCGCGAGTGGGACGGGGTGCCCATTATCCTTCAGTCGCACCTGGCTTCCAGTATTTCTCAGACCGCGACGTCGGTGACGAATTCGGAATTCGTGTCCGGCTTGCCCTCGCGCAGCGAGCGTTGGAGCATCTCCAGGTGCAGAAGCTGCGCGGGCGACATATGCTCCTGCGCCTTGGGGATCGGCTGCTCCTCGGTGGGCTCATCGACGCCGGTCTGCGCGGCCAACGGCGGATTCTGTGCTGTCTCGCTCGATCTGGCCCGGTTGCCCTCCTCCAGCACGAATGGCAAAGCCTCGGTGTCGGACAGGTATTCGCGCTCCAACATCTCCTTCTGCGCGCGCCATTCGTCGAGGACACCGGTCGAGGTCTGCAGATGCTCACTCTCATAGCTTGCACTGAGTGCGTCGAGGTCGGCCTCCAGGCTTGCCGTCAGCTCATCCATCGCCACTGTCGTAGCTACAGTGGTGACCTCAGGATCCGCTGTCCTGGATGGCGCTGTCGACGACCCGCTCGGGGAGTCCGAATCGGCAGGCGTCTCTTCAACGTGGATGACTCCGACTTCGTGCACCCCGGAATCCGTGGACTTCACCGGCGATCGCCACGTGCCTGACTGGGCTTCCCGCAAGCTCGACTGCCAGGCCAACACGTCCGACTTCGGCTCCGCGCCAGGCGCATCCTTCTCAACCCACTCGCGCGTGTAACGGTCGCGCGAAGAGCCTGACTGCCGTCGGCGGATGAATGCCACTGCGCCGAGCACGAGAACCACCGCACCCCCAACGATTCCGGCGAGCCGATAAACCAACGGGTGAGAGCTGTGCAACCAACGGGTCCGCGTTTCGCTCGTGCCCGCGCTGGATCCTTCAGTCTCGTTGGATGATGTCTGCTCCGCCGGGGACACTGGCGCCTTGCGCGACACCACCGATTCGGTGCGCGCGGCGACCTGCGCCGTGAGTTTGGCGATCTCGGCATCCTGCGCCGCGATGGTGGCTTGCATCTTGGTCACCATCTGCTGCAGCGTCGTGAGTTGCCCCTCGAGTTGTTGCTGCTCCGAGGCGCCCTTTGCCGGCGGCGTGTCTTGCAACGGCGCGGCCTGAACCGCTGCGGCCTTGACCGCTGCTGCGGCCTGCACGTGCCCCCGCGCCAGGCGCGAACGATGATGTCGCGCGACACGCCTTTGCCCGTTGACACGCTTTTGTCCACCGGTACGCGACGGCCCATCCGCCCGCGCCTGCACCTCGTGCGCCGGACTCGCACTCGCCGCGCTCTGCGGAACCGCGGCGCTCTGAGAAACCGCCTGCTGCACCAACACCGCAGCCGGCGAGCCCTGCGGCGCGTCCTCAATCGACGCCGGATCGAGCAACACCGAGTAATTACGGACCACCTGCAAAGAGGACGCCGTCACCGCGACCGGCAGGTCGAACAGCGGCTCCGTCAACACATTCGCCGACGTAACCTCGATGAAGTGCTTGTGGTTGGCAGCTTCGATCGCGCGCAGATTGAGCGACTCGAGGATCTCCGGATGCACCGAGGCTTCACTCAACAAGGTCCGCGGCGCGATGCGCGCCCGGATCTGCTGCCATTCCTCGTCGCTCACGTCGACGACCTCGATGCGCGCGTGTAGCCGCTGGTTGAGCCGCGACTCGATCTCGATATCCCCGAGCCCCAAGCCGAACGACAATGTCGGGAAAAGGCCCACACCGAGTCCCGCCAGCAAAGTCGAAAGAGTTTTCGCCATCTCTTGTTTAATAATCATTATTTGCCTTTGCAGCGACCAAGGTCGCAATCCGCCCGCAACCGTGGATGGTGCCGGAACGCGGGCGGGGAATATGTTTACTTGATCACAGACTCTGGTGAGAGCGCCGGTAGCAAGGTAACCATTTGATTCTGCAGCGCAAAAAAGGGCCTGGCACGCAGCCCCGAGTGTTCACACGAGGTCCTGTAAGATGCCGGGGCCCCGGAGCCCTGACCCTGCGGGCCCCTGAAAGACCACCCGAGACCTCACGTTGACACAGTCCTCGACTGCGGAACGGCCGCAGCCCACGAATGATGGCGAGCAAGACACCGCCTCCCTCTCACGACGCGAATTCTTCAAGGGTGCCGGCGCCGCAGCCGCGGCCTCACCGTTGACGCTGGCCGGCGAGGCCACCGCGGCTACGCCCGCCAACGGAACTCCCGAGCAGATTCACCTGACTTGGGGTGACGATCCGTCCACGACAGTATTCGTCTCCTGGGCTTCGCCCGCGCAAGCGGTGAACCCCAGGGTGCTCCTGGAGCACCCTGGAAAGACAGCCTCGGTGATCCACGCCGTCCAGCGCACCTACACCGACGGTATGAACGGGCAAACCGTGTTTACCTACCATGCGAAACTCGGCGGACTCGAGGCCCGCAGCTCGTACCGCTACTGCGTTACCGCGGACAACGACCAGCACCGCCGTGCCCCCTTCAAGGCGACGTTTCAAACAGCACCCCGCGGGCGCACGGCCTTTCGCTGGACGAGTTACGGCGACCTGTCGACGCCGGTGACCTCATGGGTGTTGTCATCCCCGCAGAGTCGTCACGCGGTCGATGCCGTCGAGCGCTTCGAGCCGTTGTTTCATCTCATGAACGGCGACCTGTGCTACGCCAACCTGAACCCCAAGTCGCAGCCCGCGGTATGGGCCGACTTCGGTAATAACGTACAGCGCTCGGCCGCGCACCGCCCGTGGATGCCCTGCCCCGGCAACCACGAGATCGAGTTCGGCAATGGCGAGCAGGGCTTGAATTCCTACTTGACGCGCTTTTCGCTGCCTGACAACGGCACGCGCTTCACAGGCTGTTGGTATCGCTTCAAGGTCGGCTCGGTGTTGTTCATCTCGCTGGCCGCCGACGATGTGATCTACCAGGATAGCGGCGCCTTTCTCGCAGGCCCCGAGCCGCTGACACCCGCGCCGAGCACCGGCAACGCGCCGATCAAACCCGGTACCTCCGTGTACATCCGGGGTTACAGCGGCGGTGAGCAAACACGCTGGCTGGAGCACACCCTCGCGGAAGCCCGGAAGGATACGAGCATCGACTGGATCGTCGTCCAGATGCACCAGGATGCGCTCAGCTCCTCCCAGAACGGCAACGGGTCCGACAAGGGCATTCGCGAGACATGGCTGCCCCTGTTCGACCGCTATGGAGTCGACCTGGTCCTGTGCGGCCACGATCATGACTACGAGCGCAGTTGGCCGGTGCGAGGTTGCAATCACGGTGTCGGGCGTGACGCCGAATCGGGGGCCGCGGTGGATACCTGTCAGCCCCAACCGATCCTCACCGCCGACCCGGCCGATGGCCACTTCGACACGAGCCGCGGCACCATCCACCTGATCCTCGGTGGTGGCGGCACGAGCTCGCCCCTCGACAAGTACGGCGTGAACCCTCTGAACGGGGCGCCGCAAGCGAAGGTCATCACCAGGCCAAACCGGCCGTTTCCCGGACCCACGCCGGGTGTTTTCACCAAGGCCGACGCCGATGCCGTGGAGGACGCTATCTGGTCCGCGCGGCGCGACACGGTGACCGGTTATGGTATCGCTGTATTCGACGTCGATCCCGGGACGGAGAACGGCAAAACGGCGATCACCATGCGTTACTACCACGCAGCCGGCGCGGACCGCGCCCCGACAGCGAGCTACGAGTTGTTCGACACGGTGGTGCTGGCCAAGGAACGACGCGACACGCGCTGACCCCGGGGCGCCATTGTGGAGCTCAGGGACGCCCTCGCTACGGCGCCTATTACTCGGACAGGCTCTTAGGGTAGGCTGGCCGCAGACATTGGCAAAGAAAGAATCCGATGGGGGGCTCAACACAGGTTTCCAGGCTGTTGGCGGCGCTCCTATCCGCAGCCGCGCTGCTACTGACAGCCCTGCCGCGCGACACCGGCGCGCTCGAGCTCTGGCGAGCCCGGGTCGCGACCGACCTGCAGTCGGTCTACGACACCGCCGCACTCCTGCCGGCGGGCTCCGCCAGCAACGCGGCACGCTTCGACGCGCAGGGTCGAGTCGAAGCTGACGTTCACTATGACTGCTCATCGAGCGTTCCCAAGGCCGCCCTCGCTGCGGCCGGGCTGACCTCGAGCGGCACGACTCACCTGCCGCCACTGTGTGTCGTCGAAGGTTGGGTTGCGCCTGCCGCACTCCCGAAAGTCGCCGCCGTTGCCGGTGTAACTCGCGTCAAGATTCCCTCTTACGTGCGACACGCGCCACGTCCGGCGTTGAAGTCCACCGCCGCAACACCCGCCAGCACTGCGATCGATGGCAATGCCGTCACCATCATGCATGCCGACCAATTCGTCGCCCAGGCTGGCGGCGGCGGTAACGGCGTCGTTGTTGGCGTGCAGTCACAAGGCGTAACCAACCTGGCGACCATACAGGCCCGCCACGAATTGCCCAACGTGAGTGTGCTCACGACAGCTGCCGGAGCAACTCCCTCCACCGCGGATGAAGGCACTGCCTTACTCCAGGAAGTGCACGCCGTCGCGCCGAACGCCGCCCTGGCTTTCTGTGAGCCACAAACGTTCGTCCAATACATCGCTTGCCTGCAGCAGTTCGTGAAGGCCGGCGCGACGGTGATGGTCGATGACATCGAGTTCCTGGACCAGGACCCCATGTCATCCAACGGCACGGATGCTGCGGCACTCCAACAATTCCTGGCCCAAAACCCGAACGTCGCACTGTTCACGGCCGGCGGCAACGACAACGGCAGCTACTGGGAAGGCACCTACACGCCGGTTGCCGTGAGCTCTTTGGGACTGGCCAACATCACGTGCCCCGGCAGCAGCCAGGTCGACACTTACGTCAACCAGTTCAGCCCCAGCGCGGATGAGATCCTGACCATCACGCCGAGTTTTGCCATCTCGGTTCCCGTAACGGTCGCGTGGTCGGACCCTCCGGGAACGAACAGCAGCAACTTCGACATCTACTGGAGCAACGGCACCGATTCCGGATGCGTTGCGACTGCCGCAGCCACGGCTCCCGTCGTCTCGCAGAGGATCAACCTCTCACCCGGTCCCAACAGGCTCTATATCGCCACACCGGATGCTTCCCTGGCCGGCAAATTCGTGAAAATCTGGGTCGGGGGCGACGGACTCACCGCCTTGTCCACCTCGACACCCGGCAGCTTCGTCACACCCCAGACCTTCGTCACGGGCGCGATCAGCGTCGGCGCCGTCAACGGCTCGGACGGGATCGGCAACACCATCGAAGCCTTCAGTAGCCGTGGCCCCGTCACGGTGAAATATCCAAGTCCCGCAAAACTGCAGGCGCCGGTGCTCGTGGCTCCGGACGGAATCTACGTCGATACCGTGGGGACCTATTTTGCGTCCGAGTTGTTTCCGGACGGCAACTTCTACGGCACGTCCGCCGCGGCTCCCAATGCGGCCGCCGTCGCAGCGCTCATCCGGGGTGCCTTCCCGAATCTGACGGTCGCGCAACTCATGACTGCCCTGGAGACTGGCGCCACTCAACTGGGCGCCACCGCGCCAGATTATACCTTCGGTTACGGACGCGTAGACGCGATGGGGGCACTCGGCACACTCGCGGCACCGACGATGACGAGTCTGCAGGACGTTTCGATCGACGCGAGCTCGTCAACGACCTCATCCGCCCAACCCTTTACGGTCAGCGGTACAGGTACGCTGCACTTCTCGGTAACGAGCACCAACAGTACGTTGGTCCCCACGCAAGTGTCCGCTGCGGGAACCGCCGGAGTGAACGTCTCCCCCTCCGGCTGCGGCTCGACGACGCTGACCTGCTCACTGACCGTCACGGCCGCCCCTTACCAAGGGGGAACCGCCACAGTCACGGTGTCCGCGGTCGACGGGGCCGGCCGAGCCGCCCCCGCAACGCTGCACGTCACCGTCACCAACCCGCAGACCGCACCACCAACACCACCGGATCCGCCCGCCACCACCAGTTCCGGCGGTGGCGGCGGGGGCGGCTCACTGAGCTTGTGGGAAATCGCGCTGACCCTCGTAGTCGCTGCGTTCAGGGTCAGTCGTTGTCTTCTCCCTCGGAGCGCGCGCGGCAGGGGTTGAAGGGCAGGATCCTGCGGTAATTCTCGATGATGCCCTGCGGCCCCTTGGTGCTCGGGAAGACACTCGTGAAGAGCGCTCCATATTCGGTGACCGAGTTCCCACCGAAGGAATTGACGGTTCCGGGAATGAACGGCCCTCCGAGGTTCCACACGCACCTCCGCTCATCCGCCTGGATGGAGTAGATCGGATAGAAGTTCACATTCGGAGGCGGATTCGTGCATCCCGCACCCGTAGTGCGATTGCAGTTACCCCCGAAATCGGCCGCCTCGATCCGGGGCAGGTTGGCCTCGAACGCAACCCGACTGTAGTTGCGCGCCTCGTCATCGTCATCACCCCTGAATAGCGGACTGGCGAACGAGATCGGCGTCGGGTGGAACGCATGGTCGACCCGTGGGTTACGGTTCGTCCCGGGCCAGACCAGTTGGTACGGTACGCCGTCGAAGTCCGTGTCGGTGCCGGTACACCCTATATTCGGGACATATCCGGCGGTATTGTTACTCGTATCGACGCAGTTCACGTCATCGTCGCCGACCAGATTGTTGTTCGTGTTCAGGTCGTGCACGCCATCGACGACACAATCCGCGCTGAAGACGTCCCCGAAGGCGTCCGTGTTGAAATTACCCTTGCTGGTGTCGACCTTGTTGCAATACTCGTAGTGGCCGATCTCGTCGGAAAACGCGATGTTGTAGCTATGCGCCGCCCACGTATTACGGGTGTGCTCGCTCGATGTGGCGTAGGCGGGATGGAAGTCGACTCGCTTGATCGAGCACGTCTTCGCAGTGGGCTGGAAGAACAACTGGGTGAACCCGTTGGCGGCGCTCGCGACCATCGAGCCCCGCTCGCCGGTCGTCAGATCGACGATCCTGATGCGCAACCCGTGCGCGGTATCGGCGAAGTCGACCAGCAACACGTCGCCACCATTGAAAAACAGGGTGTCGTTATCATTCGGCGTGAAGCCGAAGAAACCGGTGCTGCCGACGAGCGCGCTGGGGCCCTCGGGCGTACCGCTCTTCGTGATAAAGGCATAGTTCACGTACTCGGTGCCGTAGCGCTTCTGGCAGTCCGCGTTGTTTGCCGTACCGCTGTTCTGGTTTTCCGAGGCGCTATCGATATTCAACGCCGCGCACCACTGGTGCGGATGATGGGGATTGCCGCAGCCGATCGGCGAATCCGACGGATAGAACTGCATCTCCACGAATCCGGTGCCGGGGTGCCTGCCGATGTAGCGGGGGTCCGCGACCTTGCTGTTGTCGAAGATGTTCGCATCGCTGTCGGGCTTGCAAGGCACATTGGGGAGCGGGACGCCGTTGACCGTCGCGCCGCCCGGGTTGGGCGCCGACTGGTCGTCACACACCACCATCCCCAACCAGAACGCCGGGTGGAGCTGGAAGTTGAACGTGCCGCCGGTCGCGAGTTGGTTGGGAGGCAGCGGCGGCTCGGCCGGCAGCCGCACCTTCCAGGTCATGCGGTTACCCGAGCCGCGCGCATCCGAATAGAACAACAGCGAGGGCTCGTCGTGCCCCGTGTAGGCTGCGTCATAACCGATGGGATTCGCGGTCTCCGTACACAGACTGCCGTCGCGGGCGCAATCGTAAGCGCTCGGCTGGACGGCAACACTTTGATTTACGTGGAAGAGTGCGACGAGCGCGCACAGTGGAAGCAAGCGTAATGCTGTTGACATGATGTCAGCCTCCCTAGTTTTGGCGCCGACCATACGCCCACACTGTGGGAACATCAACGCATACCAACAGAAGAAGACGCGCTCCAACACGCGTTAGAAAATCGTCTGTAACACTCCTGACACGGCCCCTGCCCTCGGGCCGCATAATCCTGCCTGCGGCCCCGCCACGCTTTGGCTGGTGCAAGGCACCCTGACACTGTCCGTCGCGGACGACGGGCTGGGCATCGATTTCGGACGCCGCGCCAAAAGGGCATTTCCATCGTCCGCGCGCTGCACAATAATCCGATATACCGCCTGTAACCGGAGATTCCTCGGGATGTTGGTCAGGATCGCGCGCATCGTCGCGCCGCTCGCGTTTTTCGTCTTGGGTGTTGGCGTCCTCGCCTGCCTGCCCGCCGCCCAGGTGCAGAGCAAGCCACCAGCCCCCCAATGTATCGACTACTCCGACGACCCGGCCGGTTGCCAGCCTTCCACCTTTGCCACGCCCACGGGGCAGCTCCCGTCACGCCGGATGGGCAAGGACGGCAAGCTCAATCCGAAATCCTCGGAGGCGGATGCCCGGGCCGGCGCGGCACTGCTGGAAAAGAAGTTGCACCTGTTTAGGAATGTTACTCCTCTGCACTGGACCGTTACCACGCCCTCGGTGAAAGACCCGCAGACGGACGGCTGGACCGGCGGGGATATCGACGCGATGGGCGATGCCCGCGGACTGGGGATCGCCGGCAACTGCGTCTTCGTCGGCCACGAAAACGGCCTGGGGCAGAAGCACCCCGTCAATATCTTCAAGCTCGCGCCGGACCCCGTGAAGGCGGCGCCGCACCAGGTCGGCGAGATTGCCGCCATGGCCCAGGGCGACCAGGGGTTCGATGACCGGGAGCTGCGCTCACTCGTCTACACCACCTCCAGCGGCCAGGACCGCCAGATCCTGGTCCGCAACGGTGGCACGCAGTCCATCGGCCGCGAGCTCGTCTATGACATCGACATGGACACCTGCCTGGTGAAGTCCGTGAGCGGGGTGTACGACTTCGGCGGCCAGTCGCACGAGTTTTATCTGTGGCACGACCCGGTGAATCCGAACCGGGTCCTCGTCTACATGACCATCTGGACGCCGGCGGTGCCGGACCCCAACCATGCCGGCCTGTTGGTTGCGGACCTGTACGTCATGGCCGTCACGGACGAGACCACTGGAGAGATCCTGAAAGAGCCGCGGATCGATGCGACCTTCACGCTGCAGGACGCGGGCGGCCCGCGCATCAACGAGAAACCGGATGCGAGCGGGCTGTACTCCGACGGCCGTTTCATCGACTACTCGGTCAACAAGGACCTGTGGGGAGTGCCCGGCATCGTCAACAAAACCGAGCAGAACAAGCTCCACTCGATCTCGGTTTCCAACGACGGTGAGCGCGGTTACGTCGCCGGCACCACGTCGGGTTTCTACGTGTTGAACACCGAAGCCATCGCGCATCACAGCGACGCGGACCTGGCAGCCGGCAAAGCCGGATGCAACCTGCACACGACAATCGTGACGAACGGCGGTGCGATCGATGCCGGTAAGCTCGCCGCCCTCGCCAACGACTGCGTTCACATGGTCATCAACGATGATCCCGGCCTGAAGATCTACCTCACCTCGAGCGCCCCGGCCGAAGCGAAGATCGAACGCTACCTGGCGCTCGAGACGCGCTCACGTTTCGACGTCTATCCGCCGTTCAACGCCTTCCCAACAGGCACTCACAGTGCCGTCATCGTCCCCGATCGTCCCGCCGAGGTGCGGGGCAACACCAAGGGACGCCCGGCGTATGTCTGGGTCAGCGATGAGAACTTCGGCGGCTGCCCACTGAACTACGCGCGCATGGTCTCCATCGAGGCGGAGGCCTATCCGGCCATGATCGGCGCCTTCGCGATCCCCGACAACCTGTTGGACAACTGTCTCAAGCAGGCGGTCACCGAGCCGGATGGCGTCACGCGCCGGCGGCCGATCCCGCAGCAGAACCACAATCCGACGGTATTCAAGGACCTGGTCTTTACAACCTGGTACGGCCACGGCCTGCGCGTCATCGATATCTCCAATCCCATGACGCCGCGCGAAGTCGGTTACGCCCTGCCGGTTCCCCAGGGCATTGCCCGCACGTACCCGGTGTTCAAAGACGGTCTGATGTATTGGGCCGACAACCGCACCGGCCTGTATGTGGCGAAGTACACCGGGCCGTATGCCGACGAGATCCCCAGCAAGGGAGTCTACGAAGGCAACGCAACGAGCCCGCATCGGTGAGCCTGGATCGCCGCCAGCTGCTGGGCCGGTTATTGGCGGGCGCTTGCGCCGGTCGCGGCCTGCTCGGCCAACCGGCGGCCGCCGCCCAACCACTCCGGGATCCGCCGGATGAGGAGATCGCCTGGGTCTGTCCCATGCATCCGTCCTACACCGCCACGATCGCCGGCACCTGTCCGATCTGCGGGATGGAGCTCATCCAGACGCGGCCTTACGACACCCGGGATTTCCGGGTCCTGTTTCGAACCGAGCCCGCCGCCGTCCGTCCCGGTGAGAAAGTCCGTCTGCTGTTCACTTTCCTGCGGCCGGGTACGGGTGAGGTCGTGACTGACTTCGAGGTCGTGCACACCAAGGAATTCCACCTGTTCATCGTCAGCCAGGACATGGAGTTCTTCGCGCACATCCACCCGGTGATGCGCCCCGACGGTACGTGGACCATCGAGACCACCGTGCCCAAGCCTGGTTACTACCAGGTGATGTGTGATTTCATGCCGAAGGGAGGCTCCGGGCAGTTCCTCACCGCTCCCCTGGTGACCGCGAACTACAACGGCGACCTCGCCGCCGACGGCGCCCAGCTCGCGCCAGATAAAACTCTTAAAAAAAGCGTGGCCGACATCACTGTCGCCGTGTCATTCGATCCGCCGCAGCCCACGTCGTGCCAGTACGTCCATCTCAACTTCTATCTGACTGACACCGCGACCGGCCGCCCGATCACCGACCTCCAGACCTACCTCGGCCAGTTCAGCCACATGCTGCTGATGAGCGAGGACCTGCAGTGTTATGTGCACTCGCACCCCATCAACCTCGTGGTCGAGCAGGAGGATCCGGGCGGGGTACCCGAGTACATCATTCCGCCGGACGCCGATCTCTCCAGGATTCGCGGCGGTCCGCGCGTCACGTTTGACGCGCTGCTGCCGAAAGCCGGGATTTTCCGCGCCTGGGCACAATTCCAACGCAACAACCAGGTACGCACCATCCCCTTTACCTTCAACGTAGTGCAAGGCGCCGCGGAGCCAGTGCTCTCGTGAGAGCCTCGCGTGCCCTGCTGTCATTAGCGGCCGGCTTGGCGCTGCCTTGGACGGCCTACGCGCATGCGCCCCTGACAACGACAGTGCAGTTCGATCGTGAGGTCGTGCGCATTCTCGACAATCACTGTGTCATGTGCCACGTGGAGAAGGGCCCATCCTTTCCTCTCGTCACCTATGAGCAGACCTACGCGGCACGCTGGAAGATCCGGCAGAACGTCCTCGACCGGCGCATGGCGCCCTGGGCCGCGGTCTCCGGCTATGGGGATTTCGCCAACAGTAACGGCCTGACGCAGCGGGAAATCGACTTCCTGGTGTCCTGGTCGGAGAGTTTTGGCCCCCGCAACAATGGCGAGGTCTACACGGGGATCGCCGCAGCAACGGCGGCACCCAAGGTCATCCAGGCACATACCGATCTCGATCAGTGGGTGCTCGGTAATCCGGACGTACGGCTCGCGCTGCCCGAGTCCAACCAACGCATCACAATCGATCCCAAGCTCACCACGGACCGCTGGCTGCGGGGACTCGAATACAAGCCGGGCGACCGCCAAGCGGTGCACGCCGTGTCGTTTGCCGTTCAGGAAACCGGCCAGTGGCTGGGAAGTTGGACGCCCTGGTATGGCTTCGTGAGCCTACCCCGGGGGTTGGCCTACAAACTGCCCACCCGAGCGCACATCGTCGCCGACATCCAACCCTCCGGCGGCCAGAGCCAAGGCACCCTGGGCCTATACTTCTCGGATCAGCCGTCACAGCGTGTCGTGACGAGCCTGACTCTCGATACCAAGGCAACGACCAGGCTGGAAGCCGACACGAACATCCTGGCGCTCGAACCAAAGATTCGCCCGGGACTGCAATCGGTCGAGGTCGCGGCTCGTGCCCCGGACGGCACCACCCGCGTCCTGCTGTTCGCGCGAGACATTCCAACAGCCTGGCCGACACCGTACGTCTTCAGACAGCCTGTCACGCTCCCGAAAGGCACCGAGCTCACCGTGATCGAGCACCCCGCCCCCGGCGCCGCCGGAACAATGCCCGTACTCTTCTCCACGTACCAGGGAACCGCCCTGGAAGAGTAGACCCCGTCCCCACTCCCGGCCTTACGATCCTCGTGCTCCCGGAATATCCTTCCGGGGAGCTACGAGGAGCAGCATTTGGCCGGCATGATCCTTCTTGACCTGATGGGCGGCGTTGCGTTGCTGCTGTGGGGACTGCACATGGTCCGCAGCGGGATCGTCCGTGCTTTTGGCGCCGATCTGCGACGCTTTCTGGGCTCGGCGTTGCGCAACCGATTCCTGGCATTCCTGGCTGGAATTGGCGTGACCGCGCTGCTCCAGAGCAGCACCGCCACGGGGCTCATGACAGCCTCGTTCGTGACGGGTGGCGAGGTCGACCTGGTGCCGGCACTCGCCATCATGCTTGGCGCGAACGTCGGAACGACGCTCATCGTGCAAGTGCTCTCGTTCAACGTGTCAGCCGTGGCTCCCGTCCTCTTTCTGGTTGGAGTCACCGCCTTCAAGCGTAGCGGACAGACGCGCACACGCGACCTGGGACGCGTGGCGATCGGGGTAGGACTGATGGTGCTCTCACTGCACATCCTGCTCGACACGCTGGCGCCCGCCGAAAATGCTCCCGCGGTGCGGACCCTCCTCAGCGCGGCAACCACCGAACCGTTGCTGTGCCTGTTGATGGCAGCGGCACTGACGTGGGCGGCGCACTCCAGCGTCGCAGTGGTGTTGCTGGTCATGTCCCTGGCCTACTCCAGCTTCGTGACCCCGGTCGCCGCACTCGCGCTGATCCTCGGTGCCAACCTGGGCAGCGCGCTCAATCCTCTGGTGGAAGGCACACAGAGCGACAATCCCGCCAGCCGGCGCCTGCCGCTAGGCAACCTCCTCAATCGCCTGCTCGGTTGCCTGGTGGTGTTGCCCTTCCTGAATCCGATCACCGCGGCGCTGGCCCAGATCGAGCCCAATCCCTCGCGCATGGCGGCCGACTTCCACACCGCTTTCAACGTGGCCCTCGCGCTCGTGTTCATCCTGCCACTGCGCGGCCTGGCGGCCCTGTTGACCCGCATGCTTCCCGAGCGCCCCACACCCAACGACCCGTCAACTCCGCTGTACCTCGATGAAACGGGTCTCGCGACGCCGTCTGTGGCCCTCGTCTGCGCCGCGCGCGAGACCCTCCATATAGGCGATATCATCGCAACAATGCTGCGCCAGACGCGCACGGCGTTGCTGACCGACGACCGGAAGTTGGTTGCGGAGATCTGCCGCATGGATGATGCCGTGGACGCTCTCGACGAGGCGGTCAAGTTGTACGTCACGAAGCTCACGCGCGAGAGCCTGGGTGAGCGAGACGGCCGGCGCGCCATGGAAATCATCTCGTTCTCCATCAATCTCGAGCACGTCGGCGACATCATCGACAAGAACCTGATGGAACTCGCGGCCAAGAAAATCAAGCGCCAGCTCGCGTTTTCCAAGGAGGGCGCCGCGGAGCTGGAGTCCTTTCACCAGGACGTCTGCGACAGTCTGCGACTCGCCCTGAGCGTGTTCATGTCGGGCGATGTCAGAATCGCCCGGCAGCTCGTCATTCAGAAAGCCAATCTGTGGGCGAGCGAATTCGCGGCCGCCGAGAGCCATCTCGCGCGCTTGCGGGAGGGCCGTCCCGAGAGCATCGAGTCCAGCTCGCTGCACCTCGACGTGCTGCGAGACTTGAAACGCATCCACTCACACATCTGCTCCGTGGCCTATTCCGTCCTCGAGCGTGCCGGTGAGCTGCAGCCCAGGCTCAAGGAAAACGACTCCAACTCGGAGTGACCCTCCTTACCAGACATACTCGAGCTGCGCCCAGAATTTGCTCGTGTTGCGCCCTATCGCCAGCGGCGTGGCCGCCGCAGACGTGTAGTTGGCGTATTGGAGGAGCGCAGCATAATGATGCCACTTGCCCGTAAGCGCGCAGTCCCACTCGGAACCGTAGCTGGTATTGACGCGCTCGGCCTCGAAGCCGCGGTAGATGACTGTTGCCCCGACACTATCGAGCCCCAACAGGTGCGTGCCGCTCCATCCGAGACTGCCATAAGGGTCTTTGATTCCGTTGGGAGGAGTCGTCAGAAACTTGTCGGCCCAGCCCTCGAACAGGTGCAGAGTCGCCAGCGGCGTCGCAAAGCCGACCGTCCCGTTGCCTTGCATGACCTCCTCGCCACCAGCCAGCTTGAACCCCCGCCAGGTGACGTTCAGCTCTCCGAGGAAATAATCGTTACTGAACGTCAGGGGGTTGTCGCCTCGTTGTTTCTGCCAGGCGTAGCTCGCCACGTAACCGACTTTCACCGCAGCCACCGGCCAACTCCCGGCGAACCGCCCGCCGTATGTGGAAGTCGAGCCGCGCCGCGGATCGAGCGCGCCGCTGAGACCTGCAATTGGATCGAAATCGAGCAGGTAGGCGAAGGCGGTGAGCTTGCCGATCCGCCACTGGTAAGCGACGTTGGCCAGGTAACTGTCACCCTTGTAGGTCCCTTGCGGTGAATCCACCCCGAACTGGCGATGCACCTTATCGAGAAACGTCAGGTCGAATGTCAGGTTCGTGACGCTCTTGTTGACGATACGGACGGCGTCGTAAGTCACCTCGTTCTGGCGCCAGCCGCTGTTGCCGACAAAGCGCTGATCGTCGAGGATGATACGTTGGCGCCCGACCGTAACAGCGGTTTGCGGCAACGACGTATTCGTCAGGGATAAACGGTTGAGCTGATAATTTTCAGGGTCTGCGACCACCGGATATTGTGTGTAGGTGGGTACGGCATTGTCGGGCCGATACGCGCGATCGAGTCGTATCATCGCCTCGCCCTCCGCCAACAGGCTGGTATCGAGGAATTTCCCGGTTTCCGCACCGAGGCGCGCCCGCAAAGTCTCGGCGTGGGCATCGTCCACTATGCCCCGCTGTTCGACTTCCTCGTAGCGCAGGCGAATATCCACCAGGGGTCGCGTCTGCTCGAGGGCCGTCATGAAATCGTTCGTGTCGGCGGCCCGGACCGGCGCAGCGCTCAGCATCGCCAGAACCACCGCACTCATTGTTGTTGTGCTCCACCCTTTCACTCGCTACACCTCACGCTTTTTTTCGGGCAAAAAAAAACGTCGCGGCAGGTTGCACTTTCCATAAAGCGCGACCGCCGGCGACGTTGCCGTAGCCCGATAGTCAGGGCCGAAGGGGAGAATGCAATCGATGTGCCAGGGCTAACTCGCCGCTAACAGGGGCTGTTGGCAGCCGCAATGGGCCTCAACAGTGCAGCAGGAGCCCGCTCTGCACACCCGTGCAGCAATGGCCCGGGGCGTTAGAGCTTATCCAACAGAGCGGCGACAATGGCTTCAGGGGCATCTTCCTGCACCAGGTGACCCGCCTCCGGTATCCCGAGCAACCTGGATCCGGGAATCCGACGCGCCAACTCATGACCGCGCTCGATCGGGATCCACCGGTCCTGCTCGCCCCAGATGACCTCCACCGGACAACGGATTGCGGCGTATCGGGATTCGATTTCGTCGGTATAACGTTGGTCCATCTGCGCTATCTGCCGATAGAACGCCGCCTGGCCGCTCGCACCGGTCCAGGGATCGGTGTAGAGCTGCATAACGGGAGAGGCTAATGGACGAAACGCCGCCCCCGATATGTAGGCAGGCAGAATCGCTGCATGAATGTAGGCCGGCAGCCCGCTGAAGGCCGCCTCGTGGTCGCGAACGTGACGCACGAACGGCGAGCCCCAAGGCGCCAACGCAACCGGATCGATCAAGGTGAGCGAGCGGTATTCACAGCCATGCAGCAGGTGCGCACGTAGCGCCGTGCAACCGCCAAAATCGTGGGCCACGACATCCGGCCGCGAAAGCTGCCAATGGCTGAGCAACGCCGCAAGCAAACGGCCCTGGACAGCCAGGGAGACATCCTGGCCCACACGCATTTCCGAGCGGCCGTAACCGAGCAGGTCGAAATAGAACACCCGGCGACGTGTGCCCAGATGGGGGGCGATCCGGCGCCAGACGATCGAAGAGAAGGGCGTCCCGTGCAACAACAGCAGCGGCGGCAGGTCGGCGCGCCCCAGACGGCCAAAACGAACCGCCTGACCCTCGAAACTGAATGTCCCGGCAAGCTCCCAGGACTCACTGGCGTTGGCAGACATGCTAACTCCGCAGCGCGACGACCGGCTCCAGCATAATCGCAGTCCAGGCCTGCCGCGCGGCTGCAAACGCGGTGACGGCCAAAGCGGCGCCCAAAGCGAAGGCCAACGTCCAGAAAGCAATCGACGTGTGCGCCGTAAAAGCGGCCAGGTAGCGAGCGATGGCGAGCGCGGCCAGGGGTAGTGCGATAGCCGCCGACAACAAGACGATTGCTCCCACCTCCGCGGCGATCAGCTGACCGATTTCGCGGCCACTGGCCCCGAACAGCCGGCGCAGCGCGATCTCACCGGTCCGCCTCTGCACGGCATCGGCGGCGAGCACATACGTGCCGAAGGCGGCAATGAGCATCGCGATGACCGTCGAAATGGCCAATAACCTGGCGAGCCGCGCATCATCCGCGTAATCTGCGGCATAGATATCTTTTGCCAGGCTCAGCTCGAGCACCGAGTTAGGATAGTAGCGGCTCCAGGCGGATCGGATCGCACGCTCCGCATCAGCCACCGTGCCGCTTGCACGAACGGTCAACGTCCCACCATCGAGCAGATCGTAAGCTACGGGTCGCGGAGCCTCACGGAGCGAATAGAAACGGATTTCCGGCGCGATGCCCACGATGCGCTTGGTGATGAGCTTGCGCCCTCCATTTCCTCCCTGTGTCCAGAACAACACTGTCTGGTCGACCGCGCGCTCGGCAGAGGCGAACCCCAACGCCCTTGCGGCCCTCGCATCGATGACCAGCGGCCCGGCATCGCCCCGGTTATCGAAACCCGGATCGAACAGCCGACCCGCCACGGGCTTGACACCATACACGGCAAAGAACTCCGGGCTGACTGCCTTCACATCGAGGGTCACACTCTCACCTCCTTCGCGTTTGATCTCGGTGCTCCAAGGACTCTTGGCGCGACCGACGGGATCCTCCGCTGCCGCCACACCGGTAACCGCGGACTGCTGCTCGAGCGCCTCGATGAGGCCACGGGCCGTGTCACTGCGCGCCCACTGCCCTATGGGCAGATCGAATACCAAGAGCTTCGCGGGATCGAATCCCGGCGAGGCGTCCATCGCGAAGCGGGTTTGCCAGAAGATGGCCATGGTATAACTCGCAAGCCCCATCGCCGCAGCAAGTTGCAACACGGACAACGCCTGGCGTAGCCGCTTGCTGCCGACAGACTCGCTGTCCGGACGTCCGGATAACATCACAGCCGGCCTCACCCCGAGGGCTACCCACAAAGGGTAAACTGCAAGCAAAACGCCGAGGGCGAGGCCAACGGCGAGTGCGGTAGCGACGTTGCCGAACGACAGCAGGCTCCCCAGGTCGCGATTCATGAGCTCGCAGAACGTTGGCAAAGCCAGGCGCGCCAATAACAGACCCGCTGCCGTGGCCAACACCGCAACGAGCGATGACTCGGCGACGAACTGCGCCGCGAGGCGGCTGCTTTTCGACCCGAGTACCTTGCGCATCGCAATCTCCCGCTGGCGCCGGATCACGCGAATCGCCGCGAGATTCGCGTAATTGATGGCCGCAAGAGCCAGGATCAGGAGGGCGATGGCCACGAGACCGTCGACGACGACCCGATTGCCCCGCTCGATCGGCACGGACAGGCGAGTCGGTGTCACTTCGCGATCGAAGTAAGCGTCCCGGAGGGGGGACAACTCGACATCAACGACCTTGCGCCCGCCGAGGTGTTCCTTGATCTGGGGCGGCAGGCCCCGCACGACCGACCACTGCTCCACGGCTTCCTGTAAGGCGGCCTCAGCGGCTCTCACGGAAGTGCCCGGCCGGAGGTGAACCAACAGGTTGCCCGGCCAGCCCATTGCCCCGGTGAGCGCCTCGGCGCGAAATCCGGGCGGCATCAGACCGAAATTCAGGCCATTCAGCACCTCGAACGGGATGGTCGTATTGGCCGGCCGGTCCGGCAGGATTGCCGCGATCCGGGCGGAGATGCTCTTCTCGTTCTCATCCCCGCTGCTCATCGTCAACCTCACCACCCGCCCGAGAACATCCGCCGTCCCGAAAAGACGCACCGCGGCCTTGCGGGTGATCGCAAAACTGTCCGGACTCGACAATGCCTGGCCCAGGTCGCCCTCGATCGCGCGCAACCCCATGAGTTCCGCAAACCCCGGCAGTGCCGTCACGCTTTGCACCTGGCGCAACTCGCCATGGACCTGGAGGGTTAGCGGCAACCAGTTGAGATATCCCGTCGCATTCGCGACACCCGGCGCCAGGCGGGCGACTTCACGCAGCATCAACGGGGCCATATCGCGCCAGGGAGACCCTGCCTCGAAGTTGTTGCGCTCCTTGATGATGTACACGTTGTCGGCGTCGGGCACCTGGGCGTCATAGCTCCACGAATAACGCGCAAACCCCAACAGCAGCAGACAAACGGCCAATCCGACCCCGAGTCCCAACACCGCGACCGCCGAATAAACCGGGTCCGCCAGGAGAATCCGGGCGCCGACGCGGAAATCCTGCAGCTTCATATGCCGGTTGCCTCTACGGTCGCACCATTGATCATTCTCACCGTGCGGGATGCACGTGCCGCGTGCGAGGGCGAGTGGGTAACCATGACGATCGTCGTCCCTTCATCATTGATTTGCCGCAACATACGCATGACCTCCTCGCCGTGAGCGGAATCGAGATTACCGGTCGGCTCGTCCGCCAACAGGAGCGTGGGCTTGGTAATCAACGCGCGCGCAATGGCGACACGTTGTTGTTGACCACCCGAGAGCTGCCAGGGACGATGCGAGGCGCGATGGCCGATATCGAACTTCGCCAGCATCTCCCGAACGCGCTTACGGCGCTCGCGGGGCTGCAGGTCGCTGTACTCCACGGCCAACTCGACATTCTCGGCAACCGACAGCTCCTCGATCAGGTTGAAACTCTGGAAGACGAAGCCGATTCGCCCGCGGCGCAACTCGTTGAGTCGCACCTCGCTGTAGCCGGCGACATTGCGGCCGTCGAACCAATACTCGCCGCAATCCGGCGTGTCGAGCAGGCCGAGGATCGACAGCAAGGTGGATTTTCCGCACCCCGACGGCCCCATCACGGCGATATATTCTCCGGCCCGGATCTCGAGGCTGATGTTGTTGAGCGCCGTCGTCACCATGCGCTCGCCGACGAATTTCTTGGTGGCGTTGACCAGCTTGAGCATTGTGCCTCCGAAAAGACTATCTCGAAATCCGGAGCCGATCGGTGTCGCCGTAAGTGGCGTAGGTCGACACGATTACGCGCTCTCCGCGCGTCAATCCGGAAGTCAGTTCCACCTGGCTGTCATTGCGGCGGCCGATGCGCACCGCCCGACGTCGCGCGCTCTGTCCGTCGGGAGCCACCACGAACACCCACGTACCGCTGCTGTCATTCAGGAAATCATCGTTCGGCAACATCAGTGCCGGTCGCGCCTCGCCCAAGGTAATGTGGGTGTCCGCGCTCTGGCCCGGTTTCATCCCGAGGGGCGCGGAGTCCGTGAACAGGAGCTCGACCAGGAAACGACCGTCCTTGATTTGCGGGAAGACCCGATCGATGTGCACCGGATAGTCGCGCGCCCGCACGGTGACGTAGCCCTTCTGACCCACCGCGACCCGGCCGAGGTGATACTCGTCAATCTCGGCACTGAGCTTGAACTCACCCGGCTCGTCGATCCGACCGATGCGCTGCTCGGGCTTGACGATCTCGCCCACCTGCAGGCGAAAGTCCGTGAGCCGGCCGCTGATCGGCGCCCGCACCGCGAGACCCTCGATGGAGTCGTTCACCACTTGCAGACCGGCGTCGAGTTGGCCGATGGCCTGCTCCATCTGTCTGACACCCTCGCGCTTGATGCGCTCCTCGACGGCAAAGCGGTTCTGCTCGTCCCGCAGGGCCTGCTCCTGTTGTGCCAGCCGATCCCGGGACTGCTCCACGGTCCACGTGGGAATGAATCCCTGCGCCAGCAGCGACTCGTTGCGCGCCTGCTCCTTCTGCGCCGCGGTGACGGCGAACTTCATATCCAACAGGCGCCGTTGATGCTCCGTCTGGCTAGACTCGACCGACACCCGCAGCAGCGACAGGTTGGAGATCTGCTGGGCGCGATCGGCTTCGCGTGCGACGAGGTCCAGACGTAACTGTGGATTCGACAGACGAAACAGCAGGTCGCCTTTTTTCACGGCGGACCCGTCGCTGGCCAGAACTTCCTCCACGCGCCCCGTTTCCAGGGTGTCGAGAACGATCGTGTGCAAGGGCTCAGCGCTCGCGCGCACGACAATCTGGTCCCGAAACATGCCCTGCCGGACCGTGGCGCTGCGAATGTCCTTCTCGGCAACCCGCAAACCGTGCGGGATCAACTGCGCCATAGCGGCGATCGCCAGCAGGCTTACGCAGCTATAGAGGCCGACGGCGAGGTAATTGCGGCGGCGCTGTGGCAAGGGCCGGTCCATCGCCGCGCCGCTAGCGGCATTCACGACACCAACCGTCCGTCGAGCATCGCGAGGACCCGGTCCGCCCTGCGCACATGAGTGTCGGAATGCGTCGCCATCAGGATAGTCACACCTTGCTGGTTGAGCGTCGTCAGCATGTCCATGACTTCCTCACCGTGAAAGGTGTCGAGGTTGCCCGTTGGCTCATCCGCAACGATCAACTTCGGATCCCCGACGACCGCGCGAGCTATGGCCACTCTCTGTTGTTGCCCACCGGAAAGCTGGGCGGGTCGATGTTCGGCACGGTGCGCCAGGTCCAGCAGCTCCAGCACCTCTCGCACGCGGCGCTGCCGCCGCTCCCGCGACATATCGAGGTACAACAGCGGCAACTCGACGTTCTTGAACACCGACAGGTCGTTGACGAGGTGGAAGCTCTGGAACACGAAGCCGATGTTGCCCTTACGGATCTGCGCCAGCCGCGCCTGCGACGCGCCTGACACCTCGATTTCACCGAGCTCGTAGCGACCCGTGGAGGGGGTATCGAGCATGGCGACAATGTTGAGCAGCGTCGATTTACCACAGCCCGATGGCCCGACGAGTCCCAGGAACTCACCTTCCCGGATGTCCAGGGAGACATCATCGAGCGCCACGGTCTCCACGGTGGCGGCCTGATACACCTTGGTGATATTGCGGAGCCTGAAGAAGGGGATTTCCGCCGCCGCGCCCATGACCGTGCATTCCACGCCGAGGTGTGTTATCGTCTTAATACACTACCGCATCGAACCCGAGAGAGGCAAGTGCAGCGCGAGTCCCGCCCGACGTGGATCGAAGACGTGCCGATTTACCGCCAGCTCATGGACCTGCTGGTGGCCCGTATCCTCGACCAGACTTACATGGAAAACGAGATGCTGCCGTCGGTACGGCAGCTCGCTCAGGACTGCGACGTGAATCCGCTCACCGTCTCCAAGGCTTACAAGGAGCTCGCCCGGGAAGGCTTCACCGACAAGCACAGAGGCGAAGGCCTCATGCTGCGCAAGGGAGTGCGGGAGATCCTGTTGCGTCGCGAGAAGAGCCGCTTCATGAAGGAGGAATGGCCGGTGTTGCGGGCCCGTTTGAAGCGGCTCGGGATCGATCCTCGCACGCTCGACTTCTAGGCTGCCCGCGGATAAGGATTACGACATGACGATTCCCTCCACCGAGCCCGCTCGAGTTGGGCTCACCGAGCCGCCGACGATCGCGCCCGAAGAGCTCGAACGAGACACGCACCGTGTCATGCGTGAGCAGCGACCGCTCACTCCCCTGCTCAAGCGCTACGACGGCACTTACATTGCGATCCGTGCCGCCGATATCGCCAATCTGGGCACCGACCCCCGCACGCGGCAGATGGAGACCGAGCTCGCGGCCTCACGCGGCGTGAACGACGGCCCGCTGTTCGATTTCTTCAAAAACACCATGTTATTGAGCAACGGCCCGGAGCACCGCCGGCGGCGGGCGCCGATGGCCCGGACCTTCGCTCTCAAAATGATTACGGAGTTGCGACCCCGCATCCGGGCGATCGCCACCGGGCTCATCGACGCGGTGTTTGCCAAGGGCGAAATGAGCTTCGTGGAGGACTACGCCGCCCTGGTCCCGGCGCGTGTCCTGTGCGAGCTCATGGGCCTTCCCGCGGCCGACATTCCCGAATTCACACGACAGGTCTACGCGCTGGCGCCCGTACTGAGCTCGGGGTTCACCCCGGACCAGGTCCCCGGATTCCAGGCCGCAACTGACGAGTTGGTGCGCTACTGCGATAAATTTCTGCAGGAGCGCCACGCCCGCCCTCGCAATGACTTCCTGACCTCCTACGTCCAGGCACTCAGCGAGTCGTCTATGTTGTCGCCGCGCGAAGCGTTGATTCAACTCGTCACCATCCTCCTGGCCGGCAGCGAGACGACGCGCTCCGCCATGACCATACAGACGTCGTTACTCCTCCAACACCGGGACCAATGGGACGCCGTGTGCCGAGACTCGAATCTCATCCCCGGGGCGGTACTCGAGAGCCTGCGGTACGAGCCCTCGGTTGCCTCGTTTCCCCGGGTTACGCTCGAGGAGCTGGCGATCGACGAATACGTGGTGCCGCGCGGCAGGATGCTGTCGCTCTCCATGCTGTCCGCCATGCGTGACCCGGCTATCTACGCCGATCCCGACCGGTTCGACATCAGGCGCACCGATCATCCGCGGCGGCATATCGTCTTCGGTGCGGGAGCCCACCGGTGCCTGGGAGAGTCGCTCGCCACAGCGGAGCTCGAGGAAGGATTGGCCGTGCTGGCGGCCCGCCTGCCCGGACTGCAGTTCGTCGGTGACCCGCCGGTAGTGAGCGGCAGTGGCGGAATCCGCAAAGTGACGGCCATGCGGGTGCGCTGGGGCGCGTCCGCGTGATGATGGCCATTCGGGTGCGTTGAGGCGCCACGTAGCGGACGCCGCCCAGAACGCCGATTGCGCGCCGACCGCCCTTCGGTTCGAAATGGCACCTTCGAATCCAGGGGGTACCATGCGCTTGAAGTTGATGGCGCTCGTCATGGCAATGACGGGCCTGGCTCTGATTCCGCCCTCTTTACCTGTAGCCGCCGCTGCGGCTCCGAAAAACGAACCACGCTGCACGGACCCCGAGAGCGGCAAGCCGGTCGACTGCGTACCGGCTACCTTCACCACGTTCGACATTCCCTTTGCCAAGCTGCCCGGCGGCCGTATGAACGCCAAGGGCGAGCTCGATCCGACCTCCTCGCCGCAGGACGCGCATGACGGGGCCTTCGTGGCGGCGAAAAAGCTCGGCCTCTTCCGCAACTTCGAGTGGGTCCACTGGGTCCCCACCGCGCCCTCCAGGAAAGACCCCGCCACCGGGAAGTGGAGCGGCGGCGACCTCGACGGCTTTCCGACCGGCTGGGGCTCGACGGGCTTAGGCGTCGCCGGCAACTGCCTCTACTGGGGCCGGAGCAACTCCACCAACACGACCGGGCCAGGCGTCACCATTGACGTGAAGATCTTCAAGATCCAACCGAACCCGGAGAAGGACCCGCCGGTCGAGGTCGGCTCGATGCCCCAGTTGACCGTGGATGGCGGCAAGACCGCCGTGCGCGACCGCGAGCTGCGCCCTTACAACTACACCACGACGGACGGCGTCGAGCGCATGCTGATGGTGCGAAGCGCCGCAACTGGAACAGGCGGCGATGTCATCACTTACACGGTCGATCCGAAGACCTGCCTGCCGATCGACAAGGGCGCCACGGCCAAGGGAGTGCTGGCCCACGAGTTCTACCTCTGGCACGACCCGCTCAATGCCAACCGGTTGCTGGTGATCTCCCAGACCTACGGGGCCCAGGACGATGACCTCATTGTCACGGCCATCACCGATGAAAAGACCGGTAAGGTCCTCCAGGACCCCGTGTTCCTCGCCTCCTTCACACTCGAGAACATCGGCGGCCCGGTGCGCAACGAGCGACCCGACACCTCGGGGCTCTACACCGCGGGCCGGTTTGCCGACTACAGCCAGCTCACCGATCAATGGGGCCGACCGGGTGCGTCACAACCATCGCAGGTCAACAGTCTGCACTCCGGCACCCTGTCTGACGACGGCGAGCGCTTCTATGTCGCCGGCACCACCGCGGGCATGTACATCCTCAACACGGAATTCATCGCACACAACACGAACGAGCAACTCGCCTCCGGCAAGGTCTGCAACCCACGCTCTACTAATGTTTGGATCGACGGCAAGGTCGGCGGTGTCGTCGACGTCAGGAAGGTGCCGGAAGTGGCGAACGACTGCGTTCATCCGGTCCTGAATTCCGACCCCGGCGTACTGGCCATGTTGCGCTCGAATCGTACGGACATGGACAAACTGGCGCGCTACACCCGGCTCGAGTCGCGCTCGCGCTTCGCGTTCACCCCGCCGCTCGTCGCGATGGTAGGTGTGCACAGTGCCGTGCCGGTCCCCGGACGTTACTCGCTCACCAAGGGCAACACGAAGAAGCGCCCGGCCTGGGTCGTGATTACCGAGGAATGGCCCTTCGGTCCCTGCCCGGAGCGCGGCTTGCGAATCATCAATGTCGAGTCCGAAATCACGCCCATGATGGTGGGGGCGATAGCGCAGTCGGACAGCATGGTGGAGAAATGTCTCGCGCAGCCCAAGCCGCCCGGCGCACTCATCCGACCGATGATGCATGCTCACAATCCCACGGTTCTCAAGGATATCGTTTTCGTCGGCTGGCTCGGGCACGGAGTGCGGGCCATCGATATCTCCAATCCTTTCAACCCGCGCGAAGTCGGCCACGCGCGCCCGATTCCGTGGGGTGACATCATGACCTACCCGGACATCCACAACGGCCTGATCTACGTGGGTGACAATCAAACCGGGCTGCACGTGTTGAAATACACGGGACCGCACGCGGACGAGGTGCCGAAGGACGCCATCTACTCGTCCAATCGCACCAGCCCGCATCCCTCGCATTAGCCCTCATCCCCCCACACCAACCTTATCTCTCGCCAAAGCAGGTTGACGATGTTGAGATCCGTGCTCCGTCCTTGGCGTTGGTATGGCGTGCTGTTGTTGTTGGTCGGCCAGCTCGTTGCGAGCGCGTCGGCCCAGCCGCAACAGCCCGCCAACGCGCCGCTGTACACGCAGGACGACTTGATGTTCCTGACGATGATGATCATGCATCACCGGCAGGCGCTCGACATGGCCGCGCTGGTGCCGTCCCGAAGCAATCGTGAGGAGTTCGTCCGTTTCGCGCGTTATGTGGAGGGCGGGCAACGGGCGCAGATCGACCAGATGCAGGCCCTGCTGAAGGCCGCCGCCGACCGCGGCCTCCAGGCGCCTCATCACGACATGAGTGGCGATCCCCCCATGAACGGCATGCTCTCACGGGCCCAGATGGCCGCCCTCGCGGCGGCCAAGGGCCCCGAGTTCGAGCGCCTCTGGCTGCAGGGCATGATCTATCACCACCAGGGGGCTCTCGACATGGCTCGCGAGCAGCAAGAGCGCCAATTCGCCGGCCACCGCGAGCCCTTCGGCATCGACGCCATGGTCGACGACATGCTCAACGCCCAACGCATGGAAATCAACAAAATGCAGACCTGGCTCGTCCAATGGGGCCTGGTACCCCCGGCCGGCAAGCCTTAGCAGCCCCACCCGCGTCCCCCGGCGATTCGGCTAGAATGCCCCGATGGACTCCAAGCTCGCCGATGAAAGCCGCAAAGCGCTGATCGCCGAGGCCAAGCGCCTCACACGCGAGGAGCGCCTTCGGGCATTCGCCCGCCACAGCAAGCTGGTAACCGAGCTCCACGACGCCGCCAAGCGCGCCCGCACGAAACGAGGAAGCGCCGGCTGATGCGAACCAAGGGTAGCGGCGAGTCGACGCTGTTGCTGTTGGACGCAGTGGAAGTCCTTCGCGCCGAAAACGTCGAATACGCCGTCATAGGAGCCATGGCGGCGTCGGTGCATGGCGCAATCCGCGCCAGTCTTGACGCAGACGCACTCCTTTCAATTGGCATAACCGCACTCCCAGGCCTCGAGCGTCGTTTCAAGACTGCCGGATTCGTTACTGAGCTCAGGCGCGGGGACATGGATGATCCGATCGGCGCAGTTTTGACCCTACGCGACGGGTTTAAAAACCGCGTGGACCTATTGGTCGGGATACGTGGGTTCGACCCAGCGGCATTCGCCAGAACCTTTGAAGTGCCGTTCGACGGGGAGTCATTGCGGTTTGTAGGGCTCGAAGATTTCGTCACCATGAAAGTCTTCGCCGGGAGCCCCAAGGATATCGCGGATGCGCGCAGCGCCCTGGAAGCAGCTCCAGAATCACCGAACCTGGACCTGCTACGCAACCTGGCGGCGCGCTATGGCTCCGCCACCGCCCAATCGTTGGAGAGCCTGCTCTCGGGTCTGAACTGACTACTTGCCGGCGGACTTGGCCGGCGGGTGGCGGCAGGTTTCCATCAGGAGTCGGGTGAAGAGGTACAGACGCGGGGTGACGGTCGAGAGGTCGATCGACTCGTGGTCCGTGTGGAAACCCTCGCCGACATAACCGAGCCCGTCGAGGGCGGGGGTCCCAACGGACATGGCGACCGCGGACTCGGAAGCACCGCCGTTTCCTGACAGAGCTACCGTCTTGCCGAGCTCCGCGTAGATATCCTGCGCGCGCTTTCCTAAAGCATCCACCTCGGCATTTTCTATCAAAGGTGGATAGGCAGTACCCTCGGAAGCCACCGTAACCGTGGTGTCCGGCACGCTTGGCGGCGCCAGGCTCGACTTGAACTTGGCCAACACCGCATCGAAATCCGCCGGCTTGCGAAACCGGACATCAAACGTCGCTTGCGCGAAATCGGGAATGATGTTGGTGCGGTCGCCCGACTTCAGGACCGTCAGATTGACCGTGGTGCCACTGCCGCTCTGTGGAAACAGCCCTTGCAGGGCCGCAAGCTGATGCATGAGCTCCACCGCGGCGTTGCGCCCGTTCTCCGGAACCATGCCGGCATGCGCCGCGCGGCCCTTCACCTCCACGAGGATATCCCCGCCCCCTTTGCGCCACACCGTGAGCGCATCCGGCGGATCCCCCGGCTCCATGTTGAATTCAACATCGCTCTCCCGCGCGAGCGTCTTGATGAGCTCCGTCGAGCCCGGCGAGCCGAGCTCTTCGCTGCTATCGATGAGCAGCGTGATCGTCGCGTAGTCCTTGAACCCGAGCTCGTGCAGGATCTCGAGAGTCGTCACGGCATTCACCACGCCGGCCTTCTCATCACCGACGCCCGGCCCGTAGGCCCGGTTTCCCTCGATCCGGAAGGGACGCTTGGCCACCGTACCCGGACCGAACACCGTATCGATATGGGCGATGATCAGGACTTTCGCCTTGCCGGTACCGTGAAATACCGCCACCAGATTCGGCGCCACCGTACTGACTTCGGCAGGCACCGAACGAACCTCGGCGCCGGCCGCGTTCAAGCGCTCCGCCAGCAGCGCCTCAACCTGCTCGCCTCCCTTGATGTCACCCGACCCGGAGTCGATGTTGACGATGGACTTGAGCAAAGCGAGCGCGCTGGCCCGGTCGGTTTCAACAGCCTGGTAGACCTTCTCGTCCCGCTTCGCGGCAGCATCCGCAGTCCCCGCGAGCAGAACCAGGCTCGCAACAGCGGCGGCGGCGACCGTCCTCGTGAATTGAGTTGTCATTCTGCCTCCAGTACGTGCCCATAAAGTAGCACGTCTAATGAAGGCTGGCGGAAATGAGGCCCATCATGATCGCGTGGCTGGGCCAAAAGCGCTGCGAGCGCGAACGAGTCGAAGCGCGCCGCAGACGCTCAGTCTCCTGACGACGAGACCCGCAAGTCGGCGTCCACAAACAAGATGCGCTCGAACTGCGTCTGCGCAAAGAGTTGCGCACAGACATGCTTGTAGGTCTTTACCCAGGACGGTTCGTCGTTGCTCGCAACGACGAGCCAGCGATTGGCTGAGCGCGCAGCCCGCGGGCCCGCGCGCGAACTCGTCCGCTCACCAGCATCGATCTGCCGGAGCAACGCTCCGATCGAGTCAAAGAGAACGCTCGGATCCGAATCGCGATTGTGAACAAAGCCCGCCAGCTTCGCTGCGGTGGTCCGACCCGAGCTGCGCATGAAGCGAATCTGGACCTGGTTCCCATGAACCGTGCCAGTGAACCGCCCCAAACGCGCGCCCCGCTTACCCAACAGCTTGGGAATCCGCTCTTCCAGTACTGCCGTCGTTTTTGCGGCCAACAGGATGGGGGCGGTGATCGTCACGACCACCGTCACGCCCCTCGGCACCACGTCGTCGAGACGCGCACGCAAGCGTCCCAAAACACTCAACACGACGCGATCGAAACGCAGACGCGGCGCCTTGGCTCCGGCACGCCGGGCAACCCGGGAATCCAGGAACACGAGATCAACGGTGGTCACGGAACCGCCAGACAAAGCCGATATCAAACGCCCGCCGGATCGAGTCAGGCTGGGCCACCGCAGGATCGAGGGTCGTTTGCGAGGCGAGCAACCGATCGCAACAAGGATTGCTCCGATTCGTACTGTTGGTCGCCTCGGCCCAGATGGAGAAATCGCTGTGCCCGAAAGCGATGGTCCACGAAGAGCGCAGATCCAGCGTGAAGTAGTTTCCCCAGCGACTCGAATTGCGGCCGCCGATGAAAACCCCGCCGGGTGCACCGGGCCGCGGCGGACCGAACGCGAAAGGCGTACGGGGCCAACCGCGATGCCAACCCAAAACGGTCTCCAGGGCGAGACGCCCCTGGGTCCAGCTCAACCCCGAAGTCACGGCATGCGGCTGATCCCAGCCCCGCAACACAATCCCGCCCGGCACATCATCGACGACATGCGACCAGGTGTAGTTGGCCCATCCCTCCAACGCAGGAGAAAACGTACGCCGGGCACTCAGCTCGACTCCCTCCGATCGAGAGTCGAGAGGCGCGACTCGGACACGGTCCGGCATGAGCTCGGGCACGAGAGTCAAGGTCCCCAGGATATCCCCATAGTACGGGCTTACGTTGGTCCAGCGCTTACGGTACACCTCGAGCCCGAACCGCGTCTTCGCGGAGCTCTCGTAAGCGACTCCCAGGGTGCTGTGAATCGCGAGCTCCGGCAGATCCGGAGCCACCTGGGCTTCCTCGACCCGCCATTCCTCCGGCCGCTGGGCCTGTGAAAAGTGGCCCCAGGAGCCGTACAGGTGCCACCGGGTCGCGATGTCATACCGGAGGTTGATTCGCGGGCTCCATTCCTGGTGACCCGCGAACCCCTCGTACTTCTGCGCATCGAATCGCATCCCGATCTCGGCCTCGAACGAGGCCCACCGGCGCCTGGCTGCGGTCCATGCCGCGTAGGCCGTCTCTTCCGGGGTGATATGAGAATGCAGGGCGCTGTCAGGAGGTTGCCCGAAGGCTGTCGCGATGACCTGCGAGAAATGCTGGACCCGTCCGTAGTGGAAGCGCGCGTTGGTATCACTGGCCTCCATCCCGTAGTCGAAGGAAAGGCGCGGCGACGCTTCATACGTCCAATCGCTGCGCAGTGCCGCGCTCGAGAAACTCCGGATGTCGCCAACATGGCCGGAAGCCATGCCACCGATCCGCAGCATGCCATCCCGAGTACGCCCCGCGTCCGCCAGCGCCACCATCGTTCGCGAGTGCAAGCCTTCCCCGATGTTCAGGTCAAAGGCAGTCCAGACATACTCATCCCGGTAGCGGGCCACCGACTTTTCCGCGACCGGGACCGTCGCCAGCGAGGTCCGGTCATCCAGCAACAACCAGCCCAACGACCACGCGGCATTCGAGCTCGGATGCCAGCGGAGACGACCGACGGTCTCGGTGAATTCCGGCGCGCCGAGCGTCCGACCGTTTCCAGGTTTTTCGGCGGCGTTGGGGGCGCTGTTGCGTACCGTGACCAGCCACTCCACCGGCCAATGTTCGGCGCGTCCTACGCTGCTCGCTTCGTAGGCAAGTTTGCTGGCGCCCACCGTGCACTCGTAGCCCGAGCTCATCGTGCGGGGCGTTATGTCGATCACGGCGCCGGAGCGTGTACCGTACTGAACGGGGAAACCCGCGCTGTACACGTCCATCCGATCGATGGCCGCCGTGTCGAACGCGCTCAACAGGCTCTGGAAGTTCTTCAGGTGAAAGGGGTCCGAGAGCGCGACCCCGTCGAACTCGACCAACACGTCCTCGAGTGGCGAGCCCCTGATGTAGGCACGGGAAAAGCCGTTGCTCGCCACACCCGGCAACATGCGGGTAGCTCGCAGAGCATTGTCGTGATCGCCCGGAATCCGATCGATGTCGGCGCTCGAAAAGCTCTTCGGCTCGCCCGCCTCGCCCGCACCGAGGGTGTATTGGCTGGCATAGACGGAGATCTCCTCGATCGCCGGAACCATCGCCGCATGGCCTTGCAAAACCGGTGGGGTCGGAGCCGCAGTCGGGACTGTCGGAGCCCGCGTCACGACATAACGATCCGACCCGACACTCCGCAGCACCAACCCATAGGGCGCCAATGCCTCGCGCGCCCGATCCAGCGGCCCCGCGGACCGCAAGGGGGACACGACCGACATCGCGGGAGTCACCAGGTCGGTGCTGTAGATAACATCGATGCCGCTGCGGTGCAGAGCGGCCAGTACGTCGATAACCGACTGCCCGGACTGCGCCCCTACCGGGACCAGCCACGCCCACAAAAGAGCAATGCCGGCAATACGTCTGAATACCGAGGAGGTCGCCACTACACGACAGAAGGCTCGGGCGCACCAATGCGCCGTTCAACTGCCGGAGCTTACCTCGATCCGATCCTGTTCGAAGTTATATCGCAGCGAAGTCGTGGCAAAGACTGTTTCCAAGGCCTGGGTGGCCGACAGACCCTGGATCGAGCCGTGCAGGCGGGTCCGTTCGGCGACCTCGCGCGCATGCTCGTCCTGGAAGTGCAACCGGGCGCCCGTCTCACGGGCGGCCCACTGCAGAAAATCAGCTAGCCGGCGGTTCTCGATCGGGTAATCCGGCTCCAGTGCCTCGACCCACGACCATTCGGGGCCGTGTGTCGCGGCTGAGCGTTGGCTGGGGCTTCCAACGCGCGGCACGACCAACTCCGTACCGGCAACGGCCGTTTCCGTCTGCAAACCGCGACGTAGACGCACACTCCCCTCACGTACGCGGATCCGCAGCTCACCGTTGACAACGACATCGAATTGGGTGCCCAGATGCTCTACCCACCCAAACGAAGTACGCACGACAAACGTGGACGCGCGGTGAGTATTGGGGGGCAGGTCCGTGTAGATCTCCCCTTTCCGCAAAAACATCTCGTCAGCCCCGGTGACTTCGAGCTCCGAGCCGGGGGCGATACGCAGACTCCCCCCGTCGCGAAGCTCCACCAGCACGGGGCTATGAGTCGCCAACACCTTCCCGACAGTGAGCGTGGAACGTAACTCGAGTGGCCGGGCGATCATGCCGAGGGGTTGCGTTTTCGAGAAAACACCCAGCAAGACTGTGGCAACAATCAACGCCGCCGCGAGCCCGGAGACAGCCGCAATCCAGCGCCTGGGTGTCGCACGCGGCCGGGATTGAACGACCGTCTGCCATTCGGCCGCGACCGCGGCGTGCATGCGGGCATACGCTTCATCTGTGAGGGGAGCGCGCGCCAACCCTTCCTGGAGCGTGCGCTCGATCGGCTCATCCCCCTGCGATGCTGTGGGCTCGATGGTCACGATGTGTGCTCCCGGACCCACAAGTCCTTGAATTCCTTGCGCGCACGGGCGAGCAAAGACTGCACGGCAATGACCGTGAGCCCGAGCATGCCCGCGATCTCCTCCACCGAGAAGCCATCACCGTATTTCCATTCCAACACCCGGGCATAACGCTCGGGAAGCCGGTTCATCGTCCGGGCCACGGCATTGCGCTGTGAGGCCAGCTCGAGCTCCTGGGGAGGCTCACTTTCAGCGGGAGCCGGCAACTCGATGAGGAAGTCCCTGGCCAGGCCACCGGTATCGATACTCTCGTGGACAGGCTGGCGACCTTGCTTGCGGCGCACGCTCGCGATCTCGTGGCGGCAGATCGTACACAGCCAGGTGAACAGCGCGGCGTCACCTCGAAAGCTGTCGAGATTGCGGATGGCCTTGATCAGAGTTGTCTGCACTATGTCCTCGACGCCGGCTGGATCCAGGGTCGACCGCCGCACTACAAACGCCGCCAGCCTGTGAGCATAGGCCGCGAAAAACCCGTCGAACGCGGACCGCTCACCCAAGCGCATGCGCGCGACCAACCTACGGTCGTCCTCGCTCACACAGCGCGCTCTGGGGTGCCCCCGGGGCACCTGTCTCTCTTGGACGTCATCGGCGGTCGCAATCAATCGGACGAATACGGCGGCTCGATCCGTTCATTTCCCCGGATCTTGTTATGTGACACGGCATGGTAAGGATCGCGCGATTGGTTTACCAGCAAGGCGGCATCTAACGGGGCGGTGCGCGGTCGAGCTCTGCCTTGAGATGACGCTATTTACAGGACTCATACACCGACATTGGTCTCGAGCATTGACCGTTGCGATTCCCGCCGCCTACGGCGTGGCGCTGCTCGTCTTCGCACATCGCATCGGCACGGCCGATTACGACCAGTTCCTCGTCTTTCACGAGCTCCAGTATTGGAACGCCAGCCTGTTCGGCCTGGCTAAACAGTGGACTCCGGTCATGTGTTCCGGCCTGTCGCT
>Ga0268266_10000505_pt1 | contig 55387 bp, 51 predicted proteins | sample KBSS13metaG_FD_190356 | JGI IMG/M metagenome (GOLD analysis project Ga0268266, IMG submission 190356) | Switchgrass rhizosphere microbial communities from Kellogg Biological Station, Michigan, USA - KBS S1-3 metaG (SPAdes) (version 2) | ecosystem: Host-associated > Plants > Roots > Rhizosphere...
CGCAAACTCTCGCCCGCCGCGGTCCCGTCGCGGGCGAGAGTTTGCGGCTCACGAATATGCCGGCCTATCTGCCGGTCGCCTTCATGGCCATGGAGGACCGCCGCTTCTACCGCCATCATGGGGTGGACTTCATGGGTCTGACCCGCGCGGCGTATGTGGACCTGCGCGCCGGTCATGTGGTGGCGGGCGGCTCGTCCATCAGTCAGCAGACAGCCAAGCTGGTGTTCGACCGGCGCCAGCGGACCTTCAGCCGCAAGTTGCGCGAATTGGTCAACACGGCGGTGCTGGAAAAAAGTTTCAGCAAGGAGCAGATTCTGGAGCTGTATCTCAACCGCATCTATCTGGGCAGCGGCGCCTATGGCGTGGACACCGCGGCGCGCACCTACTTCGGCGTCTCGGCCCGCAATGTCAGCCTGGCCCAGGCGGCGATGCTGGCTGCGCTGACCCGGGCGCCTTCGGTCTTCTCGCCTCGGCGCGACCTGGCGGTGGCCCAGCAGCGTGCGGCACGCGTGCTGGTGGCGATGACGGAGATGGGCGCCATCCGCCCCGACCAAGCGGCCTGGGCCATCCGCCATCCCGCCACGGTGATCGCCCGCCCGGTCGATACGCACAGCTATTTCCTGGATGCCGCCACCGAAGAAGCGCGCCGGCTCGCGGGCGATTCCGGTCCGGGCGAGTTGATCGTCCAAACCACACTTCACTCGGACCTTCAGGCGTCTGCCGACAAGACCGCCATTGACGCGGTGGCGCATATGGGCCGCAAGCTGAACTTCTCCCAGGTCGCCATGGTGGCGATGAAGCCCGATGGTGCTGTTGCCGCAATGGTGGGCGGGGTCAGCTATGTGCGTTCGGTGTTCAACCGCGCCACACAAGCGCGGCGCCAACCGGGCTCGTCTTTCAAGCCCTTTGTCTATCTGGCGGCGCTGGAGGCCGGCATCTCGCCCTGGGATTGGCGCGATGACCGCGCGGTGGACATCGCCGGCTATCAACCCGCCAATTACAAAGACGAACATTATGGCCGCTTACGCCTGACCGATGCGCTAGCCCGTTCGGTCAATACCATCACCGTCAATCTCGCCCAGGAAGTCGGCATCCCGAAAGTGGCCGCCGCGGCACAACAGGCAGGCATTACCTCGCCGCTCCAGAACAACGCCTCGCTGGCGCTGGGCACCAATGAAGTCACGCCGCTGGAACTGACGGCGGCCTATGGCACCTTCGCCAATGGCGAGCCGGTGCAGCCCTATCTGGTCTCACGCATCGAGACCCGGGCCGGCAAGGTGATCTATGGAAGGCAAAGCGCGCAGGCGCAGCCCGTAATCGCCGATACGGTGCGCCGCGATCTGACCGCCATGCTTTACAAGGTCGTCACCAGTGGCACCGGCACCGCGGCGCGGCTGCCTGACCGCGAGGCTGCCGGCAAGACCGGCACCACCCAGGACTATCGCGATGCCTGGTTTGTCGGCTTCACGCCCGACTATGTCACGTCGGTCTGGGTGGGCAATGACGATAACAGTCCCATGCGCAAGGTGACCGGCGGTCTTGTTCCGGCTGCGCTGTGGAAACAGGTGATGACGGTGGCCGAGCAGGGCTTGCCGCCGCGGGCGCTGGACCGCACGCCCGAGCCTGTGGGGGTCAGCGAATCCGTTGCCGCCGATCAGGTCTCTTATGTGGATGACGTGGACAGCGCCGCGCCGCAGCTGCCGCAAGAGGATGCGGGCGATTTTGTCAGTGGCAGCGGCGTGACCCCGGGACCGGTCGCGCGCAATGACGACCGCAAAGAGAGTTATGCGCCAGCGCTGCAGCAGGCTGACCCGTCCTATCCGCATGTAGCGCCGGCCTATGCGGATCTGCGCCCGGGGGAACAGCTACAACGTCCAGTGGGGCGGCCCATGGAACCACCGCCACCAGCAGGGCGCGAAAATCCGACCAATTATCCGCCGCGCCAGACTGCAGATACGCCGCCAAATTATCGGCCATGGTCGCAGGTGCGCCAGATGCCTTATGCGGAACGCGATATGGAACCCCAACCGCCAACGGGCCGCGAAAATCCTCCAAACGATCCGACACGGCAGCCCGCCGAGTCCCCGCCCGCTTATCGCCCCTGGTCGCAGGCCCGCCAGGATGCCTACCGCGCTTATCGCGATCGTCCCGATCCGCCGCCGCCCTATCCATATTATTCCACGCCGCGCGCCTATTATCCGGCGCCTTCCGATGCCGATCCGCGTTATGACGATGCGCGGGATCGGTACGGGGACCGTTAACGGTCCCGATATCTGGTTGAGGAACCAGAGGATTTTTCTGCCGTTTGCTCTTTGTTGATTTCAGACGAGCCGGCATGAAAACCAGACCAGCCCTTGTCGCGGCTTATGCCGCCGCTGCCATCGCCTGCGTCGCCATTGTCGCGGTGCTGTTCAAGACTTGGGGGCCTCTCACCACGCCAAAAAAGGCGCCCGCAACCGTCAATATGGCACAGGCGCTGCAAACCCGGCTTGCCGGAGCAGGCCGCGACCAGGCGGTTGAACTGTATCAGGCCCGGGGCTTTTCCACGGTCTGGTTTGAAGGCGATCAGATCAGCAGCGACGGCCGGCGCGTTGTCGCCCTTCTGGCTGCTGCCGAAACAGAAGCATTGCCGGCGGCGCGTTATCGCTTGCCTGCGATGCCAGGCATTGGCGCTCGCGACGAAGCCAAGGCGGAATATGATCTGGCGCTGACCATAGCGGCGCTGCGCTATGCCGCCGACATGCGCTGGGGCGCCTGGCGGCCAGATCGGTTCTTCAACGATGTCAGTATGACCCGTGAGCGGGATGATGTGGCCTTGGGCATGATCCATGCCGCCGACAGCGGCAACGCCGCCAGCTACCTTCAGGGCCTGGCGCCGCCAGAACATGACTACGGCCTGTTGCGCGCGGCGTTGGCCCGTTACCGCGCTGTCGCCGCGGCCTGGCCGACGGTGGCGGTTGAGGGCAGGCCTTCCCGGCAGAACATGGCGGCGCTGAAGGCCCGGCTGCAGGCGGAGGGTTATCTGGCGGCTGATCCTGTCGCGTCCTCCGCGATCGTGGCAGCTCTCAAAGCCTATCAGGCAGGCAATGGCATCACAGCCGATGGACAGTTGAACGAACGCACAGTCGCGATGCTGAACGTGCCGCCCGCGTCGCGCGCCCGGCAGATCGCGGCCAATATGGAGCGGCTGCGGTGGATGCCGCATGCCCTGGGTGCCCAATATATCATAGTCAATGTGCCGGACGCGTCTTTGGTGCTGATGGAATCCGGCCAGCAGGCGCTGGTCTCGCGCGTGGTGGTCGGCGCCCCGGACAAGCAGACGCCAATCCTTGACGCCAAGGCCGTTGCCGTCACCATCAATCCGGCCTGGCATGTCCCCAAATCCATCGTTGCCAAGGAGATCCAGCCCAAGATCGATCAGGATTCCGATTATCTGGAATCCAAGCATATGGAAATGGAAAATGGCGAGGTGGTGCAGCTTCCCGGTCCCGACAATGCCCTGGGCTCCATCAAGTTCGAGCTGCCGAATGTCTTCAATGTCTATCTGCATGACACGCCTTCCAAGCATGCATTTCTGTCGAACGACCGCGCGCAAAGCCATGGCTGCGTGCGGGTCGAACAGATCAGGCCATTGGCCGAGCATGTGCTGGGCATCACCGACGATGAGCTGCAGCAGGCGATCGCAGACGGCAAGACCGAGAGCCGGCGGCTGCAACAGCCGATCCCGGTCTATATCCAATACTTCACCGCCATCGCTCGCGATAACGGCCCGACCGTCTTCCGCGCGGACATTTATGGCCGCGACGCGCGCATGATCGGCCTGATGTTCCCTGGCCAGCCTGCCACCCAGCTCGCCAGCAGCGGAAGCGACCATACCAACCGCTGATTGCCGCGGGTTGAACCCTTCCGGCTGGCGCGGCAGGATGGACGCAAAACGAGGTGGGCGGGGGCAATCGTGATCACAGACGCGCGAGAAGCAGTGGTTCTTCGCCAGATCCGTTGGCGCATCCTGCCGCTTCTGTTTGCAGGCTATTTCGCGGCCTATATCGACCGGGTCAATGTCGGCTTCGCGGCCTTGACCATGAATCAAACGCTGGGTCTTACCGCCGCGCAATATGGCCTGGGCGGCGGCCTGTTCTTTGCCGGTTATGTCGCCTTCGGCGTGCCCAGCAATCTGGTGCTGGCGCGGCTGGGCGCGCGGGTTTGGCTGCCCCTCATCATGGTCGCCTGGGCGCTCGCGTCGCTGCTGAATGCCTGGGCCACCGGACCCGCCAGTTTCTATGTCATCCGCCTGGTTCTGGGCGTGGCCGAGGCCGGGCTTTATCCCGGACTGCTGTATGTTCTGACCGAATGGCTGCCGGGCCGCTATCGCGTGCGCATGATAACCTTGCTGGTGCTATCCACGCCGGTCTCGATCATGCTGGGCTCGCTGATCTCCCAGCCGATCTTGCAGATGGACGGCATCGGCGGTCTTGCCGGCTGGCAATGGCTGTTCCTGCTGCAGGCGCTGCCCACCATCGCGCTGGCGCTGATCTTCTATTTCACCATGCCTGACAGCCCCGGCAGGGCACGCTGGCTGACTGCTGAAAACCGGCAGTGGCTGGTGGAGCAGCTGGCGCGCGAACGCGCCAAGCGTGAACAGGTGGCGCGCTTCAGTGTCGGCGATGCGTTGACCAATCCCACAGTCTGGCTGATCGCGATCGCCGGCATCGGCGTCAATTTTGCCGCCTATGGCCTGGTCCTGTTCCTGCCGCAAATGATTCACGCCCTGGGCGTCTCCAACGCGCTGACGCCGCTGGTCAATGCCATTCCCTTTGCCTTTTGCGCCGTGGCGATGGTGCTATGGTCCAACCATTCGGACAAAAGCATGGAGCGCAACTGGCATGCCGCCATCCCCGCCGCGGTGGCGGGCCTGGCGCTGATCGCTTGTCCCTTCCTGAAAAATCCCGTGCTGACGATGGCGGCGCTCACGCTCGGCATCACCGGCATCTTCTGTTACGTCTCGATTTTCTGGGCGGTGCCCTCGGCCATGTTAACGGGTGCGGCAGCGGCGGCGGGCCTTGCTCTCATCAATGCGGTGGCCAATCTCGGCAGCTTCGCCGGGCCTTATGCGCTGGGGTGGGTGAAGGACGCGACCGGCAGTTTTTCGCTTGGCATCGTGGCGCTGGGATTGGGACCGCTTGTGGCAGCAGTGATCGCCGCCTCCTTGCGCACCGCCACGCGCTATGAAAAAGCTGGCACCGCATGATCCCGCTCTCGATCCTGGACCTTACGCCCATCCGCCAGGGCGGCAATGTCGCGGATACTTTCCGCGAAACAGTGGAACTGGCGCGCGCCGCCGAGCGGCTGGGCTTTCACCGCTATTGGCTGGTCGAGCATCACAACACGCCAGCGGTGGCCGGCGCCGCCACCGCGGTGCTGATGGCCCATGTCGCTGCCCATACCAGCACCATCCGCATCGGCGCCGGTGGCATTATGCTGCCCAATCACGCGCCGCTGATGGTGGCCGAGCAGTTCGGCACTCTGGTGGCGCTCTATCCTGGCCGCATCGATCTGGGACTGGGCCGGGGCATTGCCAGCGATGCGGAGACTTTGAAAGCCCTGCGGCGCCAGCCGAACGACATGGCGGAATTTCCCCAGGACGTGGAGGAGCTGCTGGGCTTTCTCAAACCCGCGTCCCCCGGACAAAAAGTGCGCGCCGTTCCGGGCGAGGGCGCCGACGTCCCTGTCTGGATCCTCGGTTCGAGCCTTGGCGGCGCCGATCTGGCGGCGCGGCTGGGTTTGCCGTTCGCCTATGCTTCGCATTTCGCGCCGGACCAGATCGACGTGGCGCTGGCGGCCTATCGCGGCCGCTTCCGGCCGTCAGCCCATCTGCAGAAGCCGCAGGTGATGCTGTCACTGACCGTGACGGCCGCCGAGACGGATGAGGAAGCGCGCACTCTCTTTTCCAGCGCGCAGGCGGCGACCGATGCGCCACTGCCGCCGCCGGTGCGCGATTTTGAAAAACGGTTGGATCCCAAGCGCCTGGCCCTGATCCAGAATCTGTTCCGCCATGCGGTGGTAGGAGGGCCCGCCACCGTCGCCAAGGGCATGGCGGATTTCATCTCCCGCTACCGGCCGGACGAAGTGATCGCGGTGACCCAGGTCTTCGATCCGGCAGCGCGCGCCCGGTCTTTCGAGATTCTCAGGGCTGCCGCGGCATAGTCCGTCGCGCGGGCGCGCCCGGCATCGGGCTGGCCCCTTGCGGGGTCATGTTCATGGGAGGTGTCGCCGAAGGTGTTATGGCGGCGCTGCCGGTCTGCATGTCCGAAAATGGCGGGGGGGTGCCATACGGATCATAGCTTGCGGTGTCGATGAATTGCGGCTTGACCGCAATGGTGCCGGCCGGGTCGGTGGCATAGGGCTGGTGGTCGGGGTTGCCCTGATTACCGTTGGCGCAGGCGCTCAGCGCGCAGGCGGCCAGGAGCGCGGCGGTCATGGAAAATCGCATCTGATCCCATCCTTGAATCCAATAGAGAAAGCATGCCACGGCCCCAATGGTTCCGGCTACCCTTGTGGCCCCATCTCCTTGCGGCTTTAATGTGAAAAAACGGCAGGGGAATTCGATGAAACGCCTCGTTCTCGCGCTGGCTTTCGCCGCGCTTCCAGTTCTTGCAATTTCAGGCTCCGCCCAGACCCCGGCGCCAACGCAAGCCAGGCCGCCCGGGCCGGCCCCCGACCACAATCCCAGCGGCCTGCCGCGGGTGCCGACCTATGGCACCATCGAGGGACAACCGATTGACGCGCGCGTGCCGGAAAAGAAGGCCGATACCCGCCAGTTCCCCGAACAGACCCGCGCGCCTTATCGCCACCCCACCGATTTCAAGATGACGGTGCTCACCAACCAGCTTCACGCCGCCTGGGCCAGCGCGCTCTTGCCCGACGGAAAGCTGCTGGTGACCGAGCGGCTGCCCGGCGCCTTCCGCATTGTCGGCAAGGACAGCCTGTCGGAGCCGTTGAAAGGGCTGGACGGGCTGCACGTCTCCACGCCGATGACGGGTCTGCTGGATGTGGTGCTGGATCCGGATTTTGCCCGCAACCACACCATCTACTTCACCTACTTCGAATATCTGGACAAGACCGTCTACAACACCGCCATCGCGCGCGCCGTGCTGGACGAGGGTGCCGGCGCCATCACCAATGTGAAGGTACTGCTCAAGACCTCGCCCTTCGCGCCCAATGACCAGACCCTGGCGGCGGGCACCAAGACCGGAGGCCGCATCGCCATCGGCGCCGACGGTTTTCTCTATGTCACCATCGGCGACCGCGACAATGCCGGCACCCGGCCCTGGCCTGTGGCGCAATATCTCGACACCCATCTGGGCAAGGTGTTGCGCATCACCAAGGACGGAAAGCCCGCGCCGGGAAATCCGTATATCGGCAAGGTCGGCGCGCTGCCGGAAATCTGGGCCATCGGCCTCCGCAGCCCGGAAGGCCTGGCCTTTGCGCCCGACGGCAAGCTCTATGAAGTCGAGCATGGCCCGCGCGGCGGCGACGAATTCAATCTGATCAGACGCGGCGCCAATTACGGCTGGCCCTTCATCACCCATGGCATCGATTATCCGGGCAAGCCCATCGGCGAGGACAAGGTTGCGATGCCCGGCATGGAGCAGCCGGTCTATTACTGGTCGCCGTCCACCGCGCCGGGCGGGCTCGCTTTCTACAAGGGTAAGTCGCAGGCCTGGGCGAACAGCGTCTTTGTCGGCATGCTCAACGGCCACATGCTCGACCGGATCAAGCTGGTGAACGGCAAGGTGGTCGACGAGGAAGCACTGCTCACCGATCTGCATCTGCGCATCCGCGATGTGCGCATGGGTTCGGACGGCGCGGTCTATGTCGTCACCGATAGTGGCGGCACCGCTATCACCGAAGTGACGCCGGCCACCGGCCAGCTCATCAAGCTGGAACCGGAACACTAATCAGGGCGCTAGTCGGCTCTGCCGCCGCGCGGGTTGAGGCTCGCCGCCCCCGGCCGCTCGCCCAAGCCGTCCATACGCGGTCGCTATGGACCGTTCGTCGCTCGCAATGGTCCACTGGACCATTGCGTTCGCCTTCGGCGAACCACTCCTCACCCCGGCAGGCGGAAGGCGATGAATTCCGAGGAAAAGCCCCGCCCGCCTATGGCGAGCACGATGTACTGCCGCCCGCCCGCCATGTAGGTCATGGGCGAACCGGACTGTTCGGCCGGCATGAACACCGCGCCTTTTTCCTCGCCGGTCTGCTTGTCATAGGCGCGCAACCGCGCGCCCTTCTTTCCCGTTTCGTCGGTATAGGTCATGGGATCGCCGCAGATTACCAGCGACTTGGTGGTCAGGGGCGCGATCTTGCCGATCATGCCGGTGCGTGGAATCTTCAGGCCCTTCAGCGACGGATGGTTGCGGATCGCATCCGGCGTCTCGCCATGGGCCACCTGCCACTTTTGCGTGCCGCTGGAAAGGTCGGTCGCGGTGATGCGCCCGTATGGCGGCTTGATCAGCGGCAGTCCGTCCACCGTCAGGTCGCCGACACGCACGCCATTCTGCGGCGGCAGGTTGGCATGGACATAGTCGAACGCGCCGCGGCTGTGATCCGGATTGGGGATGATCCCGCCGATGGTGAGCGGGTTGGTCTGCGAATAGGTATAGACGATAAAATTTTCCGGATCGTAGGAGCCGCCGGGCCAGTTGATGCCGCCAATATAGCCGGGCAGGTTGATGACGCCGAAGGGCCCTTCCTTCTTCTCCATGATCGGCGCGGTGTAGAGCGGGCCCAGCTTGTAGTGGCTGGCGATCTCCAGCGCCTTCTGGTGCAGTTCGGGCGTGAAGTCGATCAGATCGTCCTTGGTCACGCCCTGGCGGTCGACAGCGGGCGGCTTGGTGGGGAAGGGCTGGGTCCTGGAATACCATTCGCCCGGCACGTCGCCCGGGATCACTTTCTTCTCCACGATCGGCCAGATCGGCTCGCCGGTCTCGCGGTTCAGCACATAGAGAAAGCTCTGCTTGGTGGGCTGGACCAGCGCCTTTACTGTCTTTCCGTTGTGCGGGATGTCGCAGAGGATGGCGGCGGCGCAGACATCATAGTCCCACAGACCGTGATGGATGAGCTGATAATGCCACCTGCGCTGGCCCGTGCGGATGTCCACCGCCACGATGCTTTCGCTGAACAGGCTGTTGCCCGGATGGTAGATGCCCATCTGGTCGCCGGTGGGCAGCTCGATGCCCAGATAAGCCAGGCCCAGCTCTTCGTCGGCCGAGATCTGCGCCCAGTCGCCAGCATTGCCGGCCGCTTCCGCGCTGCCGGGTTTGAGCCAGGTGTCGTACCCGAACTCGCCCTTCATCGGGATGTTGTGGAATATCCAGAGGCGCTTGCCGGTCTTGACGTCGAAGCCGCGCACATAGCCCTTGGCGTTGCTCTTCACTTTGGGTGTGTTGCCGGCGGTGTGGGCGGCGCCGATGATCACCACGCCCTTGGCGATGGTGGGGGCGGAGTGCAGGCCGATATCGGCGGTGTCGAGATCGAAATTCTGGTCGTCCTCGAGTTTGAGGTCCACAATGCCGCCGGTGCCGAAATTGGGATCGGGCAGGCCGGTCCTGGCGTCCAGCGACACCAGTTGATAGCCGATGGTGACATAAAGAATGCGTTCCTGATCGCCCTCGCTCCAGTAACCGACGCCGCGACCGGAAAGCTGGCGCGGGGCGTTGCGGGCGCGGGCGCCTTCATCCGGCGTCTTGTGCAGCCACAACACTTCGCCGGTGGCGGCATCCAGGCAAATAACGTCGCGGCGCGAACCGGCGGTGGCATACATGCGCCCTTTGATCACCAGCGGCGTGCATTGCAGGATGAATTCCGGATGGGTGCCCAGATTGTCGGTCTTGAACTGCCAGGCCACTTCCAGCTGGTTGAAGTTGGCGGCATTGATCTGGTGCAGCGCCTTGTAGCGCCAATAGTTCAGATTGCCGCCATAGACCGGCCAGTCGGTATCGGCCGGCTGGGACAGCGACGCATTTTGCGCGCGCACGGGCAGCGACAAAGCGGCCATACCGGCCGCCGTGGTGGTCAGCATCAAACGTCGTGTGAGCGCACGCATCGCGAAAGGTCCTGTCAGGAATTTCAGGCATTCGCAAGGGACGCTCCCAAGCGCTTTCGCGAAGCGGGGGGACACTAGCCCAGGCAACACCAACGATGAAAGAATTTTGACGTCCTAGTGCGGACGCAATTCCGGCGGCAGGTTTTGCGGCGGCGTGGCGACCGGCGCGTAATTCCACGGCACCGGCGCAAGCGGCTGCTGGGGCTGTTCGCGCCGCTGCTGAAGCTTCTGCGTCAGGTTGTTCAGGCTCTGGACCGGGCTGATGACGGGGAATGGCACGCGCGGCCCGTTGGCGCATGGCTGGGCCGGGGGGCAGGCGGTTTGTGCGGCAGCAGGAGCGGCCACAAAAATCGCGCTCGCCAAAGCCAGGGCCGAGGTGCAAAAAAAGAAGCGAACCACTTTCATACTCTCACAACGTTCCTCAAGCCCGTCGGTGCCTTAGCGTTCCGTAAAGTGGAACTGGGCGCCGCCGCGGATGCCGGCCGGCCAGCGCGACGTCACCGTCTTCAGCCGCGTATAGAAGTGTACCCCTTCCGGGCCATAGACGCCATGCGCGCCGAAAATCGAGGATTTCCAGCCGCCGAAGCTGTGAAAGCCTACTGGCACCGGAATGGGCACGTTGATCCCCACCATGCCGACCTGGATTCTGTCGGAAAAGTCACGCGCGGCATCGCCGTCGCGGGTGAAGAGCGCGGTGCCGTTGGCGAAAGGATTGGCGTTGATCAGGGTTACCGCGTCTTCATAGCTCTGGCTGCGCACCACCGAAAGCACGGGACCGAATATCTCGTCCTTGTAGACGCGCATTGCCGGCGTGACGCGATCTAGAAGAGTCCCGCCCAGCCAGAAGCCCTCCTCATAGCCCTGCAGTTTCAGGCCGCGGCCATCGACCACCAGCTCCGCGCCTTCGGCGACGCCGGCATCGATATAAGACGCGACCTTGTCGCGATGGGCTGCTGTCACCAGCGGGCCCATTTCGGCGCTCGCATCGGTGGACGGGCCGATCTTCAGCGCCTGTACCCGCGGCTTGAGTTTTTCGATCAGCGCATCGGCGGTCTTCTCGCCCACTGGCACCGCCACCGACACGGCCATGCAGCGCTCGCCTGCCGAGCCATAGCCCGCGCCCATCAAAGCATCGGCGGCCTGGTCGAGATCCGCATCGGGCATCACCACCAGATGGTTCTTGGCCCCGCCCAGCGCCTGCACTCTTTTTCCGGCGGCGCAGCCCTTGGCATAGACATATTGCGCGATGGGTGTTGAGCCCACGAAGCTGACGGCGGCGATACCGGGGTGATCCAGGATCGCATCTACCGCGTCCTTGCCGCCATGCACGATATTCAGCACGCCTTCCGGCAGGCCGGCCTCGCGCCACAGGTCATGCAGCAGATTGGCCGGGGAGGGATCGCGCTCCGACGGTTTCAGGATGAAGGCGTTGCCGCAGGCCAAGGCCATGGGGATCATCCACAGCGGCACCATCACCGGAAAATTGAACGGCGTGATGCCGGCGACCACGCCCAGCGGCTGGCGCATGTCATGGGTATCGATGCCGACAGAGACCTGGGCGCTGAAGCTGCCCTTAAGCAGATGGGGAATGCCGCAGGCGAATTCCACCACTTCCTGTCCGCGCGCCACTTCGCCCAAGGCATCGGTGTGGGTCTTGCCATGCTCGGCGCTGATGGCGCGGGCCAGCTCTTCCTTGCGCGCCTCCAGCAGGCGGCGCATCTCATACATGATCTTTGCGCGTTTGCTGGGCGGCGTCGCCGCCCAGCTGGGAAAAGCGGCACGCGCCGCTGTTACCGCAGCGTCGATCTCGGCCGCGCCGCCGCTGGCGACATGGGCGCTTTCCTCGCCGGTGGCCGGATTGAACACCGGCGTGCGGTTCGCGCTGGTAACCTTTTTGCCCGCAATGATGTGTGCGATGTCCTTCATCGCCGCAATCTTTAGCGCGCGTCACGGATTTTTCAAACAGGACGGCCGGGACGCGGAATTCGGCGCCGATGAGAGCCAATTCGCCGCAGATCGTCCGCTAAGCCGCGATGTTCAGGGATCAAGTCCTAGAGGTCCGCGCCCATATCGTCCGTTTTTCGTGCGCGTCATGAATCGGAAAAATTCTTCGCCCTGATTTTCGCCGTCGAGCCGTCGCCGTCACGAATACGACTCCGAAACGTCGCGGAAAAATTTCCTTGTCTCAATGCGGGAAAACTTCCGAGCAAGGCGACATGGACGCGGCCGTAAAAAAACGGAAACCTCCAGTTCATAAATGTGACGGGATCGCCCTCTACCAAAACCCCGGGCAATCAGAATCGCGACGTCCGGCAATCGGAGCGCGATCACCCAAGCAAAAGCGCAACTGAAACTCCGCGAGGCTTCCTCGCGGCATGCGCCTGCGCGTGCGGGCGAGAGCAAACGGGGATTGATATGACGAAATTGGCAAGGATCCTGATGACGGGCGCGAGCCCCGTGCTGGTCCTGATGACGGGCGGCGCGGCGTATGCCCAGTCCACGGGCACCATGGCGGTCGAGGAAGTCACCGTCACCGAAAACCGCGAGATCAGCGGCATCATGAAACCGATCACGGTGCCTAAGGAACGCTCCACCATCACCCAGGACTTCATCAACACCCAACCAGCCGGCCAGAGCATTTTCGACTCCCTGAACAAGGTGCCGGGCTTCAACTTCACCAACGCCGATCCCTACGGCAATTCCGGCGGCAATGTCCGCATTCACGGCTTTGACGGCAACCGTATCTCGTTCACCTGGGACGGCATGCCGCTGAACGACACCGGTAACTACGCCATCTTCACCAACCAGGTCGCGGATTCGGAAATTCTCGGCAGCGCCAGCGTCAACCAGGGCACCACCGACGTGGATAGCCCGACCGCGTCGGCCAGCGGCGGCGTGGTCGCCATCACCACCATGCGCCCCAACCAGGGCTATGGTGCGACCAGCGACACCAGCTTCGGCACCAACAATTACAAGCGTGAATTCCTGCGCCTGGACACCGGTGCGTTCGGGCCCTGGGGCACCACCGCCTTTGTCAGCGCTTCCTTTACAAAGTACGACAAGTTCAAGGGTCCGGGCTATCTGCAGAAGAAGCAGTTCAATGCCGTGATCTACCAGGACCTGGGCGAGCTGGGCTGGGTGCAGCTGGCCATGCACTGGAATTCCAACCGCAACGATTTCTACAACAACCCCACCTATTACCCGACCGTCTCGACCTTGCAGACGGTGAACGGCGTGCTCACGGGCGTGGTGCCGCCGCCTTTCGGCACCACCGGATTTCCCGGTGCTCCCAATCTGGCCATCTCACCGACCGGCAGCTTTACCGGCACCGGCGCAGTCAACAATGCCCTGGGCTTCGGCCTTAACTGGGACGAACAGCCGACCTGCACCCGCGTGGCCGGCGTGACCGGCACGGCGCAGAATGACGCGCAGTGCAGCAGCTATTACCAGGTGCGCATCAATCCGTCCGACACCGGCAATATCCGCCTGTCATCCCTGTTCCATCTGAACGACGAATTTTCGCTGACAGTGGATCCCAGCATCCAGTATGTGTTGGCCAATGGCGGCGGCTATACCTCGCTGTCGGAAAGCGATCCGCGCCTGATCGGCAACACCCGCTTCGCCGGTATAGACCTCAATGCCGATCACGATGCCCTCGATACGATCGGCATCTATTCCCCCAACAACACCAACACGATCCGTTACGGCATCAACACCTCGCTAGTGTGGCGCATCACCCAGGATCACACAGTGCAATTCGCCTATACCGGCGATTTCGGCTTCCACCGCCAGACCGGCCAATACGGTTTCATGGACGCCAACGGCAATCCGACCGATCCCTTCGCGGGCTATCGCGACATCAACAATCGCGTGCTTTCGGCGGACGGCGTGCCGCTGCGCGGCCGCGACCGGCGCAGCCACGCCTTCCTCAACCAGGTGGCCTTCGACTATGAGGGCAATTTCTGGGAGGACATGCTGCATGTCAGCGCCGGCTTGCGCGCGCCCTTCATGACGCGTGATCTCAACCAGCTCTGCTACCTGCAGGTAACTGGCAGCTCGGGCAACGGCTTCGGCGGCGTGGGCTTCCCCACCTGCACCAGCGGCCTGCCGACCAGCGCGCTGGCGTCCAACAACACGGTGACTCTGCCGGGCAGCGCCACCAACCTGTTGGTGCCGCCGGCCCAGAAGACGATGAACTTCAACCGTCTGCTGCCCAACCTCGGCTTCACGGTCTCGCCCCTGGGCGCGGAGCATCAGTTCTATGCCGACTATTCGGAGTCGCTGTCCGCGCCGCGCACCGACAATCTCTATAACGGGGGCAATAATGGCCTGTGCGTATCGTCCACCGGCGCCTCGACACCCACCGCGCCGGGCTGCGTCTATTCCAGCTTTTCCACGGTGAGGCCCGAAACCTCGGCAAATTACGACCTGGGCTATCGCTACACCTCCGACATGGTGACGGGGTCGCTGACGGCCTACAACACCCAGTTCAAAAACCGCATCGTCACCAGCTTTGACCAGGCGCTGGGCATCTCGGTGGATCGCAACATTGGCGGCGTGAATGTCTGGGGTGTGGACGGTGAAATCAATGTCCAGCTCATGCCGGACCTGTCGATCTATACCTCGGCCTCCTACACCCACAGTCGCGTCAATTCGGGTCCGCTGGCCATCATTCTGGTGGGCGCCGGCGGCGCGCCCATCGACCTGGCCGGCAGGACCCTGGTGGAGACCCCGGACTGGATGGTGTCGCAGCGCTATGAATACAAGGTGGGCGGCTTCACTTTCGGCTTTGGCGGCAAATTTGTCGGCAGCCGCTTCGCCACCGACGCCAATGACTACAAGACCCCCAGCTATGTGCTGGCGGATGCCGACATCACCTATGATCTGGGCAATATCGGCTGGACTGGGTCCTATCTGAAGGTCAATGGTTTCAACCTGTTCAACGAGAAATATCTGGGCAACATCTCCACCAAGCCCTGCTTCAGTCCCAATCTTCCGTCGTCCAGCGCCTGCGGCTCCTTGCCGTCCTTCGCTGTCGGGGCGCCGCAGACTTTCCAGGTCACGCTGCGTTCTGTGCTTTGACGGGCTATAGTCCGGGGCCGGCGCAAGGCCGGCCCCATTTGCTCATGATCCAAAAACCGTTCCTTGCGTGTCTGCTGCTGGCGCTGTCTTCCGCGCCGGTTCTGGCTTGGGGTGGCACCGGCCATCGCATTATCGGCGAATTGGCGGCGCGCAATTTCCCAAAGCAGATTCCCATCTTTCTGCGCACACCGGCGGTGGTCATCCAGATCGGTCTTCTGGCACAGGAGCCGGATATCTCACGCAATGCGGGCGAGCCGCATGATGGCGATCTCGATCCGGGCCATTTCCTGGATGTGTCGGATGACGGCACCATCCTTGGCGGTCCCAAGCTCGCGGCGCTGCCCACCACACGCGAAGGCTATGACACCGCGCTCAGGGCTGTGGGCAGCGACCAGTACAAAGCGGGCTTCCTGCCTTACAATCTGATGGAAGGCTGGCAGCAGTTGGTGAAGGATTTCGCCCTGCTGCGGCGGGACATGGCGGCGCAGAAATACGCCAGGAAATTCGGCTTCACCGCCGCCCAGCGCCGTGACTACGCCAATGCGCTTGCTGTGCGCCAATTGTTGACCTTGCGCGATCTTGGCGTGTGGGCGCATTTTGTCGGCGACGCCAGCCAGCCCATGCATGTCAGCGTGCATTACAATGGCTGGGGCGAGGGCCCCAACCCGGAAGGGTTCGTCACCACGGCGGGACTGCACGCCAAATTCGAGGCGGCATTCGTGGATGCCCATGTCAGCGAGGCCGAGGTGGCGGCCAAAATTCGCCCCGCGCGTTCCTGCACCGACCCGGTGCAGGCCTGTGTTACGGCTTATCTGACCGCGACCCACGAAGGGGTGCTGCCGGTCTACCGGTTCGAAAAGGCCGGCGCCTTTGATGCCGCCATGCCTGAAGCCAAGGCTTTCACCGTCCAGTGCCTGGCAGAGGCCGCGTCCATGCTGCGGGACATGGTGGCCGATGCGTGGGCCGGCTCCGGCGATGCCATGCTGGGCTACAAGATCAAGGCGAGCGTCACCGATCTCGAAGCCGGCAAGATCGATCCGCGCAGCTTGAACTAGGCGTCCAACCGCCCTGCTGGGCGATCCGGAGCCGTCTCTCCGACGTCCACGGATTTTTCTTCCGGCGCCGGCATATTGACCGGGGACAGCGGTTCGTTGCGCACGATAGGCGCCTGACGATTGCCGGCCGACAGGATACCGGCCTTGTCCAGGGCGATCTTGACGCCTTTCTGCAGCGACCAGAGCGCGCGCCAATAGTCGGAACTGCGCACATAGGCCCGTGCGCGCATCATCATCGCATATTCACCGATCTCGTTCAGCACCACGCTGGGCGCGGGCTGTTTCAGCACCAGCTCGTTCGCCGCGAGCGCCTCGGTCATTACCGTCTCGACCTTTTCCACATCGTTCACCCAGTCCACCGGCACGGTGAATGTTACCCGGCGCAGCCGCTCGCGGGTGAAGTTCACGACCACCGCGCCGAAGATGCCGGAATTGGGGATCGAGATATAAACCCCGTCGCGGGTGATGATCAGGGTGGTGAAGAGACCGATCTCGCGCACCGTGCCCTGCCTGCCGCCGGCCACCTCGACGAAATGTCCGACCCGGAAGGGCCGCAGCACCAGCAGCATCACGCCGGATGCCACATTTGACAGCGTGCCTTGCAGCGCCAGACCGATGGCCAGGCCTGCCGCGCCCAAGACCGCGATCAGCGAGGTGGTCTGGACCCCGAACTGCTGCACCACCAGCAGCAGGGTGAGTATGAGAATGCCATAGCGCGTCAGCGAGGCGATCAGCGGCTTGAGCGTGAGGTCCATGGGGACCTTGGCCAGTGCCACATCCAGGCCGCGCTTGGCGTAGGTCGCGGCCATCCAGCCGACCACCAGGATGATGATGCCAACCACCAGCTTCACGCCCCCATCCACCACCAGCAGCTGGAGCTCGGTCACCAGCGACGGGGTCGGCTGGGTCACGGCGGCATGGGTCGCGGGCACGACTGGCACGGGCACGGCGGGTTTTCCCTGAGTTCCAAGGGGAAACGCACAACTCATGGGGATGGTGGCCGGAGAAGGCCAGCCACCACTTGCCGATTCGCCCGAAATCCGCACAGAGTGCTTAGGGATTGGGCAGGGCCGGCAATCCAATCCACGGCCGGTCTGCACAAAAAGGGGGCAAAAACCGTGATCAATAGCGCCGATACCGCCTGGATGCTGACCGCCACCGCGCTGGTCCTGCTGATGACCTTGCCGGCCCTGGCACTGTTCTATGGCGGCCTGGTCCAGGCCAAGAACATCTTGTCGGTGCTGGTGCAATGCACCGCGGTCGCCGCCCTCTGTTCGGTCCTGTGGTTCGCGGTCGCCTATTCGCTGTCTTACAGCGGCGACGGCGACTGGCTGGGCAATGGCGCCGCCTTCTTCCTGAACGGCATGGCCCGCGATGCTGCCCATCCCGGCACCCACATCCCCGAAAGCGTCTTTGTGATGTACCAGATGACCTTCGCGGTCATCACCCCGGCGCTGATCATCGGCGCCTATGTCGAGCGCATCCGCTTCGCCGCGGTGCTGTTCATCTCCGCTTTGTGGCTGCTGATCGTCTATGCGCCGGTGGCCCATTGGGTCTGGGGCGGCGGCTTCCTTGCCAAGCGCGGCATCATGGATTTCGCCGGCGGCATCGTGGTGCATGTCACCGCCGGCGTCTCGGCGCTGGTGCTGGCCTGGATGATCCGGCCGCGTCAGGATTTTCCCCACGGCATCCGCCCGCCCCATGCGCCCTGGATGGTGATGGTCGGGGCCTCGATGCTATGGGTGGGCTGGTTCGGCTTCAATGCCGGCAGCGCGCTCTCCTCCGGCGCCGATGCCGGCATGGCGATGCTGGCCACGCACCTATCGGCCGCCAGCGCCACCCTGGTGTGGATGGCGATCGAATGGATCAAGTTCGGCAAGCCCTCGCTGGTGGGCGCCGTCACCGGCACCATCGCCGGCCTTGCCACCATCACGCCCGCGGCGGGCGTGGCGGGGCCTTTGGGTGCGGTGCTGCTGGGCGCGGCGGCCTCATGCGTTTGTTATCTGGCGGTCTGGCTGGTCAAGCGCGTGATGGGCGTGGACGATGCGCTGGACGTTCTGGGCGTGCATGGCGTGGGCGGCGCGCTGGGGACGTTGTCTGTGCCGGCGGTGGCGCTGATCGGCTCGGGTGTGGGCCATCTCAATCATGCACCGGGCGAGCAGTTCGGCGTGCAGGCGATGGGCGTGGTGATCGCGGCGGTCTTCTCGGCGGTGGCGACCTTCGTCATCACCAGACTCGCCGACATGGTGGTCGGCCTGCGTGTGGACCGCGAGCATGAAACGCAAGGGTTGGATTTCGCCAGCCATGGCGAGACCGGCTATCATATCAATCGCTGATCTTCGGAAGGCTTCAACGAAAGGACAGGCGCATGAAACTCGTCGTCGCAATCATCCAGCCGCACCGCCTGGACGGCGTGCGCCAGGCGCTCACCGAAATCGGCATCAACGGCATGACGGTCACCGAAGTGCGCGGTTATGGCCGCCAGAAGGGCCATACCGAAATCTACCGCGGTGCCGAATACACCATATCGTTCCTGCCCAAGCTTAAGCTGGAAGTGGCGCTGCCCGCCGACCGTGTTGACGATGCCATCGGGGTCATTACTCGCTCGGCGCGTACGGGCAAGATCGGCGACGGCAAGATATTCGTGCTGGACCTGGAATCTGCCCTGCGCGTGCGGACCGGCGAGACCGGCGACGCCGCCCTCTGAGCTTGCCCTTTCCGGGGGGCTGTGGAATCCATCGCCCCGATGACCACAGGCCCTCAAAAGCCCGGCAGCCACCAAACTGTGCTGGACGGTTTGGCCGCCAAGGGCCGGCTGCGCGCGCTGAAAGACCGGCGCGGGCTGGACTTCACCTCCAACGATTATCTGGCGCTGGCGGAAAGCGATGCCTTGCGCGCCGCCGCCAGCGAGGCGCTGGCGCGCGGCGTGCCGCTGGGGGCCGGCGGCTCGCGCCTGTTGCGCGGCAATCATCCTGAACATGAGGCGTTGGAAGAGGAAGCCGCCAGCTTCTTCGGCCACGAGACGGCGCTTTATTTTCCGACCGGCTTTGCCGCCAACGCCGCCCTCGTCGCCACCCTGCCGCGCGAAGGCGATCTGATCGTCTATGACTCCTTGATCCATGCCAGCGTCCGCGCGGGTCTTGAGCCTTCCCGCATTGCCGCCATTGCGGCCCCGCATAATGACGTGAACGCGATGGAGGCCATCATCAAGGGCTGGCGCGCGAGCAGTGGCAAAGGCTGCGTCTGGATCGCGGCCGAGACGCTTTATTCCATGGACGGTGACGTCGCGCCGCTTGCCGACCTGGTGGCGCTGGCCGCGCGCCATGACGCCATGCTGCTGCTGGACGAGGCGCACGCCACCGGCGTTTATGGCGATCAGGGCCGGGGCTTTGCGGCCGCTTACGAAGGTGCCCCCAACATCATTTCGCTGCACACCTGCGGCAAGGGCCTGGGCGCGGCCGGTGCGCTGGCGCTGATGCCCAAACTCCATCGCGACTTCATGGTCAATCGCGGCCGGGCCTTCATCTATTCCACCGCGCCCTCGCCACTGATGGCGGCGGTAGTGCGCGCCGCGCTGAAGATTTCCGCATATGCCGACCAGGAACGGACGCAGCTGATGGCGCTGGTGCGCCACGCCGGTGAAGGGCTGAAGCAACTGGGCCTGGCCGTTTCGGGTTCGCAGATTCAGCCCGTGGTATTGGGCGAGGACCGCCGCGCCTTGCGTCTGGCGGAAGCCTTGCAGGCGCGGGGCTATGATATCCGTGCCATCCGGCCGCCCACCGTGCCGGAGGGCACGGCGCGGCTGCGGCTGGCGCTGACGCGGCACGTAACGGCGGCCGATCTCGATATGCTGTTTGCCGATCTTCAGGCCGAGATGGCTAAGCTATGAGATTTGCCGTCACCGGTACCGACACCGATATCGGCAAGACGGTGTTCGCGGCGGGCCTGTGCGGCCTGCTGGGTGCGCGCTATTGGAAGCCGGTGCAGGCCGGTGTTCCGGGCGACCGCGAAACAGTGGCGGAGTTGGCCGGCGTCGAAACCTTGGCCGAAGCTTATCGCCTGAAGCTGCCCGCCTCGCCGCATCAGGCGGCGGCGGCAGAAGGCATCACCATCGATCCGAATGCGTTGACGCCGCCGGAGGGCGATGTGATTATCGAAGGTGCCGGCGGGCTGATGGTGCCGCTGACGCGCCAGACCTTGTTCATCGATATCTTTGCCCGCTGGCAAATTCCACTGATCCTGTGCGCTCGTACTGCGCTGGGCACCATCAACCACACATTGCTGTCGGTCGCCGCCATCCGTGCTCGCGCCATACCGCTGCACGGCGTGGCCTTCATCGGCGAGGCCAATGCAGAAAGCGAAGGCATCATTGCTGAACTTGGTAAGGTGAAGCGGCTGGGCCGCCTGCCGCCAGTCAAGCCGCTGACGCGCGAAAATCTCCGCGCCGTCTTCGCCGCCAATTTCCGGCGAGAGGATTTCGCGTGAGCTCCCCGATCTGGCATCCCTTCACCCAGCATGCGCTGATCCCGGACGCGACCATGGTGTTGCGCGGTGAAGGGGTTTGGCTCGAAACCGAGAAAGGCCGCCTCCTCGACGCCATCTCATCCTGGTGGGTGATCACCCATGGCCACCGCTATCCCAAGATCGTGGAAGCCATCCGGAAACAGACAGAAGAACTGGACCAGATCATATTTGCCGGCTTCACCCATCAGCCGGCGGAGGATCTGGCGCGCGCGCTTGTCGCCATGGCGCCCGAAGGCTTGGCGCATGTCTTCTATTCCGACAGCGGTTCGACCGCGGTGGAGGTGGCGCTGAAGATGGCGCTGGGCTTCTGGAAGAACCAGAACAAGCCCCGCAGCCGCATCATCGCGCTGGAGCACGCCTATCATGGGGACACCATCGGCACCATGTCGGCCGGCGCGCGGGGCGTCTTCAATGCCGCCTATGAGCCCCTGCTGTTCGATGTCGTGCGCCTGCCGTTTCCAGCGCCTGGCCGCGAACAGGAGATATTGGCGGCGCTGGCGGCCGCCGCGCCCGGCGCCGCCGCACTGATCGTCGAGCCGCTGATCCTGGGCTCCGGCGGGATGCTGATCTATTCCCCAGAGGTGCTGCGCGAGATGGCGGCGATCTGCCGTAAACACGGCACGTTGTTTATCGCCGATGAGTGTATGACCGGCTTCGGCCGTACCGGCAGCCTGTTTGCCTGCGAGCAGGCTGGTGTTGCCCCCGACATCATGTGCCTGGCCAAGGGACTATCCGGCGGTATCATTCCGCTGGCCGTCACCCTGGCGACCGCGGAAATCTTCCAGGCTCATTATTCCACCGATCGCAGCCATACGTTTTTCCATTCCAGTTCCTTCACCGCCAATCCCATTGCCTGCGCCGCGGGGCGGGCCAATCTGGAAATCTGGCGCACCGAGCCGGTACGGGAGCGCATCGCCGCGCTGGGTCGCCTTCAGGAAGAAAAGCTCGCGCCGTTCCGCGCCGACCGGCGCTTTGAACAGGTCCGGCGGTTGGGCACCATCACGGCCCTGGATCTCAAGGTGCCGGATCCGGGCTATCTGGCCGGCATCGGTCTGGAATTGATGGGTTTTTGCCTGGCGCGGGGCATCTTGCTGCGCCCCCTGGGCAATACCATCTATGTCATGCCGCCTTATTGCATAACGTCGGCGGAACTCGATTTGGTGTATGATGTCATCGCCGGGGCCGCGGCGAAATTTGCGTAACCGGTGCCCCCCTGGCGGCGAATGACGTTGTGAAACGGAGTTTCGAGAGAGCCATGCCCATCAAGCCGCTTCCTCTGGTAATGGCCGCCGCCGCGGCCGCCGTCCTCGCGCCGATGCTCAACATGCCGCCCGCTTCGGCCGGCGACCTCAACAAGGAAATTCCCGCCGCCGCCAGCGATCCCGCCAACAAGGCGGACAAGGAAGTGGCGGTACTTGCGGGCGGCTGCTTCTGGGGCCAGCAGGGCGTGTTCGAGCATGTCAAAGGCGTTACCAAGGTGGTGGCCGGCTATGCCGGCGGTGAAAAGAAAACCGCCCGCTATATGCTGGTGGGCACCGGCACCACCGGCCATGCCGAATCGGTCCAGATCACCTTCGATCCCAAAGAGGTCAGTTTCGGCCAGATCCTGCGCATCTATTTCTCGGTCGCCCATGATCCGACCGAGGTGGATCGCCAGGGGCCGGACGAGGGCAGCCAGTACCGCTCCGAGATTTTCACCACCAGTCCCGAACAGGCAGCCGCGGCCAAGGCCTATATCGCCCAGCTCGATACGGCGCATATTTTCCCCGCGCCTATCGCCACCAAAGTCGAGCCACTCCAGGGCTTCTATGCGGCCGAGGACTATCACCAGGACTATCTCTTCCATAACCCCGATGCGGCCTACATCAAGGTGAACGACCTGCCCAAGATCAAAGCCTTGGAGCGGGTCTGGCCGCAATATTTCCGCAGCCGGCCTGTGCTTTTGGCGGATTGAGGCCCGGCCCGCGGACACGGGTGAGCGGGTCCAGTGGACCCGCGAAAGGGCCGAATGCCGCGAGCCCGAGCGAGCGGCAGGGCAAAATCCCCGCTTACCGCCTGATTTTATCCGGTTACAAGCCCGTCACCTTTACGAAAATCGGGCTTGGCCGGGCCGCGCCCGTTTCCTTTACCGTCCTTATCTGGTAGGTCACGCCCCGGCTTTCTGCTTTGCGACCGCCAAGTGGCGGTTTTTGCGGGCAAATCCAAAGAAATCAAAGCGAAACGGACCATGAAAATTGAACGTCTGATTGTGGGCGGTGTCGCTCTGCTGGTCGGCCTTTTGCTGGGCTGGATGGGTCGCGGGTTGGCGACCTACAACGTCCACGCTGCTCAAATTGCGACCTATGACGACTGGCGGGTGGCCTGTCCGGCGGCCGACGCCAAGGATGCGTCCTGCGAACTGAGCAGCGACCTGGTGGATCGCAATCAGCCGAATTCTACGGCGCTGGCGCGCATGTCGATCACCACCGACAAGGATGGCAAGCAGATCGTCGGCTTCACCCTGCCGTTCGGCGTGGCGCTGGAAGCGGGCATGGGTCTTCGCATCGGCAAGGAGCCGGTGAAGGTCTATCAGTACCGCACCTGCAACCAGGTGGGCTGTATCGCCGTGACGCCCTTCGACAACAATCTTCAGACCGCACTCAAGGGCGCCGATGACGCCTCGGTGATGTTTGCCGGCCTCGACGGCAAGCCGCAGGGCGTGCCGGTGTCCTTCAAGGGCTATCAGAAGTCAGTCGGCGCCTGGCACGCCGCGGAACAGCGTCGTCATTCCTGGTTCTGGAGACTCTTCTCGTGAATCTGACCCGCGCCCTGATTGGCGGGCTGGCTTTTTCGGCGGCCAGTGTTTGCGCGGCCGCCGCGCAGGACGCGCCCCCCGCGCCGCCGCCCAAGCCAGACGTCAAGACCGTCGAAGACTGGCAGGTGCGTTGCTACCCCATACAGAGCGCTGCTCCCTGCGACATGCTCCAGGAACAGGGCGACCAGCAATCGGGCCGCAAGATCCTGTCTATCTCAATAAGCTACGTCCCGAGCATGGACCGCCATGCCCTGATCGTGACCGTTCCGCTGGAAGTTTCCCTCGCCAAGGGCGTCACGGTTCAGACCGACAGCTATACGTCACCGACCATGAAGTATCGCACCTGCACGCGCGACGGTTGTTTTGTGCAGACGGCGGTGGACAACGCTCTGGTGGAGTCCGTTGCGAAGTCTACCGGCGACGGCAAGGTCAATGTCGTCGGCGATGACGGCAAGACCTATGCGATCAAGTTTTCGCTGAAAGGCTTTGCCCAGGCTCATGACGACATGGTCGCCCAGGCCAAGGCGAAGGCCACCAAGCCGGCCCAGGCCGGCGCTGCGCCCGCGCCGGCGCAGCATTAGAAAATGCGGGCGATATGCCCGTTTTGGAGAATGACGCGATGAATCTGTTGTCCCGCAAGATAAACCAGGCGCTGATGGCCGCTTGTGTCGGCTTGACGCTTGCCGCCGGCGCCGCCCTGGCCCAGGCCCCCACGCCGGAGGCTCCCGGCCGTCCCGATGTGAAAACTGTCGGCGACTGGACAGTGCGCTGCTTCCCGATCCAGAGCCCCAGCCCCTGCGATATTTTTCAGGAGCAGGATTATCAGAAGACCGGCCAGCGGGTGCTCTCAATCTCCATCGCCTATGTTCCCAGCATGGACAAGCACGCCATCCAGATCAGTGTGCCGCTGGACATCAGCATTCAGAAGGGCGTGACGTTGCAGACGGACGCCTACACCTCGCCGACATTGAAATACCGCCGCTGCGACCGCAACGGCTGCTACATCGAGATGGCGGTGGACAATGCACTGGTGGAAGGCCTGGCCAAGTCCGGCGCGGAGGGCAAGGTCAATATCGCTGCCGACAATGGCAAGAATTATACGTTGAAGTTCTCGCTCAAGGGCTTCTCGCAGGCCCGTGACGATATGGTCGCCCAGGCGCGCGCCAAGGCCAAACCGGTCGAGCAGCAAGCCGGGGCGCCCGCACCGGCCGCCACGCCGTAACAAGTCGAACAGAATAAAAGAAAAGGCCGGTCGTCAGACCGGCCTTTTCGTTTTCAGGCTGTCTTGGCGGCGGGCTTAAACGTCATCGCAACGCCGTTCATGCAGTAACGCAGTCCCGTCGGCCGTGGGCCGTCGTCGAAGACATGTCCCAGATGACCGCCGCAGCGGCTGCAATGCACTTCGGTGCGCTCCACGCCCAATGTCGTGTCGGTCTTGGTGGCGACCGCATTGTTCAAGGGCCTGTAGAAGCTGGGCCAGCCGGTGCCGCTGTTGAACTTGGTCTCGGACGAATAAAGATCCAGCGCGCAGCCGGCGCAGGCGAAGACGCCTTTGCGATGTTCCTTGTTGAGCGGCGAGGTGAAAGGCGTCTCGGTCGCTTCATGGCGCAGCACCTGATACGCATCCGGCGACAGAAGCTTCCTCCACTCTTCGTCGGTGTGCGTTACCTGGTAGGCGAAGGCAGGCCTCGCGCCCAGAACTGCGCTGGCCATCGCGCCGGTAAGCAAATGGCTCAGGACATCGCGCCGTTTCATCTTTTTTCTCCCTGTTGCCTCTGTCATTCGCCGGACCCGCACCTTCGGTTACAGGGAACCGCCGGGGCCTGCGACCGTTACTTCACCACGTTTCCCCAAACGTTAAACCAAAATTTGGAGTAATTTATGAACAAGGACAGGATCGAAGGTTCGGCCAACCAGGCCAAGGGCGCCATCAAGGAAGCGGCCGGCAAGGTAACCGGCGACGCCAAGCTGAAAGCCGAAGGCGCTGCCGACAAGGCGGCCGGCAAGGTGCAGAACGCGGTGGGCGGCCTGAAGGATTCCCTCAAGGACGCTTCCAAGCACTAAAGCTGACCTGAATTGCGACAGGCCCGGTCCCTCAGGGGGCCGGGCCTTTCGCATGCTCTTTCCGCGCGGCGGGGCTTGTGGGATTGTGGGTTCCCGGCCTTCTTTCCGAGGATTGCATGATCCGTTTCCTGTCCTGGCTTCGTGATATTCTTTTCTCGGTGCTCAACGGCCTCCAAGGTCGTGATGGGCCTTGTGCTGCTCTTTCTGGTGCTGCTGGTGATCGGGCTGGCGCGCGGCGATGGGATGCCCGGCACCATGGTGCTGGCGCTGGATTTGCGCGAGCCGATTGACGACAGCCGCGCCGCGAGCACCAGCATCTTCACCCCGCGCCGTCCCACGGTGATGGACGTGGTGCTGGGCCTGGATGCGGCCGCGCGCGACGGGCGGGTGAAAGGCTTGGTGATGCGGCTGGGCAATGGCGCGCTTTCCACCTCCGAGGCCCAGGAGATCGATGTTGCGCTTCATCGCTTCCGCGCCAAGGGCAAGTTCGTGATCGCGGACGCCACCGCCTTCTTCAGCGCCGGGCTGGGCGATTACCTGGCGGCCAGCGCCGCCGACGAGATCTGGGTGCAGCCGAAATCGCCTTTCTCGGTTTCCGGCACGGGCGGCGGCGAGATTTTCCTGCGCGGCACCCTGGACAAGCTCAACGCCGAGCCCCAGATCGCCAAGCGCGCCGAATACAAAAGCGCCGCCGACATGTTCATGGAAAAGCAGATGTCGCCGGCCGACCGCGAGCAGCTCACCCAGCTGATGAACTCGGTCTATGGCAGCGCGGTGGACCAGATGGCGGCGAACCGGCATTTGACCCACGCCCAGGTGGTTGCGGCGCTGGAAGCCAGCCCCCAGTTCGCCGAGGATGCCCGCACCGCCAAACTGGTGGATCGCATCGGCTATGACGACCAGGTCCGCGCCGCCGCCACGGCCAGGGCGGGCAGTGGCTCCAAGTCCATCAAATTCGCCGACTATGTGAAGAACACCGCCGATCATATCGGCTCGCCCAATATCGCCATCGTGGAAGCGGCCGGCGAAATCCGCGACGGCACCGCGAAGAACTCGGTGCTGAATACCGCGTCCGGCATCGCCAGCGACGACATGTCGGCCGCGATCGATCAGGCGGCCCGGGACAAGAACATCAAGGCCATCGTGCTGCGCGTGGATTCGCCGGGCGGGTCGGTGACGGCGTCCGACCAGATTTTGCACGCGGTGAAGGCGGCGCAGGCCAAGGGCAAGCCCGTGGTGGTGAGCATGGGCTCGGTTGCGGCGTCGGGTGGCTATTACATCTCGCTCAGCGCCAACCGCATCGTCGCCGAGCCGGGCACCATCACCGGTTCGATCGGCGTGCTCACCGGCAAGGTTTCCTTCGGCAAGAGTTTGGGCCTGGTCGGGGCAAATGCCGAGATGGTGGCGGTGGGCAAGAACACATTGATGGATTCCCCGCTCCAGCCTTTCACCCCCGAGCAGTGGGCCAACCTCAATCACCAGGCCGACGTGATCTATGACGACTTTACCCAGAAGGTCGCGGCTGGCCGCAAGCTTCCCCTGGACAAGGTGCGCGATGTCGCCAGGGGCCGGGTCTGGTCTGGCGCCGACGCCAAGACCCGTGGGCTGGTGGACAGTCTGGGCGGCTTCTGGACGGCGGCCGGCGAAGCGGCCTCTCTGGCCAAGGTTCCCGAGAGCGGCATGGTGTTCCGGATCTATCCCCGGCCGACCGGCCTTCTGGGCAGGCTCAGCGCCCTGTCGGGCGGGCTGGACGCCAGCCTGGGGCTGTTTGGCCGGATCGAATCGCTGCTCAACCTGCCGGCCGCCCAGGTCATGCTGGAAGGCGTGGCCGACCTGCCCGGACAGACTCCTGGCAGCACGCTCCAGCTCAAAGCGGCACATTTGCCACGCCCGTAACACCAGAATCACAGGTTCAGCAAGGAAACTGCTTGTTCGGCCAGTGGCTTGAATTATAATTACAGTGTGCGGGGGCACGAAGCTGTTTGGCCGTACCATAATTGAGATTATGGTGCGGCGCAGTTTCGGATTCACCGAAACGTCAAGAACAGCTGGAGCACCGTCATTCCTTCTCAGACTTCCCCGGGCAAGCCGGCCGCCGTTGAGAGCCTCAGTTTCGAGGCGGCTCTCAAGGAGCTGGAAGGCATTGTCTCGCGCCTGGAGCAGGGCGAGGTGGATCTGGAAGATTCCATCGCGCTCTATGAACGTGGACAGGCGCTGAAGGCACATTGCGACAAAAAGCTGAAGTCGGCGGAAAGCCGGCTGGAGAAAATCGTTCTGGGCACCGGCGGCCCGGAAGGCATCGAACGCATGGAGACGGCGTGAGCTTGCCCGGCTCGGCCAAACAAGAGATTTTGGACGCATGAATATTCCCAACACCAAAACCCCGCTGCTGGATCAGGTCGATCTGCCGGAGGACCTGCGCAAACTGGAGCGGCATCAGATTCGCCAGTTCGCGGACGAGCTGCGCACCGATCTGATCGACATCGTCTCGGTCACCGGCGGTCATTTCGGCGCCGGTCTTGGCGTGGTGGAGCTGACCACGGCGCTGCATTATGTCTTCGAGACGCCCAAGGACAGGATCATCTGGGACGTCGGGCATCAGGCCTATCCCCACAAGATTCTCACCGGCCGCCGCGCCCGCATGCGCACCCTGCGCCAGGGCGGCGGACTTTCCGGTTTCACCAAGCGCAGCGAAAGCGAATATGACCCGTTCGGCGCGGCGCATTCCTCGACCTCGATTTCGGCCGGTCTGGGCATGGCGGTGGCGCGCGACCTCAAAGGCGGCGCCAATCATGTCGTCGCCGTGATCGGTGACGGCTCGATGAGCGCGGGCATGGCCTATGAAGCCATGAACAATGCCGGCGCCCACAAGAACCGGCTGATCGTCATTCTCAACGACAACGACATGTCCATCGCTCCGCCCGTGGGCGCGATGAGCGCCTATCTGGCGCGGCTGGTTTCGTCCCGGCCCTATACCGGCATCCGCAATGTCGTGAAGCGGCTGGCCCGCAGGCTGTTGCCGCGCGGCTTGTTCAAGGTGGCGCAGCGCACCGAGGAATTTGCCCGCGGCATGGCCATGGGCGGCACCCTGTTCGAGGAGATGGGCTTCTTCTATGTCGGCCCCATCGACGGCCACAATCTCGATCACCTGATCCCGGTCTTGGAGAATGTGCGCGACACCATGAAGGGCCCGGTGCTGGTGCATGTGGTGACCAAGAAAGGTCACGGTTATGCCCCAGCGGAAGCCGCGCCCGACAAGTATCACGCCGTCAGCAAATTCACCGTGCTGACCGGCGAGCAGGCCAAGTCGGCTCCCAAGGCGCCGGCCTATCAGAAAGTGTTCGGCGAAGCCCTGATCGCGGAAGCCAAAAAGGACGAGCGCATCGTCGCCATCACCGCCGCGATGCCGTCAGGGACAGGCGTGGACCTGTTCGAGAAGGCGTTCCCGGAACGCACCTTCGATGTCGGCATTGCCGAGCAGCATGGCGTGACCTTTGCCGCCGGCCTTGCCACCGAAGGCATGAAGCCCTTCTGCGCCATCTATTCGACCTTTCTGCAGCGTGCCTATGACCAGGTGGTGCATGACGTGGCGATCCAGTCGCTGCCGGTGCGCTTTGCCATGGACCGGGCGGGCCTCGTTGGCGCCGACGGCGCCACCCATGCCGGCAGCTTCGACATCGCCTATCTCGCCGCCCTGCCGAACTTCGTCATCATGGCGCCGTCGGACGAGGCGGAGTTGACCCACATGGTCGCCACCGCCGCCGTGATCGACGATCGGCCCAGCGCCATCCGTTATCCGCGCGGGGAGGGCACCGGCGTGGCGCGCCCCAAGGAAGGCGTGCCGCTGGAAATCGGCAAGGGCCGCATCATCAAGGAAGGCTCGTCCATCGCCATCCTGAATTTCGGCACCCGCCTCAGCCATGTGCTGCTGGCCTCCGAGCGCATGGGCGGCTACGGCCTTTCGGCCACCATCGCCGATGCGCGCTTCGCCAAGCCGCTGGATAAGGACCTGATCCGGCGTCTGGCGAAAGAGCATGAAGTGCTGATCACCATCGAGGAGGGCGCCTCAGGCGGCTTCGGCGCCCATGTGATGCATTTCCTGGCCCATGACGGACTGCTCGACCGCGGCCTCAAGATCCGGCCCATGACTTTGCCCGACGTCTTCCAAGACCATGACAGTCCTGAGAAGATGTATGCCCAGGCGGGTCTGGATGCCGATGGCATCCTGCGTACTGTCTTGCAGGCTCTTGGTCGCGGGAATGAAGCACTTCATTTGAACGCGGGCCGCATCGCCTGAGCCAAGTCTGCCGTCATTTCGGTACCTGTGGCGGCTGTTCGTTGCAGGATCTCCCGCCGGCCGATTACGCCGCCACCAAGCGCGCCGCCGTCCAGAATGCGCTGATCAAAGCCGGTGTCACCGCCGAGGTGCTGGCGCCTGTCATCGTGCCGCCGCGCTCGCGCCGGCGCGCGGTGTTCAAGATCAAGAGCCTGCCGGAAGGCCTCCATATCGGCTTTCACGCCGCCAGAAGCCACACCATCATCGACATGCATCACTGCGATGTGCTGACTCCGGGTCTGTTCGCGCTGGTCGGGCACTTGCGCCAACGGCTGGAACCGCTGTTCGGGGTGGGCGAGGCGGCCGAACTGCATGTCACCGAAACCGACACGGGTTTTGATTGTGCCTTCCGCTGGCGCGCCGGGCTGACGGCGGCGCTGACCGCCGAACTCACGTCTGCCCTGTCGGGCCTTGGCATTGCCCGGCTGACCATGGGCCGGGATCTGGTGTTTGAACAGGCGGTGCCTACCGTCACTCTGGGCGGCGTGAAAGTGGCGCTGCCGCCCAATCCCTTTCTGCAGTCGACCCGGGAAGGCGAGGCGGCACTGCAGGAGGGTGTGCTGAAGATCGCGGGCAAGGCCAAGACCGTGGCCGACCTGTTCAGCGGCGTTGGCACCTTCGCCCTCCCGCTGGCGCGCAAAGCCAAGGTTGATGCCGTGGAGCAGGACAAGGTGGCGCTGGAGGCGCTGGCGTCCGCGGCGCGCGCCCCCGGGCTCAAGCCCGTGGCCACCGAGACCCGCGACCTGTTCAAGCTGCCGCTCACCCCGGCCGAATTGAACGGCTATGACGCCGTGGTGCTGGACCCACCGCGGGCGGGGGCGGAGGCCCAAGTTCGTGCCCTGGCCAAATCCCAGGTGCCGGTAATTGCTTATGTTTCCTGCGACGCTGCCAGTTTCGCCCGCGACGCCGCCATTCTGGTCAAGGGCGGCTACCGGCCGGGGCCGGTGACCCCGGTAGACCAGTTTCTCTGGTCGTCTCATATCGAGCTGGTAGCGGGGTTTAGGCGGGTTTGACTGGGACGGTGTCTCCGGCCGCTCGCCCTAGCTCGCGGCGTTGGCTTAGCTTTTCTTGGTGAGCGCAACGAGCCTAGAAAAGCTTGCCCTATGCGAGCGTTAGCGAGCATGCGTCGCGCAGCCCTTCGCTTACGCTCCGGGCGTTCGGCCCTCAAATCGGTCCACCGGACCGATTTGACCGGCAAGCCGGTCGGGCCTTACTCCACCGGACCTGCTCGTCCGCCAAGCTTTTGCGTGGCGGAACGCTCCTCACCGTCGCATATTGAACTGGTGGGCGGGTTTCACCGTCCCAAGGGGCGATAGGGACGCGGGGGCGTCAGAGGATGAGAGTGCCGTGAAACGCACGCTGATCGCGCTGGCAGTGATAGCGGGGCTGGGCCTGGCCGGGGGCGGCTTCTGGCTGCTGCATCCGCCGGCACAGGCTTCCGCGGCAGCGGCGCCTCCCTCCGACCTAACCGATTTTTCCAACTGGTCCGTGCTGCTGGTGGCCGGCGACTACCGCGCCCATTCCGGCGCCCCGTCCAAGGTGTTCGACAATGGGCGGCGCGACCTCGCCACCGCCTTCACCAAGATCGGTTTCAAGCGCGCCAACATGCTGCAATTTTCGGTGGACTATGATGACGGCACCGAGCATGTCGCCATCCCCGATATCGCGTCCAATCTGCAGACCCTGACGAGCCGCGCCAAGGGCGGTTGCCTGATCTATTTCACTTCCCATGGCACGCCCACTGGCATGGTGATGGGCGACGCGCTGCTTTCGCCGGCCCAGATGCATGACATGGTAAGCAACGCCTGTGGCAGCCGGCCCGCCGTGATCGTGATGTCTTCCTGCTATTCCGGCCAGTTCGTGCAGCCGCTGCAGGGCGACAATCGCATCATCATGACGGCGGCGCGGCCCGACCGCACCAGCTTCGGCTGCGGCGAGATGGATCATTACACCTTCTTCGATGACTGTTTCCTGCGCGCCCTGCCCATGGCGGGCGATTTTCCCGGCCTGGGCGGCCTGGTGCAGCAATGCGTGACCGAGCGCGAACGGGAAACCAAAGCGACGCCGCCATCCGAGCCGCAGGTCAGTGTGGGGCCGGGCGTGATTTTCACCTTGCGCTGGCGCGATACGCCGCCGGCATTCCCCAGCGCGCCGCCGGAAGGCGGCCTGCTCCGTCAGCCGACCTGAATCACTGGGCGGGGATTCCGGCAGCGGCCGCTTGTGGTGCTGCCAGCTGCTTCTCCCAGCGGCTGACGATAACCGCCGCTACCGAATTGCCCACCACATTCGTGGCGCTGCGGCCCATGTCGAGCAGATGATCGACACCGAGGATCAGGAGCAGGCCCGCCTCGGGCAGGTGAAAGACGGGAAGCGTGGCGGCAATCACCACCAGCGAGGCGCGCGGCACGCCGGCGATGCCTTTGGAGGTGATCATCAGCAGCGCCAGCATGGCGACCTGCTGGCCAAGGCTGAGATGAATGCCATAAGCCTGGGCGATGAAGAGGCTGGCGAAGGTGCAGTACATCATCGACCCGTCCAGATTGAACGAGTAGCCAAGCGGCAGCACGAAGCTGACGATCCTGCGCGGCACGCCGAACTGCGGCAGGCCCGCGAGCAGATAGGGATAGGCGGCCTCGGAGGTGGCGGTGGAAAAGGCCAGCAGCAGCGGCTCGCGGATGGTCTTGAGCAGTTCGCCGATCCGCCTGCCGACCGCCAGCGTCGAGAGGGCGATCAGCAGTATCCAGAGAAGAACCAGCGAAAAATAGAAGCCGCCGACGAATTTGGCATAGACCACAATGATGGAGAGGCCCGAGGTGGCGACGGTGGAGGCCAGCGCCGCGAACACCACCAGCGGCGCCATCACCATCACATAGCCGGTGATCTTCAGCATTACTGCCGCCGCCTGTTCGCAGAAGGCCAGCAGCAAGGGCGCCTTGCCGTCAAGCGCCGCCACCGCGGTGCCGACGAAAACCGAAAAGACCACGATCTGCAGGATCTCGTTGCGGGCCATGGCGTCGAAAATGGACGAAGGGACGAGATGGGCGATGAATTCCTTCAGCGAAAAGCCGGTGGTGGCGACGCCCGCCGAAGCCTGCGGCGGGGGCAGGGCCAGACCCGCGCCAGGCTGCAGCAGGTGCACCATGATCAGGCCCAGGGTCAGCGACAGCAGCGAGGCCAGGATGAACCAGCCCAGGGTCTTGACCCCGACCCGGCCGATGGCGGCGGAATCCTCCATATGGGCGATGCCCACCACCAGGGTAGAGAAGACCAGGGGCGCGATGATCATCTTGATCAGGCGCAGAAAGATGTCGGTAATGATGGAAAGGTTGCCGGCCGCGGCCTTGGCGTCTGACGGCGACAGGCCGGTATTGATCAGAAAGCCTACCAGGACGCCCAGAATCATGGCGCCGGCGATCAGGGCCGGAAGAAATCGCTTCAAGCTTGTCCCCTGGACGGTTTGTGCGGGGCGATGACAGCATTCACCGACGCCCAAGTCCATTGCCGGCGGGCGTTCTGAGGTGACGGGAAGTGTGCTAGCGTGTCGATGTATTCAATGGGCGCCAGTCAACGAGCGCCGCCACACAAGGGCTTCGGGGATGGCAATGAAAAATCGCGCGGTTTGTATACTGGCGTTCGCCGGCATCGGTCTGGTGGGCGGGGCGAACGCTCAACCGGGGGGCAGCGAGTGGAAAGACTGGGGCGGCAGTAACGCCCGCATGAATTATTCCCCCCTGAACCAGATCACCGCGACCAATGTCGCCGGGCTGAAGCCTGTCTGGGTTTGGGACAGCGGCAAGATGGGGCGGACCTGGGAAACCAGGCCGCTGCTGATCGACGGGCTTCTCTATTTCACCGAAAGCCAGTCCGGCGACCTCATCGCCATGGAGCCCGAGACCGGCAAACTGGTCTGGCGCGCCAAGCCGCCCGTCACGGTCGGGGCAGGGCTCAATCGCCGCGCGCTCGCTTATTGGGCGGGGGATGGCACGATGAAGCCGCGCATCGTCGCGATCTGGGGCCATGTGCTGTACGGCTTCGACCTGAAGAGCGGCCAGCTGTCTTCGGATTGGCCCGCCACGGGCCTCGACATCGGCCTGCCCAATCCGGCGCAGGGCGGAAAGATCGGCGGCGGGGTTCAGGCCAACGCACCGCCCATCATCTACAAGAACATGATCATCACCATGGGTGCGACCGGCTTCCTGCCGCCGCCGGCGCAGCCGGCCGATCCCCATGCCAACGATCTGCGCACCGGCAAACTGTTGTGGACGGCACGCATCATCCCGGGCAAGGGCGAGCCGGGCGGTGACAGCTGGGGACCGGATACGCAGAGCGTCGTCAGCATGGGCGGCTGGGGTCACATGACCTTGGATGAAGCCAGCGGCACGGTCTATGTCCCGACCGATTCTCCCAGTCCCGACTATGTCGGCGTCTGGCGGCCGGGCGACAATGCCGGCTCAGGCTCCACCGTCGCGATCGATGCGGCTACCGGCAAGGTCAAATGGCGCTTCCAGGAAATGCATCACGGCATCTTCGACCTGGACACCAATGCCGCGCCCGCGCCTGTGGAGATCACCAGCAACGGCAAGCGCATGAAGGTCGTGGTGCAGCCCACCAAGCAGGCCATGATCTGGATCCTGGATGCGGCGACGGGCAAGCCCATCCATCCCTGGGAGGAACGCCCCGTGGCGCAGAGCACGATCCCCGGTGAAAAATCATCGCCCACCCAGCCTTTCACCATCAAGCCGCCGCAGCTGATTCCGGCAACGGTGAAGCGCGATCATCTGAGCCAGCTCTCGGCCCAGGCCAATGCCGAATGCAAGGCGCTGTACGATGAACGCAAGCTTTCGGATGTTGGGCCCTTCTCGGCGCCGGTCGGCGGCGGGGTCTGGGCGCTCAACAGCATCGGCGCCATCGGCGGCATGGATTGGGGCGGGGTCTCCATCGATCCGGAGCGCGGCTATGCCTTCGCCAATGTCGACAATATGCCCACCATGATCACGGTGACCCCGACCACCAACGGGATCAAGGGCAATGGCGGACTGACCTCCAATGTCGGCAATGTCCGCTTTCACGACAAGGGTGGGCGCAGCTGCACCGGCGACATGCAGGGCCAGTTGGTCGCCGTCAATCTGGGCTCGGGCGAGATCGAATGGCGCGTGCCTCTGGGCTCTCTGGAAGACGAGTATGGCGTGGGCGCCAAGGGCATGGGCGCGGCCAGTATCGGTCCCACTCTGGCGACGGGCGGCGGCCTGGTCTTTGCCGCGGCCACCGATGATCGTTTCTATGCCTATGACTCCCGTCGCGGCCGGATGCTGTGGCAGATCAAGATGCCGGCCTCCTCCGATGCGGGACCGATGACCTATATCGGCAAGGACGGCCGCCAGTATGTGGTGATCGCCGCCGGCGGACCGGGCAATGCGCACCGTCCCTCGCCGCGGGAGAATGCCGTGTATCACCAAGTGCTGATCGCCTTTGCGCTGCCCAAGCCGGGCGACAAGCCGGTGGACATCACCGGGCCTTATCCCAGGCGCGATCAGGGGCCTGGACCCTGGCCGCCGAATTAGGTCCGGCGGTGTCATTCTGATCGAGCGCTAATGTCCGTTTCTGGCCCAAAGCGGACGTCGAGACTGGTCCGTTTCAGTCTCCCCCAACATGCCGCCACCAACTTGCGACAAGCAGAGGCGTAGCCTGCCTTTCCTAGGACGTTAAATAACGGGGCGTTTGCCGCGAAAGGCCTGGCCTGCTGCGCTAGAAACAAGAAAGGCTGAGGACGCTGGTTCCTTCAGCGTCCGAATTGTCGGCCATCCGGAAGTTGCGGGGTCTCAGCCCGATCTAGCGCGTCCTCACTTCAACTCGAAGAAATATGTCCGGTCCGCGCCAGCGGTCTCCTCCCCGTGGTCCACGGCGCCGCGCGGAACGAACGTGATCCGTGGTTTCTGACCTGTGAAGGCGACGGCCACGGTATCCCTTGCATGCCGGTGCGCCGGCGGCTGAGTATCCTGCGCGGCAATGTCCTCCGAAATGGCCAAGCGGTCGCTCTCGCGGACCTTCCTGCCGAGCCCTGTGGAAGCGGTGTCCGCGCCGCCCGCCGCCGCGGGTTCCTTAAGCTCAAGGAAAATCGCCCGCAGCGGCTCCGTGCCCACCCCTTCTTCACTGTGCGTGACGCCGGTACGGAAGAAGAAAGTATCCCAGGCGTTGGTGTGGGTTGGCGAACGCACGCCTTCCGGAGACACAATGACCCGGTCGCCGCTGGCGTAATAAACGCCGGCATAATCGTAAAGGTGGCGGTGTGTGGGATAGGCGCGTTGCAGCCAGGAAACGTCCCAAACGATAACGCGATCGTTCTCCAGCACTTTGGTTGCGCCTTCACGGTCAAACGGATGGGGCAAAGTCTGGTCCGGCTGGGGCAAAGACTGCGCCAGCCGAGGCAAAGACTGGGCCGGCTGGGGCAAAGTCTGGGCCGGAAGTAGCAGAGCGGCAAAAATGGCTACGATTCGCATAGCACGAGTATTCTACGCCGCTTCGTCCGGAAACCAAGGCGGAAGCGCTAAAGTTGGACGTCGGATTCCAGTTTTCGACCGGCAATGCGGACACATCACGTCAGATCAAAGACGTACTTCCGGCTGACCCGTTTAAAAAGGAGAAGAATACGCCGCTCTGCCGACCCAAATCCGCGTGTCTTTCGCAAAGTGACATTCTCGTCAACTCACGTCTTCCCTCAAACTGAGACACTGCCGGATTTTCCTGAAGCTTCAAGTCAGTACCACGCTTACGCGGGGCGCGTTTACGTCGTGCTAATGGAAGAGGGAGCGACGAGTACGCGGAGGGCGGCAGACAGCGTCATTGCCGCCCGCCCATATTTTGACCTGCAATGACGGGTGGAATTATCTCGCAAGACGAATGTCCGCTTTTGGCGCAAAGCGGATATCGGCAGATCGGAGACGAGTGACCGTTTTTGCTCCCGTCATCTCTGCGCGAAAGGGGAGAGGAAATAACTTTTCTTAGCCGACCTGTCCGCGATGCCGCAGCGCCTGGTCGGCCAGCACGATGGCCATCATCGCTTCGCCCACCGGCACGGCGCGGATGCCGACGCAGGGATCGTGGCGGCCCTTGGTGACGATCTCAGTCTCGGCGCCGGATTTGTCGATGGTGCGGCGCGGCGCCAGGATGGATGAGGTCGGCTTGACGGCGAAACGGGCCACTACCGGCTGGCCGGTGGAGATGCCGCCCAATATGCCGCCGGCGTGGTTGGACAGGAACACGGGCTTGCCGTCATTGCCCATCCGCATCTCGTCGGCATTGGCCTCGCCGGTCATGGCGGCGGTGGCGAAACCATCGCCAATCTCTACCGCCTTCACGGCGTTGATGCTCATCAGGGCCGTGGCCAGCTCGCTGTCCAGCTTGGCGTAGATTGGCGCGCCCAGACCGGCGGGGATTCCTTCCGCCACTACTTCGATGATGGCGCCGACCGATGAGCCGCTCTTGCGGATGCCTTCCAGGTAGACTTCCCAGGCTGCGGCGGCCTTTGGGTCGGGACAGAAGAAGGGATTGTTGTCCACTTCGTTCCACGACCAGTTGGCGCGCACGATCCTTTCCGTGCCCATCTGCACCAGGGCGCCGCGGATGGTCACCTTGCCGTAGAGCTTGTCCAGAACTTTCCGCGCGATGGCGCCGGCCGCGACGCGCAGCGCGGTCTCGCGCGCGCTCTGCCGCCCGCCGCCGCGATAGTCGCGCACGCCGTATTTGGCCTCATAAGTATAGTCGGCATGGCCCGGCCGGTACTTGTCGCGGATCTCGCTGTAGTCCTTCGAGCGCTGGTCCACATTTTCGATCAACAGACCGATCGGCGTACCCGTGGTCAGCGGCTCGGGCATGCGCTCGTCCTGGAAGGTGCCCGACAGGATTTTGACGGTGTCCGGCTCCTGGCGCTGGGTGACGAACTTGGACTGGCCGGGGCGGCGCTTGTCCATGTAAGGCTGGATGTCGGCCTCGGTCAGAGGAATGCCCGGCGGGCAGCCATCCACCACGCAGCCGATCGCCGGCCCATGGCTTTCGCCAAAGGTGGTGACGCGGAAGAGATGGCCGAACGTGTTGTGTGACATAAGGCTGGAATTACAGCGATTTGGCCTCAGGGTCTACAACGGTGTCCCTGCCTTCGCAGGCCCTTCAGGCCTGCTTGGCGCTCGGCCGGCGAAAGGTCCACGCGACCTTTCGCGTCCCTTCGGCTTCAGTCCAGCCGGACCACCTTACGGTCTCGCACCCGAAAAACCACGCCCTGCGGCTCGTCCAGGGTGCTCATCGCCCGCCAGTCCAGCCCCGTCAGCAGCCCGCGCAGGATGCGGGTGGTGGCGCCATGGCTGACGGCGATGGTGTCGGACTTCAGTTCCCGCACCCAATCGGATACCCGGGCGGCCACCTCGGCATAATTCTCGCCGCCCGGCACGCGCACATGCCACTTGTCGTTGCCGCGCTGCTCGAACAGCACGGGACTGACCGCGCGGGCCTCTTCGTCGGTCAATTGATCCCAGACCCCGAGATTGATCTCCTTGAGCCGGTTGTCAGTGACAAAGCCTTCGGGGGCAAGGCCCATGGCCTGGCGTGCGATCTCCATGGTGGCGACCGCGCGGGCCAGCGGGCTTGCGACGAAGTGATAACCGGGCGCCGCGCCCAGTTCGCGCTTCAGGATATGACCGACCGTCGCGGCCTGCTGCAGCCCCAGCGCGGTGAGGGGCGTGTCCTTGTTGCCGGAGAAACGCTTCTCGACATTGGCCTGGGTCTGGCCGTGGCGCGCAAAGTAAAGCGTGACACCGCTTGGAAGGCTAAGCGCCATCCGACTTCGGTGGGACGGTGATATCGGGCGCGTCTTCGGCCTTCATGCCGACCACATGATAGCCGGCATCGACATGCAGATTCTCGCCCGTCACCGCGCTGCCCAGATCCGACAGCAGGAACAGCGCGGCATTGCCGACTTCACCCTGCGTCACCGTCCGGCGCAGCGGTGAGTTGTATTCGTTCCATTTGAGGATGTAGCGGCTGTCGGCGATGCCGGCGAAAGCCAGGGTCTTGATCGGGCCGGCGGAGATGGAATTGACGCGGATCTGTTTTTTGCCCAGGTCCTCGGCCATGTAGCGCACGCTGGCTTCCAGCGCCGCCTTGGCCACACCCATCACATTGTAGTGAGGCATGTTGCGCTCCGAACCCAGATAGGTGAGCGTCACCATGCTGCCGCCTTTTGGCATCATCTTCTCGGCGCGCTGCGCGACCGCCGTGAACGAATAGCAGCTGATGTCCATGGTCATGCGGAAGTTTTCCGCCGTGGTGTCGACATAGCGCCCCTTCAACTGGTCCTTGTCGGAGAAGGCGATGGCATGGACCACAAAATCCAGGCTGTCCCACACCTTGCTCAAGTCGGCGAAAGCCGCGTCGATGGACTCCGGCTTGCTGACATCGCAATCGATCAGGGCGGCCGGCTTCAAAGGTTCGACCAGCGGCAATACCCGCTTCTTGAAAAGATCGCCCTGATAGGAGAAGGCCAGCTCCGCGCCGGCCTCGTGCAAGGCCTGGGCGATGCCCCAGGCGATGGAGTGCTGGTTGGCCACGCCCATGATCAGGCCACGTTTGCCCTTCATGAGGCCTTGAAACGACATGCTTTCCCCGCTCTGGCTGCCTGAACCCCCGTCATTTACCCCGTTTAAGCGCGGCGCCAAACGGGTTTTTCGCAGCCGCCAAAATCTAAATATTTCAACAAGTTAACGTAGCTTGGCCCGGGGGTCATAATCGGCCGCCCAGCCATCGGCAAAGTTCTTGAGGGCTTCGTCGGGCTTGTCCGGCAGGGTGACCACCAATCTCACATAGAGATCACCCGCCGGGGCGGACCCCTGGGCGGCGATGCCCTTGCCCTTCAGCCGCAGCACGGCGCCGGTGTTGGAATTGGCCGGGATCGACAGGGCGACGGTGCCCGTCAAGGTCGGAACTGGAACTTTGCCCCCCAACACAGCCTCTTTCAGGGTCACCGGCAGGTCCATGCGGATGTCGTTGCCGTCACGGGTCATCCAGGGATGGGCCGCCACCGACACGGTCAGCAGGATGTCTCCGTTAACGGCCCCGCCACGGCCGGCGCCGCCCCGGCCCTTGACCCGCACCACCTGGCCGTCCTTCACCCCAGCCGGGATCTTGACGTCGATCTGCTCGCCATTCTGCAGCACCACCCGGCGCGTGCCACCCTTGGCTCCTTCCTCGAAGCTGACGGTGACCTGGGCGGTGAAGTCTTCGCCCCGGGCCTGCCGGGGCGCGCCGCGGCCGCGCCGGCCGCCCATCATGCCGGCAAAGATATCCTCGAAGCCCGCCGAGGCTCCCGGTTCGTCGTCGAAGCTGAAATGGAACTCCCGCGCGCCGGCCTGGCCCCCGCCGCCAAAGCCGCCGAAACCCGAACCGAAGGGATGTCCCTGCTGAAAGCCACCCTGGCGCGGATCGAAGCCCCGGGCGTTGCCGTCCGGGCCGATGGCGCCGGCGTCGAACTGGGCGCGCTTTTCCTTGTCGCCCAGGATGTCGTAGGCCCCGGAAATCTCCTGGAATTTCTTCTGCGCGGCCGCGTCCCCCGCATGCTTGTCGGGGTGATGCTTCTTGGCCAGCGACCGGAAGGCCTTTTTTACTTCGGCTTCGCTGGCGGTCTTGGGCACACCCAGGACTTCGTAAGGATCTCTCATGCCTGTCTTTCGCGGGCGGGATTCGTTTTAGTTGGGATCTTTATATCATTGTTTCAAGGGCTTGGTGCGAACAGGGAACTTTTTGCGCCCCTTGGGGTTTCAGATCATTAAGGTGGGCCATAAGCGGGGAACAGGAAATAGCTTAGATGCAGTTGTCTCAGGCCGAGCGGGCCGGCGCGAAAGTGCCGGAACTGGAGGAGGCCGCCCGGTATCGCCTGTTGGTCGAGGCGGTCACCGATTACGCCATTTATATGCTCGATCCCACCGGCGTGGTCACCAGCTGGAATGCCGGCGCCCAGCGGTTCAAGGGTTACACCGCCGATGAAATCATCGGCGAGCATTTTTCCCGATTCTATACCGAAGAGGACCAGGCGCGCGGGTTGCCGGCCACTGTCCTGGGCATCGCCGCGCGGGAAGGCAAGTTCGAGACCGAGGGCTGGCGGGTACGCAAGGATGGCAGCCGTTTTTGGGCCCATGTGGTCATAGATCCCATCCGCGATTCCGACGGCGAACTGACCGGCTTTGCCAAAGTCACGCGCGACCTGACCGAACGCAAGCAAACCCAGGAGGCTTTGCGCCGCAGCGAGGAGCAGTTCCGGCTGCTGATCCAGGGTGTCACCGACTACGCGATCTATCTGCTTAGTCCGGAAGGCATCATCACCAACTGGAACGCAGGCGCCCAGCGCATCAAGGGCTATCTTCCCGACGAAATCGTCGGCAAGCATTTTTCGCAGTTCTATACGGACGAGGACCGGCTCGCCGGCCTGCCGCAGCAGGCGCTGGAGACAGCGGTGCGCGAAGGCCGCTTCGAGAAGGAAGGCTGGCGTGTGCGCAAGGATGGTACGCGCTTCTGGTCGCATGTGATCATAGATCCCGTCCGCAGCGACAGCGGCGAGCTTTTGGGCTTCGCCAAGATCACGCGCGACATCACCGAGCGCAAACAGACCCAGGAATCGCTGGAGCGCGCCCGCGAGGCGCTGTTCCAGTCCCAGAAGATGGATGCGGTGGGCCAGCTCACCGGCGGGGTGGCGCATGATTTCAACAATCTGCTGATGGCGATCCTGGGCAGCCTTGAGCTCCTGAAGAAGCGGCTGCCCGATGACCCGAACCTGTCGCGCCTGGTCGACAACGCCATGCTGGGGGCGCGCCGCGGCGCCACCCTGACCCAGCGCATGCTGGCCTTCGCCCGCCGCCAGGAGCTCGATGTCCAGTCGCTGGAATTGCCCAGGCTGGTCGCTGGCATGACCGAGCTTCTGGCGAGCTCGCTGGGGCCCGGCGCAGAGATCGAAACCGATTTTCCTCGCGGCCTGAGCGCGGTGGTGGGCGATGAGAACCAGATCGAGCTGGCCCTGCTCAATCTCTGCGTCAATGCCCGCGACGCCATGCCCGAGGGCGGACGCATCCGCATCGCCGCCCGCGAGGAGACGATGGCGGCCGGCAACAGCATGTCTCTTCTGCCGGGCCACTATGTGTGTCTGTCGGTGGCCGATACTGGCGAAGGGATGAGCTCGGAAACATTGGCGCGCGCCACAGAACCTTTCTTCACCACCAAAGGCGTCGGCAAGGGAACGGGCCTTGGTCTTTCGATGGTTCATGGCATGGCCGAACAGATGGGCGGACAGCTCACGCTCACCAGCCGTCCGGGTCAGGGTACGACCGCCGAGATTTGGCTGCCGGCGGTGGAAGGCAGCACGGCGTCCGGCGTGCAGCCCGCCAAGAGCACATCGCCCGCAGCGGCGTCCGGCAAGCTCAAGGTGCTGGCCGTGGATGATGACCGGCTGGTGCTGTTCAACACCACCGCCATGCTTGAAGACCTGGGCCATGAAGTTGTCGAAGCCGGCTCGGGCGAAGAGGCGCTGACCCTGCTGGAAAAAAGCGGCTTCGACATGCTGATCACCGACCAGGCCATGCCGCGCATGACCGGACTTCAATTGCTGGATGTGGTGCGGGAGCGCTGGCCCGGTCTGCCGGTGATCCTCGCCACCGGCTATGCGGAAATTCCGGGCGGCACGCAGGTCAATGTGCCCAAGCTCGGCAAGCCCTTCACGGAGCGGGAGCTGGGGCAGGCGCTGGCTGCGGCGCAGGCTCCAATACCGGCTGGGGCTTGATGGCGCCCGGCGGCGGAGCAACCGGAGCCGGCGGTCCCACCACCCTGAGACGGTCCGCTGCCTCTTTCATCCCGCGATCCGCGGCGGCGGCATAAAGCTGGCGCGCCACCTCCACATTCTGCGGCACCAAAGGCGGTGCGCCGGTTTCGTACAATTCTCCCAGCTGGAATTGCGCCAGAGGGTGATGCGCGGCGGCCGCGGCCTGAAGCAGCGGCAGGGCCGCGCCAAGATCTGGCGGACCGGCTTCGCCCTTCAGCAGCATGTCGGCAAGATCGGCTTGGGCGGTGGGAAGTCCCGCCTGCGCCGCGCGGAGAAGAAGTTCTTCCGCCCGCTTGGGGTCCTTCTCGACGCCCTGGCCCTTGCGCAACATCATGCCGAGATTGCGCATGGCCGCGACATCCTCGTAGCGCAGTTCCCACCAGGTCTCGAAGGCCTTGCGATAGTCGCCGGCGTCATAGGCGGCGACGCCGGAATCGAAAATGGCGGCGATCTCCGCGCCGGTACGCGCAAGAGCGGGCCCCATGAGCGCAGGCTGGACCAGCAGAAGGCCCAGCGCGACGGCGGCCGACAGTTTGTGCATTCGATGCATGATGGCCGCGAGGCTACCCCGCGGAAAGCGAAACTGCTAGGACGGGAAACATGACGATGGAGACAGGAGGACCCTTGGACGATGGCGGCATCACGCCGCGCACCGATCCTTTTGTCCTGTTTCAGGAATGGCTGAAAGAGGCCGAAGGCGCCGAGCCCAATGATCCGAACGCCATGGCGCTGGCCACGGCTGATGCGCAGGGCGTGCCCGATGTGCGCATGGTGCTGCTCAAGGGCGTGGATGCGCGGGGCTTTGTCTTCTATTCCAACGCCGACAGCATCAAGGGCGCGGAGCTGGCCGCCAACCCCAAAGCCGCCCTCAATTTCCACTGGAAAAGTTTGCGCAAGGCGGTGCGGGTGCAAGGCGCGGCGGCTCCTGTCAGTGACGCCGAAGCCGATGCCTATTTCGCCACCCGCCCCAAGGACAGCCAGATCGGCGCCTGGGCCTCGCCCCAGTCGCGGCCGATGGAAGGGCGCTTCGTCTTCGAAAAGGCGATTGCCGAATATGCCATCAAATATGCGCTGACTAAGGTGCCGCGCCCGCCTTACTGGACCGGCTGGCGCATCACGCCGCTGCGCATCGAGTTCTGGCGCGACCGTCCGTTCCGGCTGCACGACCGGCTGGTCTATGCGCGGCCCGCGGCCGATGCGCCGTGGCGGACGGAGAGATTGTTTCCGTGATAGACTGTGGGATTTGTTACGACCGGTACATCGCCGATACGGTGACGCCTGCCGGCGAAGCGCTTTTCCCCCTGACATGTTCATCGGCCAGGACGGCCCCGCGCTATCCCTGGCGGCCGAAGAATGGCACCCTGATCCTGTCGGCGGCGGACGGCGCCTCGCAGGTCATGAAGGTCTGACATGTCGGCGGAGAATAACGGCCATCTCCATCGCGCCGCCGGCCTGATGCGGCGGGCGGCGGCCGCCTCGGTCGGCGTGTCGCTGTTTCTGGTGGCGATCAAGGCCTTTGCCTATTTTGCCTCGCACTCCGTCGCCATGCTGGCGAGCCTGGCGGATTCGGCGCTCGATCTTTTCACGTCCTCGCTCAACCTTCTGGCCATCCGCCAGTCGCTGACGCCGGCCGATGCGGAGCATCGCTTCGGCCATGGCAAGGCCGAGCCGCTGGCGGGCCTGGCGCAGGGCGCCTTCATCGCCGCCAGCGCCATGTTCCTGGTGATCCAGGCCATCAACCGCATCCTGGCGCCCGAGCCGCTGGATCACAGCGTCGAGGCATTGGTGGTGATGTGCATCGCCATTTTCTGCGCCATTCTGCTGATCCTTTATGAGCGGCGGGTGGTGGCCCGGACCGGGAGCCTGGCGGTGGCAGCCGACCAGACCCATTATCTCGGCGATCTGGCCACCAATATCGGGGTGGTGCTGGCGCTGGTGCTGACCGCCTATCTGGGCTGGACCCTGGCCGATCCCCTGATCGCCATCGCGGTGGCGTGCGTCATGGTCTTTGCCGCCTTCCGCGTGGGGCGCCAGAGTTTCAACCAGTTGATGGACCGTGAACTGCCGGACGAGGAACGCGCCCGCATCCGCCGCATCGCCGAGGCGCATGACGCCGTCCGCAATGTTCATGACCTCAAGACCCGCGCGGCGGGGCTGTCCACCTTCATCCAGCTTCATCTGGCGCTGGACCCCGAGATGAGGCTCAAGGACACACACCAGATCAGCGATGCGGTGGAGAAGGCGATCCAAAATGCCTATCCCGGCGCCGAAGTGATCATCCATCAGGATCCCGCGGGCCTGGAGCCGCTGCCGCCGGATTTTCCGAACTGATACGCATTCGCGAGGCGCCTGCGTATTACTCGCACCAAGTTGTTTTGCGCCGGGCTATCATTGTGCGGCAGAATGGGGATGCGCATGTCGAACAATTTGCGGCCGGGCAGTTACGGGACGACGGCCAAGCTTTTTCACTGGGCGATCTTCCTGTTGCTGGCGGCGCAATATGCGGTGGGCTCGATCATGCCGCATATCGGACGCAACACGCTGAACGAGGGCTGGGTCAACTGGCATCTGTCGCTGGGCGCAGCGATCCTGGCTGTGATCGTGGCGCGCTTCATCTGGCGGCTGTTTCATCACGTGCCGCTGCCCGGCGACATGCCGGACTGGGAGCTCGCGCTGTCGCGCTTCACCCATCTGACGCTCTATATCCTGATCTTCGCGATGACGGTGCTGGGCTGGGCGGCCGCCAATTCGCGCGGCTGGACGGTTTATATCGCCGGCCTGATCCCGATACCGGACATCGCACCCAAAGGTTCGGCCTGGGGACATGAGGCCGGCGACATCCACAATATCCTGGTCTATGTGCTGCTGGGCTTCATCGCCCTGCATGTGACTGGCGCGCTTTATCACTATTTCGTGCTGCGTGACCGCGTGCTGCAGCGCATGACGCCTGGCGCATGAGGCTGTTGCGGTTTGCCGTTGCGTTGGTGGACAACAACTCCTGGAGCGGTGTCACCGAATAGGCCCGTGGCGTCACGCCCTGGCTCGAGACGGGGCTCTACTGCCGCTTTATGCCGTTCATCCAATCGCGGCTTTGGCCTGACGCCGTCAACCGACAAGCCCACCTTCAAGCTGATCCTGTCCAGTGCCTCAACGGCCCGAACGGCTTTTTTACCCACTAGATATCGGCGCCCGCGGCGTTGAAGCTGGCCTTGGGACGAGGCGCGGCCAGGCCCAGATGCTTGCGCGCCAGCCGGTGCGCCAGCCGCGCCAGGAAGAAGAAGATGGGGCTGGCCAGCAGCGACATGGCGATCACGGCGATGGCGAGCTTGTGGCCCGACGGCGATAGCGATCCGGCGGCCAGCCCGGCGCCCGCGATCACGAAGGAGAATTCCCCCACCGGCGACAGGAACAGCGAGGCGGCGAAGGCGGTGTCGAAATTCTGCCGCCCCAGAAACAACAGGATGAAATTCAGCACGGTCTTGCCGCCCGTCACCACCACCAGCGCGGCGCCGATAATCCAGGCCTGCTGGATCAGATAATCCAGATCGATCAACAGGCCCACCGACAGGAAAAAGACGAAGAGCAGAATGCTCTGCACCGGCTGGGCCATGGAGAGCGCGCCGCGCCGCAAAGTGGAATGTCCCACCGCCAGCCCGCCCAAGAACGCGCCCAGCGCTGGCGACAGGCCCAGCAGGCCCGACAGCGCGGCGCTGGCAAAACAGATGCCCAGTACGCCAAGCGTGCCGATATCGGAATTCTTCAGCAGATATTCCGACGCTGGAAAGCGGAAGCTTTTGACCTTGTTGAGCACATGGATGAAAGCGGCCAGCAGGGCGAAGGCGATGCCCATCTTGATCCCCACCGTCACCAGGGTCTGCGAAGTCATGGCCTTGCCCAGATTGCTGGTGATCAGAAGCAAGGGCACCACCGCCAGGTCCTGCGCTACCAGGATCGCGACCGCCAGCCGCCCGGCGGGCGTCTCTTTCTCCTCGCTGTCCTCGATCATTTTCAGGGCCACGGCGGTGGAGGAGATGGACAGCATGAAGCCGATGACGATGCCGCCGCTGAGCTCGCCATGGACGAGCCAGGTAAAGGCGGCGACCGAGGTGGGGATGACCAGACAGGTGATCCCCGTCACCCCCAGGGCCAGCGGCAGCGATTTGGCAAAGGAAGCCAGCCGCATCTCCATGCCGATGATGAACAGCAGCATCAGGACGCCCAACTCGGCCAGAAGCTCGATGTCACCGGAGGTGGTGACCAGGGCCGCCCCGCTGGGGCCTAGCGCCACCCCCACCAGAATGAAGCCCGCGGCGGCGGGCATGCGCATGCGGTTCATGAAAAGGCCGCAGGCCACGGCGGCGGCCAGCACCAGGGCAAGGGCGGGAAGGGACTGATGTTCCATGGCGGCGCGGTAGATTCTGTCTTTTTGGGGCTGTTAGTTTAGGGCCATGCCTGGACCCAATCCTATAGCCGATCGCCAACCTGAAGTGATGCGCGCCTCGCCGCTGGAGCGCTGCGCCGGCCTGGTGTTCGGCTATCTGTTTCATGGCGGCGCCGGCACCCGCGTCAATGACGATACGCTTTCGCACCATCTGGGCCATGACCATGACTGGACCTGGCTGCATCTGGCGCTGGCCGATCACCGCGCCCGCCGCTTCCTGGAAAGCTTCGGGGAGATGCCGAGAGGCGCCCGCGATCTGATGCTGGCTCCCGAAGACCGCGTCCAGCTTCATCTGGCGCCGACGGGAGCCTACGGACTTCTGCCCGATATCGAGCGCGACTTCGCCGATCATTCGCTGGGCTCGGGGCGGCTCGGCTTCTGGTTCGACGGCGCCCATCTGGTGACGGCGCGGCGCCATCCCTTGCGCGCGGTGGAGCAACTCAGCGATCTGGTGGTGGAAGGCGAGGACCTGAAAAGCCCGGCCCATGCGCTGGCGCGGCTGCAGGAGGTTTTCACTGACTTGGTGGAACAGCGGCTGGCGGCGTTGGGCGGCGAGTTGGGCAAGCTGGAAGACGAGGTGCTGGCCGACCGCGACCATATCGGGCGCGAGGCGCTGGGGCCCTTGCGGCGCGAGCTGTCACGCTACGCCCGCGAGTTTGCTGCCCTGCGCAGCGCCATCCACCGCGCCACCGCCGCGCGGGGCGCGGCCCATTCCGGTCCGATGATGGAATATCTGCCCGGCATGCAGCAGCAGGCCGAGGATTTCGAGCGCGACGCCGCCACCCTGTCGGAGCGGTCGCGGCTTCTTTATGAAGAGATCGGCAGCCGCGTCGCCGACCGCAGCAACCGTGCGCTGTCGGCCCTGACCGTGATCTCGACCCTGCTCTTGCCGCCAACCTTTTTCGTGGGCGCCTTCGGCATGAATGTGGGCGGCATCCCCTGGGCGCAGAACAACCACGGTTTCTGGGCCGGAATGGGCTTCTGCGCCCTTTTGGTGGCGGGCGGCTGGATGGTGCTGAAGCGTTTCCGCATCATTCCCTGACAATTCGTTCAAACAAGCGTGCGGCTGGAGGCGTGAATTCCCCCGGGGGAGGCCCTATGATCAGCTTGGGCTTTCGGGGTTTTCATGGCGTCCAGTGCAGCATTGCGCCGGATCGCGGTCCTGGCATGGATCGTGGCCGGTCTGCTTGTCGTGGGTTTCGCCTGGCGGCTGGCCTTCGCGCCGCGGCCCGAGCCGGGGCGTTTTGCCTTTCCAGCCGTTCCGTCCAGCCGCGTGGCGGAGGCGCCGGACGGCCATGCCTATCAGTATGTCGCCGCGCCGAACATCAGCTGGGACAAGGCGCGCGCGGCTGCCGCGCGGCACAGCTGGCAGGGGCACAAGGGATATCTCGCGACGATAGACAGCGCCGCGGAATTCCAGTTCGTGCTGAGCAATGTCTTTCCCGACGATACCGACGTCACCTATCTGGGCGGGCGGCAAACCGCGCGTGGCGAATGGCGCTGGGTGACGGGGCCGGACGGCAAGGCCGATGGCGGCAAGGGTGTTCTGTTCTGGCGCGGCTATGACAAGGGCGAGGCGGTGGGCTTCGCCGCCTGGATGTTCAGCGCCTTCCAGCATGGCGGCAAATGGGACGTGGACAAGGTCTGCTGCGTGACGATGTTTTCGTATCGCAAGCGCCAGTTCAGTACGTCACTGGGCAATGGCGACAGGGACGAAGGTGTTGCGGGGTACTTGGTCGAGTATGGGGAATGATGTCAGCAGTGCGGGCAAATACTGGCTGCTAACCCTAAGTCTTGTCTTTTGGCGTATATCGGTAATCCTTTAGTCGTTTGCGCGCCTTTTCTAGTTCTTCGTCGGAAAAGAGAGGATGCCATTTCTTGTTTTCAACAACCAGCGCCTCAACCGTGAGGTCAAGTCGCCCTCTTAAATGAAGAGCGGTGTATCCATCCGAAGGTTGAGTTGCATTTATCAGATATTTCGCGGTGGATAGACCGCCGCGATCATTGAGCATTTGGAGGAAAATACTTGCAGTGTAGCCGGCGTCGGATTTTGCGGTCTGATATATCCGGAACATCGCTACATCGAACTGTTTCTGTAGGTCCTGCATTCTGTCCCCGAGAATTTATGTTATGTGCGACGTGCGGCTCGCGAAAGGCTTGTTTCCTCGATCAGCGCACGAAAGGGGTGGGGAATTGACTTTTCTGGTTCCTTCATCGCGTTACGTAGATAATCCGTAACGCTCTTTTGTAGGCGGGATGCCCATTCTGGTTCGCGAATATCATAAATGATCACCCGCAGATGACGCAGGTCGAAGGGAACGTCCTCAACCGTATTAGCTGTAAAGATGACGGGCTTCCTGGCAGCATGGGCCAGCCCGAGCTCATAGAATACGTTAGGATTCTTTCCAGAGACATCCGCTAGCAGCAGCTTAGCTTTTTCGATTTGTTCCCAAATTTGCTCCATGACGCTGCCGGTTGAGAATAGTTCATCTGCTCGCACGGGCTCAAATCCAGCCTCCCGGATGGCCGGTACATAAATTTCTTGGTAGTAGCGATCAAACCATGCGCCAAATGGCATCATCACAAAACACGTATCCAGAAATTCTCGCGCCCTTGGCTCCCGAGTTATGACCGGCCCGGGGATTTTCTCCGGTGGGGTCGATGGCATTGTTATCTCCAAGTTCGATGTTTCGCTTGGGCTGGTTGAGAAAGCGCGCAGAAACGACAGGTTTTTCACAAAAATTTCCGCGAAAGCCTGCACTCTGTCGCGCGGAATTGCGAACTCTCTAGTCAGAGTATTGAGAAAAAACTCATCTTCGGGGATGCGCTTCCCGTTGTAGAATGCCTCAACATCAGAAAACTCTTTGACATTCCGAAATGCCTTTAGGAGGGCGGTCGCCCTTTGGGTTGGGGAGCTTGGTGCCACAATGTCTTGGCCAAGTTCAGTGAGGCTGATCGTGGCCGTCGCGCCGGTTCCATTCACTAACCCATACAGGTTTGCTGATTTCAGTAGGTCGAGGTAACGCCAGTCTGACGAGAGACGGAATCCGACAGCATTTGCAAGAGTACTTGATGGCATCGGGTTGCCCGCATTTTTTTCCTCGATCCCTTTTGCAATGAGGATTGCGTCCTCAAGGTCATTCTTTGGGAATGTCCAAGGTTTCCCCTTTGCAGTCGAACTGCTGGATGGTTGAGCCCTCCTTTTTCCCCTTTTTGTGTTTTTCTTTTTTACTTTTTTCTCAGGTCGCGTTTCTTCCGCTTCGCCGTTCATCCGGTCCCCCGATAGCAATACTGCTTTGTTGCGGTTGGTCGATAGCTATGCCCAATTGTCCGAGGTTAACTGTTGGATAGAGGGCAATAAAGCCTTCGCGCTTAAGTTAAGTCAGTAGACTGGTAGCGGATTTAGCGCGCGTTGTTGCGGCCATGGAATGGCAAGGCATTGATTGGTAAGGGCAAGAGAAATGACTAAATATCAGCAGTGACGCTCACGTTGCCGCTGCGGCTTGTCGCGTCTTGGTTGATGAGCCGCAGCTGCTGGCTACTCGGGTTTGTGGCTTGGCGGTTGCGAGTCACTGGCAAGGCGGAGTTGCCATTCAGATATTTTGCTATCTGGTCAAACTAGCCGAAAGTTGGGGTAGTTACGTCCCGCTCGGCCGCCAGAAGCGGTTGGGATTGACCGGCGGCAGATAGGCGATCTGATCGAGAGTCAGATCGGTTTCCCAGCCGCCCTTGGCGCGCGGTTTCAGATTCCGCTGCGCCATGGTGACCCTGTAATAGCCCATGCCCAGGGTCTTCGAACTGGGCAGCATGACGGCAAGCCCGTCCGGGGTGAGACCCTTGAGCACGCCGACCTCGTCGCCGCGCGGATTGTAGATGAGCGGGTTGCGGCCCCCGATCATGTCATTGGTCATGCCGTTTGCCAGCGCCTCGGTTGTGATCAGCAGCAGCACGGCGAAAGTGGATAAAACAATCAGGGTTTTGGGCATGGCGCATACTCCTCATGGGAGGAAACGTTCCCACGATAGCGCGGTGCCTAGGACAAATCGGCACCCGAACGCAGGTTACGGAACCTTAAACACGCAACAACATTACCTCTGCCGATAAGACAGAGGTCATTCATGTCCCTTCTCCTGATTATCCTGATCATCGTGCTTCTTGCCGGCGGCGGCTTTGGCTATTCGCGCTTCGGCGCGGTTGGCGGCAGCGGCATTGTCGGCACCGTGTTGCTGATCATTCTCATTCTGTGGTTGCTGGGCGCGCTTGGGCACGCCTGACAAGGGCGCCTGACGAATAATCAGTACACGGAGTATAACTTTTGCTGGCGGGAACTCAGCCGCAACTCTTGTAGCCGCTCAGCCGGCAGGACACTGCCATCTGCCGCGCCTTGTTACGCTGAACCGGCGGCATGGCCTGCAGCAGCGCGTCACGATGGGCCGCGGCATTGGGCACATCATTCTGCTCCGCGGCCAGGTCGTACCACATGGTGGCCTGGAGCGGATCGGCCTTCACGCCCTGGCCCAGTTCATACATAAGTCCCAGATTGTACATGCCGGCGGAATTGCCCTGACTGGCGGAAGCGGCAAACCAGCGGACTGCCTTGCCAAAGTCGCGCGCCAGTCCGTTGCCGTCGCGGTAAAGCCCGCCGAGATTGTTCTGGCCCAGCGCCGAACCGGCCGCGGCTGAGAGCTGAAAGTAGCGCACCGCCTCTGGCATGTTTCGCGGCACGCCTTTGCCGTCGAGATATAGCAAGGCGAGATTGTTCTGGGCCTCGGCATTGCCTTGGGCGGCCAGCGGCTGCCACGCCGCCAGCGCGCGGGCGTAATCGCCATGCTCGTAAGCGCTGCCGCCGTCCATCAGCGGATCGGCCCCTGCCGGTGCGGCAAGCGCGATCAGCGCGGCGGCAAGAAGGAATTTGCGCATGGGCCTCTCCGGCAGGTTCGAGGCGCGAAGGTACCACCCGAAAGCCTGAACAATGTTTTACCAGCGCAGCAGGCGAGGGCCTAGCAGGGCGCCGATGCCGGCGGTGAGCAGGATACCCGCGCTGTACCAAAGGGCGACAAAGGGCGCGGCAGTCTCCGGACAATGGAAGGCATAGACGAAGGCGCCCGCGCTCCCTGCGAACAGGCCCGCCAGCGCGCCCGCCAGGGTCAGGCGGGTGGGCGCCAGCCGCCTGAGCGCCCAGAAGCTGGCGATCAGCAAGGGCAGCGACACCATCACCACCAGGAAGGGACAGACGCGGGCGGAGCGGCCCATGACCAGGTCGGGCATGTCCGCGCCGGGCGCCAGAAGCTGTGCCGCCGCCACGAGGGCGATCACCAAGACTGGCAGCATCAGCAGGCGCAGCCCCAGCGTGAAAGGCGCGCCGGGCCGTCCCGCCCGCTCCACCAGCCAGAAGCCGAAACCGGCGATGGCGAAGGTATAGGCCAGCTTCAGCCACATGCCGAAACCGGACAGCGCCGCGGCCAGATCATGGCGGGGCCCCAGCATCAGCAGCATCACCAGCACCGAACCGGCCAGACCCAGCGCTGTCGCGCCAAGCAAGGTGCGCGTCACCGTGCCGGTCTTCACCGGCTCCAGTTCGCCGGACAAGGTGGCGATCAGATCATCGGTCCGCATCGCCGCCCCGCTCGAGATCTTCGCCCAATGATTTGATGGCGCGATGCACGGTCACCTTTACCGCCGATTCCGACATGCCGGTACGGGCGGCCGCGTCCGCCACCGAAACGCCATCCAACTTGATGTCCCGCACAAGTTGCCGCTTGGCGGCAGGGAGCTTGGCCAGCAGCAGGTTCACATCGCGGCGGGCGATGGCTTCTTCGGTGTCGTCATGCCCGAACAACTCGGCGGCTTCCTCCAGCGGCACGGCGGCCCGCCGCTTCACGCGGCGAAATTCGTCGATCAGCTTGTAGCGTGCGATCCCAAATACCCAGGCCGTGAAGGGCAGGGCGGTGTCGTAGGTTGCGCGCCGCGCATGAATGGCAATCAGAGTTTCCTGCACCGCATCCTCGGCCGCGCCCGCTTCCAGCCGGCGCGCGAAATAGCTTCGCAAATGCCGCGTCAACGCGGCCAGCAACATTCGATACGCCGCTGCATCGCCAGCCAGGGCAGCCAGCATCCAGGCCCGGTATTCTGCTTCCTGGGCGATCAACGACGTTTCCCGATAGGATTCGGTTCAACCCGGCAAAGGTTACAGGCAAGCGGGCCCGCTGTAACCCACGGGCCCGGCGCGGAATATCCGCGCGCTTCAGCCCTTGCCGGCGTCTTCCAGGATGTCGGCAATGGTTTCCTTGCCTTCCGGGCTGTGAATCCAGTTCTCGGCGGCGGACAGGGTGGGAAACTGCAGCGGCACCTTGGCCGGCTTGTTGCGGGCAGGGATGGGGACCAGAACCTCGAAAGTGCCGGCGAAACGCACATCCTTGGTCTCGGCAGCGAAGGGCGGCTGCACCTGATTTTTCCGCTTTTCCTTCATGCTGCCCATGTGCCTGCTCCGACTATGTTGCGGCGCTTCTAGCAGCTTTTAGCTGCCCGGGTCAGTACGTTTTTCTGGCCGCTTTTTCCGGCCGATTCCCAGCTTTTCCCGCCATAGCCGAGCCGGAATTTCCTCGGTCTGGCCCTCGGCCAACTGGCCCAGCTGGAACGGGCCATAGGCGGTGCGGATCAGCCGCGCCACCTTCAGGCCCAGCCCCTCCATCACGCGTTTGACTTCCCGGTTCTTGCCTTCCTTCAGCGAGACCGTGGCCCAGCTGTACATGCCCTTGCTGCGCTCGATGTCGGCAACGATCGGGCCGTATTTGACGCCGGCGATTGTGATGCCGGTGGCGAGCTTGTCGAGATCGGCTTGCGTCACCTTGCCGAACAGGCGCGCGCGATAAACCCGCGTCCAGCCCGAGGAGGGAATTTCCATGCGCCGCGCGATCTCGCCGTCATTGGTGAGCAGCAGCAGGCCTTCGGAATTGAAATCCAGGCGGCCGACCGAGACCACCCGGCCCAGGCTTTTGGGCAGGCTGGCAAAGACGGTGGGGCGGCCCTTTTCGTCCTTGTGGCTGGTGACCAGGCCGGACGGCTTGTGATAGCGCCACATGCGCGCGGCCTCCGGCTCGGCCAGCGGTTTCTCGTCGACCTGGATGACATGGTGGGACGTCACGTTCAGGGCAGGCGAGGTGACGATAACGCCGTCCAGCTTGACCCGGCCTTCCAGGATGAGCTTTTCGGCGTCGCGCCGGGAACAAACCCCGGCCCGGGCGATCACTTTGGCGATCCGCTCGCCTTCCTTCTCCACCAGTGCTAACTCCGGTTCCATGAACGATGGCGAAGCCATAGCATTGGCGCTGGAAGAAGCGAAATCGGCCGCCGCCCGCGGCGAGGTGCCGGTGGGGGCAGTGCTGCTGTCGTCGGAAGGCGCGCTTTTGGCGCGCGACGGCAACCGCATTCTGGAACTGAAGGATCCGACGGCCCATGCCGAGATATTGGTGATGCGCGCCGCCGCGCGGGCGCTGGACAATGAGCGGCTGCTGGGCACCACGCTCTATGTCAGCCTGGAGCCCTGTGCCATGTGCGCCGGCGCGGTGGCCATGGCGCGGGTGGCGCGCATCGTCTTTGCCGCCTGCGATCCCAAGGGTGGCGCGGTGCTGCATGGGCCGCGCTTCTTCGAGCAACCGACCTGCCATCACCGGCCGCGGATCGAACAGCTCGATCACCATGCGGTGGAAGCCGGAGAGATCCTGAAAGACTTTTTCCGCGCGCGGCGGGTCTAGGAGCGTCGGCCCAGCGTAGCGTTAGGCCGCGCGAACATTGAATCAGAACCAGGCCGGCGAGAATCCGGGAAAGCCCAATTGCAGCACTTCGCGTGCCGCGATCAGGCCGATACCGGCGCCGATCAGAACATCGCTGAGGAAGTGCGCCGTCAGCAGCGCGCGTGTCACCGCCAGGATCGCGGCGATGGCGAACCAGACGGGCGCCCATATCGGCCACACGCAAGTGAAGATCACCGCCACGCAGCAGATGGTCAGGGCATGGCCGGACGGGAAGGAATTGTAGTCCGGATTGAAGGCCAGCGGCATGAAGCCATAGAGCCCCATCTCCATGTCATCGCGCGGCCGGCGGCGTCCCAGCACCAGCTTTATGACATGCAGCACG
>Ga0268266_10000507_pt1 | contig 55037 bp, 44 predicted proteins | sample KBSS13metaG_FD_190356 | JGI IMG/M metagenome (GOLD analysis project Ga0268266, IMG submission 190356) | Switchgrass rhizosphere microbial communities from Kellogg Biological Station, Michigan, USA - KBS S1-3 metaG (SPAdes) (version 2) | ecosystem: Host-associated > Plants > Roots > Rhizosphere...
ACAGCTCGCGCCATTCCTGACATTCTCAAGCAGCACACTGAAGCCAACAAGGCAACTCAAGAGCGGTTCACGGCCGAACTTAGCGACGCGCGCAAGACCTTCCAGGATCAACTGGCGACGGTCATGCACGATCACCGCGAGGACTCGCTGGGCGTCACAAAGGGACTCGCCGAGCTAGCGAATTCAGTTAGTTCGCTGCAAGCGTCGATCAGCAGCCGCACTGCCTAAATCACTTCTCTCATTCTCAAGGGTCGGTGGAATGCGTACTCGAAAAGTCGTCGTATTGGCGTGTGTTTTGGTGGCGATCATCGGGCTGTCGTTTCAGGCTCCCGCTGGCATTTTCTTCAATCGTGGTGGTGGCGGATTCTTCCGCCGTGCCCAGAATGTCTGCGTGCAGAACGTCGTTCGGCCGCAAGCGGTCTGCCAGCCAGTCCAGCACGTGGCTTACGCCGCTCCGGTCATCAAGCCGGTCGTGTGCCAGCCGGTCGTTCACGGGAACGCCGTGGTCTGTGCGCCGGTGGTGCAGACGGCGAACTACGTCGCTCCAGTGCAGCACGCCGCGGTGAAGCAAGCCGTGACGGTCCAGCGCGTCGTCTTCCCGGTGGGGTATCAGCCTGTTTACCAGCAGGCGGTGCATTGCGCGCCGGTGCAGGGGTACGGCTACCAAAACGTGTACGGCCACCAGAATGTCTACGGTCACAATCAGCAGGCGGTGATCTATCAGCCGTACGCGGATCGCGTGATCCTGCCGGGCCAGGAATTTCCCTACGGATTCTCCGGCCAGGGCTATGACAGCGGCCAGCTCCGGCAAGAGGTCGCGAATCTCAACAAGACGATCGCCAATCTGACGAAAACCGTCGAGAGTCTTCGCGCGGCCCCGCAGCCAGGAACCGATGTCACCGCTGGCCAGGCTGTGTTCCAGACGAAGTGCGTGAAGTGCCATTCGGGCAGTCAGCCAGCCGGCAAGCCGCAATTCTTCAATGAGAAGGGCGAGATCCTCCCCGACATGGTCGCCAAGGGTAAGTCGAAGATTTACGCCGCGGTCAAGAGCGGAAGCATGCCACCGAAGCAGGACGCACAAGGCCACGCGCTCGAACCGATCGGCGACGATGATTTTCTGGCCCTGAGTTCGTGGCTCGGGATCAAGGAATAACGCGAATCAACGCCGATACGCCATTTCAGGTGATTCGTTTCGTGGCTCTTTGCGGATGCATCATTGGTCTAGTCGACCATCTCTTCATGCTTCCGTCTGGAGTGTCCGAAAAATCAATTCTCGGAATCCTCTTTTTTACGTGTGCGACTCATCAAATCGGCCAAGGCTATTGGAGATGGTCTTTATCGTGGTTGCGTAGCAACTCTGTTCGCCATTCATGTGCTACAGCGATGATTCCGATTGGCAGCGCAATGCCGTACGACACCTGCCCGGATAGTCCGAGTGAATGCTCCAAGATGTAACTGATGGCTCCCACGTAACAAGCCGCCTTCACTAGGAACAACAGCAAATTCATGTCGCACCCCTCGTGGCCATTGGTGAGTTTTTGAAGCCCTTGTAAGTGCCACGACCTTCGTCCAATAGTTTGCAGAACACAAGTCCGCTTTTAGTTTTTCTCAGTCCAAGGAGTAGTTATGCCCCCAAAAAAGAGTTGGAAGTTGGTCGGTGGTCTGTTACTCAGCGTGGGAGCGGCCGTTGCGGCGCTCTGCCTGATGCCGAATACGTCACCCGCCTGCAATGACGGCGCCGCGGTTGTTTCACAATACTGTGACGACAGCTACCAAGCCGCTCCGGTTGTGGAACAGGTGAACGCCTGCCAGACCAATCGGTACGTTTCAGTCGACGCGCCAGCCGTGAAGCTCGAACTCCGCACCGTGGAGGTTGGCAGCCCGGCCGCTCCAGTCAAGATTGAACGACTTCAGACGGAGCAACCAGTCACGGTGAAGACCGAATATCTGGAATCCGCGAAATGCTCGGACAACTGTTCGTCTGACTGCATTGCGAAGTGCGCCAAGAATCTGGAATCGCCCTGCGACTGTACGCCGGCCGGAAATCTGGTGACTGCGAAGTTGGTGAATTACCAACCGAGCTATACGCCGAGCTTTCAGACCGTGTCGTATCGACCGCAGCAGAATCTACGAATCGTACAGCCGCGAGTACAAAAGGTCAGGATTGTGAACCAGCAGCCTGTCAGAGTGCAGCAGGTCCGACAGTTCCGCACGCCGGTTCGAGATTTCGTCTCGGGCGGAGTCCAGAATCTGAAGGGCAATCAGCAGCTCCGGCAGAACCTGAATAAGCCAGCGGCAATTATCCTGCCTCTGAACTCGTACTAAGAGCAATCGGCTTACGCCGAATAGCATACCCTCCGTTGCGCAGGCCGGCTGTTTCCATTCGGGGACAGCCGGCCTTTTGAGGTAGCGGACCTACCATGCGCAGGCATCGCATCGAAGACGTTGTGATTACACGGCGACTTCAGCCCGCTTGTGCATCCGCACAGAACGGCAGCCGTTTGATTAGTCGGTAGGTCCCTGCCGGCGTAAGACGCACACAGCGCCGCCGGCAGGGAAGTCGACTGCACACCCCAGATATCGGGGAATCGATCTTGGGCAGAAGTCGTCTCAAAGGAATGATCCAGAGGTTGCGCTAGCGATGACAGTTAAGACTCGCGCTGAGTACAAGCAGAAGCTCAAACACAACACGACCAAGGATATCGACGGCGACGATCTGGGCGACCTGGTCGACGGCGTGTTTCTGGCCGAGGACGTGGGGACGGGCGCCGGCACAATTTGCGCTGGTGATGACAGCCGGTTCGAAAGTCTCTCGATTAGCATCGCCGCGAAGGCTGACGCCACGGCCACAACGAACGCATTGGCGCTAAAGGCTGACGCCTCGGCGACGACAATCGCGCTCGCGGGCAAGCAAGCGGCCGACCCAACGCTGACGGCCCTGGCCGCGCTAACGACGACGACCGACAGCATGATCTATGCGACCGGCGCCGATACGTTTTCACAGACCACGCTGTCGGCGTTTGCCAGGACGATTCTCGACGACCCCGACGCGGCCACGGCTCGGATCACCATCGGCCTGCCGCTCGACGCCACTGCGATCAGTCACTCCCTGGAAAGCTTTGCTGACCTGTATGGGTGGATGATCAATGCCTACAACCGCAAGGCCTTCGCTTTACAGAACGTGGCGATTCTCAAGAGCGGTTCGAATCACTTCCTCAGTCGGGCTGGTGAAACCAATAGCTATTTCAACTTCCAGGGAGTTGGTGGCAAGAGCAAGTTTACGTTTGGAGGTTGGTTTGAGATCACTCCGATCAACCCCGAAGAGGGTGGCAACGGCGCCGGCCTGATCAACGGGATGGGCCTGTTCAGTAAGTGTGTGATCGGCAACAGCACTGGCGGCGTGCTGGGCTGCGCATTCGGCGGCACTGGCGGTCAGCGGCTGGAGTTCTATGCCTGGGCAGATAGCGGCACGACGAAAATTACATCGACGTTCAACAACGTATCGACCGGTCAGCAACTGATCACGTTCGCCAACGGCAAGCCCTACTTCATCTATGGGGAGTACGATGGCAACGGCGCTACCAACGCCGATCGATTGATTGTGTTCGTCTGCGATGCGATCGCGGGCACGGTTACGCAGCTCACGATGACGACCGGCACGGGCGTTGGCCAGGCAGGCGAGGTCTCGCCGTCGTTGCCCGTGCTGTTCCAGAATCCCAGCGGTTCAACGAACGTCTGGCAGTTGGGAAAGAATTTTGGCAACACGTCGAACCAGTTCGGCTTTGACGGACGCATGTGGAACTGGTTCACCGCCGGCACTCTGCTCGGCGGCGGCGCCACCAACGCGCTGGCCGTGGCAACTGCGCACTTCAATGGCGGACTCTCGCTCACGAGGGCTCAATCGCTCGCGCTGTCGTACGCGTACGGTACGTTCTGGCCGATGGACGAAGCCACGACTTCGGTCCGGCAGGTGGCCGTGGACTACAGCGGCAACAACAGGCACTTAACGCGCAACAACGGGATTGGGTACAAGCAGCAAGTTATCAGCTACACGTGCCCGTACGCGGTGACCGGCAGTATCGGTTACCAACTGGTATACCGAAACGACGCCAACAGCCCCACTGATCTTTATCAGCCTATTCCGCCCGACGGAGCGTACATCCCGTACGGCGCAGATGGTTCTGCGCCAAGCGTCTCCGAGCGAATGTCGTGTGGCCTGGACATCGACCTGTGTTCGACGCCGTGCAACGCATGGATCGGAACTATCTCCGGCTGCGAAGCGCAGAAGTATCTTCCGCACGAAGACATTACCGAGACCGACGACATCTGCGTTACGGACATCACCTGGAGGGCGCTCGTCAACGCGACGATCGGATAATGAACTGCGAATGGGTGGACAAGTCGGCGCGACCGCTCGTGTGCAAGGTCTGCGAGAGAGCGTGTGACTCGTGCAAGACCGACGACGCACGGCGCAAGTGCCCAGGACCATCGGGGCCGTCGCAACTGCAACGAGTAAAGAACTTCGCGAAGGCCGCCGTCAAGCATGAGCGAGCTGGTCGACCGAAGGTCAGGCAGGAAATCGTCGATCAGCGTCTCGCGATCTGCCAGGCGCCATGCCCGTTCTATTCCCCCGATCGCAAGGTCTGCCTGCACAAGCAATGCGGCTGCAACGTCGGCAACGAGAAAAAGTATTTAAACAAGCTCGCGTGGGCTGATCAGAAGTGCCCCGACGGACGCTGGCCGGCGGTGTGAGGATCGCGCGCGTCAGGTCATCGTAGCTCGACGCGTCGTCAGAATGCAAGCAAGGCCGCTGGCGGGTAGTGTCCTAGCAGTGTGGTGTTACAGTCGCCTGTTTGAAATTCCTATGGGACACTAATCCTCAAAGGTCAAAATGATATACGCAACGGTCGAGAATGCCGCAAGCGCGCCAATGCCAGCGCCAATTATCGGCCGTCCAAAGATCTGACCAGCTCCTGCACCGAACGCCACAAACGCCCCAAAGGCAGCAAGGGGGGAATTGTGGCTCCGCATAAACTCGAAAAAAAGTGCCGCTGCGACGGCTAGCCAAACTAGGGATAGAAGCAGACGACGGATCGTGAATCGAAACCTTGGAACTTCCATCCCCACATCCTACCGCGCAAGAAAAACCCCGCCGAGAGGGCGGGGCAGGAACCTGACGGCCTCAGCAGCCAGTCGTTCATCAAGCTAGCCCGGGACGATCAGAAGTGCCCCGACGGAAGATGGCCAGCGAGTGCGTGATTAAGTGAAGGAAGTTTTATCAATGATATCAGCCCCTATGCGTCCGCTGTACAACACGGTCGTCCCGTCGTTCTCGATCATGGACAACCAAAAAGCTCCGAACCCAATCGGAGCTATGCAGTCGATGAATGTCGTTTCTCCCGTCTATCGACCGGAGGACATGTACGGCTTCGCTGGCTACAACATCGCCAACATCACGATGGCGCAAGCCGTGGCCAATCGCACGGCGATCCAGCGGATCATCGACTCGATGCCGGACAGCGGCGGGACGATCCTGATCTCGGGGATGCTCCAATACTACGGAACGATCACCAATCCGCAGCGCGCGTTCACGCCGCAGATCCCAGTTCGGCCGATCCCGTTCAGTATCGTCGGCGCGCCTGGCACGGACGCTACGCTCGTCAACCTGGAAGTCTCACCGGCCATCCAGATCGACAACGGATACTCCTTTCAAGTCCCGTCCACGGTGGCCAAGCGCCGGCTCGACGGACTCACGATCATCTCGCGCGGCAAGGGCGTGGTGGTGAACGGCGGTGGCAAGTCGACCGAACTCAACAACCTGATCATCGCCTATTGTGCCGACACCGGCCTGGAAGTTAGTGGCTGGGACGGTGGTTTCGCGACCAATATCTATTGCATTAACAATAAGGTCGATGGCGCGATTTTCACCAATTGCCATCAATGCTTCGTGTCGATCACCACGCGCGTAAATAAGCGTCATGGCCTGAGTCTGAAAGACTGCGGATCTTGGCAACTCTGGTGCGACGCCGAACAAAACGGCGGTTATGGCCTGAAGTGCATCAACAGCAAATTCATCACCGGCGTCGTTTGGCAGGAAGCGAACAACGGGAGCGTTGACAACCAAGGTGTTCCGTCCGGCCAGAATTTGCCGCAAGGATACCTCGAATACAGCGAATGCTCGTTTACCGGCACGATGGCCCAGGACAATAACCTGGCCTTTGAGTACGCCGACACGTTCTCGTTTCTGGCGACCAAGATCCGCGGGCGGATTCCCGACGCAGACCTTGCTCCTTATCGCCTGCCTCTGCCGTTTCCCAAGGATCACATCCAGGCGCCGCATCCAGTCCCAACAATCGTCTCAACGCCAGACGAAGCAGGAAGCACCACGGGAAACATCGTCTTCACGATCGGCGCGGGATCCATCAGCGCACAGAACGCCGATGTGACATCTAACTGGATCGAACTCTACAGCAGTGCCTGGTATCCGGACCTACTCACGAACGTGACGATCAACGCCGGCGAGGTCTATATCTTCCGACTGAAGTTCCAGGCATCGCAAGATTGCTTGGATTTTTACACCTCGACCTGGAAGGCAACTCAAACGCCGACCATCGTGTTCAACGTCACGCATCCGGCAATGGGCGACGGTCAGAGCTTCCACCTGCACGATCTCCGCGAGAGCGTCCTGGAAGTGCAATGCCGAGCGACCATCACGGCCACCGGCGACATCCGTAACTTCCTCTACTTCTACCGCAAGATCCTGAGTGGCACCCAGCCCGCAGTCCCGCACACGATCACGCTCAAGAGCATCGATATCTACAAACTGCCAGCCTAAATTCGAGAAATGGCAAGCAATCTCGGCACGGGCTGATGCCCGGTGCCTGGACGGCGGATACCCGGCGGTTCGGTCATAATGCTGTCAGTCGATGCTGCACGCCGCGGGGCCACCCACCCCCCCCCATTCTAGCTAACACAGGGGTAGTCAATGGCCTATCGCGGATATTATAGTCAAACCGTCGTGCCAATAGAATGTGCGGCAATTTAGACCAACGCTATGCTCTTGAGCCAACTTTGGCTACTGACCTGCTGTGGCTACAATTGGTACTGCCTAGTTGAGCTACAATTTGTAGTATCAAAGACAGCTGCGGGGATTGCCTTGGCACGATCCCTGCTTATCTTTCAAAGGTAATTGGGTTAAATTTTGTCAAGCCTCGCGTCGGCTCATGACGAAGACCGGGGCACCCCCATCGATAGTGCGAACTGCGCGAAAACGTTGTTGTCTTTGCCAACTGATGATCTCTCTGCTGGATTGTGAATAATTTCACGGGGTAATTGTATGGCACTGATTGGAAAAATACCGGCGGGCGTTCGGTTAGATGAATGGCCGACCAAATGCGTCGAACAGGACGAGTACGCTCCAGAGATTCTGGCACTACGTCAGCAATTGATCGAAAGCGTTCCCGCTCTCGCTCCGCAGCTGGAAGCCCTGGAGGGGATGCGCGAAATACGACAGTTGATTGGTACGGTGGCAGGTCCTCGTACAGCTACGCTCGTGCTCGAGCGCACTTAGTCGATTGCAAAGCGATCGCAGATTGACGATGTTGGCGGCTTGGAAATAATCCAAGTCGCCATTTTTTTTGGAAGGGGTACTCGTGTCTTCTGATAATCAAGAATCGAGGATTGTGGCTACTGAAACCACCAGAAGCATTACGTGGGAGTCAGTAAAATTTGAGCTGAACAGCACGAGGACGAGAGATGGATCTATAGATTATGACAAGGTGCGTCGCGACAAACTAACCGCACTAAAAGCCTACACTGGCCGTCCGGCTGTTTTGTACGCCACTGATTTCCTCAGCGAGCAAAAAGCTCGCATGGCGCAAAACGCAATGTCCATTACGTTTGATGACGTAAGAGGACTATTTGAGGTGGTTCGAGGGATCGAGGGAAATGACCTCGATTTGATTTTGCATAGCCCGGGTGGATCTCCAGAGGCGGCTGATTCAATTGTTTCAGTTCTTCGATCCCAGTTTAAGAACGTTCGAGTTCTCGTGCCCGTCATGGCAAAAAGTGCGGCCACTATGATTGCACTATCGGCCGATGAGATCCTTATGCCCATAAGCGCTGAGTTGGGGCCGATCGATCCGCAATTCTTATTAAGCGACGGACGCGGCGGTCAGCGATGGACTCCAGCACAGGCGATTATCGATGATGTCGCCCGTGCACAGCTAGCTGTGTCAACAAAGCAGGATGACGCGCCTGTATGGCTCATGCAAGTCCAGGGTCAGCCCCCTGGCCTGTATCAGCAAGCACTCAATGCCGTCAACCTATCTAAGCAACTAGTAGGAGGATGGCTTGTTCAATACATGTTCGCAGGCGATGGAGACGCGCAGAATAAGGCTGATGCGATCGTCAATTATCTTGGAAACCACAACGAGTTTTTGTCGCACTCCAGGAGAGTCTCAATTGCCGACCTGCAAAAACATGGTGCAAAGATTAAGGATATCGTGTCTCAAGATCGCGCCCTTTGGAACATCCTCGAAGAACTCTGGTATGCGGTAGAACACACATTCCAAGGCTGCCCCACTGTAAAGATATGGGAGAACTCAAATGGCGTGGGACTTTACCAAGCAATTCAAATGACAATGGCCGTTCCTGTTGGCGCAATGCTTGCAGGTGAGCGACGTGGAGGACCTAGTGGAAGCGGACCGATTTCCTTTACGTAGTGCCCCGATGGTCGATAGCCGGTTATCGACCATACCGCTGATCAAACGTCGAACGCCACATGATGATCGGATCGAGCAAGTCGACTAACGCCAAGAGTGAAGTCCGGGAGTTCGAAAAAACGTCAAGCGATGCTCGAATCAGATTGTACCACGGTGCCTAGATCGCTATAAGAAAACGGCAGGGGCGGGGATCGAACCCACGCCGGGCTGGTCTTTGACGGGACGCCCGGACTGCCGGTTATAAGCCGGCTGCCTTGCCTCTCGGCCACCCTGCCAGATTTTGGCCCGCTGCTGCGGGCTCACGGTATCCTGGCGGACGGGAGCAACCACATCACTAGCCTGCCTTTCGCGCTGCGGTCCGATATTCATAATCGGACCTAGGAATGAACCATAGTCGTCCAGCTACGGTGCATTCTGCGCGTGAATGATTGAACGTATTCCGAAGAGAATAAATTCAACAGAGATTCGACTAGGCCACCGATTTAACGCGAGCGGCGCCAAGGAGTTACGGAGGCGAAATATCTTCAAAAAACGCCGTTGAATTAAACGGGACCTAATAAATTCAACGGCCGCGTGCCTTCCGGGCTCGCGTAGCGGCCTTCGACACAGCGCTACGAGATAGATTGCCAAAGCTTTTTCCGACTTCCAAGAGACTCGAAAACTCGCCGGATTCAACAGCGCGAAGAATCTCTGCATCCCGTGTGGGGTTCTCTTTTCGACCGCGCCGAGACGGTGGCCTTGGAACGCTCTGGATCGCGCGCTCGATGTTGCTCGCCAACGCGAACCTCGGGGCGACTAGGCCATCCAGCGGCGATCTAACACCTCTCGCTCTCGCCGCCCTGCAAGCCTCCCGCTGAAGTGAAGGAACGTGTCGAGTCGGATCTGGAAGCTGATCCAACGAGAGCGCGGCCCCGTCTGGAGATAGTGCAGGGAGCAATTCGCCCGCGAATCTAACTTCGCCTTGGCGTCCGCTGAGATAATACGCAGCGCCGGATTCTCGCAGAGCAAGATGGTCGAGTGCCTGCCGTCCGATTTCGAGTGCGTGGTGGTGCGCGCTTGGTCCGCTATACCGATCATCACCGACAGGCCCTTCGGCTGAAGCCGATAGTTCGATCTCAACGGCTGGAAGTAATTCTCTAAGTCGAGCAAGCGACGCTCGAAGATATGCAGTAGCGCGCGATGTCTCTGACTGTAGAGCCCCACGAGACAGGTCGTCTGTCCAAAGACAAAAGCCTACGATTCGGACACCGCAAAGAGAGTCGCATCCGGCTTGCAGACACGACCGCAAGTCGTCTGGAAGATTGGGGAATTCGCCTGGAAAAACAGGATCGTCTAGAAATTCCGCAATTTGTTTCTGAGTCGCCACCGCGATTGCGTGCACTGCCGCGAGGCTCTCAAACGCGGCCGGTCTTTTGACAATCGTCTCTCCAATAAATCCAAACGTCTTCTTCAAGGTCTTCGAGCAGAAAAATGGATGGCTTCCAAGTGATTTTCCACATCGCGGGCATCGACGGTTCTTCACGTCGCGCAACGCGCGATTAAATTCCTTTAACTCAGCTGAAGTCCATGGTTTGACCGGGACAAGGTTCGCGGCCTTTGCCTTGCCGGCCAACCTTAGCATCTCCTTCGCCATCGTTTGGAATTGTTCATCCGTCGTAGCGAGGATTGAAAGGTCAATGTGTTGCACCACCGCCGGATCTAAGGTGTTGAGATCACCGCCATAGTCCCGCTCCTCAAGTCGATTCAGGAAGTCGTCGAGCCGCTTCGGGCTTGTAGCATTGGCATTCATTTAAGGCTCGTTGCGTGTTAACGGGACCAAACATCAGTAGCCATCTGGCACGAACTGCACTAACCGAAAGTTAAATTCGTGGCATATGCATTCAACCCTCAATGTGCGGGGATTTTTTCCATCTCCCCATGTCCTCGCATTCTTCGCAACAGCCCCAGCGCCAAACATTCGTCGGTTGATCCATTTTTGAATTGTCGCGTCGATTCTCGTTTTTCAATTTATTGTCAAGGACTTACGCAAAAACCTCGCTAGCTGACCCGTTTCGACCAACAGCAACCCACCTAGCTCGGATGGGGAGGTGCTGCTCACAATTGCCGGGCAAAAACCCCACAATAAATCTGCAAAATTTTACGAGCACTCGCGGCTTGTAGGCCGCCCATGTTGTCCAAATTGAACCGCCCGGCCAAATGATCCATATGAGCAGCACTCCAGGATCAAGCAGTACGCGCGAACGGGGACGGCGAGTTAATGCCCGGGAGGATCCCTGACGGCGTAATCAGATGGCGGCCTTAAAGATTTTTGCCAGCCATGCGTGTACCTACACGGAATGTCGAAACCAATCGCTAAATGCACAGCAACCGTCAATTGCAAAAGCACTTAAGAATTGTTGACAAAGGCCCATCACGGCATGCGACTTGCCGTATCAAGTAGATATGTAAGTGTCAATACAGCAACAACTTACAGTTGCATGCATCGATGTAAGTGGTATAAGCAGGGCCGTGCCGACTCAGCACGTTCTCTCAAAAATATTGGCATCTCCAAATGTATTGGAAAAACACGACCTGTGCCCCTGGGTGTGCGGCTACCGCAAGGTCCGCGAGGCGACCAATATCGCCTGAGAGCGCCTGGGGGCACGGGTCGTTTTGTTGCGCAGGCGCTCTTTCGCCGCGCACGGAAAGGTTGACCATTCATGGCAACCAGTCGCATCTCGCCCAGGCGTCGACGATCCATATTCGCAGCTAAATCGCGTTACGCGATTGACGTCATGGCTCCAGATGGCAAACGCACGCCGACGCAGATTCGCAGCGCGCCACGTGCGCTCGCGATTGCGTTTGCATCCGGGTTCAACGAAACCAAAACGCTTGGCGGCTATCGCGCGGTGATGAGGCGAGTCGAGCCTCTCACGACCGTGAAGTAGCGGTGCAGTTCGCACTCAGTGCGGGAAGCTCAGCGCCTGCGCTATCTCTCATACTAAGTACCAAGGCACGGACGCCTCTCTGCGCCGTGCTGCAATGGAGGGCATTTGCATGGCCAAATTAGGATCGATTGCTGCCGATGATCTCAAACCGCGTACCTGGGTTATGGTGACTGGGCTGAAACCGCGGAACGACTTCGTGGGCGATTATTGCGGATCAAATAGCTTGGCAGACCAGATCGCCGCGATGAACGGGCTGCGGGACGCCAAAGAGTTCGTAAGGATTCAGGGAGCCCCACTCTACATCGAAGCGGTGAGCTTGCCGTTCCTGGTGGTCTCCTTTCCGACCGGCCAGCGTGAGCCGATCGACACACGTAGCTATCGATTTCAGAAGGTCGGCAAGCGTTACGTAGAGGCCGCACTGACGATGAGTGTCGACACGTGTCGAGAGCACCTACTAGCGGACGATGGTCAGCTAGTAGGCTCTGGAGCAGGTTCCGGCGATGGAGAGTGCGTGGGGTCGTTGGACTAGGTCATTGAAAGTGCCACGACCGAGCTGTAGAACCGAATTTGCCGCTGACAATGGCGGCCCGGCCTGGAACCGGCTTAGGAAAACTACTCTCCACGCGCCTTGTCACTGATTCCAGCGGTGATGGGGCGCGTGGTTTTTTATTGTCGTCCGACAGAGTCACAAGGGAATTCGCCTCAATGGCATCGGTCAGCACAGATCCCAAAGGTTTCCGTACGATTCACTTTACCGGTGCAGATCGCAAGCGGCGGACGTTGCGCCTCGGTAAGGTTGCGTTGAAGTCGGCCGAATTGGTCTGCCGGCACGTTGAAGCCTTGGTAAGCGCAAGCATTCTTGGAAACGCACCAGCAGACGAGACCACGCGATGGATTGCTGGCCGCGGAGCCTATCTGTATGACCGGCTAGCTGCCGTTGGATTGGTGCAGCCTCGAAAAGTCGACAGCGTTGTGGAACTCGGTCCCCACATTGCGAACTACGTTGCTAAGCGAACGGACGTCAAGCCGAACACCTTGATCCAATGGCGGCATACTAAGCGTTCGCTTCTGCTCTACTTCGGCGCAGATCGACCATTAGCGAGCATTACGCCCGGGGAGGCGCGTGACTGGGAACGCTGGCTTAAGACGGGCAAGGCCCGCATGAACCGCTACGCCGCGACGAAAGCGACTGAAGGCTTGGCGATCAACACACTGCGCAAGCGCGTCAGCGTGGCGAAACAGTTCTTTGACGACGCGGTTTCTCGGGAGCTAATTCCTAAGAACCCATTCTCAGAACTCAAGGGAACGGTCGGCACCAATCGCGATCGAGATCACTTCGTCAGCCTTGAGATCTCACTCAAAGTGTTAGACGCCTGCCCGGACAAAGAATGGCGAGTCCTATTCTCCCTGAGCCGCTGGGGTGGGCTACGCTGCCCATCCGAACACCTCGGGTTGAAGTGGGGCGACATCGACTGGAAGGCCGGCAGATTCACCGTGCGAAGCCCTAAGACGGAGCACCACGACGGCGGAGCTGAACGCTTGGTCCCATTGTTCCCCGAGCTTAGGACCGAATTACAGGACCTCTTAGCAGCCGTTAAGTCACAATCGCCCGATGGCACTGATTTGAAAGCGTTGCCTGTCATCACCAGGTATCGCACCCAGAATGCCAATTTGCGGTCCAGGTTGATCTGGATCATCAAGAGAGCTGGGCAGACACCGTGGCCGAAGCTCTTCCAGAATTTGCGGGCTACGCGCGCCACAGAACTGGCCGGAGAGCACCCGGCCCATGTTGCCGCGGCTTGGTTGGGGCACTCGACGCTGATCGCCAACAAGCATTACTGGCGAGTGACTGAGAGCGACTTCAGCAAGGCAACAGAGGTCGATCAGCCTTCAGAAGAATCGCCGACGCAAAATCCGACGTTCCCTGGGACGATACAGCAGGGAATACCGCGTCCCGGAACGGAAATGCCCCCCGCTTTTCCGCAGGAGGCACTCTCTATTCCACTACAGATAACGTACTCAATGCCCCCTGAAGGACTCGAACCTTCAACCCTCTGATTAAGAGTCAGATGCTCTACCGATTGAGCTAAGGAGGCGGCTGCGCTCGCGCGACACCTTTTTCCGAGCGTCGTTTGGGCGGCTGAACTTGATCGTTCGGCCGGCCAATCCGGCGCTCGAGTTGAGACGGCCAGGTGGCCGCCTTGGTTCGGGCGGGCGAAGCGTTCATCGTACTGGTTTCGTCGGTTTTCTCAAGGGGCGATTGGCCTCGATGTCGGACCTCGCCGGCGAGCCCTGGGGCGGGTGAATTTGCTGGCGCAATCCGCGTTATTGGTCGACTCGATTGGCGCCGGGCGTGCGATCGAGGCGGGATTCGCAATCCTGGGCGAATCGATTTCCTGCGGGACATCCGGGTAAATTAGGGCAAAATCTTGCCTCGAGGGCGGGGAGAGGTGATGATGAACTAGCTTGCAACCCAGCCGAGGGACCGCGAACGGAACTTTTTCGCGCTCCGCTGTGTCTCATTGCAGGCGATGCCAGCGTTCGTTCGGGGCTTCCGTATTCTGCTTTCGCGTTTCATGGCGTCACTCCCATGATCATCGTTTTCAATTGCCCACACTGTGCGGCGATTCTACGGATGAAGGAGCAGTACGGAGGCCAGCGCGGCCGGTGCCCACAGTGCCAGGGGGCGATCACTGTTCCGGCGATTGAAACCGACGCGGGGATGGACTTGATGCCGCTCGATCCCGCTGCGGCCGTGCCGGGGCCCACAGACATGACGCCACCCGCCGCGGCGCCCTTGCTCTCGATCGAAAGTCGTTTTCGCACGTTGGCGAGCTCGATGGCGACTGAAGCGGCCGCCGGCGCCGCGTCCCCGTCATCGACTGGTGACAGTAATATCGGCCTCGCGCCGGTCGACGATTCTCCGCTATCCGCCAAGGCGCGTCCGGCAACGCCTGCGGCACTCGATCCACCGCCTCGCGCCGACAAGGCAACGGCGCAAAAAGAATCTGGTTCCAAGGAACCCGGGCCAAGCGACAGCACCATTGGCCTGGCGCCGGTCGACGACGGCCCCACACCCGCAGCGAAGGCGCCACCGCCGCCACCGGCCCCTGCAAAACCTGCGTCGAGCAAACCGGACGATGAGAATTTCGGACTTGCGCCGCTGGAAGACGCGCCCCACAAGCCGGCGGCAGTAGCGGCTGCGACCAACGGCGCAGTTAGCTCCCCTGCGGCGACGAAAGCAGCCAACGGCGCCCCGAACGCGCCAGTGGCCGACAGTAAAGCCGATGTGCGGATCACCGTGTTGTGCGATGGGTGCGGCGCAAAGATGCGCGTCCCTCCGACAGCCGCCGGGCGTCAACTCGCCTGTCCACGGTGCAAAAAAAAGCTGCGCGTCCCCGAGGCCCCGGCGGTAGCCGCGTTGGCAAAGACGAGTGACGCCCGCCCCCTACAAGACGCACCACCGTCATCGTCCAGCAATCTCGATATGGGAATGCTCGATGAGATGGAAGGGGCTGGCGTGGCCGGGGAAACAACGGCCGCGCCGCTGAAGTCGACGGGCCCTAAAGGCAAAGCCAAAGGGAAGGCGAATGCCGGTCCTATCGGCCAATCAAAGTCAAATACGCTGTTGGGCATGCCGCCGATGGTTGTATATGTCGGCGCGGTGGGCGGTTTGTTGTTATTGGTTGGCGGATTGGCGACAGTGTATTTCGTCACCAAACCAGCGGCAGCGCCAGCTCCGACGCCTTCACCAGTGGCGGTCGTGCAGACGCCAATCGCAGGGACTCCCGCGCCAACGCCAGGCAAGGCGCCGGCGCCATCCGGGCAACCTGCAGTTCCCAACGCGGCGCCGCCAACGCCAGGCGCCGCGCCACAGAGCAGCGTCCCTACCGCGCCACCGGCCGTCACGCCAATCGCGGGGCCTACCACAAATCCTGGCGCTCCATCGGCAGCGCCTGGAACACCCGGGGCCACGCTGCCAATGCCCATGCCGGCCGCTCCGCCAGTCGTCGAACGCGTCGAGTGGCGCAATCGTATCCCGGTTGTTCGACTGACGGGGCGTTTCAAATCGGAACGGGCGCCGGAACTCGCCGAAAACGAAGTTGCCGTCGAACTGCTGACTGTGCCGCTGGCGTCGCCACGCGTCGACCCGACTCCGGCGGAGATCCCGGTAATCCTGCAAGTAGCGCCAATGATCATCAATACTCAAAAGTCGATCGAGGCGCAGTTGAAGCAAATGACCGATCTGGCAAAGACCAAGCAACACGCCAACCAATGGGCCGAGACGACATCACAGGGGCTCGAACAAATTCGCAAAGTAAATCGGCTGTCGGGCGTCAGCCTGCCGAGTAAGGACTCGGCAATAAAATTTGATGCGATGCTCAACGAAGAAGGAACGGTAATGTCTGCGCAAGCCGAACTCGAGCGATTAGCCCGCATCCCGGGGGCGATCGAAGCGCTCGAGACCGCGCTCAAGGAAAAGTCCGCGCGCGAACCGAACAGTGCGTTGGCCGAGACATTGAAGCAATCCGCGTCGCAATAATAATCAATGCGCAGTGTATCGCCGCGGCGACGTGCGTCTTCTCGTCCTCGCCGATAGAATAGGCCTCTGCGTTCTTGTCGGTATCGCAGTGGGGGCCTGGCGGCAACTCTGCCTACTGAAGCCGCTGAACAGGAGCAGTCTTCTATTGAGTCCTAGGTGGTAAATGGGCGAGGGGCGACCAGCGGAAGCCCCGGAAACGCGGACGCGAAAGGCCTGCGGTCCGGCCCATTCACTGCCTCGGTATCAAAAAACTTGCAACCTTGCGAGATACTTCCATGTCGCGGTTTCTTCGATGCGAGGCAAGTTGTGCGCTATCACGCGCAGCGGTCAAATTGGCGCTCGCCTGGGCGTTCGTTCTCACCGCCACGCTCGCCAGAGCCGCCGAAGACCCGCTCCGCTCGTGGAACGATAGCCCGCGCAAACAGGCGATTCTGGACTTTGTCTCACGGGTCACCAAAGTCGGCGGCCCGGATTATGTTCCGCCCGTCGATCGCGTCGCCACGTTCGATAACGATGGCACATTGTGGTGCGAGCAGCCGCTCTACACGCAGGTCTTTTTTACAATCGATCGTGTGCGGGAGATGAAGCGCGAGCATCCAGAATGGGTGAAACAGCAGCCGTTCAAGGCGATTTTGGAAGACGACCGCGCACAGCTCGCGCAACTGACTCAGAAAGACCTGGTTGCCGTCGTGATCGCCACGCACTCTGGCGTCACAACGGAGGACTTTGAGCGAATTGTCACGGACTGGCTCGCCAAGGCGCGGCACCCGCGCTTCAAACGACCGTACACAAAACTCGTCTATCAGCCGATGCTGGAATTGCTGGCCTACCTTCGGGCGAACGAGTTCAAGACATACATCGTCTCTGGCGGCGGCATCGATTTCATGCGCACGTTCACCGAGCGTGTCTACAGCGTGCCGCGAGATCAGGTCGTCGGCAGCAGCGTCAAAACACGCTTCGAACTGCGCGAAGACACATCGGTGCTGATGCGGCTGGCGGAAGTCGATTTCATTGACGACGGCCCAGGCAAGCCGCTCGGCATTGGCCAGCAAATCGGCCGCCGGCCAATCGCGGCGTTCGGCAATTCGGACGGTGACCTGGAAATGCTCCAATATGCGACCGTCGCCAAGGGGCCACGGCTCGCCATGATCGTCCATCACACCGACGCCGAGCGCGAATACGCCTACGATCGAACATCGCACGTCGGCCGGCTCAATAAGGCCTGGGATCAGGCGGCCGAGCGAGGCTGGCAATTGATCGACATGAAAAACGACTGGAGAGTGATTTTCCCCAATGAGAAGTAGCAACTTCGCGACGACCTGCTCAATGCCAGTAAGTGCGACGCAGCGAGCTTGACGCCCCGGGAGGGCGAGGCGCCGGCCGAGCCGCGAACTGCATTCGACGCCAACTCCCACTGATGGCGCCAAGATTGACGCAACGAGTCAACTTCCTCTCGCCCGTCCACTCGCAAGTTTCCACGCCGACAAATGGATACAATGTGTTGAGTTTCATTCAGTGACTCAACGCCACAACATTCCATGACCACGATCTACGATTTCTCCGTCAAAACGATCGACGGCCACGAGCAACCGCTGGCTGATTACCGCGGCCAAACGCTGCTCGTCGTCAACGTCGCCAGCAAATGCGGCTTCACGCCGCAGTACACAGGGCTCGAAGCCCTTTATCGCCGCCACCAGGAGGAGGGCTTTACCGTCCTCGGCTTTCCGTGCGATCAATTCATGCACCAGGAGCCCGGCGATGACGCCGAGATCAAGAACTTCTGCTCGCTGAAATACGACGTGACGTTTCCGCTGTTCGCCAAGGTGAACGTGAACGGACCAGAGACGGCGCCGGTGTATCAATACCTGAAGGCTGCCAGGCGCGGATTGTTCTGGACGCAATCCATCAAGTGGAACTTCACCAAGTTCCTGATCGACCGAAAGGGCAACGTAGTGAGCCGTTACGCGCCGCGCGTTACGCCGGAACAGATTGAAGCTGATGTGAAGCGGGCACTGGAGGGCGTTTGAGGTACATTCATCGCGAGGGCGCTTGAATCGCCGAAAGACGGGAGTGCGAGGCTCCCGCCGAGCAATGAGGCGGAATCGATTTTGCATCGGAGCAGATCTTGCTCGAACTCGCTTACTAGCCGTTGGGAAACAGATTAGTTCAGCGTCTTAAACCAATTCGTCGTGGCAAGAATTCTGCTTGCAAGTTCGGTTCGCAACGCCTCAGGCGATTGTGGAAATGCATAGGGCGCTTCACTTAGTAAAATCAGTCTTTCCGCCGGCGTATCTTCCATTGGCGACCATGTCTGCCCGGACAATAGTCGGCAGTCACAAGCAAAATGATATGTACGCTCTTCGCATTCAGTCGATCTGTGCGGTGTAATTCGTTGGAGCATCGTCCGCCACGTCTGATATAGCGCTGTCGCAATTTCTTCGGAGACTTCTGCTTCCATGCGCTGAACCTTCACACCGTTATCGGGATCTCCGACCTTCTTGTCGGGCATGGATGCGATGAGGAAGTAGTGGCAATAGGCGGGGTCATCAGGCTCGGCTGAATGAAATAACTGAACCGCCCATTCCAAGTCGCCCGCGGGAAGGCAAATGGCGAAGAGCATTTCGCGCTGGTTTCCGGTCCACGCCGGCAGCAACAGGACTTCAGCAATCTTCTTCAAGAAGTCCATGTGGGGACCGGTATGAAACGGAGTATCCTCGAATGAGAGCCAACCCTCATCAGGCAGGTCGGGGGAATCCATATGGGTCTCAGGCTTTTAGAACTATCACGAACTCTACGGTTAGGGCCTTTTGCCGAGAGATGGGTGTTCACGCCCTACGCAATCGGCAGCGAGCTATTGGCCCGCGAAAGTTCATCGTGCAATTCCTGCACGCGTCGAACGTCCGGATGACTGACGCCACTGCCGAGAGTTTCGACAAATCGGCAGGCCGCGAACGCCGTCGCGCGAGCCTCGTACTCGGCAATCCACGCTTCGCGTAGCGGCATTCGTTCCGGGGCGACCGGCCACACGCCTGGTTGCGGACGCATGTGATGTCCGATGCCAATCCGCCACGGCTTGGCCGTCACGCGGGCACGAAAACATTGCTGATTCAAACACATGCGCCGGTAAATCGGATCGGCGCCAAGCGCGGCGAAACAATCCGCCACGGCCGGATCACTGGGCTCGAACGTCTGGTGCGTCGCCAACACGCGCAAACCGGCTGGCGTGCGATAGAGGCGCAGGCTCCACTGCGGATTTCGTAGCAGAAAGCGTTCAATTCGATTACGCGTGGCTTGTTCTGATCCTCCTTGAAGTCGGTTGATCCATCGCTGCAGCGGCCGTGCAACGAAAAACGCGTTCAACCACGCGAACAAAACCAACCCAAGACCGATCTTCCACGACCGCCCCAAGATTCCGACAGCAACAGCGGCCGTGAGAAACACCGAAAAGATAATCAAAGTCAGTCGTAATGATGGCGCGTCGTCGAAATCAATATCGACAAACAGCACATTCGGCGTATTCAGGCAATGAGCGCCGTAGGCGTTGCGCGTGGTAACGTTCTCGCCGTCGCGGCTGAGGATCTCTTCGCGGATCGGCACGCCGGCGGCGCCGTTGTACGGAACCTTCGGCTCCCGTCGTGGGAGCTTAAGGCCGGAGAGAACTCGCTCCAGCGCTTCGCGAGCGCGCTGGTCGGCAGCGGCCTGCGCCTCTTCCAGGCTGATGTCGCTCCAGCCGAACCGGCGGATGGTGACCTGCCGCGATCGCTCTCGATGCCGCGCCCGCGCTTCAGCCCAGTACTGCGGAACGATCATCGAGAGCCGACCAGAGAAGTAAAGATCATTTCATGGCGACGCCGCATTAGCGTCGCGTCAAGTCAATCCGTCCGTTTCTTGCCACCGCGCGGCTTCACTCGTTTGAACCATTCCCGCTGATTACTGCCGAAAATCAGGATCCAATAATAATCATCTTCAAAGTGGACCTGCGTCAGCATCTCTTGACCCTGCAACCAGCCGCCCGAGATGGCAATCACCACGGAATAGGAATCGGCAGCGATCGTTCTATACTTATGCGAACTGGTTTGCCCCATAAGGTCGATGTGGATTTTCGATCGAGTGTAGCGGACGATCATGTGCCCGAAGATGTTGGCAAACCTCTTGCGGCGCGCGGGTGTAGGTTTGCGGGTCCACGCAAAATCGCGCATCGTTCGGGCGCGGTCTGACTTCCACTCGCCGAGCAATCGCTTATCCGTCTGCGGCGTTCGCACCGGCATCGTGACCATTCCCTTCCATCTCGCGCGTCATGCGTCCGCGCTCGGACTCAACAACGGTCACGAGCGGTGGATTGGCGGCGACCAACACGGCTTCGGCTTGCGTTGCCATTTCCGGATCAAGAGTAATCTTGAGGATGTGCGGGTGATTGATAGAAATATATCGCAGAAAAGACCATATGCCGAGTTCGTCATCATCGCAGACCTGGCGAATAGCCTGGACAACCCTGCCAAACGCGGCAATCGTTTCCTTCGAAATGCGATGGTCGCTGAAGGCAATGTCAAGCTGCATGTTGCCTGTCGACGCAACGTTGCATTCTGGACAGGGGAGTATCGCCCCGAATTTGGTTTCGCCGCAGTGGAAACAGAGCGCCCAGGTCATCGCATTCTCTCCGTGCCCATTCAAAGATAACTTGCGATCCGCTGTTCTGAAATGTGGCGTCCAAGCTCTCGGCTGAGAAGCAATCAGCTGGGTGAAAGCAGTCGAACGATCAGCAGCCCGTTGAGTCGCCAATCCAAACGCAGTATACCTAATCGCTGGGCAGCCAACCGCGCAAGCGGCATACGTCTTGAAGAAGGTTTCGACGACTTGAGAGATTGGGGAAATGCCGACCGCTTCGGATTTCCTCACAGCCTCAAGCCCTCAAGCCTTCGGGCCTAGTTCGTCACGGATCGGCTAAGGTGTCTGGAGTGGAAGAGCTTCGACGGATCATTCGCAAATACTGGGGCTATGACGACTTTCGCCCCTTGCAGGCCGAGGCGATGCAATGCGTCGTCGAGCATCAGGACTCGGTCGTCGTTCTGCCGACCGGTGGCGGCAAGTCGCTTTGCTTTCAAGCGCCGGCCATGCAGATGGAGGGCCTGGCCGTGGTCGTCTCGCCGTTGATCTCGCTGATGACCGACCAGGTGAGCGCGCTGACCGATAATGGCGTGCCGGCGGCCAGTCTGAGCAGCATGTCAACGCCCGAAGAACGGCGCGCGGCTGTTGCCGATGCGCGGACCGGCAAGCTCAAACTGCTGTACCTGTCGCCTGAGCGGTTGATGACCGAGTGGACGCTCGAGTTCTTGCAGCAATTGCCGATCTGCTGCATTGCGATCGACGAAGCCCATTGCATCAGCGATTGGGGCCATGACTTCCGGCCGGAGTATCGAACGCTCCGGCGTTTGAAGGAGGCCTTCCCCGGCGTCGGCGTGCACGCTTACACGGCGACGGCGACCGAACAGGTTCGCGAAGATATCGCCCGCGAGCTAGGGCTGGAAAACCCAACGATGCTGGTCGGGTCGTTCGATCGCCCGAACCTGGTCTATCGCGTGCAGACACGCAGCGACCGGCTCAAGCAGATCCGCGATGTGATTGCTCGGCACGCCGGATCGTCTGGCATCATCTATTGCATTCGTCGCGCGGACGTCGACGAAATCTGCGACGCGCTCAAGGCCGCCGGGATTGCCGCGCGACCCTATCACGCGGGCCTTTCGGACGATCAGCGCCGTAAGAATCAAGAGGCCTTCTTGAAGGATCGCGCCAAGATCGTCGTGGCGACCGTCGCCTTCGGCATGGGCATCGATAAATCCGATGTGCGGTTTGTCGTACACGCCGGCGCGCCCAAGTCCCTCGAAGCCTATCAGCAAGAGAGTGGCCGCGCGGGCCGCGACGGACTTGAAGCCGAGTGCTGGCTGCTCTACACGCCAGGCGATTTTTCGCTCTGGCGCCGGATGCAGTCGGACTTGCCGGAGCCGGCGCTGGGGATCGCCCAGAACGTGCTGGCTGGCATCGAAGGCTTTTGCACCGGAGTCGGCTGCCGACATCGGGCGATCCTGAAATACTTCGGCGAAGAGTTCGGCGCCGAAAACTGCCAGGCGTGCGACATCTGCCTGGGTGAAGTGGCCCTGGCCGAAGACCCGTTGATCGTTGGCCAAAAGATTCTATCGTGCGTCGTACGGCTAGGGCAAAACTTTGGCGGCGATTACACGGCCCAAGTATTGGTCGGCTCGCGCGAGCAGCGGATCCTCGACAACGGCCACGACGGACTAAGCACCTACGGCATCCTGAGTGGACATGACAAAAAATCAATCCGCGGCTGGATCGAGCAACTCGTTGCGCAACGTTTTTTGGAAAAGCACGGCGAGTACAACGTTTTGCAAGTCACGCCGACAGGCCGACGTTTGCTGAAAGGCGAGCTGACGCCAACGCTGCTGAAGGCGCCAGACCGCAAGCCGAAGCGCGAAAGCAAGGTTGGGAAGGAATCCTGGGAAGGAGTCGATCGCGGTTTGTTCGAGATGCTGCGCGGACTGCGGCGCGCGAAGGCCGAGGAGCGCGGCATCCCACCGTTTATTGTGTTCGGCGACGCCACCTTGCGCGACATGGCCCGCCGCCGGCCTACAAACCCTTCGCGATTGCTGGCCGTCCACGGCGTCGGAGAACGCAAGAGCGCAGAGTACGGCGTCGACTTCTTGCAAGCGATTGCTGACTACTGCCGACGAAACGACATCGAGCAGGATGTGGACGTCGAGGCGCCGAAGCGCAAGCGTTAGGTCTTTCGCAATCAGCCTCGCGCCGAAACCCTTCTCCCGGCGGGAGAAGGTGGTTCGCGTCAGCGAACCGGATGAGGGCCCGCGGCGCGCAAAGCGATTCCTGGTGTGATGACCCTGACTCGCAACGGGCCCTCACCCCCGACCCTCTCCCACCGGGAAAGGGAGAAAACTGGCCGCGGTTTCTCCGGCTTCTCCCCAAGGTTCGTCCTCTTCTAGGATTTCGTGCTAGAGTTCAAATGCAGTCAACTGCAGGGAGCGTTTTGTTCGCTGAACATCTCTTGCTCCCCTTCGTATGATGAGCTCTTCTCGTCCATTATCTGACTGCCGATCCCTGGCGCCTTTGCCCTGGGCTGGCGCTCATTGGCGAATGCCCTGTTCTGCCCGCGCGCCTCCGGATTGCAGCGGAATTGCGTTATCACGCGCTGACGCGAGGGCCCGCTGGCATTGCGCGCTGGGACGCTGCACAAAAATAATCGTTCGTTTTTCGAAAAAGGGCTCTTGATCTTCGCCACGGCTTAAATCATTGTGTCACGAAGCCAGTGAAGTCAGGGGTCATCCGCCCGGCAAAGCGGATCATATCGCCACGTTCTTGTGTGGCTCCGGAAAGGCCCAATCACCATGCGCAACATCCTCGAGTGGTTTTCTGCGCGCACGCCGCGCTCTCATCGTACCCGGCCAATTCGCAACAAGGTTCGCCAGGTCCGCTCAAGGCCGATGTTCGAATCGCTCGAAGACCGGGCGATGCTGGCCGCCGGCGTAACGCCGGTGTTTGCCGTCACGAACGACTGGGGTTCTGGCTACCAGGCGCAGATCACGCTGAACAATCAGCAGTCGACGAGCGTGACCAACTGGAAGCTCGAATTCGACATGCCGAGCAACATCACTTCGCTTTGGGATGGCCAGATCAGCAGTCACACGGGCAATCATTACGTGATCGTTGGCGCAAATTGGAACAAGGACCTGGCCGCGGGCGGGTCGCTGTCGTTTGGCTTTGTCGCGTCGCCAGGTGGCAAGCCCGTCGCGCCGACGAATTATCTGCTGAACGGCGCCCCGATCGGCGGCACAACGCCGCCACCTCCACCGCCAACGCCAAGTCTGTCGATCACCGACGTCAGCGTGACCGAAGGAAACAGCGGGACAACTTCCGCGCTCTTTACCGTCAACCTGTCAGCGGCCGCCAGCGGCCCTGTAACGGTGAAGTACGCCACGGCAAACGGCACAGCCACGGCCGGCAGTGACTATACGGCCGCGAGCGGCACGTTGACCTTTGCTGCGGGCGAGCGCTCGAAGACGATCAACGTGGCGGTGCTCGGCGACACATCGTTCGAGCCGGACGAGACGTTTGCCCTTTCGCTCTCGAACCCCACCGGCGCAACGATCGCCAGGGGGACCGGAACTGGCGCCATCAAGAACGACGACGCCGCGCCGGCCACCGGCAACTTTGTGTTCACGGTCACCAGTGATTGGGGTTCTGGCTTCACCGGTCAGCTAACGGTCAAAAACAGCACGGCCAGCGCAATCACCAATTGGCAACTCGCCTTCGATTTCCCTGCGAACATCACGCAGATCTGGGACGCCACGATCGTCAGTCACACCGGCAATCACTACGTGGTGCAGAACGCCGGTTACAATAGCGTGATCCCGGCCGGCGGCACGCTAACGTTTGGTTTCAATGGCAGCCCGGGCAATGTGACGGTGCTACCGACAAACTACGTGCTGTCTTCCGGCAGTGGCAGCACGGGGGGCGGTAATACAGGCGGCGGGAACAATGGCGGTGGCGGAAATCACACGCCGATCGCCGTGGCCGACTTGAATTACACGACGCCAGGCGCGCCGGTCACGATCAACGTGCTGGCCAACGACACCGACGCCGACGGCGACGCGCTCTCGGTCGCGTCAATCACGCAGCCCACCAACGGCGCCGCGGTGTTGAACGCCGATTACACGGTGAAGTACACGCCCCGCGCCGGCTTCACCGGCGCCGACTCGTTCACCTATGTGTTGAAAGACGCCCAGGGCGCCACGGTTACCGGCGCCGTGAGCGTTACCGTCGCCAAGGTCAGCGCCTGGCCGGCGCACGTCTTTGCGCCGTATGTCGATATGACGCTCTATCCAACGTACGACTTGGTTTCGGCGGCGCAAACGCAAGGGCTGCGTTATTTCTCGCTCGGCTTTGTCGTGGCCGATTCCGCCGGAGCCCCGGCCTGGGGCGGATTCAGCGAGTACAAGCTCGGCACGACGTTCGACGCACAAATGAAGTCACAGATCGCCGGCCTGCGGGCGTTAGGCGGTGACGTCGTCGTCAGCTTCGGCGGCGCCTCGAATCTGGAGCTCGCGCAAAAGATCACGAACGTCGCGGCGCTACAGGCCGCCTACCAGAGCGTGATCGACGCATACGGTCTGACGCACATTGATTTTGACATCGAAGGCGCCGCGGCAGCAGACAAAGTGTCCGTCGATCGTCGCAATCAGGCCATCGCCGGGTTGCAGAGCGCCGCGGCTGCTGCCGGTCGTGTGCTCGATGTCTCGTACACTTTGCCAGTGCTCCCCAGCGGACTGGTTGCCGACGGGCTTAACATTGTGCAATCGGCGATTCGCTATGGAGTAAACGTTAGCGTTTACAACGTCATGGCGATGGACTACGGCGCCTCGGCCGCGCCCAATCCGGCCGGTCAGATGGGAACGTACGCCATTCAGGCGGCGACCAACCTGTTCAATCAATTGAAGACCGCGTACGGCGCAACGAAGACAGACACGCAATTCTGGGCGATGGTGGGCGTAACGCCCATGATTGGCATGAACGACGTCACGACCGAGATCTTCGACCAACAGGCGGCCAGCCAACTGGTGGCGTTCGCGCAGCAAAAGGGACTCGGCCGTCTGGCGTTCTGGGATCTCAACCGCGACCAGCAGAACGCGGCCGGCAAGCTGAACTACGTCGACCTGAAGTCGAGCAGCCTGATCCAAAAACCGTTCGAGTTCTCGCAGATCTTCAAGCCGTTTACGAGTTGAGGGCTGCAACCTGCGGTTTGGGCGAGGAATCGCGAAGCCGGATTACATAAAGAGCGCAAGCTCAAGGGGTAGCGGTCTGACCGATGCTCCGGCAACGCGAATTGCCCCCGGGCGCCGATCGCTGGCTGAGACCGTGCGCCAGCCCCCCATTCTTTCTTGACGCCGCGAGCGCAGCCCACCACACTCAGGCGTCTCATGCCCAGCCCGGCGTAATAGGAAACCAACGGATGAAATCGAGCATTTTCGGCGCGAGTTTTCTGTTTCTGGCTGCGCTACTGCCGGCGCGTGCTGATGATGTGATTCGGCTCTATTCTGGCGCGGCGCCGGGGTCGGAGAGCTGGAAGCACGCGGAGCAGGAGTATTTCTCGCCGATCTTCAACACGCAGGTCGTTACGAATGTCGTCAATCCGACGCTCACTCGCTTTGCTCCCGCGCCCGAAAACGCCAACGGCACGGCAGTCATCATCTGCCCTGGCGGTGGCTTTCACGCGTTGTCAATCAACAGCGAAGGCGTTGACGTCGCCAAATGGCTGAATGGCAAAGGTGTGACCGCCTTCGTGCTCAGGTATCGGCTCGTGCCGACCGGCAAGGATGGCGTTGTGGAGATGATCGCCAAGAAACGCGATAAGGTCGACGAGGACATGCGCGCCGCTTATCCGCTGGCGCTCGCTGACGGTCTGGCCGCCATGAAATACGTGCGCGAACATGCGACCGACCTCGGCGTGTCGCCCACGCGAATTGGGTTCATGGGCTTTTCCGCCGGCGGAACGCTGACCACCGGCGTCGCATTAAACTACACGGCTGAGAGCCGACCGGACTTTGTGGCGCCCATCTACGCGTACCTTGGCGTGATCGGCGAGGCGGATGCGCCCAAGGACGCTCCGCCGCTGTTCGCGCTCGCGGCGTCGAATGATCCGCTGGGCCTGGCGCCAGACAGCGTCAAGCTCTATAGCAAGTGGCTCGCCGCGAAGAAGTCGGCCGAGTTGCACATGTACGCCAAGGGCGGCCATGGCTTCGGAATGAAGAAGCAGAATATGCCGTCGGATCAATGGATTGAGCGATTCGGCGATTGGTTGGAATCGCAGTCGCTGTTGAAGAAGTAGTGATTGCGACTTGCGAGTGTCGGAGGCCCCGTGCTCGCTCGATGCGAGTTCGGGGCACGTCGAACTGGTGGCCAAATCCAAACGCTGGTCTCTGCCCTCATCTGGCTTGCTGACGCACGCCACCTTCCCCCGGCGGGGGAAGGGCTTGATGTGACGCCACGCGAAAGACCCTCGTCGTGCCAGGAGCACATTACGCAAAGATTTCGGTCGCTACGTTCCCGGCCACGTCGGTGAGGCGGAAATCTCGACCGGCGTAGCGATACGTCAGGCGTTCATGGTCCAAGCCCATGAGCGCAAGTAGCGTGGCGTGCAGGTCGTTCATGTGCATCTGGCCTTCAACGGCGCGGATGCCGTATTCGTCGGTCGCGCCGAAGGAATAGCCGTGCTTGACGCCAGCGCCGGCGAGCCACATGGGGTAGCCGGTGATGTTGTGGTCGCGGCCGTCTTCGCCCTGCGAGGTCGGCTGCCGGCCGAATTCGCTGCCGAAGAGGACGAGCGTGTCTTCGAGCAGCCCGCGCCGCTGCAGGTCGGTCAGCAGCGCCGCAGTCGCCTGATCGGTGGCGGCGCAGTTGTTTATCAGCCCCTTGTGAAGATTGTTGTGGTGATCCCAGCCTGGCTGGCAGATCTCGACAAACCGCACGCCCGCCTCGCTCAGGCGGCGCGCCATCAGGCATTGCCGCGCAAAACTACCGGCGGCGCCCGGCTTAACGCCGTATTCATCCTGGATGTGCTGCGGCTCGCGCGAGATGTCGAGCAATTCGGGCACGCGCCCCTGCATTTTGAAGGCCAGCTCGTACGACTGGATCATCGCTTCGACTTCGTCCGGGGCGCCCGGCGCGCGGGCCAGATCGCGATTCATCTCGGCCACCAGATCGATCTGTCGGCGCTGCAGGTTGCTGGCCAGTTGCGCCTTCAGATTCGGCAAATAGCCGGTGTCGTTGATCCGTGTTCCTTGAAAGTGCGCCGGCAAGAACGCGCTGCCGTAGTTGGCCGTGCCACCAAAATTGGGTGGCGGATTGATCGTGATGTAGCCGGGCAGATCCTGGTTCTCTGTCCCCAGACCATACATCAGCCAGGCGCCCATTGATGGCCGCGTGAGCGAGGCCAGCGCCGCGCCGGTGTGCAGCTGCATCACCGCCTCGGGGTGCGCCGGCGTGTCTGTGTACAAACCGCGGACGAAGCACAGCTCGTCAACGTGCTTTGCCAGGTGTGGGTAAAGCTCTGAGACCCACGTGCCGGTCTGGCCATGCTGCGCGAACTTGAACTTCGAGGCGACGAGCGTGCCGCCGCCGGGGCCGACCTGTCCATCGCTGGCTTGCAGCTTGGGCTTGTATTCCCAGGTATCCATCTGCGAGATCGCGCCCTGCATGAAGCAGAAGATGATCCGCTTGGCCTTGGCCGGAAAATGTGACGCCTTGGGCGCGAGAGGATTCGGCGCCTGCGTCGCTTCGGCGGCCGCTGCGCGAGATGATGCAGCGCTCTCGCCGAGCATGCTGGCTAGCGCCAGGTAACCAAACCCAGCGCTGGCGCTCTTCAGCGCCTGGCGGCGAGTCACCGCGCTCGGCAACAATTGGCCTGCGGCCGTCTTTGCAAGCTTCGAATCGAACATGACAAATCCTTCGATCGTTTCCGTAGATGGTTTTGCAAGATCGCGGGCGGTCCTCCGCGCCGCGACTCAAAAGTTATTCGCAGTGACTATTTCAAATAGCGGAACTCGGCCGAGCCGATCAGCGCCTGGCAGAAACTGGCCCAGGCCGCGGCGCGCGGGCTGCTCGGCTGCACCTTTTCCTCGACGACAGCTTCATCGGTTTGATCAGCCTCGTCGGGGTTTATCGGCGCTGGCTTCGCAGCGGGTTTTGCTGCGTCAGCTTTCGACACATCTGCTTTAGCGGCATCGGCTGCGGACTGCGTTTCGACAGCCGCCACCTCTTCCGTCGCCGCCTTTCCTTCGTCGGTCGTCGTGCCAGTACTGGCGACCTGGGTTGGCGTCGCCTTGTCGTTGCCCGTCGGGTTTGCGACGAGCGCTGCCGATACGGCAGCTGCTTCGAACTCCGCCAGGTATCGCTTCGCTCGTTCGATTTCCTGCGACGTCGCGCCGCGGGCCAATGTCTGCCGGTAGGCGCGATCGATGCGGGCGTTTTCGTCCAGGTCATTTTTGGCAATCAACCGCTCTGCCAACCGCAACGACTGCTTCCGCACGAAAGCGTCGTTCAAGAAATACAGAGCCTGCGTCGCGACGGTCGTGGTGTCGCGATTGCCCGCCACCATCCCCTGCTCTGCAAAATCGAAGACTTCGAGCGCCCGGGGCGTAATTCCTCGCAGCAGTGGCAGATAAACACTGCGTCGTGTGTTGGCGGCGATCAACGATTCCAACTTGCGAGCCTCGGGCCCGTTGTTGCGCAATTCGACGACTCTCAATTCCTGCGCTGGCGAACCTTCAGGCCGGGTCAGATCGAGACTCTCGGCCGCGGCGAGCGTGGCGTCGCGAATCTCTTCAGCGTCGAGTCGGCGCGGGCTGTGTCGCCAGACCAACCGATTGCCTGGATCCACGGCCAGATTTTCAGGCGAGCCTTCTGCGCTCAATTGATACGCGCGAGTCAACACGATCGATCGCACCAGCCTTTTCACGCTCCAGCCGTCGCGCTGGAACTGCACGGCCAAGTGATCGAGCAGTTCAGGATGCGATGGCAGATCGCCTTTGACGCCAAAGTTATCAACACTCTTGACCAGGCCTTCGCCAAACAGGTGTCGCCAGACGCGATTGACCATCACGCGCGGCGTGAGCGGATTCTTGGCGTCGGTCAACCAATTGGCCAATTCGAGCCTGCCGCTCGTGCCTTCGGCAATCTGTGGCCGGTCTGGTCCGTTTACGACGGTCAGAAATCCGCGCGTTGCGATGGGGCCAAGTTGTTCGGCCTCGCCTCGAATGCGGATCTCGGTATCGCCCACCTTGGCCGCTTCACGAGCGCCGAGAATCACGTTCTTACTGCGCGCCGCCGGATCGGTCAGCGCCGCGTGCTCGGCCATCACCTTATTGAGGTGCTGCCGCGCGACTTGGCGCTTGGTCCGGCCATCGGCCGTTGGTTCGTCGGGCGATGGTCCCTCGCGCACGACCTTCAGGGCCGCGCGGGCTTCGGCCACGGCCTTTTGCGCTGCTTTGAGCTTCTTAGCAACTTCCGGATCTGGCTTGGCGTCCGGTTCGTCCGGCAGCAACAGCATCGACGAGTCGTAGTAGTCGAGCCCACCGCCGCCCATTTTATTTCGCAAGCCTGCGCACAAGTCTGTGCTCTGAAAAATCCCAGCCAGGGCGTAATAGTCGTTCGTCGGGATCGGATCGAACTTGTGATCGTGGCAACGCGCGCAACTGGCCGTGAGCCCAAGAAACGCGCGGCTGACCGTATCGATCTGCTCGTCGATGTTGTCCATCACGAAGCGGACTTTGAAACGCTGATTGACGTCCTTGACGCCGAGCGCCAAAAAGCCGGTCGCGGTGAGCAGTTCGCGCCGCTCCTCGGGCGAGCTAGCCGGCAACAAATCGCCGGCGATTTGCTCGTGGATGAATCGGTCGTACGGCTTGTCTTTATTGACCGCATCGACAACGTAATCGCGATATCTCCACGCCTGCGGATAAGGCAGATTTCGCGACGATCCGGTCGATTCGCCATACCGGGCGACATCCAGCCAGTGCCGGCCCCAGCGTTCGCCAAAAGCTGGCGAGGCCAACAAGCGATCGACCAGTTTCGGCAGGGCATCGGCCGAGGCATCGTTCGCGAATGCTTCGACCTCTTCTGGCGAAGGTGGCAGCCCGGTCAGGTCGAACGACAGTCGACGAATCAACGCGCGACGGTCGGCGTCGACCGCTGGTTTGAGTTGCTTGGCTTCCAGCGTGGCCAAAATGAAGTTGTCGATTTCGCTCTTTGGCCAAGCGCTATCACTCACCGTGGGAGGCGCAGCGCTCTTGAGTGGCTGCCAGGCCCAATGATTCTTGCGAAGCGCATCGTATTCGGGATTCGGCTGACCGAGATCGCTGGGCGTTTCGGTCTTCGGCCAGGCTGCGCCCTCTTCGATCCACCTGGTCAGGTCGGCGATTTGCTCTGCCTCGAGGCGCTTCTTCGGCGGCATCTTCAATTCATCGTCGGTTTGGGTCACCGCGCGAATCAAGAGGCTCTTGGCCGAATCGCCTGGGATGATCGCCGCGCCGCGTCCGCCACCGGTGAGCAGGCCATTGCGATCGTCAACGCGCAGGCCGCCCTTGGAATTTGTGTCTGCCGAGTGGCACGCATAGCAGTTATCAACGAGCAGCGGGCGAATCTTCTTTTCGAAGAATTCGATCTTCGCCCCATCGTTGGCCACCGGAGCGTCGGCTGCCGACAGCGGGGCAACGATCGATAAGGCGAACGTGAGTGAACCGAAAGCGATCAACCGTGGATACTGGATCATGGCGCCTTTGCCTTCCATGCATAGATGAACCTAAGCGAGACCACCGGACAGGGCGCAGCCACTCGCGTCATAGAATAACGCGCGCGGCGCGCCATCGCGCTACACGCGTCTACAAGAGAAACCCCGGTCGCCGACGGAAGTGTTTGCGGCGAGAGAGGCGTGCGGTGGAACGAACCGGTGATTGGCCGAAAGAGGCGGTCTTTGCGAAAGCGACGAAACTAACACTTGGCGTCTCCTTGCGAGATGCCCGCGATCGCCTCCGGAGTATCCAGTTGGCTACGGAAAGAGGTTGGTAAGCAGATTCTCCCGGCTGGGTCGAATCATGATCACTATGTTGATCATGAACGTATTGTGCGAAGTATCGGCTCGCTGTCAATCGCTTGGTAAATGTTTTCTTTTGGACCCCCATGTGGAGCAGCAATTAGACATCGGCGCAAGTCCTGATGCTTCCTGGGGATCGCGGCTCTTGCCACGTTCGATTTAAAGCGAATTCTAGTAGCGATTTAGAGAAATCTCTCTGCAGCGCGCTTGACCTGGAGCCGAAAAGAGAGATAATCACGACCAGAGCGATCGGAAAAAGGATGTTTTCGGTCCGCCGCGACTAACGCGGTGTCTGTTCTTCACGTTCTCGTTTGCGTTGCTGACCGGATCTCCGGAGGCACACGCCTGACTTCAAGGAGTCACGCATGGCCCTCCGATATGTCGGTTCTGAATTTCGAACTCCCTCCCGGCAGCCCAGCAGCGGCCAGGTGGCGCCCGGTTCACGACTCGCGAGTCATGAACGTGTCGCCCGGCCGCTGGTGGGCTTGCTTCTTTTTGGCCCACAGGCCGAGGGGCCCCTGCCGACCTCGACTGAGGACATCGGCTCAGCCATTGATTGCACGGCGACCGCTTGCGCGATCGCTGCCAGTCCTGGGTGTAGTCAGTAGTGCTCGGGCCGCTGGCCCCGCGGGGAAGCTGATCGCTTGAGATCAGCGCTGACGCGGTCGGCAGGGCCTTGATTGTGGCGACCCTTTCCTGGGAGCCCACTCACCTTCTCGCGTTGCCGACTAAACGACTAGAGGCGCGCTCCCGACTCGGATTGGAGTCGACGATGCGATTCATCGAAATTACGACCGCTTACGTAACGGTCGACAAATATGCCGCGTTTAGCTTGAAGCGCCGTGGCGCGGTCGAGCGTCCGAACTCGTTCGGCCGCGTCCGGCGCGATTTTGCTCCGTTTGCGCCGCGCTGCAATTTGCGTGCGCGACGTGGCTTGGCACATCATCAACCGCGTTCCGCATTCACGCTGGTCGAGCTGCTGGTCGTGATTGCCATCATTGGAATCTTGATTGGGTTGTTGTTGCCAGCCGTGCAAGCAGCTCGCGAAAGTTCGCGCAAGACGGCGTGCTCGAATCAACTGCGGCAGATGTCGCTGGCCACGCTGCAGTTTCACGACGTGCGACAACAGTTCCCAATCGGCCGTCAGGGCGATGAGAACTCGTTTGGCCAGCACACGCAGCTCTTCCCTTACCTGGAGCTGGGCAATATCACGATGTCGTTCAACTTCTCGATTCCGGCCGGTCAGAATGAGGCCAGGTTGGTCAAGATTCCGCTGTTTCTTTGCACGTCCGACATTGAAGACCGGATGCTCGACGCGGACAATGGCGCCAATCAGTATAACTGGGGCAAAAACAACTATCGCGCGAATGGCGGTAGCGAGTTTGGCAGGACGGCGAATACCAACACCGCGAACGCCAAAGAGACCAACACTGGTATCTTCTTGACGAACGATTCCGTGCGCCTGGCGCAGATCACGGACGGCACAACGCACACGGCGATGTTCAGCGAGGCGATTCGCGGCGACGGCGATGACGACCACTTCGAACAGGAAAGTGACCTGTTTCAGATCGCCAATAACGCCAACACCGACTCCACTGCCGAAGTCTACGCCAAGTGCATGGCGATCAATCTGCTCAATAAAATTGGAGCATCCAATCAGACCTCATTTGCTGGGAGAAACTGGATCTGGGGCAACTACATGACCACGCGTTATAACCACGTGATGCTTCCCAACACGTGGAGCTGCACGCGCGGCAATTCGCCGAACAACAACGGCGGCGCCGTCACCGCCTCGAGCCGACACCGCGGCGGAGTCAACGTGGCACTGTGCGATGGCAGCGTCCGCTTTGTCACCAACGAAATCGATCTTGCCACGTGGCGCGCGCTGGGCTCAAAAGACGGGGGTGAAACCACGGTCAACGGGTTTTAGGGCTTTGCTCAATCCGAATCACATATCAACACTGACTTCCAACGAAAGAGAATCTCAACATGCCAAGCCCTGCTCCTTTTGAAACTCTGCGCCGTCTACTTTGGCAGCACGACGCAAAACGCGTCGTGCTGATCGTGGTTGGAATGCTGTGGGTATCGATTCCAGCCCTGGGGACCGCCGCGGACGAAAAGCCTGCTCGCAAGCCCAACGTGCTGGTCATCGTCGCCGACGACTTGGGCTACGGCGACGTCGGCTTTCAGGGCGGCAAGCAGATCCCCACGCCGAATCTCGATGCGCTGGCGGCCGGCGGCACGCGCTGCACCAATGGTTACGTTTCGTGCCCGGTTTGCAGCCCCACGCGCGCTGGCCTGGTAACCGGAAGATACCAACAGCGCTTCGGCCACGAGTTCAACCCGGGCGGAGGCGGCGTGCGCGACGATTTCGGCCTGCCACTGACAGAGACCACGGTTGCCAGCACGCTCCAAGCGGCCGGTTACAAGACCGGCGTCGTCGGCAAGTGGCACTTGGGATCGTCTCCCAAGTTCACGCCGCTCGAACGAGGCTATGACGAGTTCTTCGGCTTTCTCGGCGGGGCCCACTCGTACTTGATCGACCCGCCGAAGCCCAATGTGCAACCGATCTTTCGCGGCCGCGACGAAGTGGACGAAAAGGAATACCTGACTGACGCCATCGGCCGGGAAGCGACGTCGTTTGTTGAACGCCATCGCGAACAACCGTTCTTGCTGTACGTCACGTTCAACGCCGTGCATCTCCCGCAAGAAGCGCCGGCCAAGTATCTCGATCGCTTCAAAAACATTGACAACGAAAAACGCCAGAAGTATGCCGCCATGCTCAGCGCGCTCGACGACAACGTCGGCCTGGTATTGGGCAAGCTGAAAGACCTGAAGCTCGACGAGAATACGCTCGTCTTCTTTATTAGCGATAACGGCGGTCCAACCCAGGCCAACGGCAGCAGCAACAATCCGCTACAAGGCAACAAGGGAAGTGTCTGGGAGGGCGGGATCCGCGTGCCGTATATCGTCCGTTGGCCTGGCCATGTTCCGGCCGGGGCCGTGTACGAGCAGCCGGTCATCTCGCTCGACATCGCCGCCACTGCGGCGGCAGTCGCCAACGCCAATCTTGATAACGGCAAACCGATCGACGGCGTCAACCTGCTGCCATTCCTGGCCGGCGATGTAAAGAAGCTGCCGCACGAGGCGTTGTACTGGCGGTTTGGCCCCCAGTGGGCGATTCGCCAAGGCGATCTCAAGCTATTGAAAACCGGTGATCAGGCGCCACAACTCTTCGATCTGAAATCCGACATCGGCGAGGCGCATGACCTGGCGAAAGACAAGCCGGAGGTCGTCGAGCAACTGAGCAAGACGTACCAAGAGTGGAACGCTCAGTTGGAAGAGCCGCGTTGGCGGCCACAAGGTGGGGCCCGCGCTGGCAAGCAGCAACAGCGTAAGGCGGCGAAAGCAGCCAAGGCCACGTGAGCTGAGACTGAAGCACTACTGGACGAGCCAGCCGTGGCACACAGTACTGCTTGAAACTCGCCCATCAAGAAATAGCACGTGTTTGAGTCTGCCCCCCCGTAAACTCGCGCTAGGCCGTGGCAGGTTAGATACGACCTGCCACGGCCTTTTCATTTCCCAACGAATCAACTAAGCGAGAAAACCTTTTGCGCGGCGCAGTTCAGCGTGCGGTCCAGTCAAGTTGACTGCGAGGAGGCCCAATCTGGCTCACCATTCGACGCAGCTTTCCAGTGCGTGCGTCGGCGCTGAGACTTGGAACAACCTTGATCTCGACGTTCAATTCCTCGGGCAGGCCGCTTGTGAACAGCGCCTTGTGCAGCAAGTTGCGAGTCCTTCCCAAATCGAGCGGCGCTCCGGCTCGGATCGCGATTCGCAGCTCCACTTGGTTGCGTTCCAACTGCACTGCCTGCCAGGCAGCAATGTCATCGACGGCGTCAGCGGCCGTGTGAAAGATCACGCCGGGGACCAGACGACGGCCGCCGCGCGAGTCGATCCAAAAGGCCTCAGTCAAGCGACCATCGATCCGGGCAATCCGCGGCAACCGGCTACCACATCGACAAGGACCAGTAGCCATTGTCACCTGATCATCCACCTCGTAGCGAATGAACGGTTGCACGAAGTTCGCCAGGTTCGTGACCAACACTTTATGACCAGCTTGTCCGTCGGGCACTGGCTGGCCGAGCTCGTCGATCACTTCCAGGATGGCCCAATCCGAGTTGACGTGGGCTCCGCCGTCGGTTGGGCAGCCTTCGGAAAGAAACAAGCATTCGCCGATCCCATAATGATCGAGCACTGGCGCGTTGAACGCCAGCTCAATTCGCCTCCGCGCTCCAGGTGTTAGCTGCTCACTTGAGTTGCCGATTTGCCGCAATGATTTCAACTTCATGCGGCCAGCAAAAACGCTCAGCGCGTCCAATACGCTCGCGTACGCAACCAGCACGTTCGGCTGAAAGTCGCCGAGCCGTTGGAATAAATCCACTTGTTGCGATTCCAAGCGCAGCACACGCGCGTAGGGCCCCATCAACTCGGGCATGAACTCGAAGGCCGCGCCCGATGGATAAAACCCGCGGCGCGACGCAACGATAGCAACACGCGACGGCTGCAACAGCTTGCGCACGCCTTCGAGCGGCGTCGGCCGTCGCCCGGCGTTCGCCCGCGCTCCCATCATGGCAAATAGAATTTCCAGCGCGCGGCGATCCTGCACGATCGGCAAAGGTGGCCCGTCACTGCCCGACGTCCGGCTGACAGCGTAGCGATCCAGAAACCAGCGTCCCAGGTTGCTCGAATCGCTGACGAATCGCTCGATATCCGCCCGACGAACCAGCGGATCGGTGACCACGCGATCGAAATCTTCGGCGATTTCTAATTTGCGCGTCGATGGCAATTTTCGCAAATCGAGCCTGGCGAGGTCGACGTCGCGAAATTTATGGCGATAGAATTCCGATCGCTGCACGGCATACTTCACCAGTCGTCGTAAGCGGCGGCGACCGATCGATTCGATGCTGCGAGGATTGCGATGTTGCAGCGCGCCAAGTCGGCACGCTTCCACCGAAAAGCGAATGGTCTGCAATAGTGACATATCTCAACCTGCGGTAAACAGAGATCGATTCAAGACCAGCGCCGCGAACTTTGCAGCTCGCGGCGCCGGCCAGCTTCAAGTTAAAACTGGAACCAATTACCGGTTCGGGCGATTAGTCTAGGCCGTCTTCTTGGCGGTGATCACCTCGACATTGTCGGTGTGGGTCAGGTCATCGATCGCGCCGATATCAAAGATCTTGGCGTGCAACGCCGCCAGCGTGCTGACGCCGTCGAGGCCGCCAGAGTTGTCGTTGACATTGAGCGTGACGTTATCTACGCCCTTGTTACCTCGCTCGACAGCGCGAACCGTGCCGGTGCTGCCGGAATCGGCCGAGATGTTGGCCAGCAGCGTGTCGATTCCCTTGTTGCCCAGCGCGTTAAAATTCAACTTGCCGAGAACCTGGCCATTCAGGTTCGACGTCAGCGTATCGGCGCCGGCGCCTCCCTGCAGGCTCAGAGCGAGGAGAGAAGTCGCGTCGACATTAGCGTCCGTTCCGTTGACCGTGATGTTGTCGGCCCCGGCGCCACCGACGAGTGTGACATGCGCCTTGGCGGCACTCAGGCTGCCAAGGCTCACCGCAATGGTATCGGCGCCATCGCCACCATCTACTTCGAGACGCAAGTTGGCGCCGTTGACGCCCTTGGTTAGATCGATGTTTGCCTGGTCGGCGCCGTCGCCGAGATCGAGGATCACTTTCTCGGTCTTGGTCAGCGTGTTGGCCAGCGTGTAATTGACGACGTCTTTGCCGCCTTTTCCATCGACCTGGATCAGCTTGACGTTATCTGCAGAACCCAGCAGCGCGCCGGTGGCGTTGGTGACGTCGATATGACCGTTCCCTTGGTCGGTGATGTTGATGGTGTCGGCAGCGGCATTGCCCACGATGCGCAGCTCACGCCCGCCCTGCACGGCAAGCGAACTGACGGACACGCTAAGGCACAGACGGCTTTCCAGAGATTCCAACCGCAAACGACCAGGACGGTTTTTCCCTGCACTCGGCAAACTTTTCGGACGCATCAAATTACTCCCTTTAAGAAAACGTAACAGAAGGATGCCAGCCCACTTTTCGAACGGATCGAAAGACAAGCGTCTGGCCAACAAGCGTGACCAGGAGAGAAGACGGCGGTGCTGCGGCCAGGCATTCGCGTTGCGTCGCCAGCGGCGATTCGCTTGCGCATGAACATGCGCAGTAAGCCTGAGCAAACGCAGAGCGAGCGAGACGCCCGACCTATGGGCGTAAATGAGGAAGCGCGAAGGCAATTGAACCGCGCCGCGCGAAAGCGCGAGGGAAACCCGCCCCGCGCCGAGTACAACCGACCTGGTCGCTCGCAAGGAGCGAAAGGAACCCGTGGCATGCGTGACTCTTTGAAGTCAACGCGCGCCTCTGGGGCCTCCAGTCGGCAACGCAGATTTTGAATGGTGCGTGAACCGCTTTTTTGCGGACAACGCAAAATGATCAGTTAGTTGATCACTTATATCGTCACCATTTTGCCGCTTATTGAGTTTTCTGTCAAGGCCGTGGCTCCGATTCAGGAATCATGCACCGTTTTGCACAATTCGTCGAAGCGCGAACGACACCGAACTGCCGGGATCCAAATCCGGTCGACCTGCCGATGCCGTCGTAAAACAAGGTGGAAATCGAAACCGCCGTTCCAGCCAAAGTTCCAATCCTGCGCGGTAACTTAAGCTCATCGCGATTTTTTCTCGTGCCACTCTTGACAAAGGTTGCGCAATCGCCATAATCATCACCATCACGATCGCAATTAGGATATTTGCGATCCACCGCGAATAACGCGGTGAACGATAACCTCGATTGTTTGTGTTGCTGACCGGAGCCTCCGGAGGCACACGCCTGACTTCAAGGAGTCACGCATGGCCTGCCGTCGCGCTCGATTCTTATTCAGCAGCCCCTCCCGATTGAAAGCCGTGGATCGCACGGCGCGCATTGATTCGCTCATGCGCGTTTCATCGGCCTTCTATTCAGCATGCGTCGCCCCGGCCGTTTGTTGCCCTGGGCTGCTTCCTGACTATTCGTAGCCGCTGGCTCGAGGACGTGCCGTTTTGCACGTTGCGCAATGGTGTCCAGCGCTCCGATCGCAGCAGGTTACCGATCGTTTTGTCTGTTTGTTTCTGCGTCACTTTTTTTCAAGGAGCTTGCTAATGGTCCGCTCAAGTTGTCCGTCGTGCTGTTTGCCCCGCAGTGGGTTCTCGGCGGTGTTTCGAACCAGCGCTTTATTCTTTACTACTTTGAGGAAAAACTCATGCTTCGTCGTCTCATTACGCGAGTCCTACGATGGACCTCACTCGGGCTAGTGTTCGCTTCTCTCGCTGCGCCCAATCGGGCGTTCGCCGCTAACTGGAATCAGACCAGTGGCAATGGCAAGGCGTTCAACACGGATGCTTTCTGGGATACGAACGTATTCCCCAACTCGGTCGACGCCACGGCCAACATTCCGGTTTACCTGACCGGCAATCAGCGGATCAATCTCAACCAGCCCATTACGCTGGGATCGCTGACCTTTACCAACCCGGCGACCGGCACAACGTCGCCGACCCTGGCGCCAAGCGCCAACCCACTGAATCCGGCCAATACGCTGACGTTTCAGGTCAGCAGCGGCGCCGCTACGTTGACCAGCACGTTCGCCGATAGCACCAGCACTAGCGCCCCGACGATCTCGGCGCCGGTAATCCTGGGCTCGGAATTGGTCGTCGAACAAGACAACGCGCTGTCCGACACTGGCGGACTTACCTTCAGCGGTGGAATATCATCGGCCGGCTTTGCGCTCGACAAGAACGGGCCAGGCAATATCAACCTCAACATTTCGTCGCCCGGTTTCGTGGCGCCGATCAACATCAATGCCGGCGCCTTGCGCCTCACCGATAACTGGCTCCCGAACGCAACCGGTGTTACCGTCAGCAGCGGCGGCCAGCTCCTGCTCGGCTCAGGCAGCGTGACTGACTGGACGATCGGAGGAGCAGAGGCTGTGCTAAACCTCAACGGCGTCGGCAAGACCTCCGGCGCAAGTAACCAAGGCGCATTGCGATTTCAGAACAATTCGGCCGTAGCGAATTTCAACACGCCGATTGTGCTCCAGTCGGATTCGTCGGTCGACGTCAGTGGGACTGCGGTCTTCACGCTCACCAAGGAAATCTCGGGCCCCGGCGGTTTGATCAAGTCGAACCCGGGCACGCTCGTGCTGGGCGGAACAGACGCCAACGTCTACGGCGGCGCCACCACCGTGAACAACGGTGTCTTTCTGTTGAGCAAGCCAGATGGTGTGAACGCCATCCCAGGCAACATCACCGTGCAAAACCCCGTGGGCACAGGTCAGGCGAATCTGAAGCTGAACGCCAGCAACCAGATCGCCGACACATCAAGTGTCACGCTGTTGCAATCGACCGGAACCGGCACGCCCAACGGCCAGTTCACGCTCAACGGTTTCAGCGAAACCATCGGTAGCTTGAACAGCGTTGGCGGCGCAGGCATTGTGCAAAACGGCGCCGCCGAAGGCACGTCAACGCTGTCGATCAACGCTCAAGTTGATCCGAGCTCGTTCACCGGCATTCTGCAAGATGGCGCAACCGCGCCACTGGCCGTGTCGATTTTGGGCCCTCAGCCAGTTTCGCTCAGTGGGGCCAGCACTTACACCGGCGGCACCACGGTGAGTGGCTCGTTAGTGGTGAACAACACCACTGGTAGCGCCACCGGCACAGGAACTGTCACGGTTACCTCTGGTGGTTCGATCGGTGGTTCCGGCCTCATCGGCGGAGCGGTCGACTTCGTCGCTGGCGTCCTGTCGCCAGGCAATAGCCCGGGAACCTTGACGCTGGGCAGCGCTTCGTTCGATCTGGCGAGCATTTTGAACTATCAGCTCGACACACCGGGCGTTGTCGGCTCAGGCGTTAACGACCTGACCGAAGTGATCGGCAACCTGGCGCTCGGTGGCGTGCTGAACGTGGCGCCATTGGCGAACTTTGGCGCCGGTCAGTATCGAATCTTCGATTACTCCGGCTCGCTGACTTCGTTCAACCTCACGCTGGGCTCGCTGCCGGCTGGGTACTCGGCGAGTTTCGACACGTCGATCCCAGGCCAGGTCAACCTGAGCGTGACGGCTGTCCCCGAACCGGCCAGCCTCGCGCTCGCCGTGATGGGCCTCGCCGTACTGGGCTTCGCCCGCGTCCGTGCGAAGCAACGTTTGAAGTAGTTTGATTCCATTGCTTGGAGATACTTTTCGTCAACGATCAAAGTTCGACGGTTCGTGTGCCCGTTGACTGGCTCCGTTGACAATATCGCTGGGTGTTTGCGGTGCGAATCCGGCGAGCAGGTCTGCGGCCTGCTCGCCGGCGCCGCGCGCTGAACGACCCAAGCGCACATTCAGCTGTCAGGGAGGGCGAGGCTCCCGCCGAGCCGACTAGCGAATATCGGCTTCACAGCAGCAACAGTTGCAAGAATTGCGCAGCCGCCTCACACTCCTCTAACGCCGCCAAAACAACTCGGTCCTCTCCCCTGCCCCGCAGCGCGCGGCGTTTCGAAAATCTTCCGGCAATTCGCCGAATCCTTATCCGGTGCTAACGCAGTTTGAATCTGCGACCGATATCTTCCTCCCCCAATGCGACGCGCTAGCCCGCGTTGATCGCGCTATCCATGTCTGTGCTGACGACACGAGTTGGCTGCAGCATCAGCGGAGGCCGTCGCGAATTGTTGTTCGGGGCGTTGTATTCCGTTTTTTTCCTTGGAGCGAGCTAATGAAGGCACGAATTTCCACGTTTCTTTTGACTGCCATCGGTGGTCTGACCTTGGCGCTGGCCAGCGCCGATCACGCAGACGCTGCGTCGATCGCCATCACCGAGTGGATGTACAACTCGGGCGGAGCGGGTGGTGAGTACATCGAACTGACCAACGTCTCGAAGGCGCCGATCGACATGACTAACTGGTCGCAAGACGACAGCAACCGCACGCCAGGCAAGCACGCCTTGGGCGCCACGTTCGGCATCGTGCAGCCGGGCGAAAGCGTGATCATTACCGAATCAACCGCTGCGGCTTTTCGCACCGCTTGGAACCTCAGCCCATCGGTCAAAGTCTTTGGTCCGTACAGCAACGACAATCTCGGTCGCAGCGACGAGATCAACATCTACGACAACAACAATGTGCTGGTCGATCGCCTGACGTTCAATGACCAGGCCGCCAACGGCGGACCGCGCACCTCGGGTCAAGGCGGCAATATCCCGCTGGCGTTTTTGAGCCTGAATACACCGCAAAACGCAGTGCTCTCGACGGTCAACGACAGTTACCACTCGTACGCCAGCACGAACGGCGACATCGGTAACCCAGGCACGTATACGCCGGTCCCCGAGCCAGCCACGATTGGCTTGGTAGCCGTCGCGGCGCTGGTCTTCGCGGGTGGACGCGTTGTGCGTCGCCGCAAGTAGTTTATAGCGTTTCGAACCGAAACGCTTGAACAAGCAATCAATCACGAATGACGGCGGGTTCTGCGCGGCAGGGCCCGCCGTTTTGCAATATCGTCTCGATTGGATCTGATTCAATAGGGTTGCAAGAAAGAGTCGAGCGAGGTTTCAACGACGACTCGATCGTTATAAAGCACCATCGATCCGACATAAGACTCGCCAGCCATAATGTCGCCGTAAACACAAATCTGGATGCGGTAACTCACAAACTCGCCTGCCAAAAGATCATGCAATGATTCCAACAATGGAATCGCGCAGTCTCGCTTGGCAATGTCCAGATACCTTGTGTGGTTGGGCCACAAGTCTTCGAGGATATGAGCACGCTCTGAGTAATCGTCACCACAATGTCCTTGGACTACTCTCTTGATCAATTGAATAAGAAACGCGTCGCGCGCTTCATAGGTGGCTTCGTCTGTATCTGACGCAAACTCTGCAATGTCCGCGTCATCCCGGAAGCTGGCATCGAACTCGTCTGGTGCAACTACTCTTCGATCTCTTGGAAGCATGAGTGTTCCGAGCTTGTCGTAGAAGTTACTCGTGCAGGGCTAGCGTACCGATGTCATCGCGTCTGCAGACTTTGTCCACTGCTTCTCTGCCTCTGCAAACCCATGCTCCTGGGCAAACTTCGCCAGCTCCCTATACCGCTTTACCGGATCCATACCGCTGACGAGCCAGATCTTCGCCTCGCATTCTGGACAAAACGACAACGGATGACGGTCCGTCTCGGCCAGGCTATTACAGCCATTCATGCAGCACTCGTACGCCGTGCAATGCGGAATGCCAAACAGATGCCCTGTCTCGTGCGTGGCGATTTTGATCGTGCGAAGCAATTGCAAGTTGTCGCCTTCTTCGTCCCCAAACAGTCGGAAGAGCGAGACGACACCGGTCGGCGAGCCGAGCGAGCCCTGCCCGAAGACAAAGTTCCAGTCGTTGCCAGGCCACAGGTCTGTCGCAGTGAGTGCCACGAGCGCCGCGGCGCCTCTTGGCACGCGCGGCGGCAACAGCTCCTGCACAATGTGAATGGAATCAAACTGCACGACTTGCGTGCTCGGATTGTTGCGGCGTGCCTCGGCCGGGATGACCGCCTCTGGCAATCCCTCCAACCAAACGACCTTCATGCCGTAGAAGATCGAGAGAAAGTCGCCGGTCTGGCGCATCACTTTCTCTTGAGCTTCAGCGCTAGGCCCGATCGCCACCATGTAAATTGTCTTGTTCGCAATGCCCAGGCCTGCCGGCCGGACCTTTTGAAACTCGGCGAACGTCTGGCCCTTTTCTTGATGCACGGCCAGCCACTCGCCCGGCTTCGGCGCGGCCATCTTTTGATGAAGTGGGCGAAGCAGATCAGCCTGTTTGGCGATGCGAGCGGCGACACGTGAATCGGTTGGCTGGACCGTGGCTCGGTGCGCTGCCGCAGGTCGTATCGAATTGGTGGGCCCCGGCTGAGCAATGGCGAGTGAGAGCAACGTAACGAGCGTGGCCATACCGGCCGCCAAGCTCACGGCGCCGCGGATCGATCGACTCATTTTTCTGCCCATCGCGAAGGAATGTGGCGTCCGCCATATTATCAGGATTACATTCTAATGCACCACGCCCCAGCCTAGAATCAGCACGAAGCTGGCAAACCATAACGTCAGCAGGTGATAACCGGCGCGGAGCCACCACTTGGTCAGGAATGGCCGGGCTGCCAGGAATGGCTGCAGTGAAATGCGGATGCCCCAGAACATTGTCGCATAGGCGCAGAACGAGCGGGCGAGCGTGCTGCCAGCGGCCAGTTCGTCGGCATTTGCTATGCATATCACCCCGAGGCTGACGATCGATAGGACGACATATCCACCGTAGACCCAATAGAGTTGTCGCACCAGCTTTGGCAATGTTGCGAACGTGCTTCGCCAATCGAGCCGAACCGGCACGAGCGCGGACGCTACCAGCACGGAGAGTTGTCCCCAGCCGGCCCAATAGATCAGCAGTGGCAAGTCGATAGTCATGGCAGTAGCCCCAGCGATTGCAGGAATGGGAACACAACGCCGCGCACAAATGGCGGATGAAACAACAGAGGACTCGGCGCCACGACCACGGCCACGGCGAACAGCCAGCCGGCGAAGCCTCGCCCTAAGCCCAACGCTCGCCCAAACGGACTGCGTTCGAGCAGGATCGCCACGCCTTGGAACACAAAGTAAATGGTCGGGAATCCATACCCGGCGCCGGCCGGGAAAGAAACCACCAGTTCGTGAACTAGGCCGCTGACGAAGAAGCCGACCATCAGCGCGATGGCCGGCGGAAAGCGTCTCAACAGCGGTCGAAACAAAAACCGATAGGTCGCGTCGCGGAACGCCAGGTTCCAGCGATTCCCCCAAAAGTCACTGACGCTCCGCGCGACGATTGGCCAATTCATGATCGGTATGGCCCGCACGCCGCAAGCCCGCCAACCACAGGACAGCAGATCGAACAGCCCGAAGTGGAGCACGAAGACCACGCCACACATGCCAACCCAGCCGATGGCGTACTCGTTCAGGCCGTCCATGTTTGGGACCATGATCAGCAGCACCCCGGCGCCGAACGCCATTTTGAAAAACGCGAACGCCCATTCGGCGACGCTTGGTTTGTTGTTCACGACGCCGAACAAGAATGCGTCGACGTCCAGTCCGGGCCAGCCACAGAGATAGCCCCAATGCTTCCAGGCGGGGAAATCGCCCGCTCTGCGGCCGCGCCAGGTGAGGGTCTTGCAGGCAACATAGAGCGCAGTCGCCATGCTCCACATGATTGCCCAGCGGGGAAACGTCGGATTGGCGAAGGAATCAAACATGGCATGTCGTCAAAAATCGATCGACGGCGTGTCCTACTGGCATTGCCAGTGCCGGACCGAACGCTCCATTTGAAGCATTGGCAGAGCCAGTGGCACACGTGCGCCTGCCAGTGCTGCCCACTAAGGCGACCGCAAATCCGGGCCGCGATTAACCTTTGTCGGAATGGTATCCGACTCGGCCCGAACCTCTCGCCGCGCCAGGCACTCCTTCCCGTTGATGTAGGCGCAATCAGGTCCAGCGGCGCACGTTGGCTTGTCCTTTTTTCAAGGCAATGGCCGCGCGTGCGTGCCGCGATTGGGTTCTAACGAAGGTTGTGTCTGCTTCCACCCCTGTCACGGGTTAGCTCAGTGGATAGAGCACCAGACCAATAATCTGGCTGTCACGGGTTCGACTCCCGTACCACCTGCGGTTCTACAAGTAGAGCCGCTCAACGATCGCTTGCGGGGGGCGAACGAACCGAGGTCTGCCGCGCCGGGACTGTAACGGCGCGGCAACGCCAATCGGCGCCATGCAGTGTGCAGATGCCGCTTGCGCGAGTCTCTGGCAAAGTCCATCCAACGCCGCAGGCTGATCGGTCGGACCAAATGGTTCGGCCGACTCCTGCGACAGCGAACGAACCAAAGGCCAGAGATAGCGCAAGCTCAAGCGCACTCCGCGCTCGACGGACGGGACCGAGGCGAGTTTTGTCCCTCGTGGGTGTTTTTATTTCAGGCATATTTATCGCGAACTATCAGGTGAGACTGGCTGTCCGGTCTGTTCAAGCACAAACGAAAGCAGGGCAACACCATGAACTTCTATCCAATCACAATCTTCAAGATCCGCAGCTACGAAGCAGGCCTGCTGTTTCGCGATGGCGAATTCCAAGGCCTGCTGACCGCTGGTCGGCACTGGTTTGTCGACCCATTGGATAAGATCCGCGCGCAGATCGTGTCGCAGCGCGATCCCTGGCTGACCAGCGACAAGCTCGACGTCATCGTGCGCTCGGGCGCTCTGCATGGGCGCGCCACGGTGCTCGACCTGAAGGATCACGAGCGCGCGCTGGTCTGGATCGACGGTCGTTTCAGCCAGGTGCTGACGCCGGGCTTGTACGCTTACTGGAATGGTCTGCGCGAAGTTCGCGTGGAAGTGATCGACGCGCGCAAGGTGCGCTTCGACCACCCGGAACTGCCGGTCATCGTCCGCACGGTGTCGGCTGCGTTGCAGTTGGAAATCGTGACGGTGGAGCCGCAGCAGATGGGAGTGCTGTTCATTAATGGTCAGTATGCCGACACACTGGGCGCCGGCCGATACGCCTTCTGGAAGAACGTGGCGCAAGTCAAGTTCGTTCAGCAGGACATGCGCGAAGCGATGTTCGACGTGGCAGGTCAGGACATCATGACCGCCGACAAGGTCACGCTGCGCGCCAACGGCGTGGTCACATACCGCGTGGCCGACGTGCGGCAGGCAGTAAGCGTGGCCGACGACGCGCGACAGTCGCTGTACCGCGAGGTGCAATTGGCGCTGCGCGCCGTGGTGGGCGCCCGCGAGCTCGATACGTTTCTGACGGATAAGGAAGCCGTGGCGAGCGAGCTGGCCGACATGGTCCGCGCTCGTGCTCGTGCGCTCGGTATGGAACTGATCGCCGTGGGCATCCGCGACGTGATCCTGCCGGGCGACATGAAGGACCTGATGAACCGTGTCACCGAGGCCAAGAAGGCGGCCGAGGCCAACCTGATTTCGCGGCGCGAAGAAACGGCCGCGATGCGCAGCCAGGCTAACACCGCGCGGTTGCTGGCCGACAACCCAACGCTGATGCGCTTGCGCGAGCTGGAGCTCTTGGAAAAGATCGCAGCCACGAGCAAGCTGAACATTGTGCTGGGCGACCGGTCGCCGGGCGATCAGGGACTGACCGACCGGATTGTTAACGCGTTGTAGCGGTTCCAGTTGGGCAATATGCCCCAGGGTCGGGAAGATCTCCGGCCCTGGGGTTTTTATTGCGCATCCGTCGTCTCGGCTACAGGATACGAGCCGTTCGTTGGTCATCGCGAACTGATATATTCAACGCAGACTAACCAGCGGAGAGAGCCATGTTTTCGCGCGATGATTTGCTCCAGTTCTTGCGCTCGCAACGACTTGCTGTTGAGGCGAGCGTTTCTGCTGCGCTCGGTGCCCAAGCAGCCGTGGTGGCCGTCGTCGTTACCGACCAGTTCGAAGTCATTTTCGACACGCTGTCGACAACGCGCAAATCGCAGAATCTACGGCAGAACCCGAAGATTGCCTTTGTCCTCGGCGGGCTGGTCCGTGGCGATGAACGGACAGCGCAGTACGAGGGAGTGGCCGACGAACCGACGGGCGAAGAACTCACGCGCGTGAAGGACATCTATTTGCAGGCCCACCCGAGGGGAATTGAGCGACTAGCGTGGCCAAATCTGACTTACATTCGCGCGCGGCCGACCTGGGTTCGCTACAGTGACTACAACCAAAACCCGCCGGAAATCGTCGAGTTTACGTTTTAGCTGTCTCCGGCTCATTGGGCGTTTCAGCTCCTGCCAGGGCGTTGCGCGACTGGTTTTTTCTGTAGCGATGTAACGCCTGCGAATCTCGCGCATTGATCTTGCTGTAATGTCGACAGGGCCGACCAACGACGAGACCGATTTCGACCAGCTCGTTCGGCTAGCAAAGACGCAGCGCGAAGCATTTGCCGCTCTTTACGACCGGTACTTTCCGCTCGTCCATCGCTATTGCCAGCGACGGTTGCTCAATTGCGCCGCGGCCGATGACCTGTCGTCTGAAGTCTTCTTGCATGTCGCGCAGTCAATCCGCCGCTTTCCGGGGCAGACAGAGCTCGACTTCCGTCGTTGGATTTACCGGATCACCACGAACGAAATTAACGCCTACTTCCGTAAACGACTCCGTCGACAGACCTTGTTCGAGCGCGCCCTTAGAGGCGGCTGGTGGAACGATCGAACGGCCACACCTGACAGTTCCACAACCAACAATACGAGTGGCGAGGCGGACACAGAGGAACAAACCGAGATTCTACTGCAGGCGCTCGCTGCGCTTTCGCCGCGCGAGCAATCGGTGATCACATTGCGATTTTGGGAAGGTTTGTCGTACGAGGAAGTGGGGCACATTGTCGACGCCCGTGCGGCCACGGTCCGCGTGATCGCTAGCCGGGCAATTGCCGCCTTGCGCGAGAAACTGGTAGGGCAGCAACCAAGCAACACTCTCCCACGCGAGGGAGGTGGATCATGAACCACGATAAAAAAGATTTCGAGCAACACATCGAAGAGCTGTTCGGCCGGATTCCGACGCCTCCCGCGCCAAGCACAGAAGTTGCCGACGAAATTCGTCGCCGAGTGTTCGCTGAGTTTGATCGCGTCGCCAGTCAGCCTGGCGCTGATTCGCGTTGGAGCAGGGCCCTTCACACAGGAGTTGAACTCATGTCGCATCCAATCTCTCGCGTAATTGCCGGCCTGGCCGCCGTTTTATTCCTCGCGCTTTGGCTCGGGGCGCCGCGCCGCTCGGTCGCGTTCGGCGATTTCCTCGCGCCCCTGGTCGACGCCAAGACCGCCAAGTTCAAATTGGTGGTGAAGAACGACCTGCAGCCCACGCCGATGGAAATGACCGGCTACTTTCTGACGCCGCATAAGTTTCGCCAGGAAATGCCCGGCGTGGTGAGCATTTCCGACTTTGACCAGGGACGCATGCTCTCGCTGGATGAAAAGAACAAGCGGGCCACGCTGATCAAAATGAAGAACTTCGACGACGTCAAAAAGGGCCAGGCTGGCGATCTGTTCGGTAACTTGCGAGCCGTGCTGGCCGAATATCGCAACAACCACAAGGGGCAAATCGAAGAGCTGGACGAAAAGGAACTGGATGGCCGCAAGGTCTTTGGATTCCGCCTCGCTGCGCCGACGATGACGCAGACGATTTGGGGAGACGCAAAAACGGGCGCCATCGTGCGGCTTGAGGCGACCATGCCCGGCCCGCCGAAGTCGGAGATTGTCTTCTCCGATTTCACATTCGACATGCCGATCGACGCCGCGCTGTTTTCGGTCGATCCGCCGGCAGACTACAAGCTGACTTCGTTGGACGTTGACGTGTCGTCAGCCACCGAGCAGGAATTCATCGCCACCCTCGCAGCAGTCTCGGACGCGATGGACGGCGAGCTGCCTGGCAGTCTCGACGCCGCCGGCATCGGCAGAGCGGTCGTGAAAATGGTCAAAGTAAAAGAGGGTGATAAGGAACCGACGCAAGAAGCGATGTCCGCGGCCTTCAAGATCGGCAAGGGAATGAACTTTGCCCTGACTTTGCCGAACGAAGCAGATGCCCACTACGCCGGCAAAGGGATCAAACGAACAGGTCCCAAGGCGCCAATCTTTTGGTACAAGCCGAAAGACTCAACAGCCTATCGCGTGATTTTCAACGACTTAACGACCGGCGAATCCGAAGCCGCGCCCGATGTCGCCGGCGCAGTTCGGATCATTGAGCAGCTCAAGAAGTCGAAAGCGGAATGAGCGACCGCGCCAACAGGCTCGCTACCGCCGGCCGCCAACTCCGGGATTCTCGGCGTTCAATTGCTGCACACCATCGAGCGAGGTGCGGTTCGTCTTGGGCCAGAACATGATGCGGCTCGCCATCACGCGCGACTCCTGTCCGCCAATGCGTTCTTGCCTGGATAGTGTGGCCGCCGTTCGCATGTTGCCCTTCAGGATTAGCAGGTCCTTTTCCTGATCGAACGTGAGCGATTCTGAGCGAGCCGAATACGTCTGCCCCTCGACACGGACGTTACCGGCGGCGTCCAACAGAAACGACGCGTCGCGCCCAGGCATCGCCGAGGCCTGCACGACCTGCAAGCCATCGCAATTGAGCGCCACGCCACTAGGGCCAAGCCTGTCGGGCTCGTCAGGCTCTAAGACGGTGTCCCAATCCTTCACTGGTCCGTAAGCGCAGCGCACTCGATCCTGGAAGTTCATTGTCTGTCGCTGCTGATTGCCGGTCAGACCTCCTTCGAAATGGATGCCGAGGAAGCCGAGTCCTTTTTCTTTCGGCGGTTCGTCCGGACGCAATCCGTCGGCGCGCGGCGGAGGGCCCGCAGCCGCGCCGGGCGCGCCAGGCAGCGCAAACCCGTGGCCATTTTCGACATGCACTGAGCGCACCCAACCAGGGCCGCTGGCCGCCAGATTTCCGGTGATCGGCTCGACGCTCAAGGATTCCGTTTTCATGCGTTCGAGCGTGGCGACTTGTCCTGTCTCGACCGATAGCGTGCGGCGTTCAAGAAATACGTTTCCTTCGCACAGCACTCGCGAAATCTTGGGCTGCGTTTGTGGCGCCGGCTGACTGAATAGAATCGGCCGGTCGAAGAAGGCCCGCATCTTGTCGGAGCTGAGTCGCTGATCTTCGAGCCGCCCCACGACGTGATCTCGGAAGATCGCCTCGGTTCCGTTGAAGTCCATGCTCCCCAACCAGTTGAGCTCGAGAACCTGCGGCTTCGCCAGGGCTTTTCCGGAGAGGTCCGTCGGCACGGCGATCGTCATCTGGCCCTGCCCTTTGACGAGCGCCAGATTTTCTCCTCGATCGAGCTCGATCTCGGCGCCGTTGAGCGATAGCTCGCGAGCTTCGACATGCGCTGGCCGACCGGTGACCCAAACCTTGCCTTGCTCGGGCGTTGTTTGAATGACGTCGAGTCGATCTCCGCGCACGATCAATGGACGAATCGCAGGATCGGCGACGCGCGACTCTGTAAGCACCACGCCCCCTTCGATATGGACTTTCGATACCTGCGGGCGCGTTCCCATCATCGCTTCGAGCTGCAGGAGCTGCCCTTCGACGTGAAAGTGCTGTGTGGGTGGCGCGGCCGCGACGGGCGGCGCTGGCGGGCCAGTTGGCGCTGGGCGCGGCGCAGGTCCATAGACGCTTGGGGGCGCCGCAACGCGAGGCGGCAGGGGACCAGTCGGACCTTGCGCGAGCGTCGGGGGAACCGCCGCTGCGATATCCTCAGCGGTCGGCTGGTTGAACCAGGCCTGCAACAGATACACGTCACCCGACAGTTGCGGCGATTTAATGTGTACGCCCGGCAATGACTTCTTGCCGCTCTGTTGCGCCGCGGCCGTTTGCGCTGCGTTACTCGACGTGGCCTGCATGCGCACCGGGACCAGGCGTTTGCGGCCGGCCGCTTGCGGCGCGGGATCGGGCTGTTCCATTAAGTAGAGATAAATTCCGGCGGCGTCGAGCTGGCCCATCCCGACCACTTCGACATGCGCGGCGCCTTCGATCGCCAGGCGCTGCGTATCGCCATCCGGGCCAAACGCCAAGACTTGCGCCCAGGTGGCTTCGAGCGGGCGCGTCACTTCGCCGTCGGGCACGCCCCCCTTGAACCAACCAGGGCCAGTCAGGCTCCCACTATTTTGCTTGATGTTGTAGTCCAACTTCTGCCCGCGCGCTTGCACTCGACGCGATGGTGACCGGATGATCACCGGATTACCGCTGGCCTCGATGCGGGCTGGCTCAAGCTTGGGCATGCCCTTGCGCTGCTCGACCGGCGGCGCAACTTTAGCGCCAGCCACGGTCGGCGGGGCAACCGGATCGAAATGGACGACTAGTACCTTGCACGTCAATTGGTCATACGGGCCGCTGGTGTTGGCGCGTTTGACGTCGACGTGGTCGTTGAAGGTCGCCTTGTACGGATTCGAGTCGAAGCGAAAGACGCCATCGCATTGAATCTCGACAGGGAGCGAATCATTTGGCTTGGGTTGCTTGGGGCCTGTGGGTGGTTGGGCCGGCGCGGCCGAGAGCTTCGACCCTGCCGCCAGGCCCGGGAACATATCGGCCTGGCCCGGCTGCAGCGACAGATGAACGTCTTTCTTCAGCTCAAACGAATGAATGCCGCCAAAGTTCGGCGCGTTCGGGCTGGGCTTGCCGCTCGTGGCCGGCGCGAGGCGCATCTCCAGTTCGGTCCCGCGACCGGCGTTCGGCCCCATGCGGAACTCGACCTTATTCTTCGAAATCACGCGATCGCCAATCAAGTCGACGTCGCGGGTGGCAATCCACAAATCGTCATGCGGCCCAGGTTCGCGCTGGTCGCTACGGATGGTGATCGGGCCGACCAGCGAGCCGCCGGTCAGCGTGCCAACTTTCGCCTGCTTCAGATCAACCGGCGAATTGAATTGTAAAATCGCCCCTTCCGGCGCTTGCAGAATGACCGCGCGGTGATAGCGCTCCTCTTCGGTTGACGGGGGGCCTTCGGGAATTGAAAGCATTGTCACCGGATGCACGCGCAGCCGGCCATCTTTGAGCGTCTCATAGTCTTGGAACAGCAGCATGCCACGCGGCGACTCGATCACCTTTGGCGAGACCAACTCCCAATCGCCGGCCTTGAACCAATGAGCCAGGATCTTGCGCTGCTTTTCCGGCGCTTTGCGAGCCGCGACGAGATCGGCCTCGGACGTGTCACTGTCGATCCGATGCGTAACCGTCGGCTCAATCACCGGCACTGCGGCAATGGCGTAGACCCAATACAGTCCGATCACGCTGGCAAACGCAACGATGATTCGTTTCCACGGCGTCCGCGGCGGACCGGACGGAAGCTGCCCAGCTTTCGGCGGGCGCGCAGCGGCAGGCGCCGGCGCGGCGCCGTCGCTGTCAGTCTCGGCTGCGGCCGGCGTGCTAGGTGGCATACGTTTGAACCAGATCGTCCCAGCGTCGCTGGGCTTTCAGAATTAGCTCGATGACTTCACGCACGGCGCCGCGACCGCCGTCGGCGGTGGTGACATAGTCGGCCGATTGCCGCACTTCTTCACAAGCGTCCGCCACGGCCACTCCCAATCCGGCAAAGCGAACTGCACTCATATCAGGCAGGTCATCGCCGACATAGCAAAGCTGCTCGGCCGTTAGCCCCAACTCGGCCAAAATCTCACGCGCTGCGCTTAGCTTCATCTCTGTCCCCTGCCGCACGATTTCGATGCCCAATTCGCCAGCGCGGAGATTGACGATGTGCGAATTGCGCCCAGTGATGATGCCGAACCGGCCACCAGCCTTTTGCCAAAGACGCACGCCCATGCCATCGCGGATGTGAAATCGCTTGATCTCAATGCCTTCGTTGTTGAAGACGATGCTGCCGTCGGTGAGTACTCCATCGACGTCAACCAGGATCAGCTCGATCGCCTGGCACTGCTTCGTTACGGACATGATGCGCTCTTAGGTCGGATGAATTGTTTTGCCAGTTTCACGATCGATTCGTTCGCGAAAGCCCTACCGATTGTAGCGGGTTGTCGATCGGTGAGTTTGACGATTGGCAAAGCTTGGATGGCGGCTAACTGGCGATCGCTCCTTCGTCGGGCAGCATGGTAATCACGTCGGTGATATCAAGTAGACCGAGTGGAGCTCCGCGCGAATCGATGACCGGCAATTCGCTGATTTTTCGCTCGGCCAGAATGGCGACTGCGTCAGTCAACATTGACCCGGCGGTGACGCGACAGGGATTGCGCGTCATCACATCGCGGACTGGCGAGTCGATGGCGGCGTCGCGACGATTCTCGAACAATCGCGCCAGATCGCTATCGGTAAAGATGCCCGTCAGGGCGCCGGAATCGTCGACCAGCATGATCGCGCCGGTACGTCGGCCGGGGCGACCGAGCGACGCCAACACCTGGCGCACGGTATGCGCATCGTCCGAGACCCGGCATTCGGCGAGCGGACGCATTTTGTCTTCCACTCGACTTAATCGCTTACCCAGCGCGCCGGCTGGATGCACCAGGGCAAAGTCATCGCGACCAAACCCATGCAAGCGCATGGTGACGAGCGCCAGGGCGTCGCCCAGGGCCAACATCGCCGTGGTGCTAGTGCTGGGGGCCATCCCCAATGGGCAGGCTTCTTGTAGTGGGCCAAGCGCCAGCGTGACCGTGGCGGCGCGGGCCAACGTGCTGGTGGCGCGGGCCGTGACGGCGATGATCGGCGTCGATATCCTCGCCAGCGACGGCAGCAGTTGCAGGACCTCTTGCGTCTCGCCGCTCTGCGAGAGGATCAGCGCCACGTCGTCTGTGCGAACGCGTCCCAGGTCGCCATGCATGGCGTCGACCGGATTGAGAAAGATGCTCCGAGTGCCGGTCGAGGCAAGCGTGGCGGAGATCTTCGCGCCAATCAACCCGGCCTTGCCGACGCCGGTTACCACGACCGATCCGCGGCAAGCGTGCAGCAGCGCCGTGGCGTCGCAGAACTCGAGGCCGAGCCGTGTCGCCACGCGCGCCAGCGCCTGCGACTCGAGTTCGATGATCTCGCGCGCGTAGCGCACTTGCTCGAACGGGGAAAGCGAGACAAGTTTCAGGGCAGCGTCGCCGGTCATCGACAGTCATCCTTGACGTGTGCGTGCTAGCGGGTGATCCGCTTTTGAGGCGGCGGATTGTAGTTCGCCCCCCCAATCCGAACAAGATAAACGGGGGCCTCGTCGGCCTCGCGGCTCGGACGCTGGGCGCCAATGCCGGCTAGCTAATCGGCGCCCAGGGTGTGCCACTGCTGGCTTGTCCAGCAGTGCCCGGGTAACACTACAAACCGGCCGATTTCGCGAGTGTTCGGCCGCTGGTTTTCAGGCCGATTTTCCATTAGAATTCAGGCGAAAGGCAGGCCGCAAAACGCTTGTCTGGAGCGCCGGATCCTTCGTTCGCCCAAACGTTGTTGGTCGGTCTGCTAGCACTTGGCTTTTATTGGAGCGAACACGGTCATGATTGTCACGACGAAAGAACTCTTCGAGCAGGCTTACGGCAAGTACGCTGTGGGCGCCTACAACATCAATAACCTGGAGCAGACCGTAGGTCTGTTTCGCGGTTGTGTCGGCAAGAAGAACTCGAATGACGAGCCGTCGAATCCGGCCAAGAGCGCTCCAT
>Ga0268266_10000508_pt1 | contig 54988 bp, 59 predicted proteins | sample KBSS13metaG_FD_190356 | JGI IMG/M metagenome (GOLD analysis project Ga0268266, IMG submission 190356) | Switchgrass rhizosphere microbial communities from Kellogg Biological Station, Michigan, USA - KBS S1-3 metaG (SPAdes) (version 2) | ecosystem: Host-associated > Plants > Roots > Rhizosphere...
CGCCTGGGTTCTCAGCGCCTTGTATTCCGGCAGGTAACGGCCAGCCTGGCGCATCAGCCAGATCGGGGGCGGGCTGATCGCCTGACCCGATAGGACCGTCAGGAAAGGCTTGGAAGGACGGGACGACGCGTTCATGGGTTTCACGATTCCTAAATAAGAATCTTTTCTTAATGTTTGGGGTGGAAGATTGTTGGCTGTGGAAGCTGGGGATTAACCACAGAGACCGATCCATCCACAGGTCTGTCAACACGAATAGGCATTTTTTCGGGCTTTGTCGCCCCAAACCAGCGGCGGGGTAAATGACATGGAATCAGGGGGCAAGACGGCGATCCTGAACTAGGGCTTGTGGTATGAGCCGATTTATCCCCGCTCTAATGACGATGCGGCGGTAAATCGATACAGTCTCGAAGAGATTATTGCCATCCGCTGGACGAATGTGCATGGCTTGGAGGAGCTGGGGGACAGGTCGTTTTTATCCACAATTTGATCCCTGGATTGGACCAGGATTGATCAGGCCAGGATTGGACGGAACTCTTGCGCGAATTTCATATGCATCTGCTGTCGGACGCAACCGGCGAAACGGTGATCGCCACGGCCCGCGCCTGCGTCGCGCAGTTCGACGGGGTGCGGCCGGTCGAGCATTTCTGGAACCTGGTGCGCACCCAGCGGCAGCTTAACCTGGCCCTGGAAGGGATCGCCGAAAAGCCGGGGATCGTCATCTACACGCTGGTCGATCCTGAACTGCGGGCCCAGCTGGAGGGAACCTGCCGGTCGCTCGGCGTGCCTTGCGTGCCGATGCTGGACCCGATCCTGAAGGGCCTGTCGGCCTATCTGGGGCTGGAGAGCAAGGCCCAGCCCGGCCGCCAGCACATCATGAACGACGAGTATTTCAGCCGCCTTGACGCGATGGATTTCGCCATGGCCCAGGATGACGGCCAATCGCCCTACAATCTGGGCGATGCCGACGTCATCCTGGTGGGTGTCTCGCGCACCTCGAAGACACCCACCTGCATCTATCTCGCCAATCGCGGGGTGAAGGCGGCGAACGTGCCGTTTGTGCCGAATATCGCGCTGCCGGAAATATTGAGCTCGAACACGGCGCCGCTGGTCATCGGCCTGACCGAGGACCCGGAGCGGCTGGTATCGCTCAGGCGCAGCCGGCTGAAGATGCTGAACCAGACCGAGTTCACCAACTATGCCGACCTGGAGGCAGTGCGCGACGAGGTCAATGAGGCCCGGCGCTTCTACACCAAGATGGGCTGGCCGGTGATCGACGTGACCCGGCGGTCGATCGAGGAAACGGCGGCGGAAATCATCAAGATCCTGGCCCGCCGCAACGTGATCTCGTCCGAAGCGCTGCATTTCTGATGGATTATGCCCTGGTTCTGGCGTCGGGCAGCGCAACCCGTCGGACGATGTTGGAGAAGGCCGGCCTGTCGATCGTCGTCGACAAGCCCGACGTCGATGAGGGTGGCATCAAGTTCGAGTGCCGCGACTGTCGGCTGTCCGCCGGCGAGGCGGCGCAGAGGCTTGCGGCGGCGAAGGCGATCCAGGTTTCCCCGCGTCATCCCGGCCGGATCGTGCTCGGCGCCGATCAGATGCTGGAATGCGCGGGCGAATGGTTCGACAAGCCGGTGAACCGGGCCGCCGCTGCCCGGCAGATCGGCCTGCTGTCGGGGCGCACGCACACGCTGTTCTCCGCCGTCGCAGCGGTGCGCGACGGTACCGTGATCTGGCGCTGCCTGGACAGCGCGGAGTTGTCGGTACGGGTGCTGTCGCCGGATTTCATCCAGTCCTATCTCGATCGGGTGGGTAAGGCGGCGCTGAGCTCGGTCGGCGGCTATCAGGTCGAGGGGCTGGGCATACAGCTGTTCGACGCCATCCGTGGCGAACATTCGACCATTCTCGGCCTGCCCTTGATTCCGTTGCTGGGTTTCCTGCGCGAGCAGGGCGCGATCCCGTCATGACGTTGCGGGCTGGCATGATGCCGCGCGCCGGGGTTATCGGCTGGCCGGTCGGGCATTCGCTGTCGCCGCGCATCCATCGCTTCTGGCTGAAGGAGCTTGGGCTCGACGGCTGCTATGAGGCGGTGGTCGTTCCACCCGACTGGCTGGGCGATATGGTCGACAGCTTCAGGCTGGGCCGCTGGCGCGGCTTCAACGTGACCGTGCCCCATAAGGAAACGATCATGCCGCTGCTCGACCGGATCGACCCGGCGGCGCGGGCGATCGGCGCGGTGAATACTGTGGTCGCGGTGGGCGACGGCATTTTCGAGGGCCGCAACACCGATGCGCCCGGCTTCATGGCCAGCTTGCACGCGGGCGCCGCGATCGATCCGGGCCGTCCTGCCGTCGTGCTGGGCGCCGGCGGTGCATCGCGGGCGATCCTGGCGATCCTGAACGACGCCGGATTCAGAGAAATCCGCCTTCTCAACCGGGATCGGGTACGGGCTGAATGCCTGGCTGCGTCTTTTCCGGCGATTGTCGGCGATTGGTCAGACCGGAACGCGCTGCTGGAGGGCGCGGGGCTGCTGATCAATGCCACCTCGCTGGGGATGACCGGCCAGCCGGCTTTGGAGATCGACCTCGCGCGGCTGCCCGTCACCGCTGTCGTGACCGACATCGTCTATCGTCCGCTGATGACCGACCTGCTGCTTAAGGCCCAGGCGCACGGCAACCCGGTTGTCGATGGCTTGGGGATGCTGCTGTATCAGGCGGTCGAGGGGTTCGCAGCCTGGTTCGGCGTGCGCCCGGCGGTGACGCAGGCATTGCGTGCCCATGTGCTGGTAGCGATGGGAGCTTGACCGAAAGTGATCATCGTCGGCCTGACAGGATCGATCGGGATGGGCAAGTCCAACGCCGCGCAGGCGCTGCGCCGGCTGGGCGTGCCGGTGCATGACGCCGATGCGGCGGTCCACAAGCTGCTGGGACCGGGCGGCGCGGCGGTGCGCAAGGTCGCGGAACTCTTTCCCCGCGCGTTGGCCGGTAACCGGATCGACCGCAAGGTGCTGGGCGATCTGGTGTTCGGCGACACGCCGGCGCTGCGCCAACTCGAGGCAATCCTTCATCCGCGGGTTCGGCAATCGAGCCGTGCCTTTGTGATGGCGGCGGCGCGGCGTCAGCTGCCGGTGGTCGTGCTGGATATTCCGCTGCTCTATGAAAGCCGGGGCGAGAAGTTGGTCGATCGGGTGATCGTGGTCAGCGCGCCCAGGCAGATCCAGCGCCAGCGTGTCCTGGCCCGTTCGGGCATGACCGAGGAGAAGTTCCGCGCCATCCTGGCCCGCCAGGTGCCGGATGCGGAGAAGCGCCGCCGTGCCGATTACGTGGTGCGGACCGGTGGCCATCGCGGCGAGACCTATCGCCAACTGCAAAGGATCGTGGCGGAGCTGAGGATGCTGGGTCGCGGCCGAAGGAGGACGCGATGAATCTGGGGCTGGTCGCCGAGGCGCCGCTGGCGGTGAAGATCCACATGGCGACAGTGATCCCGGCCTTCTTCATCGGCACCTGGCTGATCTTCTTCTCGACCAAGGGCGCGCGGTTTCACCGGGCGCTCGGCGTCCTCTATTTGACCCTGATGACGATCACGGCGATCGACGCCCTTTTCGTGCGGGTGATCGAGCCCGGACATCTGAGCATGATCCACCTGTTCGTGCCGCTGACCCTGTTCGGCGTGGTCGGGACGATCCTGGCGCTGAGGCGTGGGAACATTGCCGCGCATAAGCGGTCGATGGTCGGGGTCTATATTGGGGGCTTGCTGATTGCCGGCGCGTTCACATTTGTGCCCGGCAGGCTGATGTACGGAATCTTTTTCGGTTAGAATCGGCGAATCGCCTAAGTCACGGCCAATTATCAACGGATGTGGGCATGGATGGATATGCTGCGCAGGGTGTGCGCGAGATCGTGCTCGATACGGAAACCACGGGACTGGACCCGCGCCAGGGCCATCGGATCGTCGAGGTCGGCTGCCTGGAACTGATCAATCACATCGCGACCGATCGGCATTTCCACAAATATATCAACCCGGAATGTGACGTTCCGGACGAGGCGGTGGCGGTCCACGGGCTGACCCGCGCCCGCCTGGAGAAGGAGCCGGTTTTTGCCGAAATCGCCGGCGATTTCCTCGATTTTGTCGGGGATTCGCAGCTGATCATCCACAATGCCGACTTCGATATGAATTTCCTGAATTGGGAGCTGTCGGCGCTGGGCCTGCCGCAATTCGCGCCGGACCGGGCGACGTGCACTTTCAAGCTGACCCGGCGGAAGTTCCCCGGCGCGCCGGCCAGCCTGGATGCGCTGTGCCGCCGCTACAATATCGACAATTCCAGCCGCACCCTGCACGGCGCGCTGCTGGACGCGCAGTTGCTGGCCGAATGCTATGTCGAACTGCTGGGCGGGCGGCAGCAGGGGCTGGCGCTGGCGGTCCAGGCCACATCGGTTGCCAAGGCGACGTTCGGCAGCACGGCGGCGATCCAGCGGACGCCGCGCGTGCATATTGCCAGTGACGAAGAGCTGGCGGCGCATGCCGCCATGGTGGCCCTGCTGAAGGCTCCGTTGTGGGTCGAGCCGGAGCCCGTCCCGGCTGCTTAGTTCGGCAGGTTGTTCACCGGCGCGTCGCTCAGGCTCCGGCGCTCGGCCAGCTTGCGCTGGTAGAGATCGACGAAATCGATCGGGTTCAGCATCAGCGGGGTAAAGCCGCCGTCGCGGGTCAGGTCGGAGATGATCGCGCGGGCGAATGGGAACAGCAGGCGCGGCCCCTCGATGAACAATACCGGCTCCATCTGGTCCTGCGGAATGCCGGTGATGGTGAAGACGCCGGCATAGGACAGCTCGATGATAAAGGCGACCATGTTGTCGCGCTTCGCCTCGGCCCGGATCGTCAGAGTGACGTCGTAGAGATCGGGCCCAACGGTGTTGGCCTGGACACCGAGGTTGAAATTGACCTCGGGCGGCTGATTGCTGGGCTGGCTCATGATCTTGAGCACATTCGGGCTTTCGAACGACAGATCCTTGATGAATTGCGCGTTGACGGCCAGTTGGCCCGGAACCTGGTCTGGCGCGCCGTTCGATTGATCGGTCATCTCAATATCCCTTGATTGTGACGGGCGGTGGCCTAACACGCCGAGTTCGTCGGCACAACCGGCTTGAGTTTGCTTAACTGTCGCGGTCGATGCGGCGGAAATCGCCTTCGATCACGTCCCGGCGGGCGTTGGCCGAGCGGGCGTTGGATTGGGCCGGCTCGCCGGACGGAGCGCCGGCTGCAAACCCGCCGAACATCAGGTCCCGGGTTTTGGGGATCAGCACCAGGATCGCGGCGAGGTCGGTCAGGAATCCGGGAATCAGCAGCAGCAGCCCGGCCAGCATCCGCGCACCGCCCTCGGCAAGGACGGCGGCCGGATTGCCGTGCTGGCGCTGCAGCTTCAGCGCCGTCATCACCCCGGCGTCGCGCAGCATGATCCAGCCGATCAGCGCCGACAGGATGACAAGCATCAGGGTACGCAGGACGCCGATCGCGCCGCCGACAAGGATGAAGGTGGCGATTTCGGCCAGGGGAAACAACAGAAGAAACAGCAGCGGCATTGCATCACGCTTGTGAGACAGGGCCATCGGCCCTATGTGTCTTGACGGTACGCGGGCGGCTTTTCGCCGGGCGCGTTCCCGAAACATGGGATTAAGCTGCCCTCGGCGCCAGTGCTCGCGGGTTCGATAACCTGCTCCAGGGTCCATACGATTATATCGTAAACCCTGTACTATGATACTCCCGCCGGTGGAGGGAAGCGATGGACGATAACGGGTCTCTGGTCGGCATTATCATTTTCGCGGGGATCGCCGTCTTCCTGCTGTTCCGGCTGCGCGCCGTGCTGGGCCGCCGTACGGGAGAGGAGCGTGAGCGTCCCAATCCGTTCGACCGGCCGCCGATCGTGCCCTACCAGCCGAGCGATGCCGGCAGCGTTGGCGGGCGCCCGGCGGTGGTGATCGAGAACGACCCCACATTGCCGCTGTCGCTGAACGCGAAGCTGTCGCGGATACACGAGGCCGACCCGACCTTCGACGAGAAGCATTTCCTGGCCGGCGCCAAATCCGCCTTCCAGATGATCGTCGCGGCCTTCGCCGCGGGCGATCTGGCGACGCTGCGCCCGCTGTTGAGCTCGAATCTGTATGGCGAATTCGGCCGCGCCATTTCGGAGCGTCCGAAGAACCAGGGCACTGTCGAGGCAATCCGCTTTGCTGGGCCGATCGAGGCCGAAATCATCGATGCCGGCATGAGCGGGCGGGAAGCCCATGTCCAGGTGCGCTTCGCCAGCCGCCAGATGCATGCCGGCGAAACCGAGCCGCCGGAAGAAGAAACGATCGATCTGTGGAGTTTCTCGCGCGACCTTTCCCAGCGCGACCCGAACTGGCAGTTGATCGAGACCGCTATCGGCAACTGAGCAGTCCGCCATGCCCAGATGGCGGAAACCCACCCAGGCTGAACTGGCATTGTGGGGCGCGGCGATGCGTGATGTGCAGCCGCTTGACCCCACGTCGGCCGTGCCTCTTCCGGTCCCGGCGCCAGAGCCCCTTCCGACCGCGGATGTCGTTCCCTTGCATCCACCGGCGCCGGCCGCTCCGCGCGCGCCCGGCGGCGTCGACCGGGCGACGGTCGAGCGGCTGAAGCGCGGCCAGGTGGCCGTCGAGGGGCGCATCGACCTGCACGGGATGGACCAACGCGCCGCGTACGCTGCCCTTATGGGTTTCGTCGAAACTGCGAGCCGGGCCGGCAAGCGGTCCCTGCTGGTCATCACCGGCAAGGGCGCGCTCGCCGACGGCGGCGGGGTGCTGAGGCGCAACGCCCCGAACTGGCTGAAGGCCTCACCGCTGGCGGGGCGGATATTGACCATTCAACCGGCTCATATCCGCCATGGCGGCGGCGGGGCGTTCTACGTCATGCTGAGGCGGAAGAAGGCTTAGCGTTAGCCTTTCAGCACTTAGCCTTTGACTGGGCCGGCGATCTCGATATGGGTGCCGTCAGGATCGGTGGCGAAGAGGATGTCGACGCCCTGGCCGGCCGGGCCCAGCTTGGTGCGCAGCGCGTCGATCGTCTTGCCGCCATTGTCCTTCACGATCTTGGCGACACGGTCCACGTCGTCGACGCGGAAGGCGATATGGGCGAGGCCGAGCTCATCGGCGGAGCCGCCGCAGGCCTTCTTGGTCGGCGAGGGGGCGAGGTGGATCAGTTCCAGCACGATGCCGTCGCGCTTGACGAAGCGGATCGCAAGCTTGGCGTCGGCGGACTTGGCGCCCAGCGCCTTGGCGACCGGACCCGGCACCTCATGAACATCGCCGATCTCGAAGCCCAGCGCCTGGTAGAACTTGGTCGACTTGTCCATGTCGGCAACCGAGATCGAGACATTGGCGAATACCATCCCGCCATCGGTCGGCTTCGCGTTCGGCCCGACATCGGCCAGCGCCATACCGGCGACGGCGACGAGGCTGAACGCGCTGGCGGCGAGAATCCGTGAAAGCTTACCCATCAAACTTTTCCTCCGTTGATTGAACTGTTCCATCGTCATTGCGAGCGAAGCGAAGCAATCCAGGGCCGTTAGCCCGAGAGTCATCGGTATGGCTCTGGATTGCTTCGCTTCGCTCGCAATGACGGAAAACTACTTCTTCGCCGGCCCGACCAGCTCCAGCTTGGTGCCATCGGGATCGGTGCAGAAGACGGCCTCGATTCCCGGGCCCAGCGCCGTGCGGGTGGCATCGAGCACTGTGCCGCCATTGTCCTTGACGATCTTGGCGACGCGCGAGACGTCGTCGACGCGGAAAGCGAAGTTGGCGAGGCCGAGCTGCGACCCCGAACCGGTCGATGCCGGTTTGGATGCGGGCGGAGTGAGATGGACCAGCTCGACATACATGCCGTTGGCGATGACGAAGCGGACGTCGATCTTGGTTTCGGCCGATACGCCCAGCGTCTTCTGTGCCAGACCCGCCGGAATCTCGTGCCGGTCACCGGCGGCGAAACCCAGCGCCTGGTAAAACTTGGTCGATTTCTCGAGATCGCTGACCGAGATCGCAACATTGGCCAGCGCGATGCCGTTCGCCAGTGTCGGATTGGGCATGACATCGGCCGCCTTCGCGCCGCCGGCCATCACAACAAGTGCCAGGGCGGCTGCGCCCCTGAACCCCGCCATATCCGTCTCCCTTTCAATTATTGAAAGGTGTTCTACGCAAGCGCGACGCGCCTGTCGATTGCGATATGCGGACTTCTGTTGCGCGTTTCGCTGCTTTCGCGCAAAACTCGCGCCGTCTTGGGACCTCTGATGTGGATGTGAAACAATGTTCAGGCATGCCGCCGCGCTGACCGCCCTGCTGTCGCTGACCACCCTGGTGTCACTGACAGGCTGCGGAGATTCGGCCAAGCTGATCAGCTCCGACGAAATCAGCGGCTTCAAGCCGGGCAGCACCAACCAGACCGAGGTGGTGGCCGCGCTGGGCAAGCCGATCCACACGATCCAGGAGGCCGACGGCACCAAGATCGACCAGTATCCGGCGTCGGCCGGCGCCAAGTCCGGCTCCGGCATCCTCCCCGACTGGCTAGGCGGCACCTCGACCGGTGGCGCCTACAACATGATCAGCTTCGAATACACGCCGGGCGGGATTTTGAAGGACGTCCACGGCGGGAAAGAGTAGGGCCCGAAGGCCCCACCGCTACAGAATGAACTTCGACAGGTCGGCGTTCTTCGACAGCACGCCGACCCGGTCCTTCACCATGGTGAGGTCCACGGTGACGCTGCTGCCCGGCTTGTCGCTGGCATCGAAGGAAATTTCCTCCAGCAGCCGCTCCAGCACCGTATGCAGCCGGCGGGCGCCGATATTCTCGACTGTGGCGTTGATCTCGGCCGACAGGCGGGCGAGCTCGTCGATCGCATCGTCGGTGAAGTCGAGCGTCACCTGCTCGGTCTCCATCAGCGCCTTGTACTGCTTGATCAGGCTGGCCTCGGGCTCGAGCATGATGCGCTTCAGGTCGGCCTGGCCCAGCGGGCTGAGCTCGACCCGGATCGGCAGGCGGCCCTGCAGCTCGGGCAGCAGGTCCGACGGCTTGGCCAGATGGAAGGCGCCGGAGGCGATGAACAGAATATAGTCGGTCTTCACCGGCCCGTATTTCGTGTTCACCACCGTGCCCTCGATCAAGGGCAGCAGGTCGCGCTGGACACCCTCGCGACTGACATCGCCGCCGCCGCGGAATTCGGAGCGGCCGGCGATCTTGTCGATCTCGTCCAGGAAGACGATGCCGTTCTGCTCGACCAGCTCGACCGCCTCGCGCGTCACCCGCTCCTGGTCCAACAGCTTCTCCGCCTCTTCCTGGATCAGGTTCTCGCGCGCTGCCTTGACGGTGAGGCGCAGGGTCTTGGTCCGGCCGCCGCCCATCTTTCCCAGAATGTCGGAGAGGTTGATCATCCCGACGCTCCCGCCTGGCATGCCGGGAATGTCGAAGGTGTTCATGCCGCCGCCCGAGCCGGTATCGGCGACCTCGATCTCGATCTCGCGGTCCTCCAACTCGCCGGCCGTCAGCTTGTTGCGGAAGGTGGCGCGGGTGCCGTCCTGCGCGCTCTTGCCGACCAGCGCGTCGAGCAGCCGTTCCTCCGCGGCCTGCTGGGCCTTGAGATTGACCTCCTTGCGCATCTTCTCCCGCACCATGGTCAGCGCGGTTTCCATCAGGTCGCGGACGATCGAATCTACGTCGCGGCCGACATAGCCGACCTCGGTGAACTTCGTCGCCTCGATCTTGATGAACGGCGCCTCGGCCAGCTTGGCCAGCCGCCGTGCGATCTCGGTCTTGCCGACGCCGGTCGGCCCGATCATCAAAATGTTCTTGGGCAGAACCTCGTCGCGCATCGTGTTGCCCAGCTGCTGGCGGCGCCAGCGGTTGCGCAACGCCACGGCGACGGCGCGCTTCGCGTCATGCTGGCCGACGATGAAGCGGTCGAGCTCGGAGACGATCTCCTTGGGGGTAAGTTTACTCATGAGTGGGACGCGGTGCTCGCGATGCTTTCGCCAATGGCTTCAAGCGTGATGTTGGTGTTGGTGTAGACGCAGATATCCGCGGCGATGGCCATGGCGCGGCGAGCGATCTCCTCGGCCTCCAGCCCGTCGACATCGATCAGCGCCCGGGCCGCGGCCAGCGCATAGACGCCGCCCGAGCCGATGCCGATGATGCCGCGCTCCGGCTCCAGCACGTCGCCGGTGCCGGTCAGCACCAGCGAGACCTCGGCGTCGGCCACGGCCATCATCGCCTCGAGCCGGCGCAGATAGCGGTCGGTCCGCCAATCCTTCGCCAGCTCGACGCAGGCGCGGGTCAGCTGGCCCTGATGCTTCTCCAGCTTGCCTTCCAGCCGCTCGAACAGGGTGAAGGCATCGGCGGTCGCGCCGGCGAACCCGGCAATGACCTTTCCGCCTTCACCCAGTCGGCGCACCTTCTTGGCGTTTGCCTTCATCACCGTCTGGCCCATCGTCACCTGGCCGTCGCCGGCCACGACGACGCGCCCGTTCTTGCGCACGGAGAGAATGGTCGTGCCGTGCCACGCGCTTTCGATTGAGTGTTCTGATGTCATGATCGCGATCATGTGGGATTTCACGGCGGGCGATCAAGATATAGGGGGCGGGGTATGGGGAAACCTGTAAATCCGCTCTGTCATTCCAATGCCACAAATCTATGATGCCTGCCGCTTTCGGTCCCGCGGGAGGAATATCGATGCGTTTGGTTGTGGCGCTGTTCGCTTTTCTGGTTCTGGCCTTTCCCGCCGTCGCTGCGCCTACGCCGGCGACGCCGGATGAGGATCCGGACAACGTGCTGATCATCCAGCTGAAGGATGGGCCGGTGGTGATCCGGATGCGGCCGGACCTGGCGCCGAATCATGTGAAGCGGATCAAGGAGCTGGTGCGGCAGGGTTTCTATGACGGGGTGAAGTGGCACCGGGTGATTCCGGGTACGGTGGCCCAGACCGGCGATCCGCTGGGCACCGGCGCCGGCGGGTCGGGCGTAAAGCTGAAGGCCGAGTTCAGCACTGAGCCGCATCAGCGCGGTACCGTCTCGATGGCGCGGGCCGACGACATCGATTCCGCAGACAGCCAATGGTTCATCTGCCTGAAGTCGATGCCCGACTTCAACCGGAAATACACGATCTGGGGGAAGGTCATCCGGGGCATGGAATTCGTGAACCACATCGAAACCGGTGATGTCGACACCGGCCATGTGAGCCAGCCGGACCGCATCATTAGCGCCCGGATCGAGGGCGACCCGCCCAAGCCGGCCCCTGCGGCCGACGCATCGGCCTCGCCGGCCAAGAAGCCCAAGGCTGCGGCACATTGAGGGAGGGGCAGCTTTTCTTCAAATCCAGGAATTGAACCGCCAAGGCGCCAAGACGCCAAGAAAGCGCCAAGGCAAAGCCTAAACCGGGTTTTCCTTGGCGCCCTTGGCGATCCCTTGGCGCCTTGGCGTTGAATTCATGTGCATACGGCTCTGATTCCCGCTTTCGCGGGAATCACGCCGGAGAAAGACGAACGACTGCGGCAAATCTGCCACAGAATCCGCACCCCCTGCGCTTGGGTTTTCGCACTGTGGTCTGCTAGATAACCGTCCATGACGAAATCGAGCCCCACGCGCCGCGCCGCCAGCGTGACCCGCAACACCACCGAGACGAAGATTTCGGTGTCGCTCGACCTGGACGGGACCGGTAAATATTCGGTCTCGACCGGCATCGGGTTCCTGGACCATATGCTGGAGCAGCTGTCGCGCCACAGCCTGATCGACCTGACGGTCAAGGCCGAGGGTGATCTGCATATCGATTTCCACCACACCACCGAGGATACCGGCATCGCCATCGGCGAGGCCTTAAAAAAGGCGCTGGGCGACCGTAAGGGCATCAACCGCTACGGCCATATGTATATCCCGATGGACGAGACGCTCACCCGTGTCGCGCTCGACCTGTCGAACCGGCCGTATCTGATCTGGAAGGTCGATTTCACCCGCGACAAGCTGGGCGATATGGATACGGAGCTGTTCAAGGAATGGTTCCAGGCCTTTGCCCAGGCCGCCGGCTGCACCCTACATGTCGAGACGCTGTACGGGACCAACAGCCATCACATCGTCGAGACCTGCTATAAGGGCCTGGCGCGGGCGCTGAAGATCGCCATCGCGCCGGACCCGCGCCAGGCGGACACGATCCCTTCGACAAAGGGCGTCCTGTAGCGGTCTACCCATGGAAACAGTCGCCATCGTCGATTGCGGTTCGGGCAATCTGAAATCCGCTGCCAAGGCCTTTGAGCGCGCCGCGCTGGAGTCCGGCCGCGATTTCCGCATCGCGGTGACGAGCGACCCCGAGATCGTCCGCCGCGCCGACCGCGTCGCCTTGCCGGGCCAAGGTGCTTTTGCAGCGGTATTGGCCGGCGTCGCCGAGGTGCCGGGCCTGCGCGCGGCGCTGGAAGAGGTGGCGATCGACAAGGCGCGGCCGTTCTTCGGCATCTGCGTCGGCATGCAGCTGATGGCGACGCGAGGCGTCGAGCACGGCAACCATGACGGGTTCGGCTGGATCCCCGGCGAGGTGGTGGCGCTGAAGCCGGAGGCGCTGAACCCCGGGGGGCCGGCGCTGAAGGTGCCGCATATGGGCTGGAACGATCTCATCCTTGACCGGGCGGACCATCCCGTGATGCGCGGCGTCCAGTCCGGCGACCATGCCTATTTCGTTCATTCCTATCGCTTCGCCTGCGCCGACCGGGCGCATGAGATCGCGCATGCCGACTATGGCGGCCCGGTTACGGCGGTGATCGGGCGGGACAATCTGATCGGCACCCAGTTCCACCCCGAAAAGAGCCAAGCAACCGGGCTCAAGCTGATCGCCGCCTTCCTGGAGTGGGCGCCTTGAGCATGGTGGACGACACGCTGCCGCCGGCGCGGCTTTCGGTCGAAACGGCGGACAAGCTGCGGGTTGCCGACCTCAACGACCTGTGCGAGGCGGCCGAGCTGGCGATCCGCGCCGAGGGCGGGTTCGGCTGGCTGCAGCCGCCGGCGCGCGAAGCGATGGAGCGCTATTGGCGCGGCGTGCTGGCGGTGCCGGAGCGGACCCTGTTCATCGGCCGGGTCGACGGGGTGGTCGCCGGCTCCTGCCAGCTCGTCCGCCCGCCGCGCAACAACGAGGCGCAGGCGATGGCGACGCATCTGACCACGATGTTCGTGGCGCCCTGGGCGCGCGGCCATAAATTGGCCCGGATGCTGCTGGAAGCTGCCGAAGTGCGGGCGCTGCAGGACGGATTCGCCATGATCAACATGGATGTGCGCGAGACCCAGACAGCGGCGATCGCGCTGTGCGAAACGCTTGGCTACAGGCTGTGGGGCGTTCATCCGCGCTATGCGCGGGTCGAGGGCCGCTACGTGCCCGGCCGCTACTATTACAAAGATCTGACAGGCACATGATTCTTTACCCAGCGATCGATTTGAAGGACGGCGCCTGCGTGCGCCTGCTGCGCGGCGATATGACGGCGGTGACCGTCTATAACCAGGACCCGGCCGAACAGGCGCGGCAGTTCGCCCAGTCGGGCTTTACCTGGCTGCATCTGGTCGACCTCAACGGCGCGGTCGAGGGCAAGCCGGTCAACGCCAAGGCGGTGGAGGCGATCATCGCCGCCACCAAGCTGCCGATCCAGCTGGGCGGCGGCATCCGCAGCATCGCCACCATCGAGGACTGGCTGTCGCGCGGGGTCGAACGGGTGGTGCTGGGCACCGCCGCGGTGCGCAACCCGACCCTGGTGAAGGAGGCCTGCGCTAAGTTCCCCGGCCGTGTCGCCGTGTCGATCGACAGCCGCGAAGGGCTGGTGGCGGTCGAGGGCTGGCGCGAGACCTCGACGATGCGCACGCTCGACCTGGCGCTGGACATGGAGCAGGCAGGCGTCGCCGCCATCGTGTTCACCGACATCAACCGCGACGGGGCGATGGGCGGCATCAACCTGGAGGCCACCGTCGATCTCGCCTTCGCCCTGACCACCCCGGTCATCGCCTCCGGTGGCGTCTCCTCGATTGAGGACATCGCCGCGGTGAAGAAAGAAGAAAGTTCCGGCATCGCCGGGGTGATTTGCGGCCGGGCGCTCTATGACGGGCGGGTCGATCCGGCCGCCGCGCTCGCGATCATGAATGGATAGGGTGCGCTGATGCTGAAGGTCCGCCTTATCCCCTGCCTGGATGTCAAGGACGGCCGCGTCGTGAAGGGTGTGAACTTCACCCACTTGGTCGATGCGGGCGATCCGGTCGAACAGGCGCGGGTCTATGACGCCGCCGGCGCGGATGAGCTCACCTTCCTGGACATCACCGCCTCAGCCGAAGACCGCTCGACCCTGTACGATGCAGTACGCCGTACCGCCGAGCAGGTGTTCATGCCGCTGACCGTCGGCGGAGGCGTACGTACGGTCGACGACATACGTACACTGCTGCTGGCGGGGGCGGACAAGGCCTCGATCAACACCGCGGCGGTGGCACGGCCGGAATTCGTCGCCGAAGCGGCGGAGCGGTTCGGCAGCCAGTGCATCGTCGTCGCTATCGATGCCAAGTCGGTCGCGCCCGGCCAGTGGGAGGTGTTCACCCATGGCGGGCGCAAAGCCACGGGCTATGACGCGATCGAATGGGCCAAGCGCATGGCGGCGGCGGGCGCCGGCGAGATTCTGCTGACCTCGATGGACCGGGACGGCACCAAGTCTGGATTTGACCTGAAGCTGACCCGCAGGATCGCTGACGCGGTCGGCATTCCGGTGATTGCCTCGGGCGGCGTCGGTACGCTGGACCATTTGGTCGAGGGCGTGACCGAAGGCCATGCCAGCGCCGTGCTGGCCGCCTCGATCTTCCATTTCGGTATCTTCACCATCGCCGAGGCCAAGGCGCGGATGGTGGCATCCGGCATTCCGGTGCGCGGCGTGCCGCGCCTGAGCGAGGCGGCGGCGTGATGGCGGACGCGGAAACGCTCGATCGGCTGTACAAGGCCATCCTCGACCGGCGCGGCGCCGATCCGGAGACATCCTATACCGCCAAGCTGTTCCAGCGTGGCCGGGCCAAGATCGCCCAGAAGCTGGGCGAGGAGGCGGTGGAGACGGTGATCGAGGCCATGGCCGGCGACCGGGAGAAGCTGGCCCAGGAATCGGCCGACCTGCTCTATCATCTGCTGGTGCTTTGGGCCGATGCCGGGCTTAGACCCAAAGACGTCTACGACGTGCTGGCGGCGCGCGAGGGCACGAGCGGCATTGCCGAGAAAGCCCAGCGTAACAAGGTCTTGGGCAAGAAAGGCAAATAACGTTGGAGAATGGGAAGATGGCTTACGACGACAACAACATCTTCGCCCGTATCCTGCGCGGCGAGATCCCGTCGGCCAAGGTCTATGAGGACGATCATGTGCTGGCGATCAACGACATCAACCCGCAGGCGCCGACCCATATATTGGTGATGCCCAAGGGCAAGTATGTCTCGATCGACGATTTCGCCGAGAAGGCGAGCGATGCCGAGATCGCGGCGCTGATCCGCGCCACCGGCAAGATCGCCCGCGCCGCCGGGGTCGCCGAATCCGGCTATCGGCTGCTGTTCAATCACGGGCCGCACAGCCATCAGGAAGTGCCGCACCTGCATATCCATATCCTGGGCGGCCGGCCGCTGGGCCCGCTGGTGCTGCGGCACGATTAATCCGGGGTAAGTGTTGATACGTATGTTCAATACATAACGGCAACGCAACCATATGATTGACACAATTTACCGGCACCTATTGATTATCCGGTAATGTGAGTGAGGGCCGGGCAACCGGCCAAGGAGTTGTTAAAGTGTCCGCTTCCACGACAAAGCCCAGCAATGGGCCCGATTGGCTGGACCAGGTTCTTGGATGTCTGTCCCCTGCCTTTTCCTTCCGCAATGGCGGATCGGCGATCACCGGCAACCGCAAGCCGGCGCAGCAAAACGCCGCGATCCCCCAGAACGAAGGAGCCGCGAAGCCGAAAGGCAAACAGCGCGGTTGAGGGGACATCGGCCCTGAGCATCGGGCCGACTGCCTAAAGAGCTAGACGGCGGCGTTGGGGAAACCTGGCGCCGCCGTTTTCCTTTTTGGGTGATCTGGACTGCCTGCATCCCCTGACTCCCCGAAAAGAACAGACTCCAGCCATCAATTCGACATGACTCAGTTGCGGAATCCCGCCCGGCGAAGGACTGGCGCGATCGTCGCGAGCCGGCCACGCCTCCTAAGGGAGATTTGCGATGGTTTCTGCGAAAGCGCTCGCGCGCGGCGCGCTGGCCTGTGTCCTGCTGCTGCTGGCGGCGTGCGGAACGCGGTCGATCTCGGACTCCGGCCATCGCGAGCCGGGTTACGGCCACGGCAACCCGGCCTATCAGGGCGAGCTGTCGGAATATGCCGTGCTGGGCATCGACCCGGCGGGCACATACAGCGATGCCGACATCCAGAAGGCGATGGTCGAGCGGCGGCCGCTGTCGGTGCGGAAGGGGTCGGGTATCCTGCTGGTCCAGTCCGGCGCAGAGATGGCCGACCCGGAGATGATTGCTGCGATGGAGAAGTACTATACGGTTGCCGCCTTCTCCGGCGTGCCGCAACAGGCCAAGGCGGCGGCGCCCTATTCCCAGCTGTTCCGTATGGCAGCGGCCAAGGGCGGCTACGATGCGGTGATCGTCTATTGGGGCGTGCTGGAATCGGCCTCCCAGGGTCTCGGCGGCAAGGCGATTTCCTGGGTGCCGGTGATTGGCGGCATCGTGCCGGACGAGAACCAGCAGATGCGCATCCGCCTGATGATGGCCGTGATCGACACGCGCACCGGCCAGTGGGACAGCTTCTCGCCTGAACCGTTCGCGGACGAGGCGATGAGCAACCAGCACGGCCGCGCCGCCTCCGACCAGCGGCAGGTGATGGAACTGAAGGGCAAGGCCTACAAGGCGGCGGCGGAGGCGGTGGCGCTTAGATACGGGCGCTAGCGTAATCGGTTGTGGTCGTACGGCGCATGTGCTCGATATGCGCCGTTAGGACTGAGAACACCGATCTGGGTTGAAGCGTTGCCGGCACGATCTTTGGAGAACGGGCTGACCGTGAACCGGGCGATCCCCGCCCTGTCGCTGCTCGTCGCGGTGGTTGCGCTGGCGATGGTTTACCGGCCGCTGCAGCTGCTAGGCGATCCTGACACCTATCTGCATGTCGCCGCCGGGAACTGGATGCTGGCCCATAAGGTGTTGCCGAGCCAGGACCCGTTCTCCTGGTCGATGGCCGGTGCGCGGTGGGTCGTTCATGAATGGCTCGCGGAGATCGTCATGGCGGTCGTCCAGGGATGGCTCGGCTGGGCCGGGCTGGCGCTGGCGACCGCGCTCAGCTTCGCGCTCGCCATGGGGCTGCTGGCCCGCTCCGTCCTGAGCCGGCTTGCGCCGCTCCCCGGCGTACTTGTCGTCTTCCTGTCCATCATGCTGATGGAATGGCATCTGCTGGCGCGACCGCATGCGATCGCTCTGCCGGCGATGGTTGCCTGGTGCGCGGCCCTGTTCGCCGCGCGGGATGCCAAGCGCGGGCCGCCCTGGATTGCCCTGCCGGTTCTCGTGCTTTGGGCGAATATGCATGGCGCCTACATGTTCGGCCTGGCCCTTGCGGGTTATCTGGCGGCGGAGGCGGTGTACGAGCCCGGCGAAGCCGGCCGGGCGGGCGAGCTGCGGCGTTGGGGGTTGTTCGTCCTGATCGCGGCGGCGTGCACCCTGCTGAACCCGAACGGACTGGATGGGGTGCTGGAGCCGTTTCGGATCAGCGCCATGCCGACCTTGCAATCGGCCTTCATGGAATGGCGGAGCCCGGACTTTCCGCGTTTCCAGCCGCTGGAGCTTTGGCTGTTGGGATTGCTGGTGGCGGGATTCACAACCGGCATCCGGCTGCCCCTGCCGCGATTGCTGCTGCTGATCGGGCTGTTTCATCTGGCTTTGCAGCATGAGCGCCATGCCGATCTGCTTGCGGTTGTCGCGCCGCTGGCGCTAGCTGCCCCTCTGTCCCCGCGGCTGAACGCTATGGTCGCCCCCCAGGACGGCAGCAGCCTGACCAGCGGTATATCCGCGATGCTGTCGGGGCGCACAGGCCGGTACGCGGTCACCGCTCTGCTGGCGGTCATCGGAGTGTTCTCGCTGATTGCCCTGCGCCATCCGATCGCGCTGGCGAACGGCCCGGTCACGCCGTCGGCGGCCTTGGCCGCGGCCCGCCGCGAGACGCTGGCGGGCACCGTATTCAACAGCGAGCGTTTCGGCGGCTACCTGATCTTCAGTGGCGTGAAAGTCTTCATCGACGGTCGGATGGAGCTGTACGGCGACGATTTCCTGAAACGCGATCTGGTGCTGATCGGCGGCCACGATAGCGCCGCGCTGAAGGCCGTGCTGGACAAAGGCGGCGTCAGTTGGACGATGCTGGCGCCGGACGATCACGAGGTGGAGGCTCTGGACCATGACCCGCAGTGGCGGCGGGTATATGCGGACCCGTTCGCCGTCGTGCATGCCAGGATCGGTCCGGCCGGATAGCCCAACTTCCTTCTAGCCTTTTCCGTAAAACCCTGCACAATCGCGCCCGCGAACAAAACAAGGACGTGGGCGTGGTTTCCAGGGTCAGGACCGTGGCCTTTCAGGGCATCGAGGTGCTGGATATCGATGTCCAGGTGCAGATACTGGGCGGGTTTCCGGCCTTCAACCTTGTCGGCCTGCCGGACAAGGCGGTGGGGGAGAGCCGGGAGCGGGTGCGCTCGGCCCTCTATGCGCTGGGCCTGGCGCTGCCGGCCAAACGGATCACGGTCAACCTGGCCCCGGCCGACGTTCTGAAGGAAGGCAGCCATTTCGACCTGCCGATCGCGCTCGCCCTGCTGTCGGCCATGGAGGTGATCTCGGACGAGGAGCTGTCGCGCTTCACCGCGTTGGGTGAGCTGGCGCTGGACGGCAGGATCAGCCCGGTCGTCGGGGTGCTGCCGGCGGCGGTCAATGCCAGCGCCCACGGGCGGGGTCTGATCTGCCCGGCGCCGCAGGGTGGAGAGGCGGCCTGGGCCGCCGATATCGAGATCCTGGCTGCCCCGACCCTGCTGGCCCTGATCAACCATTTCAAGGGCGCACAGGTGCTGCCGCGCCCGAGCCCCGGCTGGCGGCGAGCGCCGCTGCCCCGCTGCCCGACCTCGCCGACGTGAAAGGGCAGGAGACCGCCAAGCGCGCGCTCGAGATCGCCGCGGCGGGCGGCCACAACCTGCTGATGCTGGGCCCGCCCGGCTCGGGCAAGTCGATGCTGGCCGCGCGCCTGCCCGGTATATTACCGCCGCTCTCGGCGGCGGAGGCGCTGGAAGTGTCGATGATCCACAGCGTCTCGGGCCTGCTGTCGGACGGCGGCCTGCTACGCCAGCGCCCGTTCCGCGACCCGCATCACTCCGCCTCCCTGCCGGCCCTGGTCGGCGGCGGTGTGCGCGCCAAGCCGGGTGAAATCAGTCTGGCCCATAAAGGGGTCCTGTTCCTCGACGAGCTGCCCGAATTCGCCCGCAGTACCCTTGAGGCGCTACGCCAGCCGCTGGAGAGCGGCCGCGCGGTGGTGGCGCGGGCCAATGCGCATGTCACCTATCCGGCCGACATCCAGTTGGTCGCGGCGATGAACCCGTGCAAATGCGGCTATCTCGACGACCTCACCATGGGCTGCGGCCGGGCGCCCAAATGCGGCCAGGACTACCAGTCCCGCATCTCAGGCCCGCTGTTCGACCGCATCGACCTCCATGTCGAGGTCCCTGCCGTCCAGGCCGCCGATCTCTCCCTGCCGCCGGCCCGCGAAGACTCCGCCACCATCCGCGCCCGCGTCGCCGCGGCGCGGGCGGTCCAGGCGGAGCGCTATACAGGGTTGAAAGTTGAGGGCGAGCGCCCGGTCTCGGTCAATGCCCGGGCGGAAGGCGCGCTGCTCGACAAGGTCGCGACGCCCGATGCCGGCGGACAAAGCCTGCTCAGCGATGCAGCGACAAGGATGCAGCTGACCGCGCGGGGATACCACCGCGTGCTGAAGGTGGCGCGGACCCTCGCCGACCTGGACGGGTCGGATTGTGTGCGCCGGCTGCATGTGGCGGAGGCGTTGAGCTATCGAAGGCTGGCGCCGGGGCGGTAGGGAAGGCAGCTCCGACCATCCTTCCCCGCCTTTCCCGTCTCCCTACCGATCCTGCAGGCCCGGCCCCGCCCTCAGGTGCCGGATTCGGCGAGCGATACCTCGACGCGGCGGTTCTTCGCGCGGTCCGCAGCACTATCGTTCGGGGCGACCGGATTCTGCTCGCCCATGCCCTGCGCGGTGAGAAGGGTCGGATTTGCGCCTTGCGCAATCATGTACTGCATGACCGCGTCGGCACGCTTTTCCGAGAGCTCCTGGTTTGTCGTGATGCCCTGCTTCTTCAGCCCCGCGCCGATCGGGGTGTCGTCGGTATAGCCGGTAACGATAAGCTTCTGGGTCTGGGTCGGCGCCAGTTTTTTAGTCGCCGCGGCAATGTTGTCCTTCCCTGCCTCCGTCAGCTCCCAGCTGCCCGATTTGAATGCCAGGTCGGAGTTCACGACGAGGACCATCGCCTCCCGCAGGTTGCCGACATGTTGCTGGCTGGCCGCCAGATTCTGGGCTGTCTGCTGATTCTGTGCCCGGAGTTGCTGATTCTCCGCCACGACCTTGTCGTACTCCTCTTGGGAGACGCACCCGGCCAGGAGGGCTGCTCCGATGAGCGGGAAGAGAATGGCGCCGCCTTTTATTCCCAGTGTCATTTTTCCAATTCCTCAGTTCGAAGATGGACGAAATCGTCGCGGTTGGGACCGTCCACATCGTAAGTCCGAGGCATCTTCCAGCCATCGGGTAAAATCCCTAGGTCCGTGTGGAATACTGTTTAGGGGCGTCGCCGTTCGGCGGTGCCCGGCCTCGGGCAATACCCGTAGCGAATGCGCGGGGTTAATCGGCGGGGTATTCCTCCTGCATGTGGCGGAGGCGTTGAGCTATCGAAGGGTGGCGCCGGGGCGGTGAGAGCAATTCTGTACCGGCATGCGGGAGAGCCGCCGACCTTCGGCTATTTCGCCACCATTACGTCCGACGCTTTGATGATGGCGACAACCTCATCGCCATTCTTCAACGCCAGATCGTCGACCGCCTCGTTGGTGATCGAGGCCGTGATGACGACGCCATCGCCGATATCGATCCGCACATGGGACGTGGTCGCGCCTTTCTGGACGGCCGCGACCTCGCCCTTGATCTGATTGCGCGCGCTCAGCTTCATGATCCACTCCTTTATCCGAAGCTAGGTTAGCACGTCGCGCCAGGACCGCTGAATGTTCTTCACCTCGCATCCAGAAACGGCGGCATAACCCCCGCCTCGTGATCGTACTCCTTCACCTTCGGGAACGGCGGCAGCGGGTCCGTCCCCGGGTGCCTATACCCGTGGGTGCCAAGGTAATGCGCGGTGATGTTTTCGCGCGGCGGCAGTGGATCGGCGATCTCATATAACCGGTGGAACTGGGAGTAGCGGATCTTCCAGCGGCCCTCATCCTTCACATAGCGGTCGCGGTAGAAGGCGGTGCCGTAGAGCCGGAAATTGCGGCGGTATTCGTAGAGGTCGTCATAGAGATACCAGGTGCCGATCGCCTCCTCGGGCCCGACGATGTCGATCTCAGGATGGTGGCCGTTATGGTGGGAGATCATGTCGGCATGGGCGCCCGTGCGGACCATCTCGAGATAGCCCTCCCGCCCCTCGTACTTCATCGAATAGACGCCGGCGACGACGCTGAGCTCCACGTCGGGATGCAGCACCTCGCGCATGCCGTCGATATTCGCGGTGTCGAAGCAGCGCCAGTACTGGTACTTGCAGCGCTTCACCGCCTCGATCTCCGTCAGCCGTGTCAGCTCGGCGCTGAGCCGGGCCACCTCGGCCCGCAATTCCCCGATTTCGTCCGTCATTTCGCTCTTCCTCCCATGATTTTGCACCTATAGTCCGGTTTGGCAGTAGGAACTCAAGCCGTTTCGCGAGGGAGGCATCTATGGCGACGGGTCAGGACATCATCGACGCCTGCAAGGCGGAATGGGATGCACACAAGAGCGATTGCAGCGGCTTCGCCAAGGCCGTAGCCGCCCGTCTGGGCGTCACCCTGACCGGCATGGCCGACGATATCGTCGGCGAGATCGCCGCGGCGCCGTGGTCCCCGATCGATGGCGGACCGGCGGCGGCGGCGGCGGCGGCCCAGGGCCGGCTGGTGATTGCCGCCCTTCGCGGCGGCGACCAGCAGGTTCCGGACACGCATGGCCATGTGGTGATCGTCGTGCCGGGGCCGCTGGCGCACGATCTCTATCCCACCGCCTATTGGGGCAAGCTGGGCGGCGTCGGCATGAAGGACATGACCTTGAACTGGGCTTGGCGGGCCGGCGACCGCGACCATGTCGTGTACGGGGCGATCGATACCGCCTGATCGAAACGCGCCCATGGACAAGCGGCGTAATTCCGTGAAAATGCGCGCCAATTCCAAATATTGCGATGAGGCGCCGTTTTGGGCGTTGTTCGATCTTTCGAGCGTCTGCCAGTTTTCAGGCGGCTGATTCCGAGCTGGCGCAAGCGCATGGCGGCGCTGACCTGGGCTGGCGATTTCAAGGTCGTGCAGTCGAACGGCGCTGCCTTCCTGGTCAATTTCCGCAATTATGTCGACCGCCAGATCGCCTTTTACGGCGATTACGAAACGGCGCAGCACGATTATTTCCTGGGTGAGATGGACCGGCGCGGCTGCGACATGTTCATCGATGTCGGCGCCAATATCGGGCTCTACAGCGTCTTGGTGGCGCGCAAGGCCAGGCCACCACGCATCGTCGCGTTCGAGCCCGACCCGCGCAATTACGACCAGTTCCGGGCCAACCTGCTGATCAACGGCCTGACCGCACAGGTCGAGACTCACCGGCTGGCGGTGTCGAACCGCGCCAGCGTCGCCTTCCGCATGGCTTCAGCCACCTCGACCGGCGAATCCCGCGTCGACGCCGCCGACCCGGATGCGGTCGCCCTGCCGGCGGTGAAGCTGGACGAATTCCTGCCGCTGACCGGCGCCATCGTCTTCATCAAGATCGATATCGAGGGCCACGAACTGGACGCGCTCTCGGGCATGGCCGGCCTGCTGCGCGCCAACCGTTGCTTCCTGCAGGTCGAATGCTTCGCCGAACGGCTGGGCCAGGTCACCGCCTTCCTCAACCAGACCGGCCTGACCCGCCGTCATGAGATCGAGAGCGACCGGTTCTTCGCGAATTTCTAGGTCAGACCGCCAGCGCCTCTCTCACCAGGTTCTGGAAGTACCACACCCCGTTCTCATGCCGGGGGCTGAGCCTGCCGGTGTCGTACAGGCCGGCGTCGAGGTTGCGCTGGACCGCCTCGCAGATGCGCGTGTCTTCCTGGGTCACCGCCAGCGTCGCCGCCATGGCCGCCTGGATGGTGGGTTCGTTGGCGGGGGAGATGTCCTGGAAGAAGAAGTTGTAGATCAGCCGGGTCCGGTTCGGGCCCAGCGGCACCATGCGTTCGATGTTCATGCCGGTGGAGAAGATGTTGAGGCCCAGATTGGGCCAGCGCCACAGCCACAGGCCGGAATAGTTGGCGCCGTCGCGCTGCGGCGCCTGATGCAACGCGTGCCCGTCGCGCAGCAGCACCTGGTACTGTTTCGACTCGATCTCGCGGTCCAGCCCAGGATGGATGTCGCGGACGTGATAGCCCTCGGCGTAGTTGTCGACATAGGTCTTCCAGTTGCAGGCAATCTCATGCTCGGCGCTGCTGTGGAAGCGATAAGTCTCGATCGGGAAACCGGCCGTTTCGGTCGCCAGCGCGGCCAGCGCCAGGTCGAGCGGCTGGGCGTTCATGTCCAGATTGGCGAAGATGAGCCCGCGCCAGATGCCGACCTGGAGCGGGAACAACCCAAACGCCGCCTTGTCGAAATCCGCCGCTTCACCGAATTCGGGGGTGCGGCGGAGCGCGCCCTCCGTGTCGTAGACCCAGCCGTGATAGCGGCAGCGTAGTACGTCGCACTGGCCTTTTCCGTCCCACAGGATCGGCCCGGCGCGGTGGCGGCAGACATTGTGGAAGCCGCGCAACACGCCCTCGCGGTCGCGGATGACGAAGACCGGCCAGCCGGCGATCTCCGCGGTCACATAGCTGCCTGGTTCAGGCACCTCGTCGGCGCGGCCGACCATCAGCCATTCGCGGGCGAAGATGGCGCGACGTTCCTTTTCCCAGATCTCCTTGTCGGCGCCGTACCACGTCGCCGGCAGGGTCGAGGCGCGGGAGAGATCGGTCAGGGTCGGTGTGGGCTGGGGCGGCATGGCTTGCTCCTTGGCGCACGACTATCCGATTTTACCGGACGGCGAACAACGCGAATGTCGACGCGGCAGAATCGAGCGGGCATAGTGACCGCGCAATTCGTTTGGACCGAATGAATCAAACAACGCCTCGCAAGCTCGGCCCGGTGCTGGCCACGATGTTCGTCACCGGCAATATGGTCGGGTCGGGGCTGTTCCTTCTGCCCGCGACCCTGGGCAGCCTGGGCGGCATCTCTGTCTTCACCTGGATATTCGCGACGATCGGCGCGCTGCTGATCGCCGGGGTGTTCGCCCGGCTGGGCGTGATGGCGCCCTGGGCCGGCGGACCCTATGCCTATGCGCGGGCGACGCTGGGCCGCTATTTCGGGTTCCAGACCAACTACATCTATTGGATCAGCTGCTGGGTCGGGAATGTCGGCATCGCGCTGGCGGTGACCGGCTATCTGACCGAGCTGCTGCCGGTCCTGAAGCCCCCATTGATATCCGCAACCACGACCTCGGCCGTCATCTGGATTATGGTCGGGGCCAATATCATCGGTCCCCGAATCGTCGGCGGGATCGAGGCGGCAGCGATGGTGGTGGGGCTGGCGCCCATCCTGGCGATCGGCATCTTCGGCTGGTTCTATTTCGACCCGGCGGTGTTCGAGGCTTCGTGGAACGTGTCGGGCCAGCCGGTCTGGGAGGCCGTGCCGCGGTCGCTGGTGCTGGTGTTCTGGGCCTTTACCGGGCTGGAGAGCGCCGCCGTCGCGGTCGAGGTGGTGGAGAATCCGCGGCGCAACCTGCCGATCGCGGCGCTGGCCGGCGTGGCCCTGGCGGCGGTGATCTATGTCGTGTCCTGCACCGTGCTGATGGGCATTGTGCCGGCCAAGGCGCTGGCCGAGTCCTCGGCCCCCTTCGCCATCGTGGCGCGGGAGATTTTCGGGCCGGCTGGGGCGACCCTGCTGATCTTCACCACCATCCTCAAGGCATCCGGTACGCATGGCGGCTGGACCCTGGTCTCGGCCGCCACGGCCAAGGCCGCGGCCGAGGACGGGGCCTTTCCGAGCCTGTTCGCCAAGGTCGACAGCCGCGGCATCCCAGTCAAAAGCCTGATCGCCCATGGCGTTCTGATGACCATGGCGGCCTTCGCCACCACATCGCCCACCGTCGGACAGCAATTCAGCAAGCTGATCGACATGGCGGTGGTCTATTCGCTGATTTCATACCTCTACAGCTCCATCGCGCTGATCCGTTTGCGCAAGAGCGGTGAGCCGGGAGCGGTGCGGGACTGGCTGATGGCGGGGCTGGCTGCGGTATTTTCGGTCTGGGTCATTTACGAGTCGGACCGGCTGCTGCTGGGGATCGCCGCCGCGCTGGCGGCGACCAGCATCCCACTCTATCCATTCTTTAAGGGTCGGCCGGACACGGCGCCGGTAGTCGTCGGGCAAGAAGCAAAAGCATGACTCGTTTACGGGCGGATCTGCTGTTGCTGACGGCTGCCCTGATCTGGGGCACCGCCTTCGTCGCCCAGCAGGTCGGGAACGGGATCGTCAGCCCCTACATGTTCATCGCCGGGCGTTTCGTGATGTCGGCCCTGCTGCTGGCGCCCTTCGCTGTCCGCGAGGCCGGGCGCGCTGAAAAGATGCAACGGCGCGACCTGGCGCTGGCCATCGGGATCGGCGTCACGCTGTTTGCCGGGGCGACGGCGCAGCAGGTGGGGCTGAAGATGACGACGGTCACCAATGCCGGCTTCATCACCTCGCTCTATATTGCCCTGGTGCCGTTCGTCAGCTGGGCGATCGTCCGCACGAAGGTTAGGCCGCTGGTGCTGGTGGCGGTCGTGGTGTCGCTGGCGGGAGCCTGGCTGCTGACCGACAACGGGGTGACGGCGCTGTCGATGGGCGATTTCCTGGTTGCCGGCTCGGCCCTGCTGTTCGCGCTCCATATCGTGCTGATCGGCGTGTTCCAGAAATCGGCGCACCGGCCGTTCTTCCTGTCATTCGCGCAATATGCGGTGGTGGCGCTGATCGCCGGCGCCATCGGATTCGGCAGCGAGCCGGTCGATTGGACGGCGATGCGCGCGGCCCTGCCGTCGATCGCTTATGCCGGGATTCTTTCGGGTGGGGTCGGCTATACGCTGCAGATCGTCGCCCAGCGCTATACGCCGGCGACCGAGGCGGCGCTGATCATGTCGCTGGAAAGTGTGTTCGCTGCCATTGCGGCCGCGATCCTGCTCGGCGAGCGGCTGACCCTGCTGGGTGCTGTCGGCTGCGGCCTGATCCTGCTCGGTGTCGTGATGGTCGAGATCGTGCCCCTTCTGCCGCGCCGGGGCGGCGAACGCACCGACGATCTGCCGCCCATCGGCACCGTTCCCCTCGACTGAAAGGAAGAAGAATGAAGATGAAGGCTCTCTCGGCGGGGACGGCTGCGCTCATGTGCTGCGCTGCACCGCTCGCCTTTGGCCAGACGACGGACTGGCACGCCTATGGCCGGGACGTGCTGAAGCAGCTGATCGAGATCAATTCGGAGCATGCCAACGGCTCGACCGGAGTCACCCATGCGATCGCCGACCGGTTGGTCCAGGCCGGTTTCTCCAAGGACGATTTCAAGCTGCTGGCGCCGGCGGACCATCCGATGAAGGGCAATATCGTCGTGAGGCTGAAGGGCTCAGGGAAGCTGAAGCCGGTGCTCTATATCGGCCATCTCGACGTGGTCGAGGCGGCGCGGGAGGACTGGACCTTCGATCCCTACAAGCTGACCGAGAAGGACGGCTGGCTCTATGGCCGGGGCACGATCGACATGAAGGGGCAGGACGCCTCGACGCTCACCGCGCTGGTCCGGCTGAAAAAGGAGGGCTATGTGCCCGACCGCGACATTATCGTCGCCTTCACCGCTGACGAGGAGGCGGGGGGTGACGCCAACGGGGTCGACTGGTTGCTGAAGAACCATCGCGACTTGGTGGATGCCGAGTTCGTCATCAATCCCGACTCCGGCTATGGCGGCGAGAAGGACGGCAAGAAGCTGTATCTGGGCGTCCAGACTGCCGAGAAGCAGTATATGACCTTTGCCTGGGAGGCGCGCGACAAGGGGGGCCACAGCTCGGAGCCGACGCCTGCCAATCCGATCTATCACATGGCGGCCGCGCTGGATCGCCTGGCGCATTACCGTTTCCCGGTCCACCTCAGCGATACGATCCGCAAATACTTCGCTGGGCGCGCCAAACTGGCGACCGGGCAACAGCAGGCCGATTTCCAGTCGGTCGCCGGGCCGTCGCCCGATCCGGCGGCGATCGAGCGCCTGAGCCAAGTGGTCGAGACCAACATCATGCTGCGCACGACCTGCGTCGCCACTCAGTTCGACGGCGGCCGAAGCGAGAGCGCGCTGCCGGAGATCGCGAGAGCGGTGATTCAGTGCCGTGTCATGCCGGGCGAAACCCAGGCCCAGATCGAGAAGACTTTGACCGACATCGCCGCCGACCCAGCGATCAAGCTTTCCGTCATCTATCCCCCCGATGTCAGCCCGGAATCGCCACTGGACCCACGGATCATGGGCGAAGTCGAGAAGCTGGCGAAAGACATGTGGTCCGGTGTCGTCGTGCTGCCGGAACTGTCGCCCGGCGCCTCTGACAGCGCCTTCACCCGCGCCGCCGGGCTGCCCAGCTACGGCGTCGACGGCATCTTCCAGCAGATCGACGACAGCCGCGCCCATGGCCGCGACGAGCGGATCGGCATTGAGGCCTTCAACCAGGAGCTCGATTTCAGCTATCGGCTGATGAAGGATCTGGGGAAGATGAAATAGGTCCGGACATGAAAAGGGCGCCGGCGGGGTCGCCGGCGCCCTTCTTGCTATCCGTCGATATCAGAACTTCTGGCCGAGCCTGACCCCGAAGGTGAAGGGCTGGATCGTTACGACATAGACATTGGGATGGGCGATGCAGTTCGCGCCGCATTGTACGTAGCGATAGACCTCTCCACGCGAGTCGGTCAGGTTCTTGAAGAAGATACTGGCGCTGGTGTTGTCGCGCGTGATGCCCATCGACAAGTCGAGCGATACATAGGCCGGCATCGGCCCAATCTGATCGCGCGGCGACAGGTCGCCCGACATTGCCCGCAGATCGGAGGTCCTGCGGCCCTGGAAGACCAACGAGCTCTGTACGAAGCCCGTCATCGAGTCGGAGATGTCGCCTTCGTACCGCCCCGTGATATTGAACTTCACTGGCGGCGTGACCGGTAGCGGTGTGCCGGCAAGCGTCCAGAAACCACCCTGGCATTTCTGATTCGGGGCGTTCGGATCGGCGACTGTGGAGCATACGCTCTTCGTCAGTTCTGAATTGATGAAGCTGCCTGCGCCGGACAGGGTCAGGTTCGGGGTGATTGCCCAGGTCAGATCCGTCTCGAGCCCGCGGACCGTGGCCGAGCCGGCATTGGCGATCTGGGTGAGGCTGTTCGCCCCCAGGAAAGAGAACTGGAAGTCATCCCAGTTTTCCCAGAAGAGGGCCCCGTTCCAACGGATTTCTCCATTGTTCCAGGTCGTCTTCCAGCCGATTTCGTAATTGTAGAGCATGTCTGAGGCATAAGGCGGCAAGTTGCCGTTCCGGTTCACGCCGCCTGGGCGGTAGCCGCTGGAGACCGTGGCGTAGACCATGCGGTCGGGCTCGAACTTGTATTCGAGGCTGGCCTTGAAGGTGGCGTTCACCTCCTCGACTGTCTTGTTCAAATTGACGCAAGGCGCGTCCTCGAAATAGCCGGGCTCAAAGCATCGGCCTTCGCCGGTGGAGGAGCCGTAGGGATTTCCGGACGGCGGTCCGAAGCCGTAGAAGCCGTAGAGCGAGTTGCGGGTTTCGAACACGCGAACCCCGCCCGTCACGCTCCATTTATCGTCGATATCGTACGTCGCCTGTCCGAAGGCCGCGAGATCGCGGTCGACGCGCATTTCCTGCGTCAACCAGACCGTGCCCGGCCAGTTGGTAACGCTGTGATCCGATCCCAGGCCGTCGATCACATAATCCTGCGTGATCTTGTGCCCCTGCCGCTCGAAGAACAGGCCGGCGACGAAGCGGAAGCGATCCTCGGTCGGCGATGCGATCCGGAGCTCCTCGGTATGCTTTGTGAAATGGTCGCGCCCGATGATGCGCTGGGAGGGATTGACCGGCTTGCCGTTGTTATCGGTGAAATAGGCGGGGAAGCCCGGCCCGTATTCTGCGGTATAGGCGGCCGTGTAGTCCGAGTAGTCGTTTTGGGTTTGCTGCCCGCGGTCGAAATAGCCGGCCGAATAGGTCAGGTCGAAGTCGCCGATCTTGCCTTGGATGGTCAACGCGGCCTGTGCCCACCCGTCGCTGGCGTTGTTGGGATAGAATTGCGTGACCGCGAGGTCACCGGCCCGCGGGTTGAAGCCGAAGACGCCGTTCGCGCGCTGCGATTGCCCCATGAGCTGGGTGGTCACGGTCCAGTCATCGTCAAGCGAGATGCCGAGGGCGCCACGGCCGCCATAGGTTTGGACGCCGTTGAAATTGTCCTTGACCAGGGCTGCATTGTCGAGCACGACCGAACTGCCGGCATAGGTCCGCTTCGCATGCACGTTGTCGATATAACCGGGATCGCCCTCCTCGAACCCGACGAGGCGGATCGCGACCCTGTCGGACAGCGGGATGTTCACATAGGCTTCGTTGACGTGGCCCAGGTCGCCGCGGGTGGTCTCGAGCTGCGTGTCGAAGGACCCGCTGAATTTCGACGGATCCGGCTTGTTGGTGATGATGCGCAGCGTGCCGGCCTCTGAGCTGGCGCCGAACAGCGTGCCTTGCGGACCGGCCAGCGCCTCGATGCGCTGGATGTCATAGAGATGGATGTCGAGCTGGCCCAGGATGGTCGTCGTCGGCTGCTCGTCGAAATAGATGCCGACCAGCGGCTGGGAGGCCGAATGGTTGCCGTCCTGGCCGCCGGCGGTCGCGATGCCGCGCATATAGACCGTGGTCTGGTTGGGCGCGAGCGTCTGATAGACGACGCTAGGCAGGAACTTGGCGTAGTCGGAGAATTCCGTGGCGTGCATTTGCTCCAGCTTCTTGCCGCTGAAGGCCTGGATCGAGACCGGCACGGTCTGCATGTTTTCCGCGCGCTTCTGCGCGGTGACGACGATTTCCTCGATCTGACCGGCCGGCGCCGCGCCCGGCTGGGCCTGGGCGATCGCCGTCGGTGTGAAGGCAAAGGGCGCGGCCAGTACCGTCGAGGCCAGAAGGCCGACCTTGAGGGTGCGGCGTACCGGGGAGCGTAACTTCAACTCTGACATTTGTTCTTACCTTTTGTTGGCCCTTAGACTTCGATTTTCCACGTGGGACGTGTTTATGAGGGGACGTGTTCTTGTTGCGCGGCTGGTCCTAGCGGTGGCGGGGGATCATGACACCCCTTCCAGCGCTGCTTTTAGCGGGTCCAGCCAGGGTTCGTAATGCCGCCACTGATCCAGCCCTTCGCGGAAGATCGGCCGGCGCACCTGCTCGGAGCTGGCGGTGCGGACCGCGCGGTCGTTTTCATGGAAGCGCAGGCACTGCGCCTCGAACGGCAGGCCGAGATAGTCGAGCAGGCGGCGGACCTCGGTTTCGGTGTCGTCGACCATCGATTCGTACTGCACGCGGTGGACCGCGCCCGGTGCGACCGCATCGAAATGCGCCATCAGGTCGGCATAGTCGCGATAGTAACGGCCGAGATCCTTCAGCCCGTAGGAGAAGGACTGGCCGCGGGCGAAATGCTGCTTGAAGCCAGAGAAGCAGGCGCCGAGCGGATGGCGCCGCGCATCGACGATTCTGGCGTTGGGCAGAATCAGCTGCAGCATGCCGACATGGAAGAAATTATGCGGCATCTTGTCGATGAAGAAAGGCTTGTCCGTCCTGCGCTGGATGCGGGTGCGCCCCAGATATTCCTCACCCAGCGCCCTCAGCTGGCCATCGTCCATCTCGCCCAGGCACTCGGGATAGCGCGTCGGGTCGTCCCGCCCGCGCCGGTCTGCGAGCCGGATGGCGATGTTCGACAGATCGGGCAGCTCCATCGTGCCTTCGACCGCCGAATGGCTCGAAAGGATCTGCTCGATCAGAGTCGAGCCTGAGCGCGGCAGGCCGACGACGAAGATCGGGTCCGGCACCTGGCAGCCTGAGCCGGCATGCGCGGCCAGGAAGTCGGCGGTGAACAGCGCCTTCGCGCGCCGCACACGTTCCGTGGTATCTCCGGCGTCATAGCCCAGCTGCGCCTTGCGGATGCGGTTGCCGTCGACGTAATGGGCGAAGGATTCGGCATAGTCGCCTTCATCCTCCAGCGCCTTGCCGAGCGCGAAGTGGAAATGCAGCCGGTCACCGGCGTCGAGATCGGGCCGGGCCAGCTGGGCCCGCATCGCGGTGAGATCGTCGTCGGCGAAACGGAAGGTCTTGAGGTTGGCCAGGCTCCAATAGGCCTCGCCCAGCCCCGGCATCTGCGCGATGCTGCGGCGATAGGCGATGATGCCGTCCTGCTGGCGCCCGGCCGTCTTCAGCGCGTGGCCGTAGCTCATCCACACTTTGGGCTGGTTGGGGTATTCCCGCAGCACGCTCTCATATTCCGCGATGGTTTGCGTGTAATCGCCGAGCTGGCTCAGCACAGCCGCCTTCAGGTTGCGGTAGCCGGGGTCGTGCGGCTCTCGCTCCAGCAGGAGATCGACCTGGGTCAGTGCGTCGGCCACCTTGCCCTGGCGGAGCAAGGCCAGCGTGTAATTGTGCCGGGCGGGCGTGAAGCTGGGCGCCAGCTCAAGGCAGCGCCGGAGTAGTGTCTCGGCATCGGCGAACCGGCCGATGCGGGCGGCGACCTCGGCAAGCATGCGGATCGCGGCGACGTCGGTGGGGAAATGCTTGAGGAAGTTCTTGAGCAGCCGCTCGGCGATAGCCAGCCGGTTCTCGAGCAGCGCCCCGGCCGCTTCCACGAGCGTGGGGTTGGACACGGAGGTCTTGATCTGCTGGGCGTAGTGGCGGTCGGCGGTCCCGGTGTCGCCGGCCATTGTCGCGAGGTCGCCCAGCGCCCGCCAGGCATCGCTCAGCTGCGGCTTGAGCTCGGTCGCGCGGGTAAGCGCGCCTGCTGCGGCTTCGGTCAGGCTGAGCGCGGCCAGGGTCGAGCCTAGTTGATAATGCGCGTCAGCCCAGAACGGGCTGCCGGCGACCAGCTTTTCCAGGGTTGCGCGCGAGTCCGGCAACTTGCCGTTGAGGCGCTGGGCAAGGCCTAGGATCAGCACGGCTTCGGGGTGGTGGGGAACGGCGGCGAGGATTTCCTCGGCCTGGCGTTCGGCCAGGGCCGGACGGGTTTCGAGAAGGCGCAGCGCATGGTTGAGGGCGGTCGCGAGCGAGCCCGACGGCTCGCTGCCGACACCTGACTCCGGCCTTGCCTCAGCCACCTTCACTTTGCCTGGAACCCTCCCGCACCGCACATAAAATTATTTCCGAGATCATGACATCTGTCAATTCTGCTTTGCGTTTTTTGCAAGCCTCAAGCGGTCATCATGATTTTTTCTTGTTTGATTTCAGCGATCAAGCGGTCGGTCAACCATATAAAACGAACGCTCAGCAAGACAGCGACGGCGGCCAGGCTGGCGGCGAGCCCCCACCAGATGCCGAGCGCGCCCTGTTCCAGATGGACGCCGAAGAACCAGGCGGTGGGGAAGCCGATGCCCCAATAGCCGATCGACGCCGCCACCGCCGGGATGCGCGTATCCTTGAGGCCCCTGAGCGCTCCGGCGGCGATGGTTTGCGCCCCGTCGAACACCTGGAAGAAGGCGGCGACGGTCAGCAGCCGTACCGCCAGCGCGATGACCTCACCCCGGGCCGGGTCGGCGTTGGTGATGTAGAGACCAGCGATGACGTCTGGGATCGACAGCAGCGTCGCAGCCATCGCCGCCATGAAGCCGACGCCGAGCGCGAAGGCGGCAACGCCGGCGCGCCGTGCCGCGTGGGGCGAGCCCTGGCCGGTATAGTAGCCGACCCGGACATTGACCGCTTGCGAGATCGAGAGCGGCACCATGAAGGTGACCGAGGCGATGCCCATGCTGATCTGATGCGCCGCCAGCTGGGTCGCGCCGAAGCGGCCGATCAGCATCGCCGACGTGCTGAACAGCACGATCTCCAGCGCGGTGATGAAGGCGATCGGCCAGCCGAGCGCCGCCAGCTCGACGATGATGTGCCATTCGATGCGCCCGAACAGCCGGAACGGCTTCAGCACACGCGTGAAGCGCATCTCCAGCCCGATCGCCAGCATCATCGCCCACAGCGTGAACAGGGTCGCGGTCGCGGAGCCGATATAGCCCAGCCTGGGCAGGCCCCAGGCGCCATGGATCAGGCCGTAATTGAGCAGTCCGTTGACCACTACCGCGACGATGGCGACGGCCATGACCATATAGGGTCGGCCCATCGCCGCCAGGAAGTTGCGCTGGGTCGCCATCAGCAGCGATGCCGGCATGGCGAACAGCAGGATCCGGTCATAGCGGGCGATGGCGTCGGCCAGCGCCGGCGGCTCGCCGATCATCATCAGCAGCGGATGCGCGTTCCACAGCAGCAGCATCGGTGGCACCGCCGACAGCAACGCCAGCAGGAAGCCGCCGCGCAGGATCGGGCCGATCCGGTCATGCTCGCCGGCGCCGCGCGCGTGCGACACCAGGATGCTGACCGCGATCAGCCCGCCGGCGACCACGATCATCAGGGTGAAATAGAGATTGGCGCCCAGCCCGCCGGCGGCGAGCGCGTCGCGCCCCAGCGTGCCGAGCAGCACGGTGTCGGTCGCGCCCATCGCCACCTGCGCCAGCTGCGCCAGGGCCAGCGGCGCCGCCAGCCGGACCGTGGCGGCAAGCTCTTGGCGGAAGCGGGGGAGAGGCGGGGACATCGGTACTGACACGAATTGTTGGATCGGGAGGATAGGGGCGTCCGGCTGGAGAGTCACATGACCAAAGCGTGAAGCAGGTCTGCGGCTGGACGCAAGTTTCAGTGGCTTCTATCCTCCGTGGCGCTGAAATCTGGGAGGCGGACATGGGGCGTTTCGTGACATTGGTCGAGGTCGGGCCCCGCGACGGCCTGCAGAACGAGCCGACGATTCTGCCGACCGAGGCCAAGATCGCCTTTATCAACCGGGCCATCGATGCCGGTCTCAAGCATATCGAGGCGGTCAGCTTCGTGAATCCCAAGAAGGTGCCGCAGATGGCCGACGCCGACGCGGTGATGGCCGGCGTACCGCGCGATCGTGGTGCCATCTATTGCGGGCTGGTGCTGAACCAGCGCGGCTTCGAGCGCGCGGTGGCGGCCGGCTGCGACGAGATATTGTTCGTCACCTCCTCGACCGACAGTTTCAGCCTGCGCAACCAGGGCATGCCGGTGGCCGATGCCATCGCCGCCTGGCACCAAGTGGCCAACGAGGCGGCGGAACGCGGCATCCGCGCCTCGGTCTCGATCTCGAACGCCTTCGGCTGCCCGTTCGAGGGGCGGGTGCCGGTCTCGCGCATCGTCGAGATCGCGACCGAGCTGGTGCAGGCGCCGATCGGCGACCTGACCATTCCCGACACGATCGGCGTCGCCGTGCCGCCGCAGGTGACGCAGATGTGGAACACGCTCAAGCCCCATGTCGGCGACGTGCCGCTCAGGGCGCATTTCCACAACACCCGCAACACCGCCATCGCCAATGTCTATGCCGCGGTCGAGGCCGGGGCGACTGTGGTCGACGCCTCGATCGGCGGCATCGGCGGCTGCCCCTTCGCGCCGCGTGCCACCGGTAATGTGGCGACCGAGGATGTGCTCTATCTGCTGCAGGAAATGGGTGTCGAAACCGGGGTCTCGCTCGACGGGCTGATCGACGCCGCGCGCTGGCTGGAGCCGCAGTTGGGCCACACCCTGGCCGGCATGGTGGCGCGGGCCGGCGGCTTCCCGACGCCCCGCGTCGCGGCAGCCTGATTCAAATTTCCGACACTTGTATAGATTTTAAAATCACATATTCTGCGACGCAGCAAAAACGAGAATTTGCTTTGCAATACTTGCCTAGAGGCGGACGCTGGACCCACGTCATCCCCATTCGGCTCGCGCCCGCTCGCGCTATCATAAAAGCGCGCCACGCGGCAGAAGTTTCGGACCGGACGCCCGCGAATGGGGCGCGCCGGCGCCCGACGCGGCCGAGGATTCCTTTCGTCACATCTTCGAACGGGCGCTGCCCGGCATTTTCCAGACCACACCCAGCGGCAACTACATAAGAGCCAATCCGGCGCTGGCGCGGATCTACGGCTATGAATCGCCCGCCCAGATGCTGGAGGAGCTGACCGATATCGGCCGGCAGCTCTATGTCGACCGCAACCGGCGCAACGAATTCGTGCGGCTGATGTATGAGAAGGGCGAGCTGTCGGGGTTCGAGGCCGAAATCTACCGCCGCGACGGCTCGGTCATCTGGATTTCGGAGAATTGCCGGGAGGTGCGCAGCACCCACGGCGAGCTGGTCTATTACGAAGGCACGGTCGAGGACATCACCGCGCGCAAGAAGGCCGAGGCCGAGCTGCGCATGGCGCGGATGCAGGCGGAACAGTCGAACAAGGCGAAGTCGGCCTTCCTCGCCAATATGAGCCATGAGCTGAGGACCCCGCTCAACGCCATCATGGGCTTCTCCGAGCTGTTGACGCAGGAGCTGTTCGGGCCGCTGGGCGACCCGCGCTACAGCGAATTCGCCGCCGATATCTTCCGCAGCGGCAAGCATCTGCTGGCGATCATCGGCGACATTCTGGACTTGGCAAAGGTCGAGGCCGGGCAGCTGACCCTCGATGTGCGCGAGACCGATATCGTCAGCCTGGTCCACAATTCGATCCGGCTGGTCTCCGAGACGGCGCGCCACCGCGACATCAACCTGGAGCTCCAGGTTCCCGACGGCACCATCATGGCGATGGCCGACCCGACGCGGCTGCGCCAGATCCTGCTCAACCTGCTGTCGAACGCGATCAAGTTTACGCCCGAGGGCAAGACGGTTTCACTGTCCTGCGGACGGGAGGGCGAGGTGCTGTATCTGCGCGTCGCCGACACCGGCATCGGCATGAACGCGGAAGACCTGGTCAAGGTGATGCAGCCGTTCCACCAGGTCGACAACTCCTTCTCCCGCCGCTACGAGGGCGCCGGCCTCGGCCTGCCGCTGACCCAATCGCTCGTCGACCTGCACGACGCGACGATGACTATCGAAAGCCAGACCGGCAAAGGCACGGTCGTGACGGTGCGACTGCCCAAGGAACGGATTCTCGACTGGGGCGAGCTTTCAAGCCCGTAGTTCGTCGGATGGGTAGAGCGGAGCGAAACCCATCGAAATAATGTAACACTAAGATCACCAAGACATCTGGCGCTTAAATCAGCGCTGTCTTGGTGGTCTTAGTGTTCAATTTTTCTTTCGGGTCAGTTCCGCAAGCCGGTCGAAGGCTGGATGATCGGCTTGCCCGTCGGCGAGCCGAGGAAGCGCGAGAATCTCGATTTGCGCCGGAATGAACCGGCGCAGGGTCGCAACGGTCGGGTCCCGCCCGACCGTGCTGCCCTCCGTTTCGCTGACCACCAAAGCTGCGATCTTCAGTCCCCGCCGCGTCAATACGTCGACCGCTGACAGCGTGTGGCTGATCGTGCCGAGATAGCTGCCGGCGACGAGCAGGACCGGCAGGTTCAGCGCGGCCATCCAGTCGAGCACGGTATGGCGGTCGTCGAGGGGGACCATAATGCCGCCGACGCCTTCGATCAGCAGGACGTCCGAATTGGCAGCGATGCGGGCGCGGGAATCGGCCAGCACGGCGTCGAAATCAATAGTCTTGCCCTCTGCCTCCGCCGCCATGTCGGGAGATAGCGGAGCAGTGAAGCGCCACGGGGAGATGCGGTCGGCTTCCTGCTCATTCATCCCGCGGTCCATCGCGGCCAGCAGGGCGCCGGTGTCGCTGGTGGCGACAGTCTCCATGCTGAAGCCGCTGATCACCGGCTTGGCGGCGTCGACCGTGCGGCCGGCGCGGCGGAGCGCGCGGATCAGGCCGGCGGTGACGAAGGTCTTGCCGATGTCGGTGCCGGTGGCGGTGACGAAGAGCGCGGTCATGCCGGGCAGATCATGCTGGAGTTATATAAGGCCGGATCGCGTCGGCGAGGCGTTCGATCTCGCTGTCCGGATGAAGGGCGGTGAAGGCGACGCGCAGACGCGCCGTGCCGGCCGGCACGGTCGGCGGGCGGATGGCGACGACCAGGAAGCCTTGCGCCTCCAGGTCGGCCGACGCGGCCAAGGCCGCTTTGGCGTCGCCGATGAGGATCGGGACGATCGGGCTTACGGCCTCGGCCAGATTCAGGCGGCGGGTGAACAGCCGCGCTTTGGCGACCGGCAGGGCCGCATAGTCCGGTTGGGTCTCGATCAGGTCCAGGGCAGCGATGGCGGCGGCGGCGGAGGCAGGGGGCAGGCCGGTGGAATAGACGAATGTACGGGCCCGGCTCTTGATCAGGTCGATCACTGGCTGGGAGGCGCAGAGATAGCCGCCATAGCCGCCGATCGCCTTGGACAGCGTGCCCATCTGCAGCGGCACGTCGGCCTTGGCGCCGTCGGCGAAGCTCGATCCCCGCCCGCCGCCGACCACGCCGATGCCGTGCGCGTCGTCGGACAGCAGCCAGGCATCGTGTGCCTTGGCCAAGGCTGCCAGCCCATGCAGCGGCGCCAGGTCGCCGTCCATCGAGAACACGCCGTCGGTCGCGATCAGCACATGGCGGTGATGGGGCCGGTGCTGCACCAGCAGTTCTTCCAGATGGGCAAGATCGTTGTGGCGGAAAGTCAGCACCCGCCCGCCGGTGAGCTTGCCGCCGGTCATGATGCAGGAATGGGCCAGCTCGTCGATCAGCACCAGGTCGCTGGACCCGGCCAGGGTCGGGATGATCCCGGTATTGGCAAGGTAGCCAGAGCCGAAGACGCAGGCCGCCTCGGTCTGCTTCAGGGCGGCGAGCTTGCCTTCCAGTTCGGTGAACAGAGGATTGTTGCCGGTGACCAGCCGTGAGGCGCCGGAGCCGACGCCGTAGCGTTCCACCGCCTTCTTCGCCGCCGCCTTGATCTCCGGGTGGTGGCTGAGATTGAGATAGTCGTTGCACGAGAAGGACAGCAGCCTGCGGCCGTCCCGCACCGCCCAGATGTCTTCTGTCCGCGTCGTTTCGACCAGCGTGCGCAGCAGGGAGCGGCGACTGAGCTGGGCGAGCTTTTCCGAGGCGAAGGCGTCGAGGGATGACAAAGTAACGCACTACCGTTTACAAGCGGGACACGGCTCATGGTGTGACGGCTGGTTTTCGCGAAGGCAAGACCCCGCCCGGAAATTGCAAGTTGGATTTGGAAAATGTCTGTCGTCAGTATCGATTCGTTTGTTGCGCCGCACGTCGGGGCCCAGGAACTCGGCACGGTCCGCCACGACTGGACCCGCGCTGAGATTCGCGCCCTGTTCGCCCTGCCGTTTCCGGAGCTGATCTTCCAGGCCCAGACCGTACACCGGATGAATTTCGACCCGACCCAGGTCCAGATCTCGACCCTGCTGTCGATCAAGACCGGCGGCTGCCCGGAGGATTGTGCCTATTGCCCGCAGAGCTCGGCCTATGAGACGGAGCTGAAGGCTTCGAAGCTGATGGATGTTGAGACGGTGCTGGCCGAGGCCCGCGCCGCCAAGGAGGCCGGGGCCAGCCGCTTCTGCATGGGCGCCGCCTGGCGCTCGCCCAAGGATCGCGACCTCGACGCCGTCTGCGAGATGATCGAGGGCGTCAAGGCGATGGGCATGGAAAGCTGCGTCACCCTGGGCATGCTGACGCCGCCGCAGGCGTCGCGCCTCAAGGATGCCGGGCTCGACTATTACAACCACAATCTCGACACCTCGCCGGAATTCTATGGCGACATCATCTCGACCCGCACCTATCAGGACCGGCTGGATACGCTGGAGGCGGTGCGCAATGAGGGGATCAATGTTTGCTGCGGCGGCATCGTCGGCATGGGCGAGGGTCTCGAAGACCGGGTCGGCATGATCCAGGCGCTGGCGACCTTGCCGAGCCACCCGGAGAGCGTGCCGATCAACATGCTGGTCCAGGTCGAGGGCACGCCGCTGGCCGGCAACGAAAAGCTCGATCCAATCGATTTCGTCCGCACCATCGCGGTGGCGCGCATCACGATGCCCGAATCGATGGTCCGCCTTTCGGCCGGCCGCGAGGACATGACCGACGAGACCCAGGCGCTGTGCCTGCTCGCCGGCGCCAACTCGATCTTCTACGGCCCCAAGCTGCTGACCACGCCGAACCCGGCCCAGGACCGCGACATGGCCCTGCTCGACCGGCTCGGCATGAGCGCGATGACGGTCTGATCGGCTGATGGCGGCGCAGCCAGCCTGGTTCGAGGCCGGCTTCCCCCATATCTGGGCGCCCTACAGCCAGATGAAGACGGCCGCGCCGCCTCTGCCGGTGGCGCGGACCGAAGGTGTGCGCATCCATCTCGCCGACGGGCGGGTGCTGATCGACGGCATCGCCTCCTGGTGGACCGCCTGCCACGGCTATAACCACCAGCACATTCGCGCCGCCGTCACAAAGCAGCTCGAGAATATGCCGCATGTCATGTTCGGCGGGCTGACGCACGAGCCGGCGCTGACCTTGGCCAAGCGGCTGGCGGCGATGCTGCCGGGGGACCTCAACCGCGTCTTCTTCACCGATTCCGGCTCGGTCGCGGTCGAGGTGGCGATGAAGATGGCGATGCAGCTGTGGCTGAATCGCGGTGTCCGCGACCGCACGGGGTTTCTTGCGTTCCGGAACGGCTATCACGGCGACACGCTGGGCACGATGGCGGTGTGCGACCCGGGCGAGGGCATGCACAGCCTCTTTGCCGGCCTGCTGCCGCCCCAGCCGATGCTGGATTTGCCGACTGATGCCGCATCGATCGCCGCTTTCGACCGGTTTCTGGACGAAAACGCCAAGAGTCTGGCCGGGATCATCGTCGAGCCGCTGATCCAGGGCGCCGGCGGCATGATCTTCCACGACGCGGAGGTTCTGCGCAGGTTGCGCGCCGCGGCCGACAAGCACGGTCTGGTGCTGATCTTCGACGAAATCTTCACCGGCTTCGGCCGCACCGGCACGATGTTCGCTTGTCAGGCGGCCGGCGTCGTGCCGGATATCGTCACTTTATCCAAGGCGTTGACCGGCGGCACGATGGCGCTGGCCGCGACGGTGGCGTCGGACGCGATCTTCGATGGTTTCTGGTCGGACGATCCTGGCCATGCGCTGATGCACGGGCCCACTTTCATGGCGAACGCGCTCGCCTGCTCGGCTGCCAACGCCTCGCTTGACCTGTTCGAGCGTGAGCCGCGCCTGGCCCAGGTTGCGGAGATCGCGCAGGGTCTGGAGGACGGGCTCGGCCCGTGCGCCAAGATCGCCGGCGTCGCCGACGTGCGGGTGATGGGCGCGGTCGGCGTGGTTCAGCTCAAAAAACTCAACGATCCCAAGGCGCTGCAGCGCGCCTGCGTTGAGGCCGGCATCTGGGTCCGGCCTTTCCGCGACATCGTCTACCTGACGCCGTCTTTCACCATGGAGGCGGAGGAGTTGGCGCGGATAACCGGGGCGTTGGTGAAGGTGCTCGCCGCTTAGACGATCATCCCCAGTGCACGCTGGTACAGGTCAAGCAGCTCTTCCTGCTCCAACCGGTCAGCCTGTTCCATTTTCCGCAGGCGAATGATCTGGCGCATGATCTTGACGTCGAAGCCGGTGCCCTTGGCCTCGGCAAAGACTTCCTTGATATCGGCGGCGATGCCGGCCTTTTCCTCTTCCAGGCGCTCGATCCGCTCGACGAAGGATTTCAGTCGCGCGGCGGAGCTGTCGCTGGTGGCGGCGTCGGCGGGGCCTTGGTCGAGAACGTTATCCGGCATGGTGGTATCGATCGTTGAAGTGCGGGGAGCCGGGAAGCTACGGCGAACCGGCGACGGAAACAAGCGCGCTCGAAAACCATCCACAGTAAGGATTGGCCATGCTAGGTTGCGCCGATCGAAATCGGAGGGGGCACGGTGGCGGGCCTGCGCAAATTTCGCATATGGATGAGGGCGTCGCGGCAGCGTTTTGCGCTGACCCACGCGGTGCTGATAGTTCCCATCATGCTGGTATTCGAGGCGGTGCTGCGTCCTGAGCAGATTACGCTCGCGTATTTTCTGTTTCTTGTCATAAGAGGTTTGATGACTGGATACGCGATCGGTTTTTTGGCGTGGTCGCTCCGCTCAGTGAAAAGCCCCTCTTGAGCCCCGCTCAGCAATTGCCCGGCCGCGCCGCTTTGGCTAGTGTGCGCTCGCCATGAAAGTCCATGTCGAAATCGACTGTACGCCCGAGGAGGCCCGCGCCTTCTTTGGGCTGCCTGATGTCGCCCCGATGCAGGAGCGGCTGATGAAGGATGTCGAGGAGCGGATGGTGGCTGCGATGCGGTCGATGGAGCCGGATGCGCTGATCAAGACCTGGCTCCCCGCCTCGATGCAGGGCCTCGAGAACTTTCAGAAGATGTTTTGGAACGCGATGGGCGATCCAAAGAAGAAATAGCCGAAGAGTAGACCATGACCGACCGTTCGCTGCCGTCCGATCCCGCGCCCTACTACGAGGCCCATGTCTTCGTCTGCACCAATGACCGCGGCGAGGGGGCCAAGCGGCCATCCTGCGCCCGCAAGGGCTCGGAAAAGCTGCGCGACTATATGAAGGCGCAGGCGCGCGCCGCCGGTCTCAAGGACGTGCGGATCAACGCCTCGGGCTGCCTGGATCGCTGCGAACTGGGCTGCACCATCGCGATCTATCCGGAAGGCGTCTGGTACCATTACGACACCCGCGCCGACCTGGACGAGATCATCGAGACCCATCTGAAGCAGGGCAAGCGGGTCGAGCGGCTGATGCTGACGACCGAGCAGGAAGAGCTGCGGCCCGAGCAGATGGCCGAAGCCGCCGAATAGTCCCGGCGGGACCTGCTTCTATTATGACCGGCGAGACGCTCTTTGCCCTCGCCAGCGCACCGGGCCGGGCCGCGATCGCAGTCTGGCGCCTTTCCGGCCCCGGCGTCGCCGAGGGAATCCGGCGGCTGACCGGGCGCGATCTGCCCCCGCCGCGACGCGCGGCTTTACGCCAATTACTGGACCCCGCGACCGGCGATGCCATCGACCAGGCGTTGGTGCTCTGGTTTCCGGGCCCCGCCAGCTTCACCGGCGAGGATGCCGCCGAGTTGCATAGCCATGGCGGCCGCGCGGTGGCCGAGGCTATCGGTGCTGCGCTCGCCCGCCTGCCCGGCTTCCGCCATGCTGAGCCGGGCGAATTCTCCCGCCGCGCCTTCCTCAACGGCAAGCTCGACCTGACCGAGGCCGAAGCCATCGCCGACCTCGCCGCCGCCGAGACCGAGGCCCAGCGCCGGCAAGCGCTGGCGCAGGCCGGCGGAGCATTGTCCGGACTTTATGACGGCTGGCGCGCCGAGCTAATCCGGCTGCGCGCCCATCTGGAGGCCGACATCGAGTTTCCGGATGAGGAGATCGGCGATCCGGCTGCCCAATTGTCCGGACAATTGGGCAGCCTACGGGAAAACATTGCGGGACACCTAGCCGATGCGCGCCGGGGCGAGCGCTTGCGCGACGGTCTGACCATCGCTGTGGTCGGCGCCCCCAATGCCGGCAAGTCCAGCCTGGTGAACACGCTGGCAAGGCGCGACGTTGCCATCGTCTCGCCGGAGGCCGGCACCACGCGGGATGCGATCGAGGTGCACCTCGACCTCGGCGGCTATCCCGTCATCCTGATCGACACGGCGGGATTGCGGGAGACGACGGGTCTGGTGGAAAGCGAGGGCATTCTAAGGGCGCGTGCGCGCGCCGGCGCGGCTGATTTGGTTCTGGCGTTGTTTGCTGCGGATGCCGAGCCGGATGCTGAAACGTTGGCGCTGCTGGACGAGCGGGCGGTGGCGGTGCGGAGCAAGGCGGATCTTCGTCCTAACCCCTCACTGACCAGCGCCTCCCCCCTTGAGGGGGAGGTCGGCGATGCGCAGCATCGACGGTTGGGGGGTATGCGGCAGCCTTCTCGTCGAAAAGAAGAGGGCGGCGATAGCACCCCCCACCCGCCCCCGCGGGCCGACCTCCCCCTCAAGGGGGGAAGCGGAGCTCTGGAGGCGGTGGCCATCTCCGTGAAGTCCGGCTTCGGGCTCGACGCCCTCCTCCAAACTCTATCCACCCGCGTCTCCGCCCTGCTAAGCGACCGCGGCCCGCCTCCGCCGACCCGCGCCCGTCACCGCGAGGCGTTGGGCCGCTGCCTCGTGGCGCTCGACGCCGCCCAGACGGCCGATCTTCCCGAACTTGCCGCCGAAGACCTCCGCCGCGCCGCCGACGAGCTCGGCCGAATCACCGGGCGGATCGATATCGAGGACATGCTCGATGCGATCTTCCGGGATTTCTGCATCGGGAAGTGATTGCGCAGGCTGTTTCACGTGAAACACGCCCTTCACCTTTGACCCGCCGTCCCAAAATCCCTACATTCCGCCGCCATGGAGACATGGGACGTCATAGTTGTCGGCGGCGGGCATGCCGGGACCGAGGCGGCTGCCGCCGCGGCGCGGATGGGCGCGCGCACGGCGCTGGTGACGCATGACCCGGCGACGGTCGGGGTGATGTCGTGCAACCCAGCCATCGGCGGGCTGGGCAAGGGCCATCTCGTGCGGGAGATCGATGCGCTGGACGGCATCATGAGCCGCGCGATCGACCACGGCGGGATTCAATTCCGCATGCTGAACCGTTCGAAGGGGCCCGCCGTGCGCGGGCCGCGGGCCCAGGCGGATCGCAAGCTTTATCGCCAAGCCGTGCAGGATCTGCTGGCAGAGCAGGCGGGTCTTACGATTGTGACCGGCGGCGTAGTCGATCTGATCATGGACGGCGAAGCTGCTGTGGCTGGCGTAGTGCTGCACGATGGGCGCCAGCTCAAGGCCGGCGCGGTGGTTCTGACGACCGGAACCTTTCTCAACGGGCTGATCCATATCGGCGAGACCCAGATTCCGGCCGGGCGCGTCGGCGAGGCGCCGGCGCTAGGTCTGTCGGACCGGCTGGACGCCATCGGTTTTGCGCTGGGGCGGCTTAAGACCGGGACGCCGCCGCGGCTGGATGGGCGGACGATCGACTGGTCGGTGCTCGAGGTTCAGCAGGGCGACGACCCGCCCGAGCCGTTCTCGTCGATGACGGCGCGGATCACCACACCACAGATTCCCTGCCATATTACCTATACCAGCCCGGCCGGCCACGCATTGATCCGCGAGAATCTGCATCGCGCACCGATGTATTCGGGGCAGATCTCCTCCAGTGGCCCGCGTTACTGCCCGTCGATCGAAGACAAGGTGGTGCGCTTCGCCGACAAGGAGCAGCACCAGATCTTCCTGGAGCCGGAAGGCCTCGACGATCCAACGGTCTATCCGAACGGGATTTCGACGTCCCTGCCGGAAGAGGTGCAGCGCGCGCTGCTCAAGACCATACTCGGCCTGGAAAAGGCCGAGATGTTCCGCCCCGGCTATGCCATCGAATACGATTTCGTCGATCCGCGTGAGTTGCACCCCACCCTCGAGGCCCGCCGGGCCCGTAACCTGTTCCTGGCCGGGCAGATCAATGGCACTACCGGGTATGAGGAGGCGGGGGCCCAGGGGCTGCTGGCCGGGATTAATGCCGCGCGCCGCGCCGGCGGGGCCGACGGCGTCAGCCTCAGCCGAGGCGATTGTTATATCGGTGTGATGGTCGACGACCTGGTGACACGCGGCGCACCCGAGCCCTATCGCATGTTCACCTCGCGTGCCGAATACCGGCTGACGTTACGCGCCGACAATGCGGACCAGCGCCTGACCGGCCTTGGCGTCGATCTTGGCGTCGTCGGGGCGGAGCGGGAAAATTCCTTCACCGCCAAGATGGCCGATCTCGGCGCCGCCCGCGCTTTGGTCGCCGAGCTCAACGCCACGCCGCCCGAGCTCGGGCGGATGGGCATTCATGTCAACGCCGACGGCGTCCGCAGGTCGGTGGCGGACCTGCTGCGCCTGCCGGGGGTCGATCTCCCGCGCCTCGCCGCCATCTGGCCGGAACTTTCCGGTTTCTCGCCCGTCGTCGCCGAGCAGATCGAGATCGATGCCCGCTATGCGGGCTATCTCGACCGGCAGGAGGCGGATATTCGGGCATTGCGCCGCGACGACGCTCTGTTGCTGCCCGCCGATCTCGACTATGCGGCGGTTGGCAGCCTTTCGACCGAAATCCGCCTGGCGCTGACCAAGGCGCAGCCGGCCACTCTGGGCGCCGCATCGCGGATCCCCGGCGTCACGCCGGCGGCGCTTGCCGCACTGCTGCGCCATGTGAAGCGCCGCGCGCCGGCTGAAACTCAGGCCGCCCTTGCAAGCTAACCCGCGCGCGGAATTCCTGGCGGCGTTTCCTGTTTCACGTGAAACAGAGGCGAGGTTGGCGCGCTATGAGAATCTTCTTCTTGAACGAAATCAGACACTTAGTCTGATTTCCGGGACAACGGCGGATATTGTCTGGACCCGCCACTTTCTTGATTCCGCGCAGCTTCTGAGCCTGATCCCTGAGCCCGGGCGGCCGCTGGTCGATATCGGCACCGGCGCCGGCTTTCCTGGGCTGGTGCTGTCGATCCTCGGCCTACCGGACGTACATCTGGTGGAGCACAACATGCAGAAGGTTGCCTTCCTGCGCGCTGTCGCTGACGCACTGGGCCTCCCGGTCACGATCCACGGCATGAAGTCCGACGCGGTGAAGCCGTTCGTCGCCGGAACGGTGACCGCCAGGGCGCTGAAGCCGCTCGACCAGTTATTGGGCTTCGGCAAGCGATTCCTGGGGCAAAACAGTGTCTGTCTGTTTCCCAAGGGTCGGCGGGCCGAAGAAGAGATGGCGGACGCCGCGCGCAAATGGCATATGAAGACTGAACGCTTCCCAAGCGTGACCGACCCGGATTCGACGATCTTCCGGCTTTCCGACGTAACCGAGGCCCGCCCATGAGCACATTCCGGACCTTTGCCCTCGTCAATCAGAAGGGTGGGGTTGGCAAGACCACCACCGCGATCAATCTCGGCACGGCCTTGGCCGCGATGGGAAAGACCGCGCTCGTCATCGATCTCGACCCGCAGGGCAATGCCTCGACCGGGCTCGGCATCGAGCGGGCGCAGCGCGAGAACGGAACCTATGACGTCCTGATGGGCGCGGTTCCGGCTGCCGACGCGATCGTCACCACCTCAATCCCCCGGCTGTCGATCATCCCGTCGACCGTCGACCTGGCCGGCGCCGAGATCGAGCTGGTCAATGCCGAGCGGCGCGAGCATCGCCTGGCCGGCGCGCTGGAGAAGGTCGCCAGCCGATTCGACTACATCCTGATCGACTGCCCGCCGTCGCTGAACCTGCTGACGCTCAACGCGCTGGTTTCGGCGGATGCGCTGATCGTGCCGCTGCAGACTGAGTTCTATGCGCTCGAAGGCCTGTCCTATCTGGTCCAGACGGTGGATCGGGTGAAGCGTGCCTTCAACAACCGGCTGGAGTTGGTGGGCATCATCCTCACCATGTATGACCGCCGCAACAGCCTGTCAGAGCAGGTGGCGCAGGACGTACGCGGCCACTTCGCAGATAAGGTGTTCGAGACTATCATTCCGCGCAATGTGCGAGTCTCCGAAGCGCCCTCCTATGGATTGCCGGTGTTGATCTACGATCACCGCTGCGTCGGCGCCCAGGCCTATATCCAGCTGGCCGCGGAGTTCCTGAAGCGGTTTGGAGGGAAACGCCAAAATGGCTGAAAATCCTATTAAAAAGAAGGGGTTAGGGCGCGGCCTGTCGCATCTTTTCGGCGAGGCGGAGGCATCCTATCGTGTTTCTACGCCCGAGGCGCCGGCCGCGACTCAGGCTCCGGCGACCGCCGGTGGATCGACCCTGCCGGTCGCGTTCCTGCGCCCCGGCCGCTTCCAGCCACGCCGCCATTTCGATGAGACGCTGTTGGATGAGCTGGCCGCGTCGATCCGCCAGCACGGGCTGCTGCAACCGATCCTGGTCCGGCCACTTCCGGGCGAGACGGATGCCTATGAGATCATTGCCGGTGAGCGGCGCTGGCGTGCGGCCCAGCGTGCGTCTCTCCACGACGTTCCGGTTATCGTCCAGACCCTCTCCGACACCCAGGCACTCGAGATCGCCCTGGTCGAGAACTTGCAGCGGCAGGACTTGTCGGCGCTGGAAGAGGCCGAGGGCTATAAGCGGCTGATGGACGAGTTCGGCCATTCCCATTCCGAGTTGGGGGAGCTGGTCGGCAAAAGCCGCAGCCATGTCGCCAATATGCTGCGCCTGCTGGCCCTGCCGGACGGGGTCAAGGCGATGATGCAGTCGGGTGAGCTGTCGGCTGGCCACGCCCGCGCTCTGCTGACCGCGCCCGATCCGGAGACGCTCGCCAAACAGGTCACCGGCCGCAACCTGTCGGTACGCGAGACCGAGAAGATCGCCAACGAGGCCAAGGACATCCGCAAGCCCGCCGTCAAGCTGGTGTCCACACCGTCGGCGGCGAAGCCTAAACATGCCGACCTGCTGGCGCTGGAACAGGACATGACCGAACGGCTGGGCCTGCGGGTTTCGATCGACGGCCACGGGTCGAGCGGCACGCTTTCCATCGCCTATAAGACGATGGACCAGCTAGATGATGTATTGGCGAAATTATCTAGAAAATAGAGTAAATATAGATCAAGTATATTTTGAGAACTAAGGTATATTGGGAGAAGTAATGTGGCGGAGTATCGTCTTCACGGGATGGGCGAGTCCGGAAACGCCTATAAAGCGGCGCTCATGCTCAATCTCTGCCAGCTGGACTGGGAAGCCACCTTCGTCGACTTCTTCAATGGGGAGCAGCGGTCGGACCGGTATCTGACAGAGGTCAATGAGCTCGGCGAAATTCCGGTGCTGGAGCATGACGGGAAGCGTATCTCGCAGAGCGGCGTGATCCTGCATTATCTGGCGGAAAAGACCGGCAAGTTCGGCCCGGCGAACGATGAGGAGGCGCGGGAGATCTGGCGCTGGATCCTGTTCGATAATCACAAGTTCACCAGCTATTTCGCCACGCTGCGTTTTATGTACGGGCTCAACAAAAGCGGCGAGACGCCGGTCACGGAATTCCTGCGCGGCCGGGCATTGGGCGCGTACGGCATCGTCGAGAAGCATCTGAACGGCCGCAGCTTCATGGTCGCCGACCGCCCGACGCTCGCCGATATCTCGATGGTCGGCTATCTCTATTTCGACGAGGACACCGGCATCGACCGCGCCGGCTTTCCCAACATCAACGCCTGGGCGAAACGCATCGCCGCGCTGCCCGGCTGGGCGCACCCATACGACCTGATGAAGCGCGGGTTTCCGCGGAAGTGAATTGTGGGATGGGTAGAGCGTAGCGAAACCCGTCATCAAAAGCCGAAGAAGAAACACCAAGGCGCCAAGACACCAAGGGCACCGAGAAGAAACCCGACTTCCGGCTTCAACTTGGTGCCTTGGTGTCTTGGTGTTTCAAAATTCCCATCGATGGGTTTCGCAGCGCCCTACCCATCCTACGAAATCACCTCGGCAGCAGCACTCGTACGGTGGTGCCCTTACCCTCGGCGCTTTCGATCTCCAGCTTTCCGCCGTGCAGATTGACCAGCTCGCGGGCGATGGCGAGGCCGAGGCCGCTGCCGGTGAATTTACGCGACAAGGCGGTTTCGACCTGGAAGAAGGGGAGGGTCACCCGCTCCAGGTCGGCCTGCGCGATTCCGACGCCGGTATCGCTGACGGTGATGACCGCATGCGTCTCGGTAACGTGTGCCTCGGTCGCGATCTCGCCGCCCGCCGGGGTGAACTTGATCGCGTTCGACAGGATGTTGAGCAGCACCTGCTTCAGCTTCATGAAATCGCCCCGTATCTCGGGGCAGCCGGACGGCAAATCGGTGGTCAGCGCGATATTGCCGGTCTTGGCCAAGCTCGACACTAGCGTCAGCGATGAATTGACCAGATCGCAGAGATCGATGGATGCGACCGAAAGCTGAAGCGAGCCGGACTCGATCTTCGACAGGTCGAGGATCGTGTTGATCAGGTCGAGCAGATGGCGGCCGCTCTCGCTCACATCGGCCAGGTATTCGCTGTAGGTGGAGGTCCAGCCGGTGCGCTCCACGCCATGTTCGATCAGTTCGGTGAAGCCGATGATGGCGTTGAGCGGCGTACGCAGCTCGTGGCTCATATTGGCGAGGAAGTGGCTTTTGGCCCGGTTTCCGGCCTCGGCTTCCTCCTTGGCGCGCAGCAATTCCATTTCGGTATTGCGGCGGTCGGTGACGTCGCGGCCGATGATGGTCCAGCGGAAACCGCCGTTCTCGAAACGCTGGATGGTCGATATCCGCAACTCGATCCAGAAAGGCCGTCCGGTCTTGTCCTGCGTCTGAAAGGAGATCGGTGAGCCGTCGTTGCGCAGCAGGGCCGCGGTCATCTGCTGCGCCGAGGCGAGCTCGGGGCTGGTGGGCGTCAGCGTTTCGATCGGCTTGCCGATAAGCTCTTCCGCGGTGTAGCCGAAGAGCTCGGTGAACTTCTGGTTTACATAGACCACCTTGCTGTTGCGGTTCGGACCGGGCTGGCTTTCGAACACGGCGATCGAGTCGGTCGAGCGGACGACGACCGAGCGGAGCATCTCGATCTCGTCCTCTGCCTCCTTCTCGCGGGTGACGTCGCGCATGACGCCCGAGAAGATGACGCTGCCGTCCGGTTCGCGCCTGGGCAGCATCGATTGGCGGATCCACATCAGCCGATCCTGGCCGTCCCGGACGCGGTAGTCGTATGAGCAGATTTCGAGGGTTTCCACAGCCCGTTCCATCGCCGCGCCGCGGCGTGCATCCTCCTCGGGCGTCGTGATCATGCGGGAATAGAAAAACATCGGGTCCTGTCCGACGATGTCGGCCGGCAGGTGCAGCAGGCGCTGAAGCGCCGCGCTGATCGGCTCGAAAACATAGCCGCCGTCGGGGTTGCGGCGTGTTTCCGTGACGACCGCGCCGGGGTCGGAATCGGCGGCTTCCAGCCGCTGCCGCGCCTCGGTCAGCGCGCTTTCGGCCCGTTTTTCCTCTGTGATGTCGCGGGCGAAGCGGCGCACGCCGCCCAGCTTGGTGCGACGCTCATCCACCCGGACGGTCCGGTCGCCCAAGGTGTTGTATTCCCTGGTGCGATCGGCCCCAAAGCTCGCGCCCCGGCTTTCGATCAGCGCCTCGAGGGATTGGCCCTGATAGTTCCGGCTTACGAAGTCTTCGGCTTTCGGAGAACCCAGCGCCGCGCGGACCATGTCGCTATAGAGCATGCCGCGCTTCAGCTGCGGCGCTGCATAGACCCATTCGTTCTCGAAACCCTCGTCCCAATCGACGAGCCGGTGGTCGGCGTCGAACAGCGCGAAGCTATATGCGAATTCCCCGGACGCCATCCCACCACTTTTTCATTTGCAGAGCCGAATGGGAAAGGAAAAGATTACAAGAAATGCAAGGCTTGTAAACGCGATGTACCGGTGCGCCGCTGACGCCCGCCCGATCCATGCTATAGTGACGGTAGCACTTGGAATCAGCGCGTCCCGCGCCCAACATCCAGGTGCACAGAATTCGCCCAATCGGAGACGACGCATGATCGTGTTGACCGTTAATGGAGCGCGCCACGAGCTCGATATCGAGCCGGAAACCCCCTTGCTGTGGGCGTTGCGCGACGAGATCGGACTCACCGGAACCAAATATGGCTGCGGCATTGCCCAATGCGGCGCCTGCACCGTGCATGTCGACGGGCAGCCTGTACGCTCCTGCTCGCTGTCGGTAGCCGATGCCAATGGCGCGGCGATCACCACGATCGAAGGTCTGTCGCCTGACGCCAGCCATCCGGTACAGCGCGCCTGGATCGCGGAGGATGTGCCGCAGTGCGGCTATTGCCAGACCGGCCAGATCATGGCGGCGGCGGCGTTCCTGAAGGCGATCCCGAAGCCGACCGACGCCGATATCGACGACAACCTGACCAATATCTGCCGATGCGGCACCTATCCGAGGCTCCGCGCCGCGATCCACCGCGCCGCGGCCGAAATGGCGAAGGGCTGAGATCATGGGCCATATCGACACGACACTGGGCCGCCGCTCCTTCCTGGTCGCCACCCTCTCCGCCGCGGGTGGACTCGCGATCGGCGTCTCGATCCCCGGCTTTGCGGCAGCGGCACCGCTGGTCTCCGGCACTCCCTGGAACAACGACCAGGCGACGGCTGCCGGTGAGGTCAATGCCTGGATCGTCATCGATCCCGACGACACGGTCACCATCCGTTGCGCCAAGTCCGAGATGGGCGAGGGGGTGCTGACCTCCATGCCGATGATCGTGGCGGAGGAGCTGGGCTGCGACTGGACCAAGGTGCGCTCCGAATATGCCTCGGCCAACCGCAATATGCGGGAGAACATGGTCTATAAGGGCATGATGACCGGCGGCAGCAGCGCGGTCCGCGCCTCGCGCCCCTATCTGCAGCAGGCCGGCGCCAGCGCCCGGGCGCGGCTGATCCAGGCCGCCGCGATGCGCTGGAACGTGCCTGCCGCCGAGTGCGAAGCCGCCCAAAGCAAAGTCACGCACAAGGCCAGCGGCCGCAGCCTGAATTACGGCGCGCTGGCCGGCGACGCGGCCAAGGTCACGTTGCCTAAGGAACCCGAGATCAAGACGCCGGATCAGTTCACCCTGATCGGCAAGTCCCAGGCCCGGCTCGACACCAAGGTCAAGGTGACGGGCGAGGCGATTTTCGGCATCGATGTCCGCCTGCCGGACATGGTCTATGCCGCCGTCGTCACCTGTCCGGTCCCGGGCGGGACGGTCAAAAGCTATGATGCGGACGCGATCAAGAAGTTTCGCGGCGTGATCGGCGTCGTACCGCTGCCGACCGGCGTCGCCGTGGTCGCCGACCGGTTCTGGCGCGCGAGGCAAGCGGCGCTGGCCCTGCCCGTCCAGTGGGATCCGGGGGCCGGGGCCGGCACCAGCAGCGAACAGTTCAAACAGGACTACCGCGACGCGCTGAAGGGGCCGCTGGAGAATGCCAAGTCGGTCGGCGATGCCGGCAAGACGCTGGGCGCCGCACCTAAGGTGATCGAGGCGCTCTACGAGGTGCCGTATCTGGCCCATGCGACGATGGAACCGCTCAACTGCACGGTCCATATCCAGCCAGACCGGGTCGATATCTGGATGGGGACGCAGGCGCCTGAGATCACCACCGGCCTCGTGGCCAAGACGCTTGGCATGACGCCGGACAAGATCTTCGTCCATAACTGCTATCTAGGTGGCGGCTTTGGCCGGCGGGCGATCAATGACGAGCTGGTCCATGCGATGATCGTTGCCAAGACGCTCTCCAAACCGGTGAAGCTGATCTGGACCCGCGAGGAGGATATGCGGCACGACCGCTATCGCCCGCAGGCGGCCATCGCCTTCAAGGGCGCGCTGGGCAAGGACGGGATGCCGACCGCGATCCAGGCACAGACGGCGGTCGGTTCGATCATGAAGTCGATCAAGCCGATGCTGGACTTCCCCTCGCCGCCCGGCGTCGAGCCGATGGCGGTCGAGGGGCTGGCGAACCTGCCTTATGCCGTGCCGAACCTGAAGGTCGATGCGGTGCTGAAGAACACGCATGTGCCGGTGATGTTCTGGCGCTCGGTCGGCAGCTCGCAGAACGCCTTCGCGGTCGAGAGCTTTATCGACGAGCTGGCGCACGAGGCTGGGCAGGATCCATACCAGTTCCGGCGCAAGATGCTGGCCGGCAAGGAAGATTTCTTGCACGTGCTCGACACGCTGGCCGAGAAGTCCAACTGGAATGCGAAGCTGCCGCCGGGCAAGGGACGCGGCCTGGCGATCCACGAATCCTTCGGCACCATCGTCGGCGAATGCGTCGAGGTCGCGGTCGACGACAAGGGTAAGGTGCGCTGCGAGCGCGTGGTCGCGGTGGTCGATTGCGGCCATGTCGTCAATCCGCGCAATGTCGAGATGCAGATCGAAAGCGGCGTCATCTACGGCCTGACAGCGGCGCTCTATGACGAGATCACGGTCAAGGACGGTGCCATCGAGCAGGGCAATTTCGACAGCTACCAGATGGTCAAGCTGGCTGATTCGCCCAGGATCGAGACGTATCTGGCGCTGTCGGGCGGCACCAAATGGGGCGGCATCGGCGAGCCGGGCACGCCGCCGATCGCGCCGGCTTTGTGCAACGCCATCTTTGCCGCGACCGGCAAGCGGGTGCGCGAGCTGCCGATCAGCAAGACAAGCTTCAGCCGCGGGGTCTGATTTAGCCGGGGACCGAGGGCAGATCTTGGGCGACGCTGTCGGTTCGCACGCGGTCCATGTGGTGGCGCCGGACGACATGCTCGTCCGGGCGCTGAACCAGCATGCCGGCGGCTGGCGCGCGGTGCCGTTCACCGATCCTCCCGATTCAAACGCCATTGGGGCGAACGCGCTGATCATCGTCGATCTCGACGAGCCGGCCGAGCGGCGGGGTTTCGTTGAGACCCTGCGCGGCTCGGGCTTCGCCGGCCCGGTGCTGATCCTGGGCGGGCGCGAGGCGGAGACGCCGGAGGATGAGCCGGTCGCCAGGCCGGTCCGGCTCGGCACTCTGCTAGCGCGTATCGAGGCGCATTGGGCGGAGATCGCCGATGCCGGGCTGCATCAGCTCGGTCCTTACGAATTCGTCACAACGGAACAGCAGCTGCGCGACCCCCTAACCGACACGGTCATCCGGCTGACTGAGCTCGAGCGCCGGCTCCTGCTCTATCTGGCGTCGGCGAAGGGTGCGGCGGTCGACCGTGACCAGCTTCTCGCCCATGTCTGGGGCTATAGCGCGGGGGTCGACACGCATACGGTCGAGACCCATATCTGGCGCTTGCGTCAGAAGATCGAAACAGAAGACCCGGCCTCGCGATTCCTGGTCACCGAGGCGGGAAAATATCGGCTTTTATTGGCGGACGCTGAGAGCGCGGGGTAAGCTGGGCACTCTGCGGGGCGTCCCACGCGTCATTCAGGTCTGGAGACATCAATGCGCTTCATCGTCCGTACCCTGGCCGTGATCGGTCTGCTGGCGATCCTGGGGATGGCGCTGCTGATCTACGGCGCGTCGCGCGTCTACGTCGCCAGCCACAAGCATACGCCGGTCGCCGAGGGCACTGTGTTGACCCTGACGGTCGCGGGGCCGTTCATCGAGGAATCACCGACCCGCACCGGCCTCACCAGCTTGGTGACACAGCGCTCCAAGAAGCTGAGGGAAATAGTCTCGGCCATCGATCTGGCGGCCAAGGATGACAAGATCAAGGGCCTAGTGCTGAAGCTAGATGCCTCGGCCGGCATGGCCCAGACGCAGGAGTTGCGCGCCGCGATCGCGCGTTTCCGGACGGCCAAGAAATTCGTCTATGCCTTCGCCGACGATTTCGGCGAGGGCGCCGGCGGCAACGGCCAGTATTACCTCGCCTCGGCGGCCGACCAGATCTGGGTCCAGCCGATGGGCCAGGCGATGCTGACCGACATCATGTTCGAGGCGCAGTTCCTGAAGGACGCCTTCGCCAAGATCGAGGTCGAGCCGCAATTCTCCAAGCGCGCCGAATACAAGACCGCGCCGGAGACCTATACGGAAAAAGGCTTCACCCCACCGGC
>Ga0268266_10000509_pt1 | contig 54900 bp, 57 predicted proteins | sample KBSS13metaG_FD_190356 | JGI IMG/M metagenome (GOLD analysis project Ga0268266, IMG submission 190356) | Switchgrass rhizosphere microbial communities from Kellogg Biological Station, Michigan, USA - KBS S1-3 metaG (SPAdes) (version 2) | ecosystem: Host-associated > Plants > Roots > Rhizosphere...
GCCCGCAGCTCGTCCATCAGCACCTTGGCCTGCTCGTGCGCGGCAGCGACGCCGGTCGCTGCCGGATGGTCGGCACCGAGGGCGTCGACCACCTCGAGCCGGGTCACGCCGAGCCCCATCGCCAGGCTGACCAGCCGCTGCTGCGCGCCGTCGTGCAGGTCACGCTCGATGCGGCGGCGTTCGCTGTCGAAGCTCTCGACGAGGCGGGTCCGCGAGGCGCCGACCTCGGTCAGCTCCTCGGCCAGGCGCTGGGTGCGGTCGGCGTCGAGGGTCCGTCTCAGCAGCGCCACCTCGAGGCACGCGACGCCGGTCCAGCCGTAGGCGAGCGCCGCGACGAGGAGCGCGCCGATCACGGCCAGGCTTCCCGTCTCGAGCGGGGTGTCGGCGTGCCAGGGGCCGACGTTGATGGGGAGGGACCGGGCGGAAAGGATCGGCGCCGCGAGCAGCGCACCGGCCGACGTCACGAGCAGGCTCAGGGCGGTCAGCAGCATCGTCCGGAGCGCCATGCTCGCGACGAAGTAGCCGGCGTACCGCCACCGCCGCACGGTCAGGTAGCGGTCGCGGAGCCACGGCCCCGGCTCCGACGGCGCGCGGAGCGGGGCGGGCACCGGCCTGGGGTCGACGACGCGAGTCCGCCACCGGTCGAGCGCCATCGACGGGGTCGCCAGGAGCGGCAGCAGGACGAATCCGAGGGCCAGCCCGAGCAGGAGCAGGCCTCCGGCGCCCACGATCTGCCCGCGGCTCAGGGCGTCGACGGCTCCCCCGAACGGCGCCACCACGGCGATGGACGGGATCACGAAGACGATCCAGACGACCAGGGTCAGCACCGTGTACGCCAGCCCGCGCCACGGCCACCGACCGAGCAGGTAGCGACGCCGACGCAGGGCCCGCCAGGCGCTGTCGTGGGAACTCGTCGCGGGCGGCACGGGGCCACGCTACGGCGCGCGCAGGCCGACGTCGGTAGTGCTGGCGCTACCCCGGAGACGCCCGCAGGGCCCAGTGATCCCAGGCGCCGCGGACGGTGCGATGGACCCATGACCGAACTCCATCCCGCACCCACCCTCGAGACCGCAGCGACGACGCCGGCCCTGGTCCTGCGCGACGTACGCCGGACCTACGGGCGTGGGGCCGGCAAGGTGACCGCCCTCGACGGTGTCTTCCTCGAGGTACCGGCCCACACCTGGACCGCCGTGATGGGGGCGTCCGGGTCGGGGAAGTCGACCCTCCTCCACGTCGCCGCCGGCCTGGAACGCGCGGACCACGGTGAGGTCTGGCTCGCCGGTCACGACCTGACCCGGGCCAACGACCGGTTGCTGACGCAGCTGCGCCGGTCCGAGATCGGCTTCTGCTTCCAGTCCTTCAACCTGATGGGCGCCCTGACCGCGGCCCAGAACGTCGCCCTCCCGCTCCGGCTCGGCGGCGGGCACGTCGACAAGGCCCGCGTGCGCGAGGTGCTGGCGTCCGTCGGGCTCGCCGACCGTGCCCGGCACCGGCCGCGGGAGCTGTCCGGCGGTCAGCAGCAACGCGTGGCGATCGCGCGCGCGCTCGTCACCGAGCCCGCCGTACTGTTCGCCGACGAGCCGACCGGCGCGCTCGACACCGCCTCGGCCCGCTCGGTGCTGACGATGCTGCGCGGTCTGGTCGACCAGCGCGGCCAGACCATCGCGATGGTGACCCACGACCCCGCGGCCGCTGCTCGCGCCGACACCGTCGTCTTCCTGGCGGACGGCCGCGTCGTGGACCGTCTCGACCGACCCGACCCGGCCGGCGTCGCCGCTCGGCTCGCGTCGCTGGAGGGCTGAGCGATGTGGGCGATCTCCCTGCGCACCCTGCGCGACCGGTGGACCCTCTTCGTCGGTGCGCTGCTCAGCGTCGCTCTCGGTGTCGCGCTCGTGCAGTCGAGCACGGTGCTGCTCGCAGCGGCGGGCCGCACCCACCCGGCACCCGGCGCGACACCTGCCGAGGCCCGCGCGGTCCGGGACACGGCCGAGGGAGTCAGCTCCCTGATGGGGATCTCGATCGTGCTCGCGGTGTTCCTGTCGGTGTTCATGATCGGGTCGACGCTCGCGTTCACCGTCGTGGAGCGTCGTCGCGACCTGGCTCTCCTCCGCCTCAACGGTGCCTCACGCCGGCAGGTACGACGCCTCCTGGTCGGCGAGGCGCTCGTCATCGGGCTGGTGGGCACGGGTGGCGGAGTGGTCCTCGGACTGCTCGCCACGACGGTCGAGACCAGGCTGGTCCACCGGGTCGGTCTGGACGCGAGCCTCCTCCACGTCGGCTTCCCGGCCTGGATCCTGCTGGTCGACCTCGGGGCCGGGCTGGGCTCCGCGCTGGCCGGGGTCCTGGTGGCGTCACGGCGCGCGGGCCGGGTGCGTCCCCTCGATGCGCTCCGCGAGACCGGCGACGAGCGGCGGGTGATGACCCTGGGCCGCTGGGTGTGGGGGCTGCTGTTGGGCGTGCCGGCCGTGGTCGGCGCGATGCTCGCGCAGGCCAGCGGCGACCTGCTGGTCACGATCATGGTCGGGCTGCTGGTGATCGTGGCCGGGTCGATCGCCCTGCAGCAGCTGAGCCCGCTCGTCGTGCCGCTGGTGTCGCGCCTCTTCGCCCTTCCCGCTCGCCGGCACGTGCTCAGCGAGCTTGCGCAGGCCGGCATGCGCGACGGCGTACGCCGGACGGCGACGACCGCGGGTCCGGTGATCGTGCTGTTCGGGCTGGTCCTCGGCCTGCTCGGGATCATGGCCACCCAGACCGAGGCGACCCGGGTCGAGCGGATCCAGCAGAGCTCGGCGCAGCTGGTGGTGGTGTCCGACGAGGACGTGTCCGACCGGATCCGGTCGACGACCGGCGTCGCGGTCGTCTCGCCCGAGACCGAGGTGAGCGTGCCGGTCCAGGTGCGGACGCCGCACGGTGGATGGGCGCCCGTCGAGGCACCGGCGGTGACGGCGGTCGACCCTGCGGCGTACCGCCGGCTCACGCACCAGCCCCTGCTGGCCGGGGGGCTGGCACGGTTCGAGGCGGGTCGGGCCGTGCTCGGCCCGTCCGCCCCGGAGGACGGGCTCGGCCGACCGCAGGCGGTCCGGGTCGGGGGTGTGACGCTCCCGGTCGTCGCGCGGGTGGACACGACGATCGCCGGCGGCGCCGACGTCCTGGTCGACCGGAGCGACGTCCCGGACTCGCTGCTCGAGCACGCGCCGACCACGACGTTCGTGGGGCTCGAGCGCGGAGCCTCGGTGACCGACGTGCGGCAGCGCCTCTCCGGTGTCGGCACCGTGTCGACCGTGCCGGTGTGGGCGCGTGGTCTCGCGCGCGAGCAGGCCAAGGAGAACAACGGCGTGATGGCGGCGCTCGCCGGACTGGGTGGGTTGTACGCGTTCCTCAGCCTGGTCAACGCCGTGGCCGTCGGCACCGCCCAGCGCAAGCGCGAGTTCGCGGTCGCGCGGGTGACCGGAGCTTCGCGTCGGCAGGTCGTCGCGGCGGCCGCCCTCGAGTCGCTGGGCGTCGGTGCGATCGGCGTGCTGCTCGGCTCGGCGGTGGTGGCGGTCTGCCTGCTCGGACTGCGCCACGGCATCGAGGCCTCGCTCGGCGTGCCGATCCTCGAGGTGCCGTGGACGCTGGGGTGCTTCCTCGCGGCCACCGCACTCGCCGCCGGTGCCGGCACCGCAGCCGTCGCAGCCTGGTCGGCGACCCGGACCGCGCCGGTCCGGTTGGTGGCGGCGCGGGAGTGAGCGCGGGCTCGACTTGACCCGGCGCGCGTCGCCGCCCCATAATTCATCATATGGTGAATAACTTGGTCGAGGTGCGGAGCCTCGTCGTCGACCGCGGTGGCCGCCGGGTCCTGCACGGGCTCGACCTCACCATCGAGCAGGGCAGCGTCACGGGGTTGCTCGGCCCGAGCGGTTGCGGCAAGAGCACGCTGCTGCGCTCGCTGGTCGGCGTCCAGGAGCTCACCTCGGGTCGGGTCTCCATCGACGGTGTCGAGGCGGGAGGCAAGGAGCTGCGCAGCCGGATCGGCTACGTCACCCAGGACCCCAGCGTCTACCTCGACCTCACGGTGCGGGAGAACCTGCAGTTCTTCGCGCGCGTCCTCGGGGCCGGGACGGGTTCGGTCGACCAGGCCATCGAGACCGTCGCGCTGAGCGACCATGCCGACCAGGTGGTCGGGCGGCTCAGCGGCGGCCAGCTGTCGAGAGCGAGCCTGGCCGTCGCCCTGCTCGGTCACCCGGACCTGCTGGTCCTCGACGAGCCGACCGTCGGCCTCGACCCGGTACTGCGTCGCGACCTCTGGGCACTGTTCCACCGGCTCGCCGACGACGGAGCCGCGGTGTTCGTCTCGAGCCACGTGATGGACGAGGCCGACCGGTGCGACCGGCTGTTGCTGATGCGTGAGGGCCTGCTCATCGCCGACGACAGCCCGGACCGGATTCGCGAGCTGACCGGCACGCGCGACATCGAGAGCGCGTTCCTGGCTCTGGTCGACGCCGCCGAGGAGGAGAGAACCGCATGAACGCCCGCATCCTGCTCGCCGTCAGCGCCCGGGTGCTGACCCAGCTCCGACGGGACCGCCGCACCGTGGCGATGCTGCTGGTCCTGCCCTGCGTGCTGATCACCTTGCTGTGGTGGATGTTCCGCGACCTGCCGGGCGAGCTGTTCGACCGGTTCGGCCCCGGGCTGCTGGCGATGTTTCCCTTCATCGTGATGTTCCTGGTGACCTCGGTGACCACCCTGCGCGAGCGCAGCTCCGGGACCCTCGAGCGGCTGCTGGCGATGCCCATGGGCAAGCTCGACTTCCTGGGTGGGTACGCCGTCGCGTTCGGCGTGGTCGCGGCGGCGCAGGCCGCGCTGGCCGTGGCACTCAGCGTCGGCGTCCTCGGCCTCGACGTCACCGGGCCCGTGTGGCTGCTCGGCCTGGTCGCCGTCGTCGACGCGGTCCTGGGCACGGCGCTCGGGCTGCTGGTCAGTGCGTTCGCGCAGACCGAGTTCCAAGCCGTTCAGTTCATGCCGCTCTTCGTGATCCCGCAGATCATCCTGTGCGGCCTTTTCGTACCGCGGGCGGCGATGCCCGACGTGCTCCACGGCATCAGCAACGTCCTGCCGCTGTCCTACGCCACCGACGCGATGAAGACCCTGACCACCACGACCGCGACCGGCGACGTGTGGCGCGACCTCGGCATCGTCGCGGCCTTCGCGGTCACCGCCCTCGGCCTCGGCGCGGCGACCCTGCGCCGGCGTACACCGTGACCCATCGGTCGTCGAGCCACGAAGTAGCCTGTCCGGCATGTCGCTCCTCCGCCAGCCGTTGCTGCTGCTCGCCCGCAGCGGCCGGGTCAAGAGCCTCGTCAGCACCATGCCCGTCTCAGCGGGGATCGTCCGCAGCTACGTGCCCGGAGAGGACACCGCGGACGCCGTTCGAGCGACCGGTGAGCTGGTCGAGGACCACCTCCGGGTGACCCTGGACTACCTGGGAGAGGACACGGTCGACGCCGACCACGCCGACGCCACGGTCCAGGCCTACCTCGACGCTCTCGCCGCCCTCTCCGCGCACGGCCTGACCCGGCACGCGGAGGTCTCGGTCAAGCTGTCGGCGATCGGCCAGGCCATCCCTCACCACGGCCACAAGATCGCGCTCGAGAACGCGCGCACCATCTGTCGTGCCGCTCGCAACGCCGGCACGACCGTCACCCTCGACATGGAGGAGCACACCACCACCGACGCGACGCTGTCCACGCTGCGCGAGCTCCGCAAGGACTTCCCCGAGACCGGCGCCGTCCTCCAGGCCTACCTCCATCGCACCGAGGCCGACTGCCGGGGGCTCGCCTACGAACGCTCGCGGGTCCGCCTCTGCAAGGGGGCGTACGACGAGCCTGCCGAGGTCGCCTTCCAGAGCCGGCTCGAGGTCGACAAGTCCTACGTGCGCTGCCTGAAGGTGCTGCTGGCCGGCCAGGGCTACCCGATGATCGCCACCCACGACCCGCGGATGATCCGGATCGCGTCCTCGCTGGCGAGCCGCAACGGCCGGGCGACGGGCAGCTACGAGTTCCAGATGCTCTACGGCATCCGGCCCGAGGAGCAGCGCCGGCTGGCTGCGGCCGGCGAGACCATGCGTGTCTACGTGCCCTACGGCACCGAGTGGTACGGCTACCTCATGAGACGTCTCGCCGAGCGACCGCAGAACCTGACATTCTTCGTCCGGTCCCTGGTCAGCAAGAAGTAGAGGTCGCCCGTGAGCACCACCGCGATCATCGGCGCCGGGGTGATGGGCGAGACGCTCCTCTCGGGACTCATCCGAGCCGGTCGCCCGGTCGCCGAGCTCCTCGTCGGCGAGAAGCGGCCCGAGCGGGCGCGCGAGCTGGAGGAGAGGTACGCCGTCTCGGTCGTCTCCAACCTCGAGGCCACCCGTCGTGCCGACACCGTGGCCCTCGTCGTGAAGCCGCAGGACATGGCCGCGGTGCTCGACGAGATCGGCCCCGCCGTCCGGCCCGGGCAGCTGGTCGTGTCGCTGGCGGCCGGCATCACGACGGCGTTCCTCGAGTCGCGGTTGCCCGACGGCGTCCCCGTCGTACGAGTCATGCCGAACACCCCCGCCCTCGTCGACGAGGGGATGGCAGCGATCGCGGCCGGCTCCCACTGCGACGACGAGCACCTGGCGATCGCCGAGTCGTTGCTGGGCTCGACCGGTCGGGTGCTGCGCGTGCCGGAGAGCCAGATGGACGCCGTCACCGCGATCTCCGGCACGGGTCCGGCGTACGTCTTCTTCGTGGTCGAGTCGATGATCGAGGCCGGTGTCCACCTCGGGTTGCCGCGCGCGACCGCCACCGAGCTGGTCGTCCAGACGCTCGTCGGCTCCGCCAAGATGCTGCGCGAGACGGGCACCCACCCCACCGTGCTGCGCGAGCAGGTCACCTCGCCGGGCGGTACGACGGCCGCCGCCCTCCGCGAGCTCGAGATCCACAAGGTGCGCGCGGCGTTCCTGGCCGCGATGGAGGCCGCCCGCAACCGGTCGGCCCAGCTCGCCGAAGGGTCCTGAACCGGGAAACCGTCTAGCCTCCTGAACGAGGAGGCGCGATGCGCGGTCGGCTGGCAGGCAGGGCGCTCGCGACGCTGACCGGCGCCGTCGTGGGCGCGGTGCTGCTGTCGGGGAGCGACGAGCCGGTCACGGCGCACGCCTACCCGCACTGGCAGCAGCTCGCCGCCCCGCCGATCTCGGCCCGGACTCATGCGCTCGGCGTGCACGTCCTGCATCGGGTGCTCGTGCTCGGGGGTCTCGGGCCCGGCGGTTCCGCACTGCGCGACGGAGCGGCGTACGACGTGCGGACCGGCACCTGGACCCGGCTGCGGACGCCGGTCGGCTTCACCGACCGCGACAGCGCAGCCACCGCCGCGGGCATCGTCGTGCTCGCCCATCAGGTGCCCGGGCACTCCGCGCGCTGGTGGCGCTACGACCTGCGGCGCGGTGGCTGGTCCCGGATGCGTCACCTGAGGCCCGGCCTCTCGGCACCGGCGGCGTTCGGCTCCGAGGTCTACGCGCTGTCCGGTCGGCGCGTCCTGGTCTACAGCGTCCAGCTCGACCGGTGGACGCCGCTCCCGCTCGACCGCCTGCGACCCGGGCTCACTCACGGCGCTGTGACCGCTTCCCGGCACGGCACCGTCGTCACCGGATTCGCCGCCGGCCACCCTCGGCGGCTCCTCTCCGACCGCTGGGACGGCGTGCGCTGGCGTCGTACCGGCTCGGTGTCGGCCTCTCCGGTGGTGGCGCCGCCGAACGGCGCCACCAGGGTCGCGGTCGGCGGCCGGGTCGTGGTCGTGCGCGAGGGCCAGGCCTGGATCCACACACCGTGACCTCGGAACCGAACCGATCGCGCGCCCGTCGACGTTCCTGGAGTGCGAACCAGTCGGGGAGGTGAACGGTGGCATCGGAGTACGACGACGTCTACGCCGCGCTGTGGCCGCGCCTGGTACGCACGGCGTACGCCGTCTCCGGTGACCTCGGGGTCGCGGAGGATGCGGCGCAGACGGCGTTCGCGAAGGCCTATCGATCCTGGCGGCGGATCTCCCGGCTGGAGGCGCCCGAGGCGTACCTGCGCCGGATGGTCGTCAACGAGGTGCTCAACGACCACCGCAAGGCACGCCGCCGTCACGAGATCACCAGCGACGCGCCACCGGATCGTCCTGCGGTGCTCGACGACTGGCACCACGACGACGAGATGTGGCGCGCGATCTCGACCCTGCCGCCGCGCCAGCGCGCCGTGCTCGTCCTGCGCTACTACGAGGACCTGAGCGAGCACCAGATCGCCGAGGCGCTGGGCTGCCGGCCGGGCACCGTGAAGTCGCAGGCCTCGGCGGCGCTCGCCACCCTGCGCATCCGCCTGGACCACCCGACCCGAGCCGGAGAGGGACTCTGATGGATCTCGAGCAGCAGCTGCGGGAGTCGTACGCCGAGCGCCTCGGCGACCTCGACCTGCCCGCTGGCGACGTCGCCGCGGCTCGTCGTACGGGAGCACGGATGCGGGTCCGGCGCCGCCTGGGTGTCAGTGCCGCAGCGGTCGCCGTGCTGGCGGTCGCCCTTGGCGGCACGCTCGTCGGCACAGGCCGGGTCGCGGTCGGTCCGTCCCACGGCACGGGGCACTGGCGCGAGCTACCGGTGCCGCCGTTGTCGCCGCGCGCGAACGCGCAGGTCGCCTGGACCGGCCGGGAGGTGGTCGTGCTCGGCGGCGAGACCCAGCCGTGCCCGCCCAACGCCGACTGCGTCTCCGTGTCACCCCTGCTGCGGGACGGCGCGGCATACGACCCCTCGACCGACTCCTGGCATCCGATCGCGAAGTCCCCCGTCCCGGTGGGATCGGGGAGTCGACTGGTTGCCGCTGACTGGCACGTGGTGCTCAGGTCGACGGTCGAGTCGGAGTGGTTCGTCTACGACCCGGACGCTGACAGCTGGTCGCGGATCGCCGACGTCCCACGCAACGCAGGTGACGTGCCGTCGGCGTTGGGTTCGGATGTGTACGTCCTCGCGGGCCGCCGCGTCGCCGTCTACGGAGTTGGCGAAGACCAATGGTCGATGCTGCCGGCCGACCCGATCCAGCCGCGCCTCGGGCAGCGACGCGTGACCGCTACGACGTCTGGGGTCGTCGTCACCGGCGTCGACGCGACGCAGCCGAACGACGGCAGCACGCCGTCCCTGCTTCTAGCCGACGTCTGGGACGGGACGAGCTGGCACCGGCTCCCCCCGAGCGAGCAGCTCGGCACCGGGAACTCCTGGACCTGGACCGGGACACGGATGGTGGACCCCGACCCGTTCGCCATGGACGGAGGCGAGGTGGACAACTGGGGCCGCTCCTACCCGCAGGGCGGAACGCTGGACCCCGCCACCGGCACCTGGGGTTCGCTGCCGGACGCACTCGTCGACCCCGCGCTCGGCGACCACCAGGGCTGGGACGTCTCCGCCACCGGCGGGTCGTGGTTCGCCGTGGTCGGCCAGGTGTATGACGACGCCACCGGGCGGGTGTACCGCCTCGATGCGCCCGATGGTGCGCCGACGTCCGGCACCGGGGCAGCCTGGGCCGACGGCCGCCTGCTGGCCTTCGGAGGGGCGACGTTCGGGACCGAGCGCACTCACCTCACCGACCGCGCCTGGCTCTGGACGCCCTGAACCACCCACCCCATCAGTCACACGACCTACGCGATCCCCTCGCTTCGTAGCCGTTGCAACCCCTACGAAGCGACGGGATCCCCGGCTGACCGGGGATCCCTGCCACGCCCCTACAACCCCATCGCCGCCGTCGCATCGGCCAGGACCGATGCCGTCACCTCCCGGCACCGCTCGGAGCCGGCGGCGAAGACCGACTCGACGTACGCCGGGTCCGCGGCGAGCTCGACGTAGGCCTTCTGCAGCGGCTCGAGCGTCGCCACCACCGCTTCGGTGACGGCCGACTTCAGGGCGCCGTACGTCGTGATCCCCTCGGCTGAGCCACCGCACGCGGCGAGGATGTCGAGCAGGTTGGTCACGCCCGGCTTGTCCGGCGAGGAGCGGACGGCGTCCGGGCCGGTGTCGGAGTCGGTCACGGCTCGCGAGACCTTCCGCCGGACGACCTCGGCCGAGTCGGTCAGCCGGATCACGCCGCCGTCGGCAGCGGCCGACTTCGACATCTTGGACGTGGGGTTCTGCAGGTCCATCACCCGAGCACCCGCCGCCGGCGTCCGCACCTCGGGCACGACGAACACCGGCCCGTAGGTGTGGTTGAACCGGATCGCCAGGTCGCGGGTGAGCTCGACGTGCTGGCGCTGGTCGTCGCCGACCGGCACCACCGAGGGCCGGTACAGCAGGATGTCCGCCGCCATCAGGGCGGGATAGGTGTAGAGCGAGACCCGCGTCGACGGCACACCGCGACCCTTCTCCTTGAACTGGATCATCCGGTTCAGCTCGCCGGTGTACGCCGTGCACTCGAGCAGGTAGGCCAGCTCGCGGTGCGCCGGCACCAGGCTCTGCCGGAACAAGGTGACCCGCGACGGGTCGAGCCCGGCGGCGAGGAAGAGCGCCCCCATCTCCGCGACGGTCTCGCGGAGGACGGCGGGGTCCTGCGGGGTCGTGAGGGCGTGCAGGTCGCACAGGCCGAAGAAGCAGTCGTCGGGCGACGACGCTCGCTCCTGCGCGGCCACGAAGCGCATCAGTGCGCCGAGGTGGTTGCCGAGCGTCAGCCGCCCGGTCGGGGTGATCAGGGAGAGGTTGCGGTCCATGGTGGGCTCCTGGTGGTGTGGGCCCACGGGCGGTGGTCTCGACAAGCTCGACCGACCAACGAACGGCCGCCCGTGGGCGGCCGTGAAAGAGGGTGTGCTCGATCGGGTGTCCGCCGTCAGGCGGGCCACCAGCAGAGGTTCGCGGTTCGAAGCACGGGTCGAGGCTACCGGTAGCCTCCGCCTCATGCCACCGTGTTCGGGTCCCGCGAGCGTGGTGTTCGACCCGTCGCTGACCGAGTACGACTTCGGTCCGAGCCACCCGATGTCCCCGATCAGGGTCGACCTCACCATGCGCCTGGCCGCCGACCTCGGCGTCCTCGAGAGGCTCACCATCGTCCCGGCCCCGATGGCGGACGACGAGCTCGTCGCCACGGTCCACGAGGCCGGCCTGATGGACGCCGTGAAGCGAGCCGGTGTCGACCCGGACGGGTTCGAGCCGGCCTACGGGCTGGGCAGCGACGACAACCCGGTCTTCCGCGACATGCATCACGCCGCGGCCCACGTCGTCGGGGCGACCGCGGAGGCGTGTCGCCAGGTCTGGACCGGCGAGAGCCTGCACAGCGCCAGCATCTGCGGCGGCCTCCACCACGCCATGCCCGACCGGGCCAGCGGCTTCTGTGTCTACAACGACGTCGCCGTGGGCATCCGCTGGCTGCTCGCGCAGGGCGCGGAGCGGGTTGCCTACGTCGACGTCGACGTCCATCACGGCGACGGCGTCGAGCGGATCTTCTACGACGACCCGCGCGTCCTCACGATCTCGCTGCACGAGACCGGCCAGGCGCTGTTCCCGGGCACCGGCTTCCCCCAGGACTGCGGCGGTCCCGGCGCCGAGGGCACGGCCGTGAACGTCGCGCTCCCGCCCGGTACGTCGGACGCCGGCTGGCTGCGGGCGTTCCACGCGGTGGTGCCGCCCCTGGTGCGCGAGTTCGCCCCCGACGTGCTGGTCACCCAGCACGGCTGCGACAGTCATCGCGACGACCCGCTCGCCGACCTGATGCTCAGCGTCGACGGTCAGCGCGCGTCGTACGTCGCCCTCCACGACCTGGCCCACGAGACCGCCGGTGGCAAGTGGGTGTCGACCGGTGGTGGTGGCTACGCACTGGTGGAGGTGGTGCCCCGGGCCTGGACGCACCTCCTCGCGGTCGTCGGCGGCCGGCCGCTGGACCCCGCGACGGAGACGCCGGAGGCGTGGCGCGACCACGTCCGCGACGCCCTCGGCCGGACCGCGCCGACCCGGATGACCGACGGTCGTGACCCGGCGTACCGTGACTGGACCGAGGGCTACGACCCGGCCACCTGGCTCGATCGCTCGATCCTGGCCACGCGGGAGGAGATCTTCCCGCGGCACGGCCTCGATCCGCTGCCGTGACCGTTGCGGACACGTCCGGACAGTAAAATTCGCATCCGTTTCAACTCGACACGCGTGAGTATCGTGAGTTTCTGTAGAGATTTCCTTCCCCACGAGTCACACGAGGCCCTATTCTCACCACGAAGCGCGGGACGTGGAGTCACCGGAGGGGAAGCCGGTGCGCGCCTGCCAAGGAAAGTACGGTGCCTACGATGCCTGCCCACGAGCCCGGAGACATCTCCGACGTGAAGTTCCTGACCGTGGCCGAAGTGGCCGCGACGATGCGTGTGTCCAAGATGACCGTGTACCGCCTGGTGCACAGTGGTGAGCTGCCCGCGGTGCGGGTCGGCCGCTCGTTCCGGGTGACCGAGGACGACGTCAACGAGTACCTCCGGAAGAGCTTCTACAGCGCCGGCTGACCGCGGCCGCTCCCGCCCACGAGCAGGGATTTCAGGCGCTCACCGCTGGCCGATAGGCTGTCGGGGTCGTCCCGGCGGAGTCCGGGACCTCCTGACATTGGAGCGGAAGAGGTTTTCGTGGGTTCGGTCATCAAGAAGCGTCGGAAGCGGATGGCGAAGAAGAAGCACCGCAAGCTGCTGAAGAAGACGCGCGTCCAGCGTCGCAAGCTCGGGAAGTAAGCCCCGCCGCGAGGGGGGCCGCGTGAGCGCCGACAGCACCGGATCCAGGGTCGTCCTGGTCACCGGGGTCTCTCGTGACCTCGGTCGCAGGTTCGCGCGCCGCCTCGCCGCCGAGCCCGGCGTCGCCCGGGTGGTCGGCGTCGACGCCGTACCCCCACGCGACGACATCGGCGACGTGTCGTTCGTCCGCGCCGACATCCGCAACCCGGTGATCGCGAAGGTCCTCGCCAAGGAGGACGTCGACACGGTCGTGCACATGAGCGTCATCGCCACACCCGGCAGTGCGGGCGGCCGCGGCACGATGAAGGAGCTCAACGTCATCGGGACGATGCAGCTCCTGGCCGCCTGTCAGAAGTCCGCGAGCGTGCGGCACATGGTCGTGAAGTCCACCTCGACCGTGTACGGCGCGAGCAGTCGCGACCCGGCCATGTTCACCGAGGCCATGGGCCCCCGCCGGGAGCCGAGCTCGGGCTATGCCAAGGACGTCGCCGAGATCGAGGGGTACGTCCGGGGCTTCGCGCGCCGGCGCCCCGACGTGCGGGTGACGACGCTCCGCCTGGCCAACGTCCTCGGCCCCCACGTGACCAGCCCGATCTCGTCCTACTTCCGCCTCCCGGTGATCCCGACGGTCCTCGGGTTCGACCCGCGGCTGCAGTTCGTCCACGAGACCGACCTGATGCGCGTACTGACCCATGCCGTGCACAGCGACGTCGCCGGCACCTTCAACGTCGCGGGCGACGGCGTCATGCTGCTCTCCCAGGCCGTCCGGCGGCTCCGCAGACCGACCGTCCCACTCGTGAGCCCGGCGGTCGGGGTCGTCGCGTCGGTGCTGAAGTCGGCGAGGATGGCCGACTTCTCGCCGGAGCAGCTGGGCTTCCTGACGTTCGGGCGGGGCATCGACACCACCCGGATGCGCATCGAGCTCGGGTTCGAACCGACGTACACGACCGAGGAGACCTTCGCCGACTTCGCCTCGACGACGGGCCGGTCCACGACTCCCCTCGAGCGGGTCGTCGACGGCCTCGCGTCGTCGCTGCCCGACCCGGACACCGCCGGAGCGGTTCGTGGCTGACGCCGAGATCATCCCCATCGGCACCGGCGGCCGACCCGGTCGCGGGTCCGGCAGCAGTCGTCCCTCCCGGGCGTCACGCACCCTGGCCGGCGGCGCCGCACCCGCCGCACGACAGGCGCCCGAGCCCGAGCCGGCGCCCGAGATCGAGGTCGAGCACGAGGTCGAGCACGAGGTCGCCGACGACGCGCGCCCCGCGGCGACGACCGAGGACCGCGCACCCGGTCCCGGCATCACGGCGGCGGAGTGGCTGTCGGCGTTCCAGACCGGCGCCACCGAGGTCTTCGGGGCCGAGTGGGAGCCGCAGCTCGCCCGCTTCCTGGCATTCCTGCGCCGCCGGCTCACCGGTGAGTACGCCGTCGACGAGTACGGCTTCGACCAGGAGGTCGCCGAGAAGCTCCTGCTGGCGAGCCTGCGACCGATCGCGGAGAAGTGGTTCCGGATCGAGACCCGCGGTGTCGAGAACCTCCCCGCCGAGGGCGGTGCGCTGGTCGTCTCCAACCACTCCGGCACGGTCCCGCTCGACGGGCTGATGACGATGTTCACCGTCCACGAGCAGACGGGACGGTTCCTGCGACCGCTCGGCGCCGACCTGGTCTTCAGGTTGCCGGTGATCAGCAGCCTGGCCCGCAAGGGTGGCGCGACGCTGGCCTGCAGCGAGGACGCCGAGCGGATGCTGTCCGGTGGCGAGCTCGTCGGCGTCTGGCCCGAGGGCTTCAAGGGCATCGGCAAGCCGTTCACCGAGCGCTACAAGCTGCAGCGCTTCGGCCGTGGTGGGTTCGTCGCCGCGGCACTGCGCACCGGCGTCCCGATCGTGCCGTTGTCGGTGGTCGGTGCCGAGGAGATCTACCCCCTGGTCGGCAACGTGCCGTCGCTCGCCCGGTTGCTCGGCGTTCCCTACGTGCCGATCACGCCGCTGTTCCCCTGGCTCGGGCCGCTCGGGCTGGTGCCGCTGCCGTCGAAGTGGCTGCTGGAGTTCGGCGAGCCGATCCGCACCGACGAGTACGACGACGGCGCCGCCGACGACCCGATGCTGGTGTTCAACGTGACCGACCAGGTGCGCGAGACCATCCAGCAGTCGCTGTACTCCCTGCTGGTGGAGCGCTCGTCGGTCTGGCGCTGAGAGACGAGTCGGCTTGCGCGCAAGCGCTGCGCCGTTCGCTGCGGCCATCCGCTCCGGCTTCGCAGGATCGGATGCTCCTCGCTCAGGGCAGCGGCGGCAGCACGTTGCTCGGCAACATGCTGGTGACGCCGCCGATGGTGTCGTCGAGTGCTCCCGCCACCTGGTTGCCCGCCTCGCCGACGGCGTCGAGCAGGTTGTTCGCCGTGTCGCTCACCGTCGACGCGAGGTCGTTCTGCTGACCGTTGGTCAACCCGTCGGTGAGGTGCTGCACCGTGTGCTGCACGTCGTTCGCGGTGGGTGGTGTCGGCACGCCGGCGTTGGTGTCGTCGGGGTTGGTCACGCTGGCGGGCGGCAGCCGACCCCCCACATGAGGCAGCACGGGGCCGCCGTCGGCGCCGGGTTGGAGGTGCTGCCGGGCGTGGTGGGGCTTCGGCACGCCGATCTGCCAGGAGTCGACGGTCGCCTGTGTGGCCTGGGTGAGCACGCTCGGGACCGCACCGATCACCGGGCCCCGGCAGACAGCGCACGCGTTGACCGAGGACGCCTGGACCTGGTCGAGCGCCTGGGCAGCCCGCAGCAGCTGGTCGCGGGACTGGGGGGGCACCTGCGACTGGAGCACCTGCAGCCGGTCCATGCTGGCCACCGTGAACGTCCGGACCGAGGTGATGGAGGACCGGTCGCCGGTGGCCTCGTAGTCGGACACCAGGAGGTCGGAGCCGTCGATGGCCTGCTGGGTGAACGCGTCGAGGGCATCGGAGACCCGGGACGGATCCGCGTGCATCCGGCTGAGGTCCTGCGCCTCGTCGAGCCGCGTGGTCGCGCTGCCGAGCAGGACCCGGCCACGATCGCCGCGGTCGAAGGTGAGCTCGGCGTGCGCACTCTCGAGCCCCCGCTTGACCGGGTAGAGACTGTCGCCCGGCAGCGCGGTCTGCGCGGCCACCGCCATCGTGGCCGACGCGCCGACCAGCGCGAATCCGCCGACGGCCGCCGCCAGGCGCCGGTTGCGGCGACGCGCATGGGGAGTCGTGGACGGCAGTCGGAGCCGGGCATCGGTGTCGTCGCGGTCGGCGGCTGCGGCGGCGAGCACCGACTCGGCCTCGGCGATCAGGCGCTCGCGCAGGCCGGCCACGAAGGCCGGGTCGGCGACCGGTTCGGGTACGGCGCGGAGCGCTCCCACGAGCTCGAGCAGCTCGGCGTACTCGGGCAGGCGAGCGCCACCCGTCGAGCTGTCCTCGACGAGCTCGTGGAACTGCTGAGCGCGTCGCCCCGTGATCACGATGGTGCCTGCCAGTCGTCGTGGTGGCCCCGGCGAGTGCCGGACACCCCGATCAACGACCAGCGCGGTCGGCGGGTTACGGGACCAAGGTCCTCATTCATCACGCCAGCCCGCAGGGATCAGCTTGGCCAGGTTGCGGACCCCGCGGAGCTGGAGCTGCTTGATCGCGCCCTCGGTGCGGCCGAGGATCTCGGCGGTCTCGGCGATGCTGAGGCCCTGGAGGAACCGCATGATCAGGCAGTCCCGCTGCTCGTCGGAGAGCTGCTTGAGGCCGTCGAGCAGCACCTCGTTGGTGAGGCCGGCCAGGACGGCGTTCTCGGGGCCCTCGGTGGTGTCGTCATGGAGGCCCATGTCGTCGGTGGTCTGCTCGAGCCGGGTGCGGCCCGCCTTGAAGTGGTCGGTGCACAGGTTGCGGGCGATGGTCATCAACCACGCCCCGAAGTCCTTGCCCTGCCAGCGGAAGCCGCTCATGTTGCGCAGCGCCCGGAGGAACGTCTCGGAGGTGAGGTCCTCGGCCAGGGTCTGTGACCGGGTGCGGTAGTAGACGAAGCGGTAGACCGAGCCATGGTAGTGGTCGTACAGCTGGCCGAACGCCTCGCTGTCTCCGCCACGCGCGAGCTCGACCAGCGCGATCAGGCGAGTGCGGTCGGCCTCGGAGTCCTCCGACGACGCGGCCTGGTCGGCGTCGCCGAAGCCGCGTCCCCCGCCCTCGCCGGGACTGCCCGGGCCGCTCTGGACCCGGGCCTCGCTCAGCAGCATCCAGGCGGGGGCTCCGGCGGGCTGCGCCATCGAGTCGGACCGCAGGCCGAGGACAGCGAGCACCGCAGCCCGCAGGTCGTCGAACCCGCGAGCCGTGTCGTGGTCGTGCCACGTCATGGGTGTCGTTCCTCCCGAGCACCAGGGGGGTTGGCGCTCGTTCATGGTAAGTGCGGGACGGCCGGGGTGTAACCCGGAGTGACACAAACTCCGGTCCGTGCGCTACCGGCGACGGCGTACGGCGGCACCGGCTGCGACCGCACCCGTGGCCGCGCCGGTGACCGCAGCCGCCATCAGGCCCACGCGCGCGGCCTTCCGCCCGGTCCGGTAGTCGCGGATGCGCCACCCCTGGTGCCGTGCATAGGCGCGGAGCCGGGCGTCGGGGTTGACCGCGCACGGGTCTCCGACCAGCGAGAGCATGGTCAGGTCGTTGTAGGAGTCGGAGTACGCCGAGCAGGCGGCGAGATCGAGCCCCTCACGCTCGGCGAGAGCCTTCACCGCCTCGCCCTTGGCCGGACCGTGCAGCATCTCGCCGACGAGCCGGCCGGTGTACACGCCGTCCTCGTGCTCGGCGACCGTGCCGAGGGCGCCGGTCAGGCCGAGCCGGCGGGCGATGATCTGCGCGATCTCGATCGGAGCGGCGGTGACCAGCCAGACGCGCTGGCCCTCGTCGAGATGCATCTGGGCCAGGGCCCGGGTGCCCGGCCAGATCCGGTGCGCCATCACCTCGTCGAAGATCTCCTCGCCGAGCTCCTCGAGCTCCTGGACGGTGTGCCCGGAGATGAACGACAGCGCGGAGCTGCGGGTCTGGGCGACGTGCTCGGGGTCCTCGACCCCGACGATGCGGAAGTAGGCCTGCTTCCAGGCGGCCGAGGCGATCTCGCGCGTCGTGAAGAACTTGCGGCGGTGGAGCCCGCGCGCGAGGTGGAAGATGCTGGCGCCCTGCATCAACGTGTTGTCGACGTCGAAGAACGCCGCAGCCGTCGGATCGGCCGGCGTTGCCAAGGCGGTCTCCACCTCCGCGGCCGCCGCCGCTGCCTCACCCGCCAGAGTCGAACGCTGCTGGAGGTTCAGCGGCCTGCGGCTCTTCTCGGGAGTCACAGGTGGAAGCCTAGGGGCTGGCGAGGAAGCTCGCTGACCTCGCTCGATGCTGTGCGATCATCGCCCCCATGCCTACCCACGACGTCTCTTCGCTCGTGGCGGAGGCTGCGCTCGACCGCCCCGACATGCTGGCCGTGGTGGAGTCCGGCGGCCGCAGCGTGACCTGGGGTGTGCTCGAGGACGCGGTCGCCCGCATCGCCACCGGGCTCGGCGCGGCGGGAGTCGTGGCGGGTCAGCGGGTGCTGATCGCGATGGGCAACCGGATCGAGTTCGTCACGGCGTACCTCGGTGTGCTGCGCGCCCAGGTGGTCGCCGTGCCGGTGAACCCGCGCGCGACGACCGGTGAGATGGCCCGGATGATCGCCGACTCGGGATCGGGCGTGGTGGTCGCCGACGGCGAGACCGTCGCGACCGTGCGCGACGCCGTAAGCCTCGTGCGGTCGTCGTTGGCCGGCGAGACCGACGAGCTGGACGCCGACCTGGTGCGTCGAGCCCACGACCCGCGGGTGTACGTCGTCGGGGCGCCACCGGGCGACGGCGAGCAGCCCTACGCCGCGCTCCGGGCCGCCGCACCGGTCCCGGTGCCGCCGCTGCCCGACCCCGAGAAGCTGGCCTGCCTGCTCTACACCAGCGGCACGTCGGGCCGCCCGCGCGCCGCGATGCTCACCCATCGCGCCCTGATCGCGAACATCGACCAGGCCGCCGAGGTCGAGCCGCCGATGATCCACGGCGACGACGTGGTGCTCGGCGTGCTGCCGCTGTTCCATGTCTACGGGCTGAACGCCGTGCTCGGCGGCGTCCTGCGCCACCGCGCCAAGCTGGTGCTGACCGAGCGGTTCGACCCGCAGGCCACTCTCGACCTGATCGACGACGAGGCGATCAGCGTGGTCCCGGTCGCGCCGCCGGTCTTCGCGTACTGGCTCCCCGAGGAGCACCTCCGTGAGCGCCTCGGCCCCGTGCGGCTGATGCTGTCGGGGTCGGCACCGCTGTCGGCGGAGCTGATCGTGCAGTTCGGCGAGGCCACCGGCATCCCGGTCCACCAGGGCTACGGCCTGACCGAGGCCTCGCCCATCGTCACCAGCACGCTGTGCAGCCGCGAGCTCCAGAACGGGTCGGTCGGAGCCGCCCTGCCCGGCATCGACATCAAGCTGGTCGACGAGATGGGCCACACGCCCGACGGCGACGACCCGGGTGAGATCTGGATCCGGGGCGCCAACATGTTCAGCGGCTACTGGCCCGACGGCGAGAACGGCCCGGACGCCGACGGCTGGTGGGGGACCGGCGACGTCGGGTTCCTCGACGCCTCGGGTGACCTCTTCCTGGTCGATCGGCTCAAGGAGCTGGTGATCGTCTCGGGATTCAACGTCTACCCGGTCGAGGTCGAGGACGTGATCCGCGAGGTCGACGGCGTGGCCGAGGCCGCCGTGATCGGGGTCGAGGACCCCGCGACCGGTGAGGCTGTCGTGGCCTACGTCGTACCGGTGAGCGGCCAGGACGGTGTCGCCGCCGCGGTGCGCGACCACTGCGCGGTGCGCCTCGCACGGTTCAAGCGGCCCTCGCGGATCGAGGTCGTCGACGAGCTGCCGCTGACCGTCACCGGCAAGGTGCAGAAGGGCCGACTCCGCGGCCTCGAGCGACGGCGTTCGCTGGGCCTGCTGGAATAGGCAGCGTGAGCGAGCCACGCGTCACTCTCTACAGCCGCCCCTCCTGCCATCTCTGCGACGACGCACGCCTGCTGATCGAGCAGGTGTGTGCGGAGCTGGGCGAGGCGTACGCCGAGGTCTCGATCGCCGACGACCCCGACCTCGAGCGCCGCTTCGGCCACGAGGTCCCGGTGACCTTCGTCGACGGGACGCAGCACGACTACTGGCGCGTCGACCCCGCGCGACTGAGGGCGGCGCTGGCCTGAGCGCGGCCCGAGGTCGACCCAGGTTGCCCACCCCCTGCGGCAACCTGGGTCGGTCTGATCGCGGGCCGGCGGCGCGGTCCGCTCTAGTGGCCGGCGTCGACGGTGAGCCCGACGACTCCGTCGGCCAGCCCACTGGTGTCGACGTGGTCGTTCCCGTCGAGGGTGTGGACGGCCAGGCCGTCGGTGACCCCGTCGCTGTCGGTCACCCGGACCAGCGCCTGCAGCCCGGAGACCGTGACGCCGTCCTGTGCGTCGCCGGTGACCTTCAGCGTGTCCGCGCCGTCGGTGCCGTTCACCGTCACCAGGTCGGGGGAGCCGTCACCGGTGGAGCCGCCGATCGCGCCGCTCAGGCTCACGTCGGCCTCGGTGACATCGGTCCCCGACAGGTCGTTGACCGTGACCTGGTCCGTTCCACCGAGGGCCACGGTGTCGACCTGCTCGACTCCGTTGAGGTCCATGGTGATGTTGCCGATGTCGCGGGTGAACCGCGCCGCTGTTCCGTTGGCAGACAGGGCGAAGCGCTCCGCGGTGTCGGCGCCGTTGAAGACCATCGCGTCGTGGCCGTCCTGACCGTCGATCGTGTCGCTCCCGTCGCCGGGGTTCCACTGGAAGGTGTCGTCCCCGGCGCCGAGCGTGGCCGTGTCATGGCCCCGCGCGCCGTTGACGAAGTCGTTGCCGTCCCCACCCAGGAGCGTGTCGTTCCCGTTGCCGCCGACGATCCGGTCGTTGCCCTGTCCACCGTCGACGGTCAGCGCGATCAGTGAGGCCAGATCGCCGGTCGTGGTGAACGAGTCGTCGCCGGCGTTGGCGTTCAGGACGAGGCTCTCGGTCGTCCCGATGTCCAGCGTGAACGGCAGGGGGTTCGTCCGCGCGAAGAGCACGCGTGAGCCGTCGGCCGCGACGTCGAACGCCTCCCCGGCGGCGCCGCCGTTGACCTGGACGACGTCGGCTCCGTCACCGCCCTCGTTGAGGTCGCTGTCGTCACCGGGGTTCCAGACCAGCTGGTCGCCGCCCGGGCCTCCGAACGCCTGGTCGACGCCCTTGCCGCCGATCAGCACGTCGTCCCCGAGGCCGCCGAACAGGTGGTCGGCGCCCGAGCCGCCGAAGAGCTCGTCGTCTCCTGCGCCGCCGTACAGACGCGCCGGCGGCATGGCCCCGTTGCTCTCGTCGATCGCGAGGCGGTCGTTGCCACCGTGTCCGAGGATCACGATCCTGCTGACGTTCGCGACGGTGGCCCGGGCGCCCCGGATCGAGACGGCCCCGCCGTTGACCGTGATGTCGCCGTACGCGTCGCGGCCGACGATGATCGTGCTGCCGCGTTGGTCGCCGTTCACGGTCAGGACGTGCAGTCCCTTGACGAACACCGCGGTGGTCGAGGCCGACGCCGGCGATGCGAGCGCCAGGCCCGCCGTGATCGAGGCGACGGCGGCGCCAGCACCGACGACGGCTCTGGCGTACTGAGCATGCTTTCTGTTCTTCATGGTTGTCCCTGTCCGATCGGGTAAGTGGTGTCGGCGGTGGCACGACACCGGCGGTCGGGACGTTCGGGAGTCGGGGTATGGGAAGCGACTCACGACCCATCGCGAACCGAAACCGGCCGCGACACGTAGCGGACCCGGCCTCGTGAGCTGGGCGTGGGCTCAGCCGAGCGACGCCTTCGCCCCGGCGCCGACGTGGACGCTGCGCAGGAACCGCGCCATCGCCGAGCGGTCCCAGCCGGCGTTGTCGGGGTACTGGATCCGGACCACGCCCGCCGGCTCAGCGGCCGCGGTCCTCATCGACAGGGTCGTGTAGCCCGAGTCCGTGTGGATCCAGACCTGTCGGCCCCGCCCACTCAGTAGCTGGGTGCCGATCGGGTTGTGGTCGAAGGTGATCACCAGCTTGCCGACGAATACGTTCGGGTCGGGTGACGTGGAGCCGTCGTCGGGCACGATCGTGACGGCGTAGGGGCTCTGCGACTGCACCGACCAGCCCTGCGGGGTCAGGTCGAACGAGTACGGCTTCGCCACGAACGTCGTGGCCAGCAGCTGGATCGAGTCCGCGGTCGCCGAGGGCGCGCTGTCCGAGGGTCGCCCGGCCCGGTCGAGCACGCCGGTCACGCCGACTCCCGCGACCAACGCCAGCGCCAGCGCGCCTAGACCGAGTCGGAAACGCAGGCGAGAACGGGCCCGCAGCGCGGTGCGAGCACGGGCGAGGTCCTCGTGGGGGTCCGGCATCACAGCACCTGGGGGCAGGGCACGCCCGAGGGCCCGCCGGACACGCGTCGGATCGTCCATCAGCCCAACCCCAGCACGGTGCCACGGTCGGTCGCGCCGAGGGCGTCCCGCAGATGGGCCAGGCCGCGCGCGTTCTGCGACTTCATGGTCCCCGGAGAACAGCCCAGGATGTGCGCGGTCTGGTCGACGTCGAGGTCGTGCCAGTGCCGCAGCACGACCACGGCGCGCTGTCGCGGGCCCAGCGTCGCGAGCGCGGCGAGGATCGTCCGCCGCAGCGCGACGTCCGGGTCGTCACACACGGGGTCGGCGGGCGGCACCAGTGCGGGGTAGGTCTCCCGGCGTCGGTGGGCTCGCCGCATCTCGTCGATGAACGCGTTGGTCAGGCTGGCACGCGCGTAGGCGAGGCGGCTGTCGGCGGCACGCACCCTCGCCCACGACAGGTAGAGCCGGGTCAGCGTCGTCTGGACCAGGTCCTCGGCGGTCGCCGCGTCGCCGGCACACAGCAGGGTCGCCGTCCGGAGCAGGTCGTAGCGATGGGCCGAGGTGAACGCGACGAACTCGTCATCACGCGCTCCACGGCCACGGCTCACGGTGGTCACGCTACCCGTGCAACCGATCGCACGGCCGTCCCCGTCAACGGCTTGTGAAGGCCCGTCTTGCTGCGTTGCTGGTCCTGCCGCTCGTGGGCGGTTGTGCCGCTCACGCGACCGCCACGCCGTCGGCGCCGGAGACCACGGCGGGCGTCCACGGTGCCCAGGTGCACCGCGTGCCGACACCGGCTGCCACCCCCTTCGACCGCACCCGGCACTCGCTCACCGACCCGACCAGCATCTGGGTCGTCGTCAACAAGAGACATCCGATCGCTCCCCTCGACTTCCACCCGACGATCGCCCTGGTCCGCGGCTACCAGGTCGCCACGTCCGCAGCCGGGCCCCTCACCCGTCTGCTCGACTCCGCCGACCGGGCCGGCATCCACCTCAAGATCGCGAGTGCCTTCCGTTCCTACGCCTACCAGGAGGGCGTGCACGAACAGCTCGTCGCCACGGTGGGCCAGCGGGCCGCCGATGCGATCTCGGCCCGCCCCGGGTACAGCGAGCACCAGACCGGCCTCGCCGTCGACCTCCAGCCTCTGGACGGCACCTGTGCCCTGGACCCGTGCTTCGTCGGCACCGACGCGGGACGGTGGCTGGCCGCCCACGCGTGGGCGTTCGGCTTCGTCGTGCGCTACACCGAGGACAACCGCCGGGCCACCGGCTACTCACCCGAGCCGTGGCACTTCCGCTACGTCGGCACCGCCCTCGCCCGTGAGCTCCACCTCACCGGCACCGGGTCACTGGAGACGTTCTTCGGGGTCCGCGGCGGCCAGTACCCCACCGGCTGACGCCTGCGCTGCCGGGTCGGGTGCCAGGGCTGATCGTCCACGTCGACGTCCCCTGCGCGCCCCCCGGGAACTGTCGGCGCCGGGCCGTAGGGTCGCGGGTGTGACGCGACGATGAGCAAGATGGACGCCCTGCGGGCGATGCGCGAGGCCCGCTACGAGCAGGCCGCGGCCCGCAGCACCAAGGCGGCACCGAAGCGGCCCACCGCCCTGCCTCCGACAGCGGTGTCCGCCCCCGCTGAGCCGCAGGGGTCCACGGAGGCACTGTGCGGTCACCGCGCCATCAGCGGTCGCACCTGTACCCGTGAGGCGGGCCACGCGGCCAAGAGCCACCGCTACGCCTGACGAGCCTCGCCGGGCGGTCCGACGGCCGCGTCGTACCGATTTTGTTCTCGCGTTCACAAACTTCTACAGTGAACGACGCCGCTCGAGCCGGGCCTGTCCCACCTCAGGGCTCGACCCCGTGTCCGGCGGCTGGAGAGACGACAGCTGTGACCGCACGGACGTCCCACGACACGGCCCGGGAGATTCCCGAAGCGACCGTGGCGCGACTCCCCGTCTACCTGCGGGCGCTGAGCACCCTGTCCGAGTCCGGGACGACCGTCTGCTCGAGCGAGGACCTCGCGGCAGCGGCGGGAGTCAACAGCGCCAAGCTGCGCAAGGACCTCTCCTACCTCGGTAGCTACGGCACCCGCGGAGTCGGGTACGACGTCGACTACCTGCGCTACCAGATCGCCCGCGAGATGGGCGCCACCCGCGACTGGCCCGTCGTCATCGTCGGCATCGGCAACCTCGGCCACGCCCTCGCCAACTACTCCGGCTTCCGCAGCCGCGGCTTCCGGGTCGTGGCCCTGCTCGACGCCGACGGTCAGCGCCACGGCGAGGTCGTCGCCGGCGTGGTCGTCCGCCCCTTCACGGACCTGCGGGTGATCGTGCGAGAGCAGGGCGTCGCCATCGGTGTCATCGCCACCCCGGCGGCCTCCGCCCAGGACGTCGCCGACCAGATGGTCGACGCGGGCATCACCAGCATCCTCAACTTCGCCCCGACCGTGCTGAACGTCGGTGCCGACGTGGCCGTGAGCAAGGTGGACCTCTCCAAAGAGCTCCAGGTCCTCGCGTATCACGAGCAGCGCAAGGCGACTCAGGAAACAGCATGAGTGCTCTTGTCGTCGGGATCTCCCACCGCTCTGCCCCGATCGCCCTGCTGGAACGGCTGATCGTCGGCGCCGACGGAGCCGCGAAGCTGGTCGAGGACGTGCTGGCCAACCCCCACGTCTCCGAGGCCACCGTCGTCGCGACCTGCAACCGCCTCGAGATCTACGCCGCTGTCGACCGTTTCCACGGCAGTGTCGAGGACATCTCGCAGCGGCTGCTCGAGCCGGCCGGCGAGAGCGTCGACGCGCTGATCCCGCACCTCTACGTCCACTACGACGACGGCGCCGTCTCCCACCTCTTCCGGGTCGCCGCAGGGCTCGACTCGATGGCCGTCGGCGAGGCGCAGATCCTCGGCCAGACCCGCGATGCCCTGCGACTCGGACAGGAGCAGGGCTCGGTCGGCCCGGTCCTGAACACCCTCTTCCAACAGGCGTTGCGCGTCGGCAAGCGGGCCCACGCCGAGACGGGCATCGACCGTGCCGCGCCGACCCTGGTGTCGGCGGCGCTCGACCGCGCGGCCGGCGACCTCACCGGTCTTCGTGTCGTGGTCGTAGGTGCCGGCGCGATGGCCGCCCTGAGCGTCGCCACCGTCGTACGCCGCGGGGCCGGCGAGGTCGTGGTGGTCAACCGCACGCGCGAGCGGGCCGAGCGGCTCGCCACCGAGCACGCCGCCCGGTGGGCGCCGCTGACCACCGTCGCCGCCGAGGTCGCTGCCGCAGACGTGGTCGTCGCGTGTGCCGGCGCGAACGGCACCCTGGTCAGCCGGGAGGCCGTTGCCGCTGCGGCCGGGCCGATCGCCCTGGTCGACCTCGCCCTGCCCCACGACATCGACCCCGCCGTGGCCGACCTTCCCGGCGTCACACTGGTGACGCTCGCGGACCTCGTCGAGGACCTGCGCGGCTCGGACGCCGGTGCCGAGGTGGAGGCGGTGCGCGCGATCGTCGCGGCCGAGGTCGAGGCGTTCCTGTCCGCCCGTGGCCAGTCCAGCATCACCCCGACCGTGGTCGCCCTGCGCACGATGGCGACGAGCGTCGTCGAGGCCGAGATGGCGCGGATCGACCGGCGCCTGCCCGACCTCGACGACCACACCCGTGACGAGCTGCTGCACACCCTGCGCCGGGTCGCCGACAAGCTGGTCCACCAGCCGACCATCCGGGCCAAGGAGCTCGGCGACCGCGACGCCGTCTCCTACGCGACCGCCCTGGCGGAGCTGTTCGCCCTCGACCCCGAGGCCGTCGACGCCGTGACCCGGCCCGTGGAGCCCCGACCGGTGGACGAGTCGTGAGCACGCCGATCCGGCTGGGCACCCGCGCCTCCCTCCTCGCCACCACCCAGTCCCGCTGGGTGGGCGACCGGCTGTCCGAGGAACTGGGTCGCGACGTCGAGCTGGTCGAGATCACGACGACCGGCGACCGCGACCTGAAGCCGGTGGCGCAGCTCGGCGGCACCGGCGTCTTCGTGACGGCCCTGCGCCAGGCTCTGGCCGATGAGCGCGTCGACATCGCCGTGCACTCGATGAAGGATCTCCCGACCGCAGCGGCGCCGGGCCTCACGCTGGCCGCGATCCCGGTCCGCGAGGACCCGCGTGACGTCCTGGTCGCCCGCGACGGGCTGACTCTCGGCGAGCTGCCGGCCGGAAGTCGCGTCGGCACCGGCGCGCCGCGTCGAGCCGCCCAGCTGCTGGCCCTCGGCCTCGGTTTGGAGATCACCGGCATTCGCGGCAATGTGGACACCCGGATCCGCAAGTTGCGTGAAGGTGCGTACGACGCGGTGATCCTGGCCCGTGCCGGGCTGGCCCGTATCGGGCGACTCGACGACATCACCGAGGTCCTCGACCCGCTGCAGATGCTGCCGGCCCCGGCCCAGGGCGCACTGGCCGTCGAGATGCGGGAGGGGGACGACCTGGCTCGCGACGTAGCCGTGCTCGACGACGCCCGCACCCGGGCGGCCGTGACCGCCGAGCGATCCGTGCTGTCGACGCTCGAGGGCGGCTGCACGGCTCCGATCGGGGTCCTGGCCGAGGTCGTCGAGGGCGACGAACGAGAAGAGCTCTGGGTGAGGGCGGTAGCGCTCTCACCCGACGGGACGCTGGCGGTGCGGATGTCCGCGACCGGCGACCCGGCCGACGCCGCCGGCGTCGGCATCCGTCTCGCCGAGCAGATGCTCGACGAGGGGGCAGCACAGCTGACGGACACACAGCACGGGACACCGCACCAGCAGCCGGTGACCGACTGCGAAAGGCAAGAATCATGACCCGAGCCCCCAGGGCCCAGTCCGAGACCGCCGACACCAAGCGGACGACCACCCCACCCCGTCCCGGGTGGGTGGCGTTCGTGGGGAGCGGACCGGGCGACCCCGGTCTGCTGACCCTGCGCGCCGCCGACCTGATCCGCGAGGCCGACATCGTGATCACCGAAGGGCCGGAGCATCCCACCCTCGTCCGTACCCTGCTCGGGCTCCCCGAGGGGTCCGAGGGTGGTCCCGAGCTCGTCGACGGCGGCTTCGGTGAGGACGGCCAGCCGCTGACGCACGCCGCCCGCGCCAAGGTCGTGGTCCGGCAGGCCAAGCGCGGCGGGGTGGTGGTCCGGCTGATGACCGGCGACCCGTTCGTCTACGCGTCCGGCCCCGAGGAGGCCGCGGCCTGTGCCAAGGCGGGCCTCGGGTTCGAGATCGTCCCCGGCGTCTCCTCGGCGGCAGCGGTCCCGGCGTACGCCGGCATCCCGCTGACCACCAAGGACCACCGCGAGGTCACCGTCGTCACCGCCGGCGACAAGATCGACTGGAGCCGGTACGCCGACACCAAGACCCTGGTCCTGCTCTCCGCCGTGAACTCCATCGGCGACATCGCCCAGGCGCTCGTCGCCGCCGGCCGTTCGCCGCAGACTCCGGTCGCGATGACCCGCACCGGCACCACGACCGAGCAGACGACGGTCTGCTCGACCCTGGAGCACATCGCGGCCGACGCCCGCGCCGCACGGATGGCCCCGCCGGCCGTCACCGTGGTCGGTGAGGTCGTCGCCATGCGCGAAGCGCTGTCGTGGTTCGAGACCAAGCCCCTGTTCGGCTGGCGGATCCTGGTGCCCCGCACCAAGGAGCAGGCCGGCTCGCTGTCCGCCCGCCTGCGCGGCTTCGGCGGCGTGCCCGAGGAGGTCCCGACGATCTCGGTCGAGCCCCCGCGCAACCCGCTGCAGATGGACAAGGCCGTCCGCGGCCTGGTCGAGGGTCGCTACGAGTGGATCGCCTTCACCAGCGTCAACGCCGTCAAGGCCGTGCGCGAGAAGTTCGAGGAGTACGGCCTCGACGCCCGGGCGTTCTCCGGTCTCAAGATCGCCGCGGTCGGCGACAAGACGGCCGCCGCGATCGCCGACTGGGGACTGCGAGCCGACCTCACCCCGAGCGGCGAGCAGTCGGCCGCCGGCCTCCTCGAGGACTGGCCCGAGTACGACGAGATGCTCGACCCGATCAACCGGGTGTTCCTGCCGCGCGCCGACATCGCCACCGAGAACCTCGTGGCCGGCCTGATCGACCTGGGCTGGGAGTGCGACGACGTCACGGCGTACCGCACCGTCCGCGCGGCCCCGCCGCCGGCGCCGGTGCGCGACGCGATCAAGAGCGGCAAGTTCGACGCCGTCGTGTTCACGTCGTCCTCGACCGTGCGCAACCTGGTCGGCATCGCCGGCAAGCCGCACCCGTCGACGGTGATCGCGGTGATCGGCCCCGCCACTGCGAAGACCGCCGAGGAGCACGGCCTCCGGGTCGACGTCCTGGCACCCAAGCCGGACGTCGACGAGCTGGTCGACGCGCTGGCCGACTTCGGTGCCGCGCGTCGGGCGGAGATGCTCGACGCCGGGCTGCCGGTGACGAAGCCGTCGGAGCGCAAGCCCTCCGGGCGCAAGAAGGTCACCTCCTCACGATGAGCGACGAGGGCGGCGCCCCGGTGCCGCGGCCGGTCACCCGGCCGCGGCGGCTCCGCACGACCCAGGGCCTGCGGAGCATGGTCGCCGAGACGCACCTGGTGCCGGAGCAGCTCGTGCTGCCGATGTTCGTCCGAGAGGGCGCCGCGGAGGCACGTCCGATCTCGTCGATGCCGGGCGTCGTCCAGCACACCCGTCACTCCCTGCTCGAGGCCGCCCGCGAGGCGGCGGAGCTCGGGCTCGGCGGTGTGATGCTCTACGGCATCCCCGAGTCCAAGGACGCAGTCGGCTCCGGTGGCATCGACCCGTCCGGGATCCTCAACCTCGCGATCACCGACGTCGTCGCCGAGGTCGGCGACGCGCTCACGGTGATGAGCGACCTGTGCCTCGACGAGTTCACCGACCACGGCCACTGCGGGGTGCTCACGCCCGACGGCCGGGTCGACAACGACCGGACGCTCGAGGCCTACGCCGAGATGGCGCTGGCGCAGGCCGATGCCGGGGTCGACATGGTCGGCCCGAGCGGGATGATGGACGGCCAGGTCGCCGCGGTCCGCGGTGCGCTGGATGCCGCCGGACACACCGACGTCGCGATCCTGGCCTACTCCGCGAAGTACGCCTCCTCCTTCTACGGACCCTTCCGCGAGGCCGTCGACAGCTCCCTGCAGGGCGACCGGCGGACCTACCAGCAGGACGCCGCCAACGCCCGCGAGGGCGTCCGCGAGGCGCTGCTCGACGTCGCCGAGGGCGCCGACATCGTGATGGTGAAGCCCGCGCTCGGCTACCTCGACGTCGTACGCCGGGTGCGCGACGCCGTCGACGTCCCGGTCGCGGCGTACAACGTGTCGGGCGAGTACGCCATGGTCGAGGCCGCCGCCGCGAACGGCTGGATCGAGCGGGAGCGGGCGATCCTCGAGCTGCTCACCTCGATCCGCCGCGCCGGCGCCGACGTCGTGCTCACCTACTGGGCCGCCGAGGCCGCTCGTCTCCTGGCTCGCTGAGCTGTTCTCGCTTCCTCGTCCGCGGAGAGAGCCCGCCGGCGAGCGTCAGTGGGTGAGGTTGTACACGCACTGGTCGAACGCGTCGTGAGGATCGAGCGGGTTGTCGATCAGCCCCTCGGCCAGGCACTGCACGATCGCCTCGGCCTGGGTCAGGATCGTCGGCGTCGGAAGCGGCGGGACCGAGATCGTCGGACCGCCCCCGGGAACCGTGACCGGCGGGATCGTCGGCGTCGGCGACGTGCCCGGGTTGGGCGCCTGGGTGGGCCCGCCGGTCGGCCCCGTCGTCGGACCGCTCGTCGGGTCGGTCGACGGCTGGCCCGGGTGGTGGTGGCCGTGGTGACCGTGGTGGTGGCCATGGTGGTGGTGGTGGTGGACGCCGTCGTGCACCAGCGGGGTGTTGCCGAGGCTGAAGCTGGTGGTGGTCGTGCCGTTCGGCACCGAGCTGTAGTTGCCGGCGAGGTAGGCCCGCTCGATCGCGAGCACGAGGTCGACGTACTTCTGGCTGTGGTTGTAGCGATAGACGGCCGACCGTTGGCCGCTCGTGGTCGAGAGGTCGTCGGGACCGGAGCAGAGGTAGACCGCGGAGCCCAGCGCCGCGTCGTAGATGTCCTGCGGGTTGCGCTGGCCGTCGTTGTCGGCGTCGACGCCGACGATCGCCCACGTCGAGGGGATGAACTGCATCGGCCCGACCGCACGGTCGAAGCGGGAGTCGTGGTCGTACTGGCCGGCGTCGGTGTCCTTGATCAGCACCGTGCCGTGCTTGCCGTCGAGCGCCGGGCCGTAGATGCCGGGCTGGGCGATGCCCCGGTCGGTCAGCACGTTGCCGTCCGCGCGGCCGTGGTCGGACTCGACCCGACCGATCGCGGCGACCAGCTGCCAGGGCATCCGGCAGCTGCGGTCGGCCGCGTTGATCACGGTCGCGGCCCGCTCGTACGCCGCCAGGGCGACCGCCGGGATCCCGCTGGCCGAGGCCGTGGCGACGACCTGCTGTGCGTCACCGGGGACGCCGTGGGTGAGGGTGCCCGGGGCAGTCAGGCTGGCGGGCGCCTCGACGGCCTGGGCGGGCACCCGGGTGCCGTCGGGCAGGGTCTGGGAGTCGGCGGAGGCCGAGGCGTTCGAACCAGCGGTCGCCAGACCGGCCGTCCAGGCGGCCGAGAGAACGGCGAGCGGCAACAGTGCCGACGCCTTCTGCGCCCGTCCGAACCGAGCCATCGAACCTTCCTCCTCGCAGAGCCTTCCGGAGAGGGTTCGTCGCCTGCCACGCCTCCGGCTGCCCACTGACCGTCGTACCCCGTCTGCTGCGGTGTACGCCGGTCAGTGGAGCCCTGGCTCCGAGTGCAGGTTTCCCTCCCTGACGCTCTTCTAAACGAGCCGGAACCGTCCATGTTACGCGGGAGTAGACGTGCGATGGGCCACTCTCCGGAACCCGTGACCGGCCTCGATTGCGGCCGGGTTGGGCACCTCGGCCACAATGTCCCGGTGACTCACGACCGGTCGGAGGCTCTGTTCGCTCGTGCGAGCGCGGTCACGCCCGGCGGGGTCAACTCCCCGGTGCGCGCGTTCCGCGCCGTCGGCGGGACGCCACGGTTCATCCGTTCGGCGTCCGGGGCCCGGCTGACCGACGTCGACGGGCACGAGTACGTCGACCTGGTCGGCTCGTGGGGCCCGATGCTGCTCGGCCACGCCCACCCCGAGGTGATGGCGGCCGTGCGCGACGCACTGGCCCGCGGCACGTCGTACGGCGCCCCGACCGAGGCCGAGGTCGACCTCGCCGAGGAGATCGTCGGGCGTACGCCGGTCGAGCAGGTCCGCCTGGTCTCCTCCGGCACCGAGGCGACGATGTCGGCGATCCGGCTGGCGCGGGGGTTCACGGGCCGAGACGTCGTCGTGAAGTTCGCCGGCTGCTACCACGGTCACGTCGACGCCTTGCTCGCCGCGGCGGGCTCGGGCCTGACCACGTTGGCGGTGCCCGGCACCCCCGGGGTCCCGGAGAGCGCGACCGCGCTCACCCGGGTGCTCCCCTACCACGACCGCGACGCCGTGGCGGCGCTCTTCGCCGAGGAGGGCGATCGCATCGCCTGTGTGATCACCGAGGCGGCTCCCGGCAACATGGGCGTGATCACGCCTGAGCCGGGCTTCAACCAGTTCCTGGCGACGACCTGCGCCGAGCACGGGGCCTTGTTCGTCAGCGACGAGGTGATGACCGGCTTCCGCGCGTCCCGCCAGGGCCAGTGGGGCCTCGACGGCGCGCTCGAGGGCTGGACCCCCGACCTGATGACCTTCGGCAAGGTGATGGGTGGCGGCTTCCCGGCCGCGGCGTTCGGTGGCCGCGCCGACGTCATGCAGATGCTCTCCCCGGTCGGCCCCGTCTACCAGGCCGGCACGTTGTCGGGGAACCCGATCGCGGCCACGGCCGGCCTGACGACCCTGCGGCTGGCGACCGACGACGTCTACGCGCACGTGACGTCCGCCGCCGACGCGATCAAGGACGCCGCCGACAAGGCGTTGTCCGACGCCGGCGTGCCACACACCGTCCAGTCGGCCGGCACCATGTTCTCGGTCTTCTTCACCGACGGCCCGGTGCGCGACTACGACGACGCGCAGCGCCAGGACATCGCGGCGTACGCCGCCTTCTTCCACGCCATGCTCGACCATGGGGTCTACCTGCCCCCGTCGGCGTACGAGGCGTGGTTCCTCTCCTCGGCCCACGACGACACCGCCGTCCAGACCGTCGTGGACGCACTGCCGCTCGCCGCGGCGGCCGCCCGGGAGGCGACGCGTGGCTGAGCAGACGACCGTCCACCTGATCCGGCACGGCGAGGTCCACAACCCCGAGGGTGTCCTCTACGGGCGCCGCGACGGGTACCACCTGTCCGACCTCGGTCGGCAGATGGCCGAGCGCATCGGCAAGGCGCTCGGCGACCGTGACATCGCGCACCTCCGTACGTCGCCGCTCGAGCGGGCGCAGGAGACGGCCGCGCCGCTGGCGGCAGCACGAGATCTGACGCCGGTGATCGACCCGCGCGTGATCGAGTCGGGCAACGTGTTCGAGGGCAAGCGCTTCGGCCACGGCGACAACGCGCTGCGCAAGCCCAGCACCTGGATCCATCTCTGGAACCCGCTGAAGCCGTCGTGGGGCGAGCCCTACAAGGAGGTCGTCGCCCGGATGACGGCCGCGATCCACGACGCGCGCGACGCGGCCCGTGGTCACGAGGCCGCGATCGTCTCCCACCAGCTGCCCATCTGGATCACCCGGCTGTCGCTGGAGCACCGGTCCTTCCTGCACGACCCACGCAAGCGCGAGTGCACGCTGTGCTCGGTGACGTCGCTGCAGTTCACCGGTGACGTGCTGACCACCATCAGCTACTCCGAGCCGGCCGGTGACCTGATCCCGGTGCGGGACAAGTCGGCGCCGTTCTCGGCCGGCAACGCACCGGAGGCGAGGCGGCCCTAGGTGTTGACGCGCTTGCGCTCGTCGCTCGTGGTGGCAGTACTCCTGCTGACCGCGAGCGGTTGCTCCTCCCTCCACGGTCTCAACGGCACCGACGGCAAGGGCTACGTCGTGGGCAACGGCGCCATCCGGACCATCCCCGTGGCCGAGCGCGGCGCCCCGGTGGACCTGTCCGGGCGGGATCTCCACGGCAAGCCGATCACGCTCGCGTCGTTCCGCGGCAAGCCCACCGTCGTGAACGTCTGGGGGTCCTGGTGCGCGGACTGCCACCACGAGCAGCCCTTCCTCGTGGCCGCGGCGCGACAGCTGGGCGGCAAGGTCAACTTCGTCGGGATCGACAGCCGCGACAACGGCACCGCCCAGGCCCGGGCCTACACCCAGCGGTACGGCATCGGCTGGCCGTCGTTCTTCTCCCCGGGCGGCGAGGCGCTGCTGGCGTTCTCGGGGGTGATCTCACGCACCTCGATCCCGTCGACGGTGGTGCTGGACGCGCAGGGACGCCCCGCGGCCGCCATCCTCGGCGGGGTGCCGACCAGCCTGACCCTGGTCGACGTGGTGCAGGACGTGATGGCGGATGGGTGACTGGTTCCAGCAGCAGGCTGCGTCCGGCTCGCTGCTCCTGGCCATCCCCGTGGCGCTCCTCGCCGGCCTGGTCTCCTTCTTCTCACCTTGCGTGATCCCGCTGCTCCCGGGCTACCTGTCCTACGCGACCGGCCTGTCCGGAGCAGACCTCGAGGACGCCCGCCGTGGCCGGATGCTGGCCGGTGCCGTGCTGTTCGTGCTCGGCTTCTCCGCGGTCTACGTCCTCCTCGGCTGGACGGCGGGATCCGTCGGCGACTGGCTGATCGAGTGGCGCACCCAGCTGGAGATCGTGCTCGGCGCGATGCTCGTGCTGCTCGGGCTCGCGTTCGCGGGGCTGGTGCCGTTCCTCCAGCGCGACGTGCGCATCCACTCCGTGCCGGCGGTCGGGCTCGGGGCCGCGCCGTTGCTGGGCTTCCTGTTCGGGCTGGGCTGGACGCCGTGCGTCGGGCCGACCCTGAGCGCGATCATCGGGCTCGAGCTGAACGAGGGGACGGCCAGCCGCGGGGCACTCCTCGCCGCCATCTACTGCGTCGGGCTCGGCCTGCCGTTCATCGTGGCTGCCCTGGCCTACCGCCGGGCGCTGGGCGCGTTCCGCGTGATCCGACGCCACCAGCAGTGGGTCACCCGCATCGGCGGCCTGATGCTGGTCGTGGTCGGCCTCGCCCTCCTGACCGGCTTCTGGGACCAGGCCGTGACCTGGCTCCAGATCCACCTCGTCAACCAGTCGACGGTGGCGGTGTGAGGCTGCCATGAGCGACGTCCGGACCGAGCCGGCCGACGAGACCGAGCGCTGGCAGCCGAGCGGTGACCGTGACCACCACCGGCGCGCGGGAGAGCTGACGGCGTGGGAGTTCCTGCGCTGGGCCTGGCGCCAGCTGACCTCGATGCGGACGGCGCTGGTCCTGCTCCTCCTGCTCGCCCTGGGAGCGATCCCGGGGTCGGTCATCCCGCAGAGCGGGGTGGACGCGCTCAAGACGCAGAACTGGCAGGCGGCCCACCCCCACCTCACCCCGATCTACGACCGGCTCGGCCTCTTCAGCGTCTACCACTCGCCGTGGTTCGCCGCGATCTACCTGATGCTGATGGTCTCGCTGGTCGGCTGCATCGTGCCGCGCCTGTTCGTCTACTGGCGTGGGTACCGCAAGCAGCCCCCCGCCGCCCCCCGCAACCTGACCCGCCTGCCGGACCACGCGACGTACACCACCGACGAGGAGCCGGGGGTCGTCCTGCACCGGGCGGCTCGCCGGCTCTCGCGCGGCCATCGCGTCGCCACCTCCGAGGGCACCGCCACGTCGTTCGAGGGTGTCGACGAGGGGTGGGTCTCCGCGGAGCGGGGACAGCTCCGCGAGGCCGGCAACCTGCTCTTCCACCTGTCGGTGCTGATCGTGCTGGTGGGCTTCGGGGTCGGCAGCCTGTTCGGCTACAAGGGCGGCGTCATCCTGGTCGTGGGCAGCGGCTTCTCCAACACGCTGACCCAGTACGACGACTTCGATCCCGGCTCGCTCTTCAACGCCGACAAGATGGAGCCCTTCTGCTTCACCGTGAAGCCGCCGTTCGACATCGACTGGATCGAGTCGGGTCCACGACAGGGAATGGCCCGCGGGTTCGTCGCCCACCTGGCCTACCGCACCTCGTGCCAGGGCCATCCGTCGAGCTGGTCGCCCGAGCAGACGTACGACCTGAAGGTGAACCACCCGCTCACCATCGGTGGCACCCAGATCTTCCTGATCGGGCACGGCTACGCGCCGGTGATCACGGTCCGCGACGGGCAGGGGCACAAGCTGTACGACGGGCCGACGGTGTTCTTGCCGGAGAGCTCGAACTTCGAGTCGTTCGGCGTGGTCAAGGCACCCGGCCGGAAGGCCGGCCAGGACATCGGCCTGGAGGGGTTGTTCTACCCGACGTTCGCGCTCGTGAACGGCGACCCGATCAACGTGATGGGCAAGGACGAGAATCCTGCGCTGTCGCTGCTCGCCTACGTCGGCGACCTCGGCTACAACTCCGGGGTGCCGCAGTCGATCTACGCGATGGACAAGGCGCACATGCGGCAGCTGAAGAAGCCGAACGGGAAGATGTTCCGGCTCGACCTGCAGCCCGGCGAGACGGTCCGGCTCCCCGACGGCGCCGGATCGGTGACGTTCCACGGCGTGCGGCACTGGACGCGGCTGCAGATCAGCCGGACGCCGGACGTGTGGGTCACCCTGCTGGGCGTCGTCCTCGCCCTGGTCGGACTGCTCGGCTCGCTGTTCATCCGGTCCCGCCGGGTCTGGGTGCGCGCGCATCGTCGCGACGGCAGGACGCTGGTCGAGGTGGCCGGACTGGACCGGTCGGGGGGCGGCGACCTGGCCCCCGTACTCTCGTCGGTGGTGGACTCGTTGCAGGTCGGGACCACCGAGACACCGAAGGAGCCGGCGTGACGAACACCGACTGGGAGCACCTGAGCAACCAGGCGATCGCGGCTGCGGGGATCGTCTACTTCCTGGCGCTGATGGCCCACCTGGTCGAGTGGAGCGCCCTCCGCACGGTGCCGCTCACGACGACCGCGCGGACCGCCGTACCAGCAGGCGCCGGTGCGGGTGCGCCGCCGGCCGCGGGCGACGAGCCGTCACCGCCCGCGCTCGACGGACCCACCGAGTCGACTCGGTTCCGCATCGACATGTTCGGCCGGCTGGCGCTGATGCTGACCGTGATCGCGTGTGCGGCCCACCTGGTGGGCCTGATCGGCCGGGGCATGGCCGCGGACCCCAACCGGGTGCCCTGGGGCAACATGTACGAGTTCACGATCACCGGCTCGTTCGTGGTCGCGGCCGGCTACCTGCTGCTGCGCAAGCGCTACAGCCTGGCCTGGATGGGCCCGATCGTGACCGCGATCGAGATCGTGCTGCTGATGGTCGCGGTGCTGTGGCTCTACGACCCGATCGCTCCGCTCACCGAAGCTCTGCTGTCGTACTGGCTGGTGATCCACGTGATGTCGGCGATCATCGCGACCGGGGCGTTCACCCTCGGCGGGATCACCTCCGCGCTCTACCTGATCAAGGCGCGGTCGGAGAAGCGGGGCGGGAGCGACCACGGCTACATCGCCCGGCTGCCCGCGCTGACCACGCTCGACCGGGTGTCCTACCGGATCCACGCCTTCGCGTTCCCCGTCTGGACGTTCGCGGTGCTGATCAGCGGGCCGATCTGGGCGCACCAGGCCTGGTCGTCGTACTGGAACTGGGACCCCAAGGAGGTCTGCGCGTTCATCACCTGGGTGGTGTACGCCGCCTACCTGCACGCGCGGGCGACCGCCGGCTGGCGTGGCCGCAACGCGGCGATCCTGGCCCTGGTCGGCGTCGCGACGCTGTGGTTCAACTTCATCGGGATCAACTACTTCTCGACGACCAGCCAGCACTCCTACGCGAGTGGTGCCTCGGCGGTCAGCCTGCGCGAGCGCTAGGGCGTGTCCTCGGGACCCTTCTTGCGCGAGATGCCCTCGAGGAACTCGTCGTCGTCATCGGGCCCGTAGGGCCGGACGTACTCGTCGTCGTGGTGCGGCCGCCGGGGGAAGCCCTCGAGCAGGAATCGCGCGGCGTAGTAGGAACCCACCGCGACCACGATCAGCAGCAGCACGAACCTCCACACACGCACAGACTAGGTCGCTCCTGGTCGTGTGGGGGCGAGTCCGGCGGATTCTGGTCAACGGTCGGGTGATGTCTAACCTGTAGGGGTGAAGGAGTTCTGGGTCTACACCGGCCTGCGGCTGCTGTTCTTCGCCGCCTCGGTCATCGTCGTCGGCGGGATCTGGCTCGCGGTCACCGACTCGGCCAACGTGATGTGGGTCCTGGTCATCTCCCTCGTGATCAGCGGCCTGGCGTCGCTGTTCCTGCTCGGGCGTCAACGGATCGCGCTCGCGCAGCACGTCGACGAGCGTGCCCGCCGGGCGACGGAGAAGTTCGAGGAGCTGAAGGCGAAAGAGGACGTCGACTGAGCAGCCGCGTGTGAGGTACGAACACGCGGCGTGCGCGAAGTCGGGTTGAGCGAGGCCCACGGCTGAGCGTGCGAAGCCGTGCGGGGCCAGTCGAAACCATGGCTCCGTGGGTGGTCGACCCGTGGTCTCGACGGGCTCGACCGACGGGTCGGGGTCTCGTGGTCTCGACGGGCTCGACCGGTGGGTGGTCGACCCGTGGTCTCGACAGGCTCGACCGACGGGTCGGGGTCTCGTGGTCTCGACAGGCTCGACCGACAGGTCGTCGACCCGTGGTCTCGACGGGCTCGACCGACGGGTCGGGGTCTCGTGGTCTCGACGGGCTCGACCGACGGGTCGGGGTCTCGTGGTCTCGACGGGCTCGACCGACGGGTCGGGGTGTCGACGGGCCCGACCGACGGGTGCTACTTCTTGCGGTTGATCTGCCGGTTGATGCGGGACGGCGACTGGCCGAGGATCTTGGCCAGCAGGGGCACGCGCATCCGCCAGGCGACGATTCCGGCCACGACGATCACCAGCAGGATCAACCAGATCATGGTGTCAGCCTAGTCCGCTGGTGGCTGGTCAGCTCCCGATCGTCAGCCCCACCAGCAGCCCGAGCCCGTAGAGCAGCTCGGCGATGCCGGTGAGCTGGAGCACCGGGATCAGGCCGGGGCCTCCGGCGCCCGAGCGGACGACCCGGGCGGCACGGGCGGCCGGAACGACGTACACCAGGGCGAGCAGGGCCCACCACGTGGTGGCGAGCGCGACCCCGAGGAGCGCGATCAGGGCGAGCAGCATCAGCAGGACGTAGAAGATCCGGGTGCGCTGGTCGCCGAGCCGGACGGCGAGCGTGATCTTGCCGGAGCCGCGGTCGGTGGGGATGTCGCGGAGGTTGTTCGCGACCAGGATCGCGCAAGCGATCGCGCCGATGCCGACGGCGGCGTACAGGGCGGAGGCCTGCCACTCCTCGGTCTGGACGTAGGCCGTGCCGATCACGGCGACCAACCCGAAGAAGACGAACACCATGAGCTCGCCGAGCCCCAGGTACCCGTAGGGCTTCGAGCCGCCGGTGTAGAACCAGGCGGCCAGCATCGACACCGCACCGACGAGCACCAGCCACCACGCGGTCGTCACGCCGAGCACCAGCCCGGCGACGGCTGCGACGCCGAACGCGAGGAACGCCGCGCGCTTCACCGCGCCGGGCGACGCCGTACCGGAGCCGACGAGCCGCATCGGGCCGACCCGGTCGGCGTCGGTGCCGCGGATGCCGTCGGAGTAGTCGTTGGCGTAGTTCACGCCGACCTGCAGCGCGAGCGCGACCACGAGAGCCAGCAGCGCCTTCCACCACACCGCGTCGTCGCCGTACGTCGCGACGCCGGTGCCGGCGAGCACCGGTGAGATCGCCGCGGGCAGCGTGCGCGGGCGCGCACCCGCGAGCCAGTGAGCGGCAGAAGCCATGGGCGGGATTCAAGCAGTCGCGGCCGAGGGGTCGAGCGCGTGGGTCGTCAGGAACCGCTCGGCAGCGCGCACCGCCGGGTGCACCAGCACGCCGGCGGTCACGATCACGGCGGCGATCACGACCCAGCCGAGGGTGCCGTGGTTGAGCGCGAGCCAGGTGTACGCCGCCGGGCCGATGATGTTCGTCAGCCGCTGACCGATGCCCCAGACGCCTTGGTACTCACCGCGACGGGTCGGATCGGACAGCTCGCTGAGGAAGCCCCAGACGGCCGCCGACTCGAACAGCTCAGCCCCGGTCACGGTCATGTGGCCGACGAGCAGGAGCACGATGGACGTCCAGCCGAGGGTGTCGTGGGTGACCGCGACGATCGCGCACGAGGCGACCATGAACGCGACCGCGAGCCGGACGCCGCGGAGCGCCCCGGCGACGTTGTTCATGCCACGGGCGGCGGGCACCTGGAGCAGCACGCAGAGGACGGTGTTGGTGCCGAACAGCCAGGCCAGCGTCCAGTGCGGGGCATCGGTGCGCTCCACCAGCCAGAGCGGGATGACGATCGTGAGCAGGATCTGGTGGGTGCTGAGGACCCCGCTCAGGATCGCGGTCGCCGTGAAGCCCCGGTTCTGCAGCGCCTTCGGGCTGGTGGTGACGCACGGGGCTCTCGATGGCGCGGCGGCGGCCGCGGGCCGGTCGCTCCCGGTGGGCTCGGGCAGTCGGCCGATCAGCATCGCGTTGCAGCCGAGGACGAAGGCGGTGAACACCGGGAGGAACCGGATGACGGTGTGGCTGTCGGTGGCGAGGGCGAGGCCGCTGACCAGAGCGCCGAGGGTGAAGCCGAGGTTGAGCGTGGAGCGCAGGTAGGCCTGGTACTTCACTCGCTCCTCGCGCGGGAAGATCGCGATCGTGTAGGCGCCCCGACCTGCGCCGCCCACGCTGTTCACGAGGGTGAAGGCCGCCAGCAGCGCCACGAAGGCCGCGAAGCCGTGGATCACGGGGTAGGTGAGGTAGAGCATCGCCTCGAGCGCCGCGCCGACCGCCCACATCCGTCGCGCGCCGTACCGGTCCGCCACCCGGCCGAGCGGCACCGACAGGCTGAGCGCGACGACGCCCGTGATCGACAGACCGAGGCCGACCTGAGCGGCGCTGAGGCCCACGATCTGGGTGAAGTAGACGGCGTTGCCCGTGGTGAAGACGCCGTCGCCCAGCGCGAACAGGATCGACTGCACCGAGAGCCTGCGCGCCACGGGATGGTCGGGCAGGAGCCGGTGCAACCGAGAGGGCATGCCGGCGATTGAACCAGCACCACTAGCGTTCGTCGCATGGGTTTGCGGCTGACCGGAGACGTCGAGCGGGACGTCGACGCCGTCGCTGCGTGGCTCGACGCGGCCGACCCGGGGCCGGCCGAGATCGCGACGTCGGGGTCGTCGGGCAGGCCCAAGCAGGTGGTCCTCTCGCGCGACGCCGTGCTGGCGTCGGCGGCTGCGTCGGCGGCCCGGCTCGGCGGGTCGGGGCCGTGGCTGCTCGCGCTGCCCACGTCGTACGTCGCCGGCCTGAACGTCGTCGTCCGCTCGCTGGTCGCCGGGCACCGGCCGGTCGTCCTCGGTGAGCGCTCGCCGGCGGACGCCTGGGTCGTCGGCGGCCATCTCTCGCTGGTGCCGACCCAGCTGCACCACTGGCTCGCCCGTCCCGCCGACGTCGATGCCCTGGCGGCGTTCGACACGGTCCTGGTCGGGGGAGGACCGGTCGACGTGTCCCTGAAGGAGCGGGCGAAGAACGCCGGCGTCCGGCTGGTGGCGACGTACGGGATGGCGGAGACCTGTGGCGGCTGTGTGTACGACGGGCTGCCCCTCGACGGCGTGGGGGTCGCAGTGGCGGCGGACGGGCGTGTGCGGTTGTCCGGGCCGACCCTCTTCGACGGCTACCTCGACGACCCGGCCGCGACCGCCGAGGTGCTGGTCGACGGGTGGTTCCACACCTCCGACGCCGGTCGGCTGACCGATGACGGCCGGCTGCACGTGCTCGGACGGGTGGACGACATGGTGGTCAGTGGTGGGGTGAACGTGCCCGCGGCGGCCGTCGCCGCCCGGCTGCGGGAGCATCCGCGCGTCGCGGCTGCGGAGGTGGTCGGGCTGGCCGATGCCGAGTGGGGCAACCGGGTGGTCGCCGTGGTCGTCGGTGACCTCGAGCTGGACGAGGCGCGCGACTGGGTGGGCGAGCGGCACCCACGTGCCTGGGCGCCACGAGAGGTGGTCGTCGTACCTGCGCTGCCGATGCTCGGCAACGGCAAGGTCGACCGGCTCGCCGTCCGCTCGCTCGCAGGTGACGACTCGTGAGGGTCTTCTCGATCCCGATGACGACGCGCTTCCGCGGGATCACCGTGCGCGAGGGGGTGCTGGTCGAGGGCGACGGCGGCTGGGGGGAGTGGAGTCCGTTCACGGAGTACTCGCCGGAGGTCGCCGAGCCCTGGCTGCGCTGCGCCGAGGAGGCCGCGGCCGGTGACTGGCCCGCGGCCGTACGCGACTCGGTACCGGTCAACGTGACGGTGCCGGTGGTCGCGCCCGAGGTCGCGCACGCGCTGGTGCGTCGCTCGGGATGCGCGACCGCGAAGGTCAAGGTGGCGGACCCGGGCTCCGTGCTCGGCGAGGACCTCGCACGGGTCGAGGCCGTGCGCGACGCGCTCGGGCCGACCGGGCGGATCCGGGTCGACGCCAACGGCGCCTGGTCCGTCGACGACGCGGTGGCCGCGATCGCTGCCCTGGAGCGGGCGGCCGGTGGGCTCGAGTACGTCGAGCAGCCGTGCGCGTCGGTCGAGGACCTGGCGGCGTGCCGTCGCCGGGTCGACGTCCCGATCGCCGCCGACGAGTCGATCCGGCGGGCAGCCGACCCCTACCGGGTCCGCGACCTCGGGGCCGCCGACATCGCGGTGCTCAAGGTGCAACCGCTCGGCGGGGTGTGGGCGTGCTTGCGGATCGCCGAGGAGATCGGGATGCCCGTGGTCGTCTCGTCGGCGTTGGAGACCTCGCTCGGTCTGGCGGCCGGCGTCGCGCTGGCCGCGGCGCTGCCGACGCTCGAGCACGCGTCGGGGCTGGCGACGCGGGCGCTGCTGACCGCCGATGTCGCGACACCGGAGCTGGTGCCGGTGAACGGCGCGCTGCCGGTCGTCGTACCCACGATCGTGCCCGAGCTGATCGACGCGGTCTCCGCGTCCCCGGAGCGGGTCGCCTGGTGGGAGGACCGGCTCGCGGCGGTCCGGGCGGTGCGGAAGACTGCGCGCCCGTGACGACGTCGACGGATCTGGCCCGTGCCGTCATCGGCCACCTCGTCGAGAACGGCGTGGGGGAGATCGTGCTCGCCCCGGGATCACGCAACGCGCCGCTGTCGTTCGCCGCGTACGACGCGGCCGGCGCCGGTCTGGTCCGGCTGCACACACGGATCGACGAACGCTCGGCCGCCTACCTGGCCCTGGGGCTGACCAAGGTGGGCTCCTCGGCGGCCGTGCTCTGTACCTCCGGCACGGCCGTGGCCAACCTGCACCCCGCGATGCTCGAGGCGGCGCACGCCGGCGTACGCCTGATCGCGGTCACCGCCGACCGCCCCGCCCGGCTCCGCGGCACCGGGGCCAACCAGACCACCGACCAGGTCGGCATCTTCGGGCCGCTCATCCCGACCGCGGACATCTCCCGGACGGCCCCCGACCTTCCGCAGGTTCTGGCCGGCGTGTTCGGTGCCGCACATCAGGGGTCGCCCCTTCATCTCAACCTGCAGCTGGACGATCCGCTGGTGCCGGAAGACCGGTGGACCGACGACCTGCCGGACACGCCGGAGCAGGAGGGCCGTCGAGGCTGGCGGCGCTTCCAGAACGACGGCTCCGAGGTCGCGATCCCGCACGGCCCACGGACGGTCGTCGTGGCCGGGGACGACGCAGGGCCGCCTGCCCGCACGCTCGCGGAGCGCGCCCAGTGGCCGCTCCTGGCGGAGCCCTCGAGCGGCTCGCGCACCGGCACCCACGCGATCCGCACCTATCGGCTCCTGCTCGGATCCACCCTGGCCGACGAGGTCGAACGGGTCGTGGTGTTCGGGCACCCGACCCTGTCGCGGCCGGTCTCCCGGCTCCTCGCCCGCGACGACGTCGAGGTCTTGAGCGGCCCGTCGTACGGCGTGTGGACCGGGCGCCCGTACGGCGTCGACCACTCCTTCGACCGGCTCACCGTCGGCGAAGGCGTCGAGACGGATTGGCTCGGCCGCTGGCTCGAGGCCGACGTCCGGGTGAGTCGCGACCTCGACCGGTTGCTCGCCGCCGAGCCCGGGCTGACGCCGTACGACGTCGCGGGGGCGGTGGCGCGGGCCCTGCCGCGCGAAGGGCTCCTCGTCGTCGGTGCGTCCAACCCGATCCGCGACCTCGACCTGATGGTCCCCCGCTACGAGGTCGGCGGCCGCCGCAAGGTGATCGCCAACCGCGGCCTGTCCGGCATCGACGGCGTCGTCTCCACCGCCATCGGGGCGGCGCTGGGCCGACGCTCCGACCGCAGCCTCGCCCTGGTCGGCGACGTCACCTTCCTGCACGACAGCAACGGCCTGGTCCTCGGCCCCGACGAGCCGCGTCCCGACCTCACGATCGTCGTCGTCAACGACGACGGAGGCTCGATCTTCGCCACCCTCGAGCAGGGCTCCGAGCAGTACGCCGACCGCTACGACCGGCTCTTCGGTACGCCGCACGGCGTCGACCTGGCGAGCCTGTGTGCCGCCACCCGAACGCCTCACCTGAAGGTCACCAGCCGACCCGAGCTCGAGCAGGCCCTGGCCGGTCCCAACGGCGGCATCGAGGTGGTCGAGGCCGTCGTACGTCGCGACGACCGGCGTGCCCTCGACGCCCGCATCCGCGCACTGGCCGCCGAATGAGCCGCGGGGGTTGCCGGGTGGACGTGCCGGTCCGACACTGGGCCTGACGCACCCAGACCCGGATGGCCCCATGTCCGAGCACCACGACGTCGTCGTCATCGGCGGCGGACAAGCCGGCCTCGTCGCCAGCCACGAGCTGAGCAGTCGCGGCGTTGACCATGTCGTGCTCGAGCGGGAGCGCATCGCCGAGAGCTGGCGCAGGTCGCGCTGGGACTCGTTGATGTTCCAGTTCCCGAACTCCGTGCTCGCCCTTCCCGGACAGCCCTACGCCGGGTCGGACCCCGACGGGTTCAGCCACCACACCGAGGTGCTCCGCCTGCTCGAGCGGTACGCCGCGCTGGTCGCGGCACCGGTGCGCGAGTCGACGCCGGTCCTGTCGCTGGACCGCGTCCGAGACCGCTGGCGCACGCGGACCCCGGACGGTGAGATCGCCTCGCGTGCCGTCGTCGTGGCCACCGGTCCGTTCCAGCGAGCCCGGATCCCGGCCGTGGCCGCAGACCTCCCCGGAGGACTCGCCCAGCTCCACGCCGTGGACTACCGCAACCCCGGCCTCCTGCCCGACGGCGCGGTGCTCGTCGTCGGAAGCGGGGCGTCGGGGGCCCAGATCGCCGAGGAGCTGGTCGGCGCCGGCCGGACCGTCTACCTCTGCCTCAACCGCCACCGGCGCGTGCCACGCCGGGTGCTCGGGCACGACGTGACCACGTGGCTGGTGGAGCTCGGCCTGATGGCTCGTACCCGCGCGGACTGGGTCGACGGACGCATGCCGCCGACCGTGCTCGTGACCGGCGTCGATGGCGGCCACGATGTCGACCTCCGGAGGCTGGGTGCCCGAGGAGTCGTCCTGCTCGGCCGCCTGACCGGGGCCTCGGGTGACGTCGTCCGGTTCGCCGATGACGCCGAGCCGATCCTGGCCGCCGCCGACGAGATGTACGACGCGTTCGTCCGCGCCGTCGCCGAACGCGCCGGAGCACCCGTGCCGGCGCGGCCGCCGTCGACGCCGGTCCCGCCGCGCCCGGAGCTCTCCCTCCGTGCCGCCGGCGTCACGACCGTCATCTGGGCCACCGGTTACGACTTCGACCACGGCTGGCTGCACGCCCCCTGCTTCGACGAGTCCGGCGACCCGGTGCAGCGCCGAGGCGTGACCGACGTGACCGGGCTCTACTTCCTCGGCCTTCACTGGATGCACACGTTCGGGTCGGGCACCTTCCTCGGTCTGGGGGACGACGCGGCGCACGTCGTCGAGCACCTGTCCCGGTTCCTGCAGGCGACCGATCCCCGCAACGAAGGTCAAGGCGCGACCGCCGCGGACGGGGCACCATGAGCGCATGAGCTCAGCCGCCGACACCTTCGCCGAGTTCGTCGACGGGCTCGCGGCCGCGCTCGACGACCACGACGCCACCGGCGAGGACTGGGCGGCTCGGCACCACTTCTCGCGCTACCACTTCGACCGGATGATCAAGTCCGTCGGCGGCGAGCCACCGCAGGCACTGCGCCGGCGCATCCTGCTCGAGCGCGCGGCGTACCGGATGATCACGACGAAGGCGCCGCTGCTCGACATCGCGGTCGAGGCCGGCTACTCCTCGCACGAGGCGTTCACGCGTGCCTTCACCAAGGCCTACGACGCTGCCCCGCGCGAGTGGCGCAAGAAGCCCGGGCACATCCAGATCGGGGAGGCGAACGGCGTGCACTTCGTGCCGCCGGGCAGCATCCGGCTGCCCTCGCGCGACGTCGTCCGCGGTGCCGACCTGCTGGAGAAGATGGTCGAGCACCACGTCTGGCTCACCGGCGAGCTGATCCGGGTGGCCGGCGTGCTGACCGACGAGGAGCTCGACACCGAGATCTCGCTCGAGGACGACGACGAGGGACAGACGGTCCGGTCCCTGCTCAGCCGGCTGGTCGGGCAGATGGGCATGTGGAACGCCGCGATGGCGACCCGCGACTACGACTGGAGCGTCGAGGACCACGAGTCGCTGACCTCGATGACACGACGTCTGCGGATCGAGGGGCCGCGCTACCTCGCCCACGTCCGCGAGGTCTGCGACCAGGGCCGGGTCGAGGACACCTTCGTCGACGCGATCTGCGAGCGGGCCGAGGTCTTCACCTACGGCGGGATGATCGCCCATGTGCTCACGTTCGCGGCGTACCGCCGCACCGTGGTCGTCCTCGCCCTCGCCCGGCTGGGCCACGACGAGCTGGGCTGGGGCGACCCGATGCGCTGGGTGGCGGACGCCAGGTGACGCGCGGCGCGGACAGGCAAGAATGTCCGCGTGGAGATCGCGTTCGAGCTCGTCGCCCTGGCGATCGTCGTCCTGGCCGGTACGGCGCTCGCTGACCGCGTCGGCTTCCCGGCTCCCCTCGGGCTGATCGTCGTGGGCGTCGTGGCGTCCTACGTCCCGGGCGTCCCGACCGTGCACCTCAGCTCGGACGTCGTGCTGCTCGGCCTGCTGCCACCACTCCTCTACTCCGCCGCCATCCAGACCTCCCTGGTCGACTTCAACGCCAACCGCCGGTCGATCCTGCTGCTCAGCGTCGGGCTGGTGGTGTTCACCAGCCTCGGCGTCGGCCTGCTCGTCCACTCCCTGCTGCCGGGCATCGACTGGTGGGCGGCGATCGCGATCGGTGCGGTGGTCGCTCCTCCCGACGCCGTCGCCGCGACCGCCATCGGCCGCCGGATCGGTCTGCCTCGACGCATCGTCACGATCCTCGAGGGCGAGTCGCTCTTCAACGACGCCACCGCACTGGTCGCCCTGCGCACCGCGATCGCCGCGGGCGCGGGCGGCGTCCACATGTGGAAGGTCGGCACCGACTTCCTGATCGCGTCGCTCGGCGGGGCCGCGATCGGGGTGGTGGTGTTCATCGTGGTCGCGCGGCTCCGGCGACACGTCACCGACCCGATCCTCGACACCGCGATCTCGTTCGTGGTGCCGTTCGCGACGTACATCGTCTCGGAGGAGGTGAACTCCTCCGGAGTCGTCAGTGTCGTCGTCGCCGGACTGCTCCTCGGCCACAAGGCTCCGATCATCCAGACCGCGCAGTCCCGGATCGCCGAGCGGATGAACTGGCGCACGATCGCGTTCTTCCTGGAGAACACCGTGTTCCTGCTGATCGGCCTGCAGGCACGTTGGATCCTCCACGACGTCCGCCAGGGCGGCGTCTCGACCGGTCGCGTCGTCACGGTCTGCGGACTCACCCTGCTGGCCGCCGTGGTGCTCCGGATCGTCTGGGTCTTCTTCGCGCGTTACCTGCTGGTCCGGCCAGGCCCCGATCCGACGACCGGCCAGGTCCCGCCTGCGGCGTTCACGTTCCTGCTCGGCTGGGCCGGGATGCGCGGCGTGGTGACGCTGGCCGCGGCGTTCGTGATCCCCGAGGACGCGCCGTACCGCGAGGTCCTGCTGCTGATCGCGTTCACCGTCGTGGCCGGCACGCTCTTCGTCCAGGGTCTGTCGCTGCCGATGCTCGCGCGACGCCTCCGCGTGCCCGCACCCGACCCCCTCGAGGACGCCCTCGCCCGCGCGACCGTGCTCCAGCAGGCGTCCAAGGCCGGCTTCAAGAAGCTGCACGACCTGGAGTACGACGACCGGCACGGCGTCTTCGCACTGCTCAAGCAGCGCATCGAGCAGCGCAACTTCGCGGCGTGGGAGCGGCTCGGCACCGTGGCCGACCAGGAGGCGCCCAGCGAGCTCTACACGCGCGTGCGCCTCGAGATGATTGCGGCCGAACGCGAGCGGGTGCTGGACATCCGCAAGTCCGGGACCGTCGCCAGCGAGGTCGTCAGCGACGTGCTGTCGATGCTCGACGTCGAGGAGTCGATGCTCGACATCAGTCAGGAGAGCCGCGACGACCTCCGGGTCACGACGGCCCAGCGGCGTACGGGTGACGCCTGTCCCGACCTGGACGCCTTCCCCGCGACCGACACCGTCGAGGGTCCCGAGTGCGGCGACTGCCTGCGCGAGGGTACGGCGTGGGTCGCCCTCCGGCAGTGTCTCGTGTGCGGCAACGTCGGCTGCTGCGACTCCTCGCCTCGCCGGCACGCGACCGCCCACTTCCACGACACCCAGCACCCGGTGATGGAGTCCGCCGAGCCCGGCGAGGACTGGCGCTGGTGCTATGTCCACCACGCGACCGCGTGACCGGCCCGGGGTTGCTCAAGTAGCGCAATTGCGCCACTTGTACGGCCGGTAGGGGCGATGCGCTGCTCAACCGGCGCAATTGCGCGGTTTGAGCATGCGGCACCGGGACCGCGGCACGCCGACCTGATGCCTAGGCTGGTCGCGTGCGGATCACCAAGTTCGGCCACTCCTGCGTCCGGCTCGAGCACGACGGGACGGTGGTGGTGATCGATCCCGGGATGTTCACCGATCCCGAGGCGGTCGACGGCGTCGATGCCGTCCTGATCACCCACGAGCACCCCGACCACTACCTGCCCGAGCACCTCGCTCGCACCGACGCGCCGGTCTTCACGATCGCGGCCGTCGCGGCCAAGATCCACGACGACTCACCCGACGTCAGTGATCGGGTCACGATCGTCACGCCGGGGGAGTCCTTCGACCCGGGCATCCCCGTCGAGTCGGTCGGCGAGCTGCACGCGGTGATCCACCCGGACCTCCCGAGGTTCTACAACTCCGGCTACCTCTTCGACCTCGGCGGTACGACGGTCTACCACCCGGGCGACTCCCTCACCGTGCCTCAGCAGCGCGTCGACGTGCTCTGCGTCCCGGTCTGCGCACCGTGGATGCGCGCGGCCGAGGGCATCGACTTCGCGCGCGCCGTCGGCGCCCCGCGCAACCTGGCGATCCACGACCGCATCTACTCCGAAGCGGGCCTGAGGATCGTCGACGGCCACTACGGCCTGCTGCTGCCGGAGACCTCGTCGTTCCACCGCCTCGCCGACGGCGCCGATCTCGACTAGGGGCAGAGCTGTCCCTCGACGAGGTCGTCCAGGGCCTGGTCCGGGTCGCCGGCGCCCCAGGTGACCGAGACGGTGAGGCGTCGATGCTCGGCCGGCGCCTCGAACGTCAGGCCCGAGTAGCCGGGTGCGTCGCCGTCCTTGCCGAGCACCGTGACCCGGCAGGGGAGCTGCTCCACGAGGATCACCGGCCCGTACGGCGAGTCGAGAGCCGGCGTCTCCATCTGATCGAGGAGGTACCGAGGCGGCAGCCGCCCGGCCAGCAGCGCGTCGGAGGATCTCCCGGAGAGGACGCCGGGCGACCCCCCGGTCAGCGCACGAGCAGGCAGAACGGATGGCCCGACGGGTCGGCCAGCACGTAGAGCGCCTCGTCCTCGTCGGTGCGGTCGAGGACGATCCGGGCACCGAGGGCCAGCGCCCGGTCGCGGTGTCGCGCCAGCTCGTCGGCACTCGACACCGAGAAGTCGAGGTGCATCTGCATCGGGACGTCGTGCTCGGGCCACGTCGTCGGCTCGAGCCGGTCGACCTGCTGGAAGGCGAGCTTGCGCCGACCTTCGGAGTCGACCAGCACCAGCCAGTCGGCGTCGTCGACTCCGGCGGTGGGAGGCTCGTCGCCCGGGCGGTACTGCAGGCCCAGCAGCTCGCGGTAGAACTCCGCGAGCCCACGGCAGTCGGTGGTGTCGATCGCGGTGTGCATCAGCCAGGGGTACTCGTCCATGGCCGGAACGCTAACCGGCGAGACCGACCTCAGCCGATGGTGAGGGAGTCGCGGACCGGCACGAACTTCGCCTGGGTCTCGGCCAGCTCCGCCTCGGGGTCGGAGTCGGCGACGATGCCGCAGCCGGCGAAGAGGCGCACGGTGTTCCCGGCGATCTCGGCCGAACGGAGAGCGATGCCCCACTCGCCGTCACCGGTGGTGTCCATCCAGCCGACCGGGCCGGCGTACCGACCACGAGTCATCCCCTCGATCTCGGAGATCAGGGCCACCGCCGCCGAGGTCGGCGTACCGCCCACCGCAGCGGACGGGTGCAGGGAGGCGGCCAGCTGCAGCGAGGAGACGGTGGTCGCGTCGTGGACCACGCCGGCGACGTCGGAGGCGAGGTGCATGACGTTGGGCAGGTGCAGGACGAACGGCGTCTCGGGCACCGTCATCGACGAGCAGTGCGGCTCGAGGGCGTCGGCGACCGAGCGAACGGCGTACTCGTGCTCCTCGTGGTCCTTGCTCGACCGAGCCAGCGTCGCGGCCAGCGCGAGGTCGCGGGTGTCGTCGCCGGTACGCCGGATCGTGCCGGCCAGGACCCGGGACGTCACCAGGCCACGCTCGCGACGGACCAGCATCTCCGGCGTCGCGCCGAACAGGCCGTCGACGTGGAAGGTCCAGCACATCGGGTAGGTCGCGGCGAGCCGGCTCAGGGGCCAGCGGACGTCGATCTTGCCCGCTGCGGTGGCGACGAGGTCGCGAGCCAGCACGACCTTGCCCAGAGCGCCTGCCGTGATCCGGCGTACGGCCTCGGCGACGACGGCCATCCAGTGCTCGCCGTCCATCGCGCCGTCGCTGAACACGACGTCCTCGGGTGCCTCGGCGTTCTCGTTGCGGCGGTCGTACGTCGCGTCGCCGACCAGCGTGAGCCAGGTGCGGCCGGCTCGGCGACCCACCACGACCTGCGGGACGGTCAGGACCGAGTCGCCGGGGTCGTCGGCGAACGCGAACGAGCCGAAGCAGACCAGACCTGAGCCGGGCTCGTTGACGTCGTCGCGGACGTTCGCACGGGCCACCGTCTCGGTCCACCACTTGTCGGCGTCGGAGAACCGGGTGATGCCACTCGGCCGGATCTCGGCCGCCACGCCCCAGCCGACCAGGCCCTCGTCGCGCCGCAGCCAGGTCACGGCGTCGTCGGCCGGGAGCAGTGCGAGAAGGGGTTCGTCGTCGTCGATCTCGGTCGTCCGGACCGAGAGACCCGGTGACGCAGGGTTGGCCGCAGGGCTCGTCACAGTCGGGAAGCGTACCCGGCGGGATCGCCCGATCCGGCCTCGACGGCACTCGTTGTCGCGGACGTCACTCTGCCGCCGGAGCCGGCCGCCGGGTCACGACCAGTAGACGACGACCTTGTCCCCGACGCGTACCTGGGAGAACAGCCACTTCACGCCGTCGTAGTCGCGGATGTTCACGCAGCCGTGCGAGGCACCGTTGTAGCCCACCGCCGCGAAGTCGGACGAGTAGTGCACCGCCTGGCCACCGGAGAAGAACATCGCGAACGGCATGGACGAGCCGTAGAGGCGCGACACGTGATCGGCGTCCTTGAGGTAGACGTGGAAGAGACCCTCGCGTGTGGGGGTGTCGTTCAACGTCGAGCCGAACCGCGCGTCGAGCGTCTGCTGCACGTGGCCGTCGACGACCCACCGCAGGGTGCGCGACGTCTTGTCGATGCAGATCACCCGGCCGGTCAGGCAGCGGGCGTCGAGCTTGCCGGGTGAGGGCAGCCGGTTGTGCAGCTCCGCTGTGGTCGGCCTCGTCGTCATCGCGGTCAGCCGGTCCAGGGTGCGCTGGTCGACGGCCCCCGTGACGGGGATCGCGCGCTTGGCCTGGAAGCCCTTGACGGCGGTGACGGTCGACGAGTCGTAGCTCCCGGTGACGTCGCCGAAGTACCACGCGATCTGCTTGAGCCGCGCCTGGATCACCCGGACGTCGTCGCCCGAGTCGCCGGAGGCGAACAGGGGCTTGCCGGCGTGCAGCACGTTGAACATCGCGTCATGGCTCGGCGTCACGGTCATCCCGCGGAGCTGGTGCCAGGTCTGCTGGTCGAGGACGCCGGTGCGGGCAAGGCCGTGCTTGCCCTGGAAGCCCTTCACGGCCGCGGCCGTCGCGCCGTCGTACACCCCGGTCGTGGTCTCGGGAAGCCAGGAGAGCTGGGACAGTCGCTGCTGGAGCTCGCGGACCTGCGTGCCCGTGGCGCCCGGCTTCAGCACGTCCTGGGCCACCGGCGTCTCGTGCGTCGACGACGAGGTGGGTGAGTCCGGTGAGGTCGAGGAGCTGGTGGGGGAGGACGGCGTGGACGAGGTCGGGGAGGCGGGCAGGTCCGAGGACGACGCCACCGTCTTCGGGTGGTCGTCTCGCAGCAGCACGCCGCCGGCGTACGCCGCACCGCCGAGGACGCCGGCGACGAGCACCAGCACCAGCAGGGTCTTGAAGACCTTCATCGTTCTCCTCCGGGGAAGTCCACGCCCCGGGTGACCCGGGTTGATCGGTGGGGCGCGGTGAGGACGCCCCAGTCTCGATCCTGAAGACGCGAAATCCTGGGATTTGGTTGCCGAGAGCTCCGACGGCGCGTGGCGCCGGCGGAGATCGAGAAGAACGGGGTCGCAGTCGTTCGTCGAACGGCTCCTGCTGCCAACCAGCGCATCGCACCTGCACAGCGGCCGCACAACGGCGACCCCTACCCTCGTGGCGTGGCCCGCGCAGACCTGGACAAGCAGCCGAGCGACGTACGCCGGATGTTCGACGCCGTCGCGAAGCGCTACGACGTGACCAACGACGTCCTGTCCCTGGGTCAGGACCGCCGCTGGCGCATGGACGTGATCGACGCCGTGGCGCCCGCAGCCGGCGAGCTGGTCCTCGACCTCGCGGCCGGCACGGGCACGTCGAGCCAGCCCTTCGCGGACGCCGGCGCGACCGTGGTGCCCTGCGACTTCTCGCTGGGCATGCTCCGGGTCGGCAAGGAGCATCGACCGCACCTGCCGTTCACCGCGGGCGACGGCACCCGGCTCCCGTTCGCCGACGGGGTCTTCGACGCGGTCACCATCTCCTTCGGGCTGCGCAACATCGTCGACCCGCTCGCCGGGCTCGCCGAGATGCGCCGGGTCACCCGGCCCGGCGGCCGGCTCGTCGTCTGCGAGTTCAGCCACCCGACCTGGGCGCCGTTCCGCACGGTGTACGTCGAGTACCTGATGCGCGCGCTCCCGCCGATCGCCCGCACCGTCTCCTCGAGCCCGGACGCGTACGTCTACCTGGCCGAGTCGATCCGGGCCTGGCCCGACCAGCAGGCGCTCGCCGACCTGATCGGTGCTGCCGGGTGGCAGCGCCCGGAGTGGCGCAACCTCTCCGGCGGCATCGTCGCCCTGCACCGCGCGACGGCCTGAGCGCCGCTCGCCGCCGCGCCCGAGGCTCACTCATTTAGGGCACGTCTGCCTTCGCTAAATGCCCAGGTGGGAGGCCGTTTGACGACCGCCGGACCCGGACGTGCGGACCCGTGGGCGGAGTCCTAGACTGACCGACGGCCGGTTCGTGAAGGCGTTCACAAAGTCACAATCTCGTGACGCCCATCACGGACGGACACCCGCAGGAGGGAAGGAAAAGCTGGATGGAGCTCTACGTCCCCGTCCTGGTGTTGGCGCTCATCGCGGCGGCCTTCGCGGTCTTCTCGGTGATCATGTCGGCCGGGGTCGGGCCCCGCCGCTACAACCGGGCCAAGCTCGACTCCTACGAGTGCGGCATCGAGCCCACGCCCCAGCCGCTGGGCGGCGGGCGGTTCCCGATCAAGTACTTCATCATCGCGATGATGTTCATCGTCTTCGACATCGAGGTCGTCTTCCTGCTGCCGTGGGCGGTGCGGTTCGACTCGCTGAAGACCTTCGGCCTCGTCGAGATGGTGCTGTTCATCGCCACCGTGTTCGTCGCCTACGCCTACGTCTGGCGCCGCGGCGGACTCGACTGGGACTGAGGTCATCAGATGGGTCTGGAAGAGAAGCTCCCGAGCGGCGTCCTGCTGACGACCGTCGAAGGTGTCGCGGGCTACATGCGCAAGGCCAGCTTCTGGCCGGCCACGTTCGGGCTGGCCTGCTGCGCGATCGAGATGATGACGACCGGCGGCCCCAAGTACGACCTCGGCCGCTTCGGGATGGAGGTCTTCCGGGCCAGCCCGAGACAGGCCGACCTGATGATCGTCGCCGGCCGGGTCAGCCAGAAGATGGCGCCGGTCCTGCGCCAGATCTACGACCAGATGCCAGACCCCAAGTGGGTGCTGGCGATGGGCGTCTGCGCCAGCAGCGGCGGGATGTTCAACAACTACGCGATCGTGCAGGGCGTCGACCACGTCGTCCCGGTCGACATGTACCTCCCCGGCTGCCCGCCGCGACCCGAGATGCTGATCGACGCGATCCTCAAGCTCCACGACCAGGTGCAGCACAAGCCGCTCGGCTCGAACGCCCGCAAGGCCGTCGTGGAGCGCGAGACCGCCGCCCTGGCCGCCGCCCCGACCTCGCAGATGAAGGGCCTGCTGAGGTGACCGAGGAGAACAGCAACGTCCCGGCCCCCCAGGGCGAGGTCGAGGCCGTCGGCGTACGCCACGGCATGTTCGGCGTCTCCGGCTCCGGCGACACCAGCGGGTACGGCGGCCTGGTCAAGCAGACCGTGTTCCCCGCCGCCAGCCAGCGCCCGTTCGGCGGCTGGTACGACGAGGTGGCCGACGCGCTGGAGGCACGGTTGAAGGCCACGGCCCTCACGGCGGCCGTGGAGAAGGTCGTCATCGACCGCGGCGAGATCACCTTCCACGTCCGGCGCGAGGACCTGGCGTTCGTCGCCCAGATGTTCCGCGACGACGAGGGGCTGCGCTTCGAGCTGTGCTCCGGCGTCAGTGGCGTCCACTATCCCGAGGACACCGGCCGCGAGCTGCACGCGGTCTACCACCTGCTCTCGATGACCTTCAACCGCCGGGTACGGCTCGAGGTCAGTGCGCCCGATGCCGACCCCCACATCCCGAGCATCGTCAGCATCTACCCCACCAACGACTGGCACGAGCGCGAGACCTACGACATGTTCGGGATCGTGTTCGACGGCCACCCGGCTCTCACCCGGATCCTGATGCCGGACGACTGGCCCGGACACCCGCAGCGCAAGGACTACCCGCTGGGAGGCATCCCGGTCGAGTACAAGGGCGGCACGATCCCGCCTCCGGACCAGAGGAGGTCCTACTCATGACGAGCGACGTGTACGCCGGCAGCAACGAGACCGCCCAGGGCAAGGTCTTCACGGTCACCGGCCAGGACTGGGAC